>WNFY01004042.1_pt1 | contig 26012 bp, 27 predicted proteins | sample 5400091 | NCBI WGS metagenome assembly WNFY01 (sample SAMN13153364, study PRJNA577476) | soil metagenome | isolation source: 60 cm soil or saprolite under grassland replicate 1 | place: USA:California | collected 2016-06-15 | reverse complement strand
CCTGACGGTCGGGCTACTGCCCCGCCTCTCCGCTTGACGCTCTAACATCGAAAACCGATAGCACCTGGAAACAGAACCGCATAAATTCCGATTGACGAGTTGCGACTGGTAATTTATTATCACCTCAACACTGGAAAGGAGGTGATCCAAAAATTTATGAGTTCTAATCACAGTGAGGTGGCTGAGACCTAACCTCAGGATTGATAATCCCAATTAAGAGTCAGTTGTTCGGATTGTCTTCCTGAGAAGTTCTCTGTGACGCCTTCTTTCCGAAGCGGTCACAGCCACGGGTCAATCCAAACAGTTCACCGGAAAGCCGCTCGTGCGACTTACGAGCGGCTTTTCTTCCGCCTGGGGCAATCGGGTACAAGTTCTTCTTGACTTATCAACCCGCATCCCGTTATAGACATCTAATACTGTCCCGTAACTAAAATTCTTCCTCCGTTGCCGGAAAGAGCCTGGAAGTGTCCGAGAAAGATTTGTCCAGATCGCCCGTCTTTTACGACCCGCAGGGCCGGCGATGGCGGCACGTGCGTCGAACCTATTTGGCGATTGCCATCGTCGCCACTGCTCTGATCGCCATCTTCATTGCCAGCGTGCTGGCGAACCCGCTGTTGCCCCGACTAAATCTGCGACCACTGGCAAGCTTGCCGCGCGCGACCGACATAAAGCCGCAACCGCCTCCTGCTCTGACGGCGAATCCGCGCGAAGTGAAAGCAAAGAAGGCTCAGGCTGAGTTGCAGAAGGCGTATCAGCAAGTTAAGCGCGTGCCGGGCAAGCCCTCGGAACAATTGCCCATCGTGCCGCCACCCGTGACTACGCCGCTGCCGGCACCGGCCAGCTTCAACGCAAAGGAATTGGCCATCGGTTTTTATATCAATTGGGATGAATCCAGTTATGCCTCGCTGGAACGGAATCTCGATCATTTGGACTGGGTGGTCCCGCAATGGGTGCGAATTCTCGATCCGAAGAACGACACTAGTCCCATCGAAGTCGATCTGCACGCGCCTGCTTTGAACCTGATTCGTGAGAAACGGCCGCAGATTCAAATTCTGCCGATGGTGCAGAACCTGAATGACGAAAAAATGGAACCCGACGTGCTGGCTCGCGCAATGGCTGACGAAGACTCGCGGCAAAGATTGATCTCTGCGCTGGGCGAACTGGTTGAACAGAATAAATTCGCCGGAGTCTGCATCGATTTTGAAGAGCCGCTCGACGAAACCCAACCGAAGCTGTTGCGTTTTATGCAGGAGCTGTCTGCCGCGTTCAAGCCGCATGGTTGGTTAGTCGTGCAGGCAGTTCCGTTTGACGATGAGAAATGGAACTATTCTGAATATGCCGCAGCTTCAGACTACCTGATGCTGATGGCCTACGATCAGCACTGGGCCGTCAAGGAGTCGGGATCCGTAGCTGCGCAGGACTGGTATGAAGGATTGCTTGCCAAGCGTATGCGCGAGTTGAATCCTGCCAGGACAATCATCGCGTTGGGTAACTACGGTTACAACTGGACGGAAGGATCCGGAAATGCGGAAGAGGTCAGCTTTCAGAAAGCTGTGATCGACGCTCACGACTCTGAGGTCCAAATTGAATTCGATCCGGCGACGCGCAATCCGCATTATGAATACGATGAAGAGGATAATTCGCACCACATTGTGTGGTTTCTTGATGGCGTCACTGCTTTTAATCAGATGAGGGCTGCGAGCGGCTACCACCCGGCCGGCTTTGCATTATGGCGCCTTGGTTCGGAAGATCCGTCGATATGGTCGATATTTGGCACTAATGATGCAAATCCTGACGCCAATGCGCTCAGACGAGTCGTGTACGGTTATGAAGTGGATTTCGAAGGCACGGGAGAGTTACTGCGGGTGCAGGCGAGTCCGCACGATGGCGAACGCGATGTGAATATTGATCCGAAGTCAGGATTCATAGGCTCAGAGACATACGACAACAAGAAGATACCATCGTCATATGTGATTGAGCGCACGGGCGACCATCCGGGAATGATCGCGCTCACTTTTGACGACGGCCCTGATCCGGAGTGGACGCCGGCGATACTCGACATTCTGAAACGCGAGAACGTGCCGGCGACATTTTTCGTCATTGGCAAAAACGGCCAGGCTCATCCGGATTTGCTGCGGCGCATCATCAACGAAGGCCACGAAATCGGCAACCACACGTTCACTCATCCGAACCTGGGTGAAATTCCCGGCCGCATAACGGTCCTGGAACTGAACGCCACTCAGCGTCTAATCGAATCGATCACCGGCCGCTCTACCGTCCTGTTTCGCCCGCCTTATTTCGGAGATGCCGAAGCCGACAAGCCTGAAGAGGTGGAGCCCGCAAAAATCGCGGAGAGGCTCGGCTACATCATGGTCGGTCTACGCATCGATCCGGGCGACTGGAAGCCCGGAGTGTCTGCGGACGAGATTGTCCAGAAAACCGTGGACAAAGCGATGGATACTAACCCCGAGACGCGAGGGCAGGTTGTCTTGTTGCACGATTCAGGGGGGGAACGGTCCGCGACCATTGAAGCTTTGCCGCATCTGATCGACGAGTTGCGCGCGCGTGGCTTCAAGTTCGTACTGGTTTCTGACCTCGGCGGCTGGTCACGCGACCAGGTGATGCCGCTCCTGCCGCCAAGCCAGAGCGTCTACACACGCACTGATGCGCTGGCCTTTCTGTTCTTATCGACCGGCGGCTGGCTTCTGCAATGGGCATTCATAATCGGCATCATCCTCCGACTTGGGCGGCTGGTTATTATTGGCGCCCTCGCATTCGCGCAGTGGCTGCGTTCTCGGCGCCGCCAGCGAGAGCATACCGGCGAACAGTATGAACCGTTTGTTTCCGTCATCGTTCCCGCTTACAACGAAGAGCGCGTTGTCGAAGCTACCATTCGAAGTTTGCTGAACTCTGACTATGAGAACTTTGAAATCCTTGTAATCGACGATGGCTCGCGTGACCGCACCAGTGAAGTTGTGCGCGAACATTTTGGCGATCATCCGCTGGTGCGTCTGTTCACGGAACCAAACGCCGGGAAAGCATCGGCGCTCAACCTGGGCCTGCGTTATTCGAAAGGTGATGTAATCGTGGCGCTCGACGCCGACACGCAGTTTCCCAGCGAAACGATTCGGGCCCTCGCGGGCCGCTTTGTCGATCCGCGAATCGGCGCGGTGGCTGGCAATGCGAAGGTCGGCAATCGCATCAACATTGTGACGCGCTGGCAGGCGCTCGAATACATCACTTCGCAGAACATGGACCGACGCGCCTTCGCCAGCTTGAACTGCATCACGGTAGTGCCCGGTGCCGTGGGCGCATGGCGCCGCGAATTGATTGAACGATGCGGCGGCTTCAGCTCAGACACTCTGGCAGAGGACCAGGACCTGACGCTACGCATACGCAAGCTCGGTTACAAGATTGGTTACGAAGAAGGCGCGATTGGCTGGACCGAAGCACCCGACCGTCTTCGGATGCTGGCGCGTCAGCGGTTCCGCTGGGGATATGGCACGCTGCAATGCCTTTGGATGCATCGCGACGCGCTTTTTCGTCCACGCTATGGCGCCCTGGGGTTCGTGGCTATGCCCAACGTCTGGATCTTTCAGATTTTGTTCCCCCTGGTCTCGCCGATCATGGATTTGATGTTGGTGTACACCCTGATCTCAAATGGTCTCGATCGATTGCAGCAACCCGTCGGCTATTCATTCACAAACCTGCGGCAAGTACTTTTCTACTACGCACTGTTCCTGGCGGTCGATTGGTGCGCCGCATGTTTCGCCTTCGTACTTGAGCGCAAAGAGCACTGGCGCTTGCTGTGGTGGTTATTTCTGCAGCGCTTCTGCTATCGCCAGGTCATGTACTACGTAATGGCCAAGTCAGTAGGGACTGCCATTCGCGGCGCCGCAGTCAACTGGGGCAAGCTTGAACGCAAAGCGACGGTCGAAGCCCAACCGTGAGCTGCGGTTAACGAAACCCTCATTCTCTCCCATCGCAAAAAGCTATATTGTTAGTTTGATGTGGAAGCGAAAGCAGTGGCTGATTCTTTTGGGTCTTCTTTTAGTCGCGGCCTGCTTTCGCATCGCGGTTGCCCATTGGCTGGCAAACGATAACCCCGATGACGGGCGCGTCTATGCCCAGATTGCCCGTGACGTCGTCGAGCGGCATGTCTATTCGCAAGAGAGCGAGGCCCCTTACGATCCAACCTTAATCAGAGCGCCTGGCTATCCGCTCTTTCTGGCTGCCATCTACGCGGTCTTCGGTCATACAAATAACGGCGCCATCCGCATTGTCCAGGCTTTGGTTGACACGGGCACTTGCGCTCTGGTAGCGCTGCTCGCTTTTCTGTGGCAGCCGGATGAACGGCGCAAGAGTACTACCGCATTCGCTGCGCTCGCTCTCGCAGCGGTAAATCCTTTTACGACGATTTACGCGGCAACGATTCTGCCGGAAGTGCCCACTATGTTTCTCGCGGTCGCGATTTGCGTCACCGCCACGATCGCTTTGCGAGCCGAAAATACTAAAGGCTCGCTGAAGTTTTGGTGCGCTACCGGATTGCTCGCCGGAACGGCGGTATTGTTTCGGCCCGACAGCGGATTGTTCGCCGCGGCGGTCGGAATGACATTGTTGGTTGCGAGCGCGAAGCCATTTTGGAGTGCAGTGGCAAGCGTAGCGCGACACCGCTTTGGATTATCAACTGATATCTCCCAGCCTTCGATGGAGCCAAAGCGTCGTCGCCGCTTCTCTTTGTCGGCGCACTCCAAAAAAGACGCTCAGCGAATGGTCTTTGCCGCTGCAGTCCTATCTTTCGCTTTTGCTTTCGTGCTCATGCCCTGGACAATACGCAATTGGCGCGTCTTTCATCTTTTTCAGCCGCTGGCGCCGGTGCATGCAGAAATGCCCGATGAGTTCATCCCGCATGGTTACATTCGTTGGCTGAAAACCTGGCTCGACGATCCGGAGTACATAAATCCATTGGAGTGGCAACTCGACATCGAGCCGATAAACGTCGATGACATCCCCGACAACGCGTTCGATTCTGATGAAGAGCGCGACCGCGTGGAAGCATTGTTCCATCAGTATAACCATCCTTTCGGCACCGAAACGGCGAACGCTGATACTTCGAAGTCGCAACCGCAACCAAGCCCAACGCCTCAGGCTTCGCCAACACAAATGCCCAAAGAGAAGACAGCGGCCATCCCATCAGCACCGACTCCGCAAACTTCACCGCCTACCAACGCGAACTCCAATGCGAAGCAGGCAGAAGAGACGGGTGAGCAAAACGAGAACAGCAATGATGAAGGTGAGGAGGAGGACGAGGCGGAGCAATCCAATGAATCAAACCGGCCAGAACATACGCCGGTGAAAATGACTCCTGAGATCGACGCGGCTTTTGGCCAGATAGCAGCGGAACGCATTGCGCGCCACCCTCTGCGCTACTACCTGTCGATGCCTGCCAAGCGGGCCAGAGCGCTCTGGTTCAATCCTCATTCAGATTACTATCCCTTCGAGGGCGCGTTGTTGCCCCTGGACGATTTGGATCACGAGACTCACCAACATATTTGGCTGCCGCTGTTCGCGGCTCTGGTTGGGATTTATACGATTCTCGGAATAGCTGGAGGTTTTATCCTGTGGGCTAGTCGTGACCCTTACGCGCGTCTTTGGCTGCTGCTAGCGGCTCTTGTGATATCTCTGCGGCTCGCTTTCTTCTCAACGCTTGAAAACCCTGAGCCGCGCTACGTGGTTGAGTTCTTTCCCTTCCTGGCAATTCTGGGCGGCATCGCAATTGCGCGAGTATTCAATCAGCAACGCGAGACGGAGAAGTCCTGAGCCGTCTGCGAGACCGTCGCCCTCGAAAGCTTGCGGATATCAAAAAGCTTGCGGGTATCAATAAGCCCATAACTGATGCGACCGAGATAAGAATGCCAACGGTGCGATCACGCGTGCGACGAAAATGTATTTCAACATGATGAAACCCGGCGCTTAAGGGCACGACCAACTGCCCCGTACGTGGGTCCGTATCTCCAGTTACATTCGTGTCGTCGACTTGAACCTTCCAGGCAGGATAATTCAAGAGCCTTAGCGCGAGAGTCACATTCTCGTCGCTTTTTGCGTCGAAGACTTTACTCTCCACAGCCCACTTTTTGATATCAATCTGAGATTTCTCCGGCGTGTCGATATCGCCTGACTCAGGATCAACTTCGCCGATGAGCTCACTCTCGTCATCTAACTCGTCGACTTTTGCATTGCGAGGCTGAAATCCCTCGATGCCTTCATAGCCATGGCCGGCGCGAATGCCTTCAACTGCAGCGGGCACGTCTTCGCTGTCCCAGAAGGTATCGCCAGCAATAGTTACGCCGCTTGCGCCAATCGCGATCACAAACGTGAGCCACCAAACAAATCGCCATGTCCGAACACCCGCGGCTGCCGCGAAAAATGCAGAAGTGAAGCCGAGCACGAGTAGCCATCGCCATGGGAACTGCAGAAAGCGCAATTCCGGAAGATGCCTCCAAAGAAAAACGCTCGGCGGCAACATCAAGCCGGTCCCCGCGATCGAAAGAGCCGCTAACGCCCACCATTGTCGTGGATAGTCGCGTCTTTGCCCGAAAGATAAAGCGATGCCAATACTTGTGAAGACCAGGATGACTACCGCGACCGCGGAAATCTTCCAGTTGAACTGAATAAAGGAAGGATCATTCGCTCGGGTAAATAGAAAGTTGCTCTCAGGATTATAAGTGGTCGAGACAACTCCGCTAATTTGTACCCAGCGCTGTTCCCACCAGGCAGGCACAAGATAAAAACCGGCGAGGCCGAAGCCCGCAAGCATCGATAAAGCACCTAAAATTAAATTGCGAACGCTGCGAGCGACGATGCAACCAACAACCAGGAGAAGCGTAAGTGAGTAAGTGGCAATGACCGCCGCTGGTGCGTTCGATAACCAGATGCCGGCGAAAATCAAGGCGAGTACGGGAACTCGTCGCCATCCCGTATTAAGGACGCCGAATGCTGCCCAAACCATCACCGGGAAAAGCGCGCTCGCCAGCAGTTCGGCAAAATCACTGCGGTAGTAAATCAAAGCCAGGTGATAGGGATTCGCGGCGAAGAAGAGCGCTGCCGCGATCGCTTGCGTTCGCGACAGCCACTCTTGCGCCAATCTCCACATGGAACCGCCGGCGATGACAATGGATAACCAAACGAAAACGCCCGGCACGATTTTCCATGGGAGGAGAGAACCTAACGCCGCGCCGAGCATCCAGGATAATGGAGGATAGAAAACGAATCTTGGCTCGCCGAAACCGAAATTAGCGCCGGCGGCCCAACGGGGATAAATAATTCCTTCGCGCCATTGGCCTGCCACTTCAATCCACGACGCTACGTGCGGTTGAAAGTCATGGCCCGAAGCGTTGCCGAGGAAACACATCGGTGCGACGATCGCGCTAGCCACCAGTGCTACCAGGTAAAGCGCGATCAGCCACGAGCGCTTCGATAAGAGAGACGAAGCGTCTGCGGTTGAGGATTCGTTCACCCCTGAAACCATTTAGATTTTCTGTATCGCTTTGTCGTCGATCGGCTCAGTGGAACCAACTGTTTATAGTTCAAAGGAGGAAAAGAAGAAAAGCTTCATCCAATCGTTGGGGGTCGGCTGAAGTTATTTGTCAGACAAAGGCGCGCTATCTGCCAAGTTTGGGTTCCGTGTATCTAATGAGAGCCCGAAGCTTAAGGCGTCGGACTGGCCGTGGCTGGCGGTTGTTGTTCGGATGGCATAACCCGCGTCGCGTCCGGCTTATCAGGAGAGGTGTGTAGATGAATTGCTTTCCAGTCTTTGCCAACTTTGCGAAAAGCTATCGTCATGCGGCCGCTCGCGGTTTCAGGTGTCCCTTTGAATGTTTGCGATTGAGTCCACAGGCAAGTGATCAATGCGGCGTCGCGGCCGAGCATGGTGACGTGCAAATCTTTCACCTCCAGTTTCACGTTCTTCATTTCCGGATAGGAGGCTTCGCGATTCTCTCGCATTTGCTCCCAGCCTCTGGTTACTGTTCCATTGTTATTGAAAAGCACCAGGCGCGGCGAATTCTGATAAGCATTAGTCACGGCTTTGACGTCGGCGTGACGGATGCCCTCGAGCAGCGCGTTGAATGCCGATAGCACCGTCCCTGGAAGCGACGTTTGACCACTTTCCGTGCTCTTTGTCTTTTGACCGAGCGAACCAGGCGTTTCGACGGGTGCGGGCCTGGGCACTGGTTTCGGCGTGGGCGAAGGCTTCGCCGCCACAGTGCGCGTGCGCGTCGTTTGGGAATTTGAATTCTGTTGGTTAGTGTTCTGCGCAAACATTGCAGCGCCGGCAAGCCCGATTGCAACTATGACAAGAAATGTCTTCAGCATGTTCCGCCCCCTCAATCAAACCGCGCGCGCGGTTCCTATTGAAACTCGTGCCACGGACGCTGGCTGCGCAAACGCATCACCGAACGCTCGCGACCGATCAGTTCAAACAGCTCGAACATCGAGGGCCCCACGGCCTGACCCGTCAACATGGTGCGCGAAGCATTAATTAAAAGTCCAGCCTTAACACCTGCCTCGTCGGCAAAGGCGCGTACCGATTGTTCCACATTTGCCGCTACGAATGGTTCGACATTCTCCAGGCGATCGGCAAGTCCCGGCAAGAGCTCTTTCAACCTGGGCTCTTTGATAATGTTCTTGCGCACAGCAGCTTCTTCGAGATCGAAATCCTCCGAAAAATATGCGCGGCCCTGCAATGAAAAATCTTTCAGCGTGAAAAAGCGCTGCCGAATTACATCGATAGCCTTTTCGAACCAGTCGCGCTCATCGTCTTCATACTCTTCGCGCCAAAGCTTTTCCGATCTCAGCTCTGCTTTTACCATCGGTAATAACTCGGGAAGCGGCATGGTGCGAATGTACTCTGCATTCATCCAAAGTGCCTTATCATCGGTCCAGTGCTTCGGATCGTTCTCATGAAAGTTGAAGACCGCATTCGCTCGGCCGATGCCCGCGAGCGAGAACTTCTCGATCAGCTCTTCGCGCGACAAAATTTCCTTGCCTTCCGGCGGTGACCAGCCAAGCAGGGCAAGAAAATTGCGAAACGCTGCGGGCACAAATCCACGATCGCGATAGGTTGTAAGCGAAACAACTTCGCCGTGCTTGCGTTTGGAAAGCTTTGCTTTGTTCGGTGCCAGAATCAGCGGCAAATGCGCGAACCGCGGAATATCTTTCGCGAAGGCTTGATAAAGCAAAATTTGCTTGTGCGTATTCGTCAGATGGTCCTGGCCGCGTATGACGTGCGAGATGCCCATCTCGATATCGTCAAGCACAACCGAAAGGTTATAGAGCGGATGACCGTCAGATCGTAGCAGCACCAGGTCCTCGATCTCCGCATATGAACGCTCCTGCTCTCCATAGACGACGTCAGCGAACCGCGACACGCCTTCGGGTGCCACTTTCAAACGAATAGCAAACGGTTCTCCGGCAGCTGCGCGTTGATCTGATTCGTTTTTTGGCAAGTCGCGATAAGGATTGCTGCGATGGTCTACGCCTTCGGCCGCATGTGCGCGGGCGCGCTCGGCAATATCCTGCTTAACTGTCTTATCTTCACGTTTCTCTTTGGGGGTGAAATCGCGATAGGCTTTGCCTTCTTCGACTAACTTTCGTGCCCCTGCGCGATGTTTGTCGGCATTGTCGGATTGAAAGATCAGCTCTTCGTCATAATCCAAACCAAGCCACTCGAGTCCTTCCAGGATCGAGCGTGTCGACTCTTCGGTTGAGCGTTGCAGGTCGGTATCTTCGATGCGCAGCAAAAACTTACCGCCCATCTTTCGCGCGAATAACCAGTTGAAAAGCGCCGCGCGCGCTGCCCCGATGTGCAGATATCCGGTAGGTGATGGAGCGAAGCGAACGCGAATCATAGAATTAGAGGTCAGAAGTCAGAGAGCAGGGGCCAAAAAAAGGAGTTGAATGCTCCTTGCTGACCTCTGACCTCCGACGTCTGACCTCCCGCAATCTCTGGCGGAGATGAGAGGATTCGAACCTCTGAAGGGCTTTTGACCCTTAACGGTTTAGCAAACCGCCGCCTTCAGCCACTCGGCCACATCTCCGCAACGATGTCGAAAAGCAATTCTAAGCCGCGAACTGCGATTGTCAAGGTACGTGTGGCGCAAGTTGTAAACTTGCGCTCCCGGTCATGTCGATAGAACGCCAATTAACAATTTGCGCTACTAAGCAGCCACGCTTAACGGGCGCGGCGCGCGGCGCAATTGCACCGGAAGCTGTGGCGCGCAGCAAACGTTCATGAACTTCTCGCGGTCGCGCCGCAATTCGGGATGCTCAGCCAGCGAAGCGCGTACTTCACGAAAAATCCGCGCGGCATGTTCGTCAGGCGGTTGGGCAAGCCGATAATGCATCCACTTGCCTTCACGACGAGCCGTGACGATCCCTGCGCGTCGTAAATAAGCCAGATGTCGCGAAATTTTTGGCTGACTGGTCTTCAAAAGTTCCACCAGGAAACAAACACAGACCTCTGAATCGCCGATCAGATTGATCAGCCGCAGCCTGGTGCGGTCGGCCAGGGCCTTGAAGAGAATTTCAATGTTGTAGATTCTTCTTGCCATCTCTAATTGACTCCAATAATAGAGCTGCGGCGCTCGAGGAGAATAGTATCGCGCCACACGCCATTCAATTGCGCGATTTTTTCGCGGCGCCCGACTTCGCGAAAACCGCAACTTCGATGCAAAGCGAGGGTAGCTTCATTCTCAGGAAATACTACCGCCTGCAAAGTCCAAAGACCTTGCTGCTCGGATTCCGCGATCAGTTGTTCGAGCAACGCGCGACCTATGCCGGACTTGCGATGCTCGCGGGCAACATAGATGCTCACTTCAGCGACTCCTGTGTACGCCCTTCGTTTTGAAACAGGGCTGAGCGCGGCCCACCCTCGGATTGCGTCCTCGCCGCGCGCCACGAATCGTGCACAGGCCAAGTGCGAGGCGTCCCACGCTTCCCACGAAGGCGCCTCGGTCTCAAACGTCGCCTGGCCGGTCGCAATACCTTCGAGGTAAATCTTCTTAACCTGCTCCCAATCGTCAGACCGCAAGTCTTCAATAACCAACTTCATATTCGCCTTGACAGATATAACAGCCTCGGTTATCATCGTCTCGCATTCGGCTATGCGAATATGATTTTACGGAGGTCAACAATGGAAAGCAAGAATAGTGGACGCGAAATTGGCGCTGCTACGCCCGTGGTAAACGCCTTGAAAGCCCATTTGGCGCTCAATGTGCGTAATGTCGAACAGAGCATCGAGTTCTATCGCAAGTTGTTCGGCATCGAGCCCAGTAAGATGCGAACGGGTTATGCGAAGTTTGATGTCCAGAACCCGCCATTAAATTTCACGCTGAACCAGGGAATGGTTGAAAATCACGGCGCACTATCGCATCTGGGAATTCAGGTGCGATCGACGGAAGATGTTCTCGCAACGCGGGAAAGATGGAACCATGCCGGCCTTTTGACGCGCGATGAGATGCAGACAAACTGCTGTTATGCGATACAGGACAAAACCTGGGTCCGCGATCCGGACGGAAATGAATGGGAAGTTTTCGTAGTGCTCGAAGATAACCTGGCTGAGAGTGTGGCATGTTGCGGAACAGGCGCGGAGAATTGCGCCAGTCCGCTTACGCAGATCGCCTGAGAGCCATGGCGAAAATGCAGGAAGCGGCGCACCCTGCCGGGGGCATGCCGCTTCCCGCACATGTCTCGACCGTGCTAACTAAAGCTATCGTTCGTTAGGCGTCACGCTCGGTTTTTGCGGGGATTGATTCCCCTGGTTTGCAGGTGGGAATCCTCCGCGCCGGCGATCGAATCGCTCCCGATTCTCTCTCCGTTCTTTGATGATCTCTTCGAGCTTGGTTTTCTGCTCGGTAGTAAGCAGGGTTGCAATCTTTGATTCCGTATCCTTCATCGAAGCTCGCATCTGCTCATGAAGCGTCTTAAACCGTGCTTGCTCGTCCGCAGTCAGCGTACCTTGCGTTTTCTTGTCAATGAGCTGACGCAGTTCTTCGCGCTGGCCCTTGGTGCTTTCCATGCCGTTCTCGACGACCTGCTGAATCTGCTGGCGCTGATCATCGGTCAGGTTCAGCTCGCGCATTAAGCGAGGATCAAAGATACCTCGTGGCCCCGGCCCATGACGGAAACCGCGGCCTTCGCCGCGGCCAAACGGCCGTTGTCCTTCATTAGTACCAGGCGATTGATTCTGATTTTGATTTTGTGGTTGCTGAGCGAGACCGACAGCGCTAATGATTACGAACAGAGCTAATGTCAGACTCGCGCTGAAAAGTTTGGTTCTTGAAAACATTCTAGAAATTACTCCTTATTTTTTGTGAAACCGGATTTGGAAGAGCAAGGCGCATTAATGCAGCGGGCTTTGGATTTAGCGCCAACGGCGCGGAAATAAGGTAGCCAGGGGCAAGCCGGGGTCCCCGGCGCGGCAGCCGCGCTGGGGTGGAAGCGCTGAGCGATAGCGAAGCGCCCCGCCCCTGGAAGCCGCACCAAATTGAACGGAGCTCTGAAGGAGCGACATAGCGCGCGTGTTCAGAGGATTTCTATTTCGCACTTTCAGTGCTTGCGGCCTTTGAGGCATCGATCCAGGGGCGTCGTGCTTCGCTTCGCTCGCACTTGCCCCTGGCTAACATATTTTGCGCCTTTGGCACTTGAGGTTCGCATTCCTCAAAGTTGCACTTCAAACTTGAATCCACCAAAGACAAATGACCACTGCTCTGAAACGAATTTCGCGCTCAACATTGGCGTCGATTTTCATAAGCCTTTCCTTGTTGGTGATCATGACAACCTATGGTTATCTCGAAAATTTTACGCATCGCTGATTCGGAACCGGAGCTCATGATTTACATTTTCTCAAACGCGCAGAGGCGTCTCGAACGCGTGAATTTTTGTGAGGTAGCAAAAGCACGCGTCTGAAGATACAATTCTATCCCGCATGGCACTGTTAGATAACATCAATTCGCCGTCGGATCTTCGGCAATTGCAAATTGAGAGGCTGCAAGAAGTTGCTGACGACATCCGTCAATACATCCTGGAAACAATGTCGCGTGTCGGCGGTCATACGGGCGCATCGCTCGGCGCGGTCGAGTTGGCGGTGGCGCTGCACTATGCCTTTGACACGCCGCACGATCGTTTGATTTGGGACGTTGGCCACCAGGCTTATGCGCACAAAATCCTGACGGGCCGGCGCGATTTGCTACCGACAGTCAAGCAGTACGGAGGGATCAGCGGCTTTCTGCGACGTGACGAATCTGAATATGACACGTTTGGCGCCGGTCATGCTTCGACTTCCCTTTCTGCGGCATTGGGCATGGCCATCGCGCGCGATCGCAAAGGCGAAGATTACAACGTCGTCGCATTGATCGGCGATGCGTCACTCGCCGGCGGCATGGCGATGGAAGCAATCAATCAAGCTGGTCATTTGAAGACGCGTTTGATCGTCGTCCTTAACGACAACGAGATGTCGATCGCGCCGGCCGTAGGCGCGCTTACTGGATATCTGAATCGTATTCGCGAAGCGCACGGTTATCATCGCTTTAAGGATGAAGTGGAAGAAACTCTCCTGTCGATTCCGTCAGTTGGTGAGCGACTGCATCACGCAGCAAAAGCAATGAAAGACGCGATCGCTGCCGCCGTGCTGCCGGGAGCCCTGGTAAACGAACTGGGATTCAAGTACATCGGCTACATTGATGGCCACAACGTGCGCGCGCTGGTTGCGGCGTTGCGCGAAGCGCAACAAATTAAAGACGGGCCCGTCATCGTTCACGCTCTAACTACCAAGGGCAAGGGGCATCCGGCAGCCGAAAACGATTACTACAAATGGCATGCGACGGGGCCGTTCGATTTGAAAACCGGCAAACCAATCAAATCCGCGGCGAAGGCACCAACCTACACCCAGGTATTCGGCGAAACGCTTTGCCAGTTGATGGAGAAGGATAAAAAGGTTGTAGCGCTAACTGCGGCCATGCCTGACGGCACGGGTGTGTGCCTGGCGCTTGAGAAATTTCCGGATCGGGCGTTCGATGTCGGCATAGCCGAACAGCACTGCGTGACCTTTGCGGCCGGTCTGTCGTGCGAAGGGCTAAAGCCGGTCTGCGCAATCTATTCGACGTTTTTGCAGCGGGCCTTCGATCAACTTATTCATGACGTATGCATTCAGGATCTAAACGTCAAGTTCTGTCTGGATCGCGGCGGCATTGCCGGCGGCGACGGCCCCACTCATCACGGCCTGCTGGATATTGCCTACTTGCGCGGCGTGCCGAATATGATCGTCATGGCCCCTAAGGATGAAGGCGAAATGCGCGACATGCTTTTTACAATGATCGAGCACATCGGACCCGCCGCAATGCGTTATCCGCGCGGCAATGGCCTCGGCGTGCCTATCGATCGGGATCCACGACTACTGGAGATTGGCAAAGCCGAATTACTTCGCGATGGCGGCGAGGTTGCGATTGTAGCCTATGGCTCGATGGTTCATCCGTCCTTGCGAGCCGCCGAGAACCTCGCGAAGGATGGAATCGAAACTACCGTCGTCAATGCGCGCTTTGTGAAGCCACTTGACAATGCACTGTTGCTCGCGCTGGCGCGCACTAAGCGACTGATTGTAACTGTCGAGGAAGCTTATCTCGCCGCCGGCTTCGGCTCAGCAGTGATGGAGCTATTCGAAGAGAATGGCTTGCAGGATAAAGTGCGCGTGGTTCGCATGGGAGTTCCCGATCGGATCGTTACCCATGGCGATCCAAAACTGCTCCTGGCCAAGTATGGATTGGACGAGGACGGAATCTACACGCGGGTGAAGGAAGCCGTGGAAGTTTTGGAGGAGCGTCGCGCTAAACATCAGAAGATACCGGCCTAATGAGTCCGGCGGGCTTTTTCGCTCCACAGGAAATATCCGGCTCCTACTGAGTCTCGCGAATCGTAAACGTCTATTTTAAACGCGCGCACTCGGAACTGCATCCAAGACTTAGCGCACGAACGGACTTTCCTCATTGGCATCGAAATCAAGCTTTTAACCATAAAATGAACGCAAGTCGGATAGAAATCGAAGCCACCTCGGAATTGCCTGCTCCACATTTCGATGACGAGGCGACAATCGTCTCGGCGCGGCCGGTCGTTCCCATCGCGCAAGCTAAAGCCGCCGAAAGATCACGGGTCATTCGTTGGGTTTTGCCGTTTGTTTTGGCTGGGGTGGTCGTCGGCATCCTGGCCGAGCTCGCCATCACCCGCTATGAGAATCGCCAGCATAGCGAAGCCGAAATATCAATCAGCGAACCTCAAAAGAGTCAAACCGATCCAAAGCAAGCCTCCCAAACCGAAAATGCTGCTGATCCGGCAAACGTAGAGCGGAATTCCTCAAAAGATGACGCCAATTCTGCGGCCGGCCTGCCGGAACAGCCAGCTTCGACTACCCAGGGCAAATCTCCAGCCGCGGCGTCAGACACCGCGAGCCAAGCGAATACCGGGCTTTCTAGAGATTCATCAAGTTCGGCAAAGGCTCATTCTACGGTTGACGAGAGCAGCGCAACTTCGCGTGATCCCGGGCGTCTGGTGCGGAAACGAAGAGTTCGTCCATTAATTGAGCGAAACGAAGCCAATCCATATGAGAGGAAGAGCCCGAGTGATCGACGGAGCCCTTCTCGCATACTCGAAATATTCCAAGGGCATAATCCGTAGCGAGCATTACCTTCGCTCTAGGAGTCTGTCGGAATAATCACATTTCTCCGTGTAAACTCCGTGTTCTCTGTGTCTCCGTGTTGAAATTCCTAAGAAATGAATGCACCACGGAGGCACGGAGATCACGGAGAAGCTTTTTTCCGACAGACTCCTAGCGCGACACAATTTACGATCGCGAATTTTCAAAAAAGAAGATTGACCCGAATTCTCTGCCGTGGCATTATGCGCACGAGGCGTCACAAAGAATTTTCCCCCCTTTGTTGATTCTTTCTGCCCCAAATCCTTATCAGAATCGGCACCCGACGAATTGATCTTTCTGGATCTACCCGACGAATTGATTTTTTCGGATCCAAATGGATGCTCGCGCAGTGCGGCGCGAGAGAAGGGCCAGCCTCTATGAAAAGGCAATTCTTTCTTGAACGTGAATGCGTCCATCGCGACCACGGAGGGGAAGGCGAACTTTACAACGGAATATTTTTTGTACAGGCAATCCAGCGCTTGCAGAGCGACGACGCTTTGAAGATGGCAGCGAAGGTAACCCCCTTCTATTGGGTAGATGCCCCCCGCGTGCGCGTCTGGCTGTGCCGCGATTGCGCTGCTGAACTGCACATCAGCGACGCCCCCCGCGCGGTGATGCAAGCCGCGCGTCGGTGAGTTGAGCTTGCATGCCCGAACTAAAGCCCCTCCTATCGACTAACCCAGGCGAGCTGCCCGCTTGAGGAGCCGGTGAGTCCGGTTATTGTCGCTTGCTCGCTTTGCGGTAAAGTGTGCTCCGCATGAACCGCGAGCGGATCGACAAACTGCTTCTGGAGCGAGGGCTCGCTGAATCACGCACCAAAGCGCAAGCGATGGTCATGGCCGGCGTCGTGCTTGTCGATGAGCAACTCGTCAGCAAACCTTCAGAGACCTTCGCGCTCAACGCGAACATACGCATAAAAGGCGCCGGCGATCCCGCGACGCGCTACGTTGGCCGCGGAGGCCTTAAGCTGGAAGCCGCGCTATGCGAGTTTCAAATCGAGGTCACGGGCTTCACCTGCCTCGATATCGGCGCATCGACAGGCGGATTCATTGACTGTCTCTTGCAAGGCGGCGCACGAAAAGTAGTCGCGGTCGATGTCGGCCACAATCAAATCGATTGGCGTCTGCGAAAGGATCCGCGAGTAGAGTTGCGCGAAGGCATCAACGCTCGGTATTTGAGGCCGGAGGATTTCTCGGAAGAGTTTGACCTGGCAACGATCGACGTGTCATTTATCTCAGCGACGAAAATCCTGCCGGCGGTCGTACCCCTACTCACTCAGGAAGGTCGCATTGTCACACTCATCAAGCCACAATTTGAAGTCGGCAAAGGCGAAGTGGGAAAAGGTGGTATTGTCACCGATCCATTAAAACACCGGCGAGTGATTTCCGAGCTGAATCGCGCGGCCGAACAATTAAAATTGAAAGTTCGCGGTGTTATCGAGTCACCAATTCGTGGCGCGGACGGGAATATTGAATTTCTGGCCCTGTATGAACTGAGATGAAAATGATTACGTTGTGCGTGTGGCTTTGCCATCCGCCAGCACGGTAAGGCTCTGCCTGACCGCCGATTGAGACCAACATCCCTGCCAGGCTCAGCCTCGCGGCAAGTTCTACAGAGATCGGATCCCATGGTCAGGGCAAAGCCTGACCGCGCCGTGAAGCGGCAAAGCCGCAACTGCTTCCGTTGACACTTAAATCAGCAGGCAGCCCGGGCCCAGTTATTGGCACGGGAGTCACCGACGCATAGGGCTACATTCAGGTCGATACTACGATGAAGGTGCGGGCTCAGGATTTTAGACGTCCGCGCAGCGGACGAATTCAATAGCCGGTGGCAACGCCACCGGATCAGAATCAACAAATGGATCGCGACCCTGTAAGGGTCGAATTGTCATGCGCGATTGTTCGACCCCTTCAGGGTCGGGGTATGTTTGCGGCCGAAGATCCGTGGGCGCTGCCCACGGCTACTGAATTCATTCCCTTCGGGAATGTGTTTGTAAAGTGTTCGGTGCCATTTAACTGCCCGGCAAAGCTCGCTCCATCACGCACACTACTCAATCTTCTTGGTAGTCTTCAGAGCTTTGTGGTTAATTAATACGCCCAAAGCCAATGATTTCGATCAAACGCGTCGGTGTCGTCGTCAAACCGCATCAACCGGATGCACTGGCCACATTATGCCGGCTGGTTGAATGGGGGACCCAGCGAGGCCTCAGTCTTTTCGGCGGTCCGGACATTGAGCGCGAGCGGATTGAACACGAAACCGGCTGCACGGTTGAGCTTGTCGCTGAAGAAGCGCTGGCGAAGAGCGTTGATTTGATCCTGGTGCTTGGCGGAGACGGCACGATGATCGCCACGGCCCGAATGATTGGCGACACGGAAGTCCCGGTTATGGGTGTTAATTATGGCGGTCTCGGTTATCTGGCGGAGTTTCGTATTGAAGAGCTTTTCCCTGCCCTGGAAGCGATTCTCGCGGGCAAGTACAAAGTCGACCGACGCGTGATGCTGGCCGTGGAGTTGCGGCGGGGCAAAGTCCTAATCACGAACAATAGCGTGCTCAACGACGTCGTGATGAACAAGTCTGCACTCGCCCGCATCATTGAAATCGAAGCCTATTTGAATAATCAGTTTGTGAATTCCTTTCGCGCGGACGGATTGATCGTCTCAACGCCGACGGGCTCGACAGCTTACAACCTTTCCGCGGGTGGCCCGGTGATTTATCCGTCAATGAATGCAGTTGTCATTACGCCGATTTGTCCGTTCACGTTGTCGAACCGGCCTATAGTCGTACCTGACGATTCATTGATCGAAGTACGGCTGATGACTGACAAGGAAGAAGTGGCGTTGACCCTTGATGGCCAGGTTGGATTTCCGCTGCAACCCAGCGATCGCGTGATAATTCGAAAAAGCGGTACTACATTCAACCTGGTACAGCCGGCAAATCGAAATTATTTTGATGTGCTGCGCGACAAATTGAGGTGGGGAAGATGAAAACCAACATTGAATCGCTTAGCGGCGGGCTAATGCCCGCCTTTCCAGGTCTGCGAAAGAATGGCGGGCAGAAGCCCGCCTCTAAACACCACCTAAAACTGAAACATTAATGGCTAAAGCCAATCAAACGAAATCCTCGGTGAAAAGGCCCTGGTACCGACCTTCTCTAACTACCCAAATTCTAATTGGCCTCGTCCTCGGTGGTTTGCTCGGATATCTGAGTCCCAACTGGGGCAACAAGATTTACTTTCTTCGCGATATCTTCCTCAACCTCATCAAATCGATCATCGCGCCGCTGATCTTTTCGACGCTCGTGGTTGGCATTGCCGGCGGCGGTGATCTGAAGAAAGTTGGCCGCATGGGCGTCCAAGCCCTGTTCTATTTCGAGATTGTCACCACGATCGCCCTGTTCATTGGCCTCGGTATTGTGAACCTAACCAAACCGGGCGCGGGCGTGACACTTGCCGGCGGCGGCGATATCAGTCAGCTAGTCAAGACTCAACCGCAAGGCTTTCGCGACCTGCTCGTCCACATCTTTCCAGCGAGCGTAATTGATTCAATGGTGCGCGGCGACGTATTGCAAATCGTCGCCTTCACCGTTTTGTTTGCGATGGCCGTCTCCGCAATGGGCCAGCGCGCGGCGCCGCTCCTGCGCGGCTGCGAAGCCCTGTCGCAGGTGATGTTCAAATTCACAAACTACGTGATGATGTTTGCGCCAATCGGCGTGGGTGCGGCGATGGCGCACACCATTGCGACCAATGGGCTTTCGGTGCTGGTTAATCTTGGCAAGCTCATTGGCTCGCTCTATCTCGCACTTTGTATCTTTGTCTTCGTCGTGCTCGGCGCCGTCATGATTATTGCCCGAGTTCCCATCATTCAATTTCTGAAGGCCGTGCGTGAGCCGTTCACAATTGCCTTCGCCACAACCAGCAGCGAATCCGCGTTGCCTAAGGCAATGGAAAATATGGAGCGGCTCGGCGTGCCGCGGCGGATTGTGGGCTTTGTCATGCCTACCGGCTATAGCTTCAATCTTGACGGCACGACGCTCTATCTGGCGATGGCATCGGTCTTCGTTGCGCAAGCCGCAGAGCCGTTGATTGGCCATATGAGTTTCGGGCGACAGATCATAATGATGCTGACGTTGATGATTACCTCGAAAGGCGTCGCCGGTGTGCCGCGCGCGGCTTTGGTAATCCTGTTAGCGACACTCAACAGTTTCTTACCCGGCGGACTGGGCCCAATTGGTGTGGCAGTAATTTTTGGTGTCGATGAATTAATGGATATGGGGCGCACTTCCGTGAACGTTTTGGGAAACTGTCTGGCTACCGTAGTCGTGGCGCGTTGGGAAGGTGAGTTTGACGATAAGAAAGCGCGCGCTTTTGGTACGCCGAAAGAAGTGCGTATGGATTTGGCAGCAGGAGAAATTGCGTTTGCGGAAGCTGCCGCTGAAGGGGATTGAGCGGAGCGCAGGCATCTTGCCTGCGGTTCGCCGGCATCTTGCCGACGTTTACCCGCTCGCTACTGCGAGCGGTTCCGTATTTGCGCTACACCGATGCTTTTTCCAATTGGCGACGAAAATACCGGCCGCACGATAACTCCGTTCGTTAACTACGCGCTTATCCTGGTTAACGTGCTGGTGTTCGTCTTCCTGCAAGGGCTCGGCAGCAACGAGAAATTCACCTACGCCTTTTCAACCGTTCCCGCGGAAATCATTACTGGCCGAGACATCGCCACACGCGATCGGATTATGGTGCAGCCGTTCACTGGCCAGCGCGTCGAAATGCCGGGGCTGCAGCCAACTCCGATTCCGGTTTATCTCACGCTGATCACTTCAATGTTCATGCACGGTGGCATCGCACACATTTTCGGCAACATGCTTTTTCTTTTCATCTTCGGTGATAACATCGAAGACCGTTTAGGACATATTCGTTATCTAATCTTCTATCTCGTATGCGGAGTGCTTGCCGGTCTGGCCCACGTGATTGCTACCGCAGCATTCGCCCGAGGCGATGAGGCCAGTTTGCTTGTGCCCAGCCTGGGCGCATCGGGCGCGATCTCTGGTGTGCTGGGTGGTTATTTCCTATTGTTTCCAACGAACCGTGTGACCGTCATCCTTTCATGGTTCGTGACCCAGGTGCCTGCATTCGTCGCGATCGGACTCTGGTTCGTCTTTCAGATAATTAGCGGGCTCGGCGTGCTTGGTAGCGGCTCGCAGCAAGGCGGTGTGGCATATGCAGCCCACGTCGGAGGTTTCATTGCCGGGCTGGTGCTAATCAAGATATTTGAAATTGGTCGGCCCCGATCTACGCTTTAAGGTGCTCGCGATTTCTAGATTGGTATCTTGCAAAGAAAGATGGCTACTGAATTAGCACCGCCAAATCAGCAAGGTCTTGACATCCGCTCGACCCCGCGCCCGGAGATGAAGCTTTATCCGCTCGATACGTTCCCATACGAGTTTCCCGGGCGCGAAATCAAAATCAATTTCGAGCTTCCTGAGTTTACTTGCATCTGTCCGTTCTCTGATTTTCCCGACTTTGCCACAATTCGCATCGAGTACATACCTAACGAACGCTGCATCGAATTGAAGAGTCTGAAGCTTTACATCAATTCGTTTCGCGATGTGAAGATCTTTCATGAGCATGTTATTAACATCATTCTCGAAGATTTTGTTAAGGCCTGTGACCCTTTGAGCGTAGAGATCGAAGGTGACTTCAACGTGCGTGGAAACATCAAGACCACGGTACGCGCGAAATACAGTAGGCAGAAGACAGAAAAGCAATAGGCAGTAGGGCCTCACTAAAGCGTCCTATCATGACAACCGCTATTACGACCGGTCTGATTGTCCTTATCGTGCTCGCGGTTTTTCTTTTTATCGCGCGCCGGATTTTGCGGCTAGCTCTAAAGCTCGCGATTGTCGGCGTCGTCGTGCTCATGCTGCTTGTCGGCGCTGCAGTCGGCTGGTGGCGTGGATGGTTTAGCGCATCTACATGGAGTGAAAGACCCTCGCAAGTAAACCAGCGCTCGAACCTTAACCGCCGCGCGCCTTCGCATTAACCTGCCACATCCTGAAACATCAGTTCGGCGCTGCGCGTTTTATCCCTTTTGTGGCAAAGTGACGACATGAGCATGCAAGTCGATCGATGGAGCGAAGGCCAAGCGCCAGACGCACAAGAGTTGAAACTGCGTTTGCAAAATGAAGGCTACAGCGTTTTTCAGTGGAGCGACCCGCCAGGAACAAAGTACGGTCCGCACTGTCACTCTGAGGATCAATCACATTGGATTCTAAGCGGTGAACTTGAACTCCGTGTTGGCCACGAAACCTACACTTTGCGCCCCGGCGACCGGGATTTTCTTCCCGCGAATACGATGCACTCAGCGTTTGTTCCGGGCGAGAAACCTGTCGCATACCTCATTGGCGCAAAATACTGACCAACGACGGCCCCCAAGAGGCACGAGAAGCACAAAACATTGGTGTAGCGGCTTTGCCGCCCCGCGGCGCGGAAAGGCTCCGCCCTCCCGGCGCGTCTTATTATTGATTTTGATTTAAGGGGCGCCCGGGTTGCCAAGGCCTGAGCTAAGCGTTCTTCTTCGCCGCCTCTTCTCTCAAAGCGAGGATGTGCACTGCGGGTAATCACGAGTCGTCCAGTGTTTTTCCTCTGGTGCGTTTTGCGCTCTTTTATGGCTAAATTAATTAAGAATGAACACGCAGTATCAAATCATCACTACACGTGAAGAACTTCGCCTGGCAGTAGACGAACTGTCCACCCACCACGCTGTCGGATTGGATACGGAAACCACCGAACTCGATCCTTACACCGGCCGATTACGGTTGATTCAACTCGCCACGCCGAATGGCGTTCACATAGTCGATCTGAATCGTTTTGCCAATGGCGACATGAAGCGCGACGAACGGTTGCAGCCCCTTCGTCAACTCCTAACTTCGCCTCGTCCGATCAAGATAGCGCACAACGCCAAGTTCGACGCGAAGTTCATCAAGCACAACCTGGGAGTTGATATTGGTGGGCTCTTTGACACTTTGCTGGCGAGCCAGATCGTTTCCGCCGGTGATATCGAAGAGCGACACGGACTGGAAGCAATAGCGGGCCGCTATCTTAAGCAAGCCGTCGACAAGGCTGAGCGATTGAGCAATTGGGAATTCGAACTATCGGAAGCGCAATTGCAGTACGCTGCGCGCGACGCAGCGGTGCTTATTCCTCTGCGCGACAAACTAATTGAAAGGATCAAATCTCTCGATGTGATCCGTTGTGCGCAGCTCGAGTTTGAATGTGTGATGCCCGTGGTCGATCTTGAGTTAACGGGTTTTTATATGCACAAGGAGCGATGGCTGGAACAGCTTGCCGTCGTTGAGGAAAAGCGTGCTGAACTTGCCAACGAACTGCAGGAGATGTTGGGTGAAGGTGTGGCGCAGGCGTCTCTGTTCGGTCCGCCGCGCGCGAACATCAATTTGGATTCGCAGCAGCAAGTTACGGAAGCGTTGAATCGCCTCGGGATTCCTGTTCCCGATTCGACACGCAATTGGAAGTTACAACCGCTGGCAGCTCAGTATCCGGTGGTAGCGAAGTTGCTCGAGTACCGCACGATGCAAAAGGCCTTGACCAGTTATGGCCAGAATATGATTGAGTTCATCAACCCTAAAACTGGCCGGCTGCACGCGGACTTTCGCCAGATTGGCGCGCCGACCGGCCGCTTCGCCTGCACGAATCCAAATATTCAGCAGGTCCCGCACGCCCTCGAGTATCGTCGTTGCTTCATGGGGCATCCCGAAGGACGACAATTGGTCATTGCTGACTATTCGCAAATCGAGCTGCGTATTCTTGCTGAATTTTCCGGCGATCAAGCTTTCATCGATGCGTTCAATTCGGGTGCTGATCTTCATCGGGTAACTGCGGCGCAAGTATTTAATGTCTCGGATGATCAAGTGACCGCGGACCAACGATCATTTGCGAAGCGTTTGAACTTTGGCGTGGTTTACGGTATCGGCGCGCAGCGCTTTTCGATGATGACCGGACTGAGCGTCACGGAAGCCGAGGATGTTTTGCGCCGCTACTTCTCGACCTATCGAAAGCTCGACAGTTACTTGCGCGAATCGGCAAATCGCGCGGTGAGCGAAAAGCAAGCCCGCACTGGCTCTGGCCGTTTAGTTCGTTTTAACTTCGATGCCGCCGATCGCCAGCAGATTTCGATGACGCAGCGCAACGGGAAAAACGCGCCAATCCAGGGCACCAGCGCCGACATTCTTAAACGCGCGCTGCGATTGCTCAACGATGAATTACGCGATTCGTCAGCGAGAATCGTCAACATAATTCACGACGAGATTGTGGTCGAAGTTGATGAAGCTGAAGCCGAAACAATCGCCCATAAAGTCGAACGTGCGATGTGCGCAGCCGGCGAAGAATATCTGACCAATGTGCCGGTCAAAGTTGAGGCCCAGATCGCCTGCGAATGGGCGAAGTAGATCAGCGAATGTTAATTGATTTATTCGCGCCAATTCCGGACGCTGTTGAAACACACCGTATTCTCATTGCCGCCCCGCGTGAGGTTGTGTATCGAGCGCTCTGGACTTCTGACTTCGGTGGCTCGCCGATCATCAGGTCACTTCTGGCGCTGCGGTCTCTGCCTGGGTTTGTCTCGCGCGGCTGTCAACCTTTACCGAGAAGCCAGAATCTCACGCTGCGAACTTTAATTGAGGCGGGATTTGGAGTTCTGGCAGAAAAGCCCAATGAAGAAATCGTCTTAGGTGTGACCGGGAAATTCTGGAGAGCCAGCCGCAATCTCTTTCCATTCAATCGCGAAGACTTTGAAAAGCCGGTGGCCAGCGGGTTCGCACGAGCCGTCTGGAATTTCCGCGTCAGCGACAACCATAACGGTGCAACGATATTGTCGACCGAGACAAGGGTCATCTGCGGAGATCTCGCGAGCCGTAAAAAGTTTCGCGGCTACTGGATCTTTGTGCGGCCGTTCAGCGGCCTTATCCGCCGGCTGATGCTCAGGAACGTACGAAAAGCTGTGAATACGGGGCACTAGCCCAACCATCAGGGAGGGCTCCGCCTATGCGCCTCTGATTCTGATTCCTCCCTTACGGTCGGGCTAATGCCCCGCTCGCGCTCCGAACAGTTTCCGCATCAGAGTCATATGAAACGCGCGCTGGTGCGACTAATAGAATGAACACGGTGAATCCGTGCAAATAGACCCGATGGACATTGCCGAGATTAAGGCTGAACTGGAGAGACTTCATGCGGCCAGTTTCGGCTGGGCCCTGAGTTGCTGCCGCCGCGACCGAGCTGAAGCCGAGGAAGTTTTGCAAACGGTTTATTTGAAGATCTTTGAAAGCAAAGCCCGTTATCGCGGTGAAGCGAGCTTTAAGACGTGGTTGTTTGCAGTAATTCGCAAGACGGCTGTCAGCGAACATCGCAGGACCTTATTGCGAAAACTGACAAACGCAGTCCGGCCGCCAGTACCGCAAGAAGATGTTTACTGTCTCGACAAACCCGACGCGGCGTTCGAACGATCAGAGACGCAGGCTCAATTTCAGCGGGCGCTGGCAAATTTGCCATTACGACAACGAGAAGCGCTGCATTTGGTTTTCTACGAAGAGCTGAGCCTGCGCGAAGCGGCCGAAGTGATGGGAATCTCGATCGGCAGCGCGCGCCAGCATTACGAACGTGGGAAGAAACATTTACGAGAATCTTTGGGAAAGACGGAAATTGCTTATGGAATTAGTTGGAGACGAAAAGAAAATCCAGGCGCTGTTTAGTGAGCTGCGCTCCGACGACCAACGCATTATTCCGCGATTCAGAACCGTCCTGGCTCGCGCGGAGTCGAGAGCCATTCAATCAAGAAAAGGATTTAGTTTTTCCTTTGTCGCAGCGACTGCATTCTTGATTTGCGCTTTGGTATCAGTCGCCTGGTGGTCGAGCCGTTGGCAGAGCGGCCGGCAGTCAGCTGCCATCGTGGTGATCGAACAGGCAAAGACTTCGGCTGAACCTGCGCATACTTTAAAGAGTATGGAGCGGACCGAAGTTGCGGCTGTGGAGAGCCAAAACCGAAGTCCGAGACGGTGTTCCCTTAACTTCTTGTCGCGGCGTCGGGCAGCCCTCGCGGCTGCCAGGATGAAAGCCACCAGCGACGCAATTGCGATCGCAAGCTGGAAATCACCAACAGCGGATTTATTGGTTTCACCAAGCGATGAAGTTTTAACCTCGCTTCCTAAACTTAATCAAAGTGCCAACGAATTGAAATCATTCTTGACCAGCCGTGCTAACTAG
>WNFY01006984.1_pt1 | contig 26024 bp, 22 predicted proteins | sample 5400091 | NCBI WGS metagenome assembly WNFY01 (sample SAMN13153364, study PRJNA577476) | soil metagenome | isolation source: 60 cm soil or saprolite under grassland replicate 1 | place: USA:California | collected 2016-06-15 | reverse complement strand
TCGTCGCTGTAACATTGATGGGCACGGCGATTAGCGGAATTCAAGTCGGTTTCGACAAAAGCATGGCGGTTCTCGGCGACGACGTGCTTTACGTGACGCAATGGCCATGGAAACCGGTGGACGATTGGTGGAATTATCGCGACCGGAAAAAAATCCAGACCGAATACGCCGAAACGATCAACCGCATGATTGCGGCGACGCCGAATTCGAACCTGATGGTCGCGGTGCCGACATCGAGCCTGATGCGCTCAATCAAATATGGCGGAAACGAAGTGGAGAATGTTTTCACGCTTGGAACCACGTCCGATTTCACCGTCACATCGACAATCGACTGCAAGGAAGGCCGCTTCTTTAACGAAATCGAATCGCGCACTGGCGCGCAAGTTGTCGTGATCGGTTACGACGTGGCGAACGTTTTGTTTCCATCGGAGAGCCCGATCGACAAATTTGTTCTCATTAGCGGTCACCTGTTCAAAGTGATTGGCGTGAACGCTCGCCAGGGAACTTTCCTTGGATTGTTCAGTTGGGACTCAATGGTGGCGATGCCGTTGGCGGCCTTTAACAAATACTTCAGCTTAAGAAACGAAGTAGACGTGCGGGGACAAAATCAAGGCGAATCGGACGTGCGCGTGAAGGTGAAGGACAAAACAAAACTCGCCGAGGCCAAGGATGAGCTGACCGGAATCATGCGCCGCGCGCGCGGTTTGGCGCCGGAGAAGAAGGAGGATTTTTCGATCAACGAGCAGCAGGCGTTCAAGAGCACACTCGATCCGGTGAAAAATACCATCGCTATCGCAGGCCTCTTCATTACCGGCCTTTCGCTGTTCGTCGGCGCAATTGGCATCATGAACATCACCTTCGTGAGCGTGAAGGAACGGACGAAAGAAATCGGAACACGCAAAGCGCTCGGCGCGCGTCGTCGCACGATTCTATTGCAGTTTTTGATTGAATCGACCGCGCTTTGTCTGCTCGGCGGATTTATTGGCCTGATGCTGGCTTATTTCTTGTGCTTCGGAATCGGCAAAGCCTTTCCTTCGTTTCCAATTCAGTTTTCCTTCGGGCTAGTTGTCGCTAGCATGGTCGTGTCGGTGCTCACCGGTTTAATCTCCGGTTTTGCGCCGGCCTGGTCCGCGTCGCGCCTCGATCCGGTGACCGCGCTTCGCTACGAATAGAAGGTCGACATGCTATTCGGCGAAATCATAGCGATGGCGCTGAGCTCGCTAGGCGTGAACAAACTGCGCTCCGGCCTGACGATGTTTGGAATCACCATCGGCGTCTTCTCAGTCATCTCGGTCATGACCGCGATTGGCGCGCTCCAATATTCGATTGAGAACGGTCTCAGTTTTCTCGGTTCGAACATTTTTCAGTTTGCGAAGTATCCGGCAAATGTGAGTGCCGGCGGCAACGTGAAGAAAAAATATCAGAACCGCCGCAATGTCACTTATCAGCAGGCGCTCCATTACCAGAAATTGATGGAAGGAAATGCGCGGGAAATTTGCCTGAAATGTTTCGGCTACGAAGTAAAAGGCCAGGCGGTTTATAACGGAGTAAAGACGACGCCGAATCTTCTCATTGTCGGCGCAAACCGAGGTTTTTTGACGGCCAACGCTTACACGCTCGGTTACGGAAGAAATATAAACGACGAAGATGTCGATCTTGCCCGCAACGTCATCGTCGTAGGCAAAATGGTCGAGAAGCGTTTGTTTCCACACGAAACACCAATCGGCAAAATGGTGCGCGTGACCGGGCACACTTACACAATCATCGGAGTCCTGGCCGAGAAAGGGACGGCGTTTGGGCAGAGCCAGGACAATCTCTGCATCATGCCGATCACCCGCTTCTTCGAAGATTTCGGCTCAGCAAAACGAACGGTGAACATCGCGACCCAGGCACCTTCAACTGAGACTTACAATGGAACGTTCGACAAAGCGGTCGGCGCGATGCGGATCGCGCGCGGATTGCGCGCGGATCAGGAAAACGATTTCGAGATTTATTCCAACGATTCGCTCAAGAGCGCGTTCGTTTCCGTGGCAGGCATCGTTCGGGTCGGCGCGTTCGTGATTAGCTTCATCGCGCTGGTGGCAGCGGGCATCGGGATCATGAACATCATGCTGGTGAGCGTAACCGAGCGAACGAAAGAAATCGGCGTCCGGAAATCGATTGGCGCGCGCAGCAAAGACATTTTGCGGCAATTTTTGACCGAGGCGGTCTTCATTTCGGAAGCCGGCGGCATTTTAGGAATCATTCTCGGAATCGTCGTCGGCGATTTGCTGGCCGCCTGGCTGAAGGTCGATCTGATTTTCCCTTACGGATGGGCAATCGCCGGACTACTCGTTTGCTCGGCGATCGGCATTGGGTTCGGCCTTTACCCGGCCTACCGCGCGGCCAGCCTCGATCCGATCGAAGCGCTGCGCTACGAATAGACCGACATCCGACCGCACGTCGTCTGTCCGGGGGCATGCAAACTGCGCGTGCTTCCCTTTGACCAGTCATTCAGCTTTGTCATAACCTAGAAATTTTGAGGTCTTGCCCAAGTGCCTGTTCGTCGTAAACCTGCCCGCGCGGATATGCCGCAACGCAACATTCTTCTTCTCGAAGAGTACGACGCGCTGGCTGTGGCGATCGGCTTGGCGCTAAAAAAATTCGCGCCCCAACATTTCGGCGCAGTCGCCCGTTCTCTCGCCGATGCCGAGAAGCTGGCTTCCAATGTCGATCCCGAGCTTTTCATTCTCGATGTCGATCCACCCTGGACCGGTCTAACGAGTTTCCTCGAGAAAATGCGCCCCGCGCATCCTAACGCACGCGTGCTCGTGATCGGTGGAGCGATTCCTGCCGAGATTGCGGCGGAGCGCGGCTCGTCTGGCGCGCTGCAATTCGTCGAAAAACCATTTGATCTGGCGGCGTTCGGTGCAGCGGTGCAGGCTTTGCTCGGCCCGTGGCGGGAACAGGACGGTCGCGGGACTCTCGGGGCGCTCAGCGCGATTGATGTCCTCCTCACGCACTGCGCTGCCAATTCCAGTGTCATTGTCGATCTACATTCCGGTAGCAGAACGGGCGAAATCTATATTGCCGGTGGACGCGTATTGCATGCCGCAACCGGTAAGTTCCAAGGCGAACACGCGTTGCGCGAGATGCTGAACTGGTCCAACCCGCGCCTCGACGAGAAGAAGCTACCTGCCTCTCCACGTCGAACGATCACGAAATGGCAAGCAATTGTGGTTGAGACATTGCGCGGATCCGAGACTGAGATTCCCGAACCGCCCAGAGTGCGACCGGAAACCGTTCCGCCGACCGCCGGAAAAATAATCGTTGTCGTCGACGACACCGAGATGCTCTTGATTTTCGTGCAAGACATTCTCGCGACCGCCGACCCGGAATTACGGATCACGACTGCGCTCAGTGCGAGCGATGGTCTGCGAGAAATCGAACGATTAATTCCCGATCTGGTCCTGCTGGATTACAGTCTGCCCGATTTTAACGGCGACGAACTTTGCGCGCTGCTTCTGCAGAATGAGCGGACGGCGAACGTGCCGGTGCTGATGATGTCCGGTCACGTGCCAGAAATGACGGCTGCTGCTGCGCGCTTTCCAAATATCGTCGCAACAATTGAGAAACCGTTCCTTTCCGATGCGTTGGTGAGCCTCGTTCACCGAACACTTAAAGCTCCGGCGAAAAAAAGAGCAAAACCGATTGAATCCGCGCCGACGGCCGAGCCGTCAGACGAGGAAGTTCGTCTTCGCGCTTACTTCATTTCGGAGCGGCGACGAGAATCTGGTATCTTGGGTGACGCAAGGTCTGATTGGCTGGAAGCGAAGCAGCAACTTCTCTCCGAAACCGGACCTCGCTGACGATTATCGATCTTGTTGTTGTCGATTTAATCCAAGCCGAGCGCTTTGAAGGTGGCGTCCACGTACTGGAAGTGGACATCCAATGAGCAAAGGCGGTCGATTTCGGCCGCGGACAGTCGCGCCGCGATTTCCGGTTCCATTTTGGCATTCTCCGCGAAAGTCTCGTCCCCTTTTCGCGTTTTCATCGCCGCGCGCTGCACAGCCTCATAGGCGGTCTTGCGCTCGGCGCCGGCCCGGGTTAGCGCGAGCAAAATCGATTGGCTGTTATAAAGACCTTTCGTTAACGCGAGATTTTGCTGCATCCGGTCCGGATAAACTTGGAGCCGCTCGACCAGGTTGCGCAGTTCGTTCAGCATGAAGTCCTTCAGAATACATGAGTCGGGCAAAATGATTCGTTCCGCGCTGGAGTGACTGATGTCGCGTTCGTGCCAGAGCGCAACGTTCTCCAGAGCGACGAGCGCGTTGCCGCGAATCACGCGGGCGAGTCCACTCAGTCGTTCACTCATGATTGGATTGCGTTTGTGCGGCATCGCCGAGCTTCCCTTCTGGCCTTCGCCAAAATATTCTTCCACTTCCAGAACTTCGGTTCGTTGAAGATGACGAAATTCCGTTGCCCAACGGTCGATGCTGGAGGCGATCACCGCCAGCGTCGTCATAAATTCGGCGTGGCGGTCGCGTTGCACGATCTGGGTCGAGAGCGTCGCTGACTTCAATCCTAGCTTTTCGCAGACCGCGCGTTCAACTTTTGGATCAACATGTGCATGCGTGCCGACGGCGCCGCTGATTTTGCCGACGCGGACGCGTTCAAGCGTTTGCGCCAGCCGTTCCTCCGCTCGGCCAAATTCATCGAACATGAGGGCGAGCTTTAACCCAAACGTGATCGGTTCGGCGTGCACACCGTGACTGCGACCGATCATCGGCGTCATTTTGTAGCGGCGCGCTTGCACGGCGATGACGCCGCGCAATTGCTTCAGATCCTCTGCCAGGATTCTGCTCGATTCAGTCAGTTGAACGGACAAGGTTGTATCGAGAATGTCGGACGACGTGAGCCCTTGATGAATCCAGCGCGCGGCCGGACCGACTGATTCCGCAACATTTTCGAGAAACGCAATGACATCATGGTTGGTTCGCTTTTCAATCTCGAGAATCTCCGGAATCGAAAACCGCGCCCGTTTCCGGATTTCAGCCGCGTCCTTTTTCGGAATCTGGCCGAGCTCGGCCATCACCTCGCAAGCGAGCAACTCAATCTCGAGCCAAATCTGGAATTTGCGCTGGTCCGACCAAATGTCGCGCATCTGCGGCCGCGAATAACGATCGATCACGCCGCAAGATAGATTGGCGCGCCAAACGCGAAAGTGTTTTATGGCGCAAAAGAAAATCGCTCCGGCAGACAATCCACCGAAGCGACTTTCGAAAGTCGAATTATCTTAGCAAACCTTGGCGCGCAGGAATTTGCCGTCGCTCTGGACGCGCACTTTTCCGCTGGCCAACAGATCAGCCACGGTCGCGACCGTTTCTTTCGTGTTCCTGGTGCAGGAACTGACGGCGAGGACAAGATCGCCAAAGGAAAGTTTCGGGCGCGGCTTCAAGATCTGGCTATTTTTCTTCATTGCTTTGTATCCTTTTGACAGCAGCTTCAGTGCCTTGTTCAATCAAATTTTCGTCCGCTGCGCGCGCCGCGGTTTTAACTAGTTTTGCTTGCCGAAGGCTCAGTTCGATTTCCGCTTGGAAAGCCAAACTGACAAGATGTAAAGGGCTGCAAATGCAACAATTACCAGAAACAGCCACTTCGATTGGCCGCGCACGAACAGGATCAGCGCGTCTGGATCCTTAAGCAGACCGGGCGCAATATGCTGAGCGCGAACCCCCAGATAAGCGAGGATTGAACACGAAATGGCCGAGCCGGTGATCGTCACAACGCTGAAAATCGCAAAATTCATCCGCACAATGCCGGCCGGAATCGAAATCAAATGACGGACGCCGGGCAAAAGTCGCGCGAAAAAAACGCCCCCAGCTTCGTAGCGGGCGAGCCAATGCTCGGCTTCTTCCAACTTTTTCGGCGGAAATAGAATGAACCGCCCGAAACGCACGACTAATGGTCGACCGAGCCAAAGTGAGAGCCAATACATCAACGCCGCCCCCAGATACGCGCCTAGCGTGCTTGCCAGGATTACACCCGCCAGACTCAGCCGGCCTTGCGCGGCCAGAAAAGCAGCCGGCGGCACAACCACTTCCGCCGGCAACGGTAACGGCGTGCTCCCCATCGCCATCAACACGATAATTCCAAGATAACCCCCGGTCAGGACCCATTGCGACCAAAATTGAAGCAAATGGTGCATGCGAAGAATTTCGGATTTCGGATTTCGGATTTCGGATTTAGCCTGAGCGGAAATTTGAGCGTGTGTAGTTCAATCTGAAATCGGCAATCTGCAATCTTAAATTATCATGTCGATCTATCGGCGTGTCCTTCGCTATTACCGACCATTTCTGCCGCAAACCGTGGTCGGCCTGTTGCTCTCGCTCATTGGCATCGGACTGAATCTGCTCAAACCGTGGCCGTTCAAAATAATCGTGGATGATTTTCTGCGACCAAATCCGACACCACGCGGCGATTGGCACACTTGGATTCCGCTGCTCTGTCTCGCGCTGGTGGTCATCCAATTTCTGTGGGGACTCATCAACTGGGTCACCAATTACCTTCTCGTGAAGATCGGGCTTCAGGCGCTGCTGAAACTGCGCACTGATCTTTACGCCTATCTCCAATCGCTCTCGCTGAAGTATCACGACGTCCGCCGCTCGAGCGACTCGAGTTTTCGTGTCGCTTACGATTCGCAATCGATCCAGACAATCTACAACAAGGGCTTCACCGGCATTTTCGGATCGGTCGTCACATTGATCGGGACGTTCACGATCATGGTGCAGCTGGATTGGCAATTGACTTTGCTCTCGTTGGGCATCGTTCCATTCATCATCGGCGCAATTTACTTTTTCGCGCACCGCATCCGACGCGAATCGACTTCTATTCAAGAACAGGAAAGCGCCGTCCTCGCGCAAGCACAGGAAGGGCTCAGCTCGATTCGCATGGTGCACGCTTTCGGACGGGAGCAGTTCGAGGTGATGCAATTTCACCAGCAGGCCCGCCAGAGTTTGCAGGCGAACCTGCGACTGACTCTGACTAATGTGAACAGCGCGCTCGTCATCAGCACGCTGATGGTTTTCGGGACGGCGGCGATGTATTACGTCGGAACCCTGCATGTCCTCGCCGGCACGCTTACGCTCGGAACACTCCTCGTTTTCAGCGCGTATTTGCTAATGCTTTATCAACCGCTCGAATCGATCACTTATACAGCGTGGGCGATGGAAGGCGCAACCGCCGGAGCGAAACGTTGTTTCGAAGTGTTGGATCGCGCAGATGACGTGGTCGATTCGCCAAACGCGATCGAAATTGAAACAGCGAAAGGCGCAATCGCATTTCAAAATGTATCGTTCGCCTACGCGCAAGATCGACGGGTAAAAAGTACGCTCTTGAGATTGGTCCCGCGATTTTACGATCCGACGTCCGGCTCGGTCACACTAGACGGCCGCGATGTGCGCGAGATCAAAAAGAAATCTTTGCGCGCGCAAATCGGCATTGTGTTGCAGGACACGCTCCTGTTTTCCACAACAATTCGCGAAAACATTGCTTACGGCCGATCCGACGCGACCGACGAAGAAATCATTGATGCCGCCAAGCGCGCGCAGGCCGACGAATTCATTCGCCAATTGCCAAATGGCTACGCCAGCACCGTGGGCGAGCGTGGCGGGCAATTAAGTGTTGGTCAGCGCCAACGCATCGGCATTGCGCGGGCGTTTTTGAAAGACGCGCCAGTGCTGCTTCTTGACGAGCCAACTTCGGCGCTCGATCCCGCGACCGAAGCCGCGATCATGGGAACGATCAAGGAATTGATGCGCGGTCGCACGACTTTGATCGCGACGCATCGACTGGCCACGATTCACGACGTCGATCGGATCGTCGTCCTCGAGCGCGGACGCATGGTCGAGCAGGGTCGCGGAACGGAATTGCTCGCGCGCGGCGGTGTTTACGCCAAACTGTTCGCTTCCGGAAAATTTCCAAGGTGAGCAACGTTAAACACGATCGACATGTGGAAGAGGATTGGTGGCCGCACCCGATCCCGCCGAACGTCGACTTCGGCGAAGGCTTTTATTGCGAGACCGCGCAGATTTTTCGCAAGATGGTCAGCAAAAAGCCCGGCGCAGTTGTCATTGGCAAACATGTTTCCTGTTACGCCGGCTGCTCGTTCGCGATTGGCGAGAACGGTCGCTGCACAGTCGGCGATTTCACTTTGCTTAACGGCGCGCTCGTCATGGCTGAGGAGAAGATCGACATCGGCTCGCATTGCCTAATCTCCTGGAACATCGGCATCGCCGATTCGGATTTTCATCCGCTCGAGCCGGCGCAGCGACTGATCGATGCGCAAGCACTGGCGCCGTTTTTCAACGATCGACCGCCGCGACCAAAATTAAAAACGGCGCCGGTAAAAATCGGCGACAACGTTTGGATTGGAATGAACGCAGTGATTCTGAAAGGCGTAACCATTGGCGACAACTCCGTCGTTGCAGCTGGCGCGGTGGTGACGAAATCGATCGCGCCGAATACGATTGTGGCCGGAAATCCCGCCGTTGTTGTCAAAACATTTTGAAACGCAAGCGCATCGTCGTGATGGGCTTCATGGGATCGATGCCGATCGCCGGCGTAATCTGGCAGCACATCCATTACGTCGTCGGTCTCCAACGACTTGGGCACGACGTTTACTACATCGAAGATTCAGCGCGCCTTCCCTACAATCCGGAAACGGTTGAGGTAAACGACGGATTTGATTACGCAGCGAAGATTCTGGGGCAGCTGGCCGGCGAATTTGATTTCAAGAATCACTGGGCCTTCTGTGCGCGGTATTTAAAAGCGAATCCGACGGCCGGACTGCCGTTAAAGAAAATCCGTCAGCTTTATCGCGAGGCGGACGCGATCCTGAACATTTGCGGCACGCAAGAGTTCAACGACGATCTGCGGAAGAGTGATCGGATCATTTATGTCGAGAGCGATCCCGGCGTCGAACAAATCAAGATCGACAAGGGCGTAAGATCGACAATCAATTACCTCAGCCGGCATCACGCGCTTTTCACATTTGGTGAAAATGTCGGCACGAAAAGATTTCCAGTCCCGACGCACGGATTCAAATGGTACGCGACCCGGCAACCGATTGTGACCGATTTGTGGAAGACCCATCGCGCTCCGCGGGCGACGGCGGTTTTCACTTCGATTGCGAATTGGTCGACGAGCGGATTGAAAGATATCACCTGGCGGCGCCGAAAATATCTTTGGAGTAAGTCGCGCGAATTCTTGCGCTTTGTCGCCGCGCCGAAACGATCCGGCGAAGCTTTCGAGCTCGCGACGAACATTCAGGACCGAAAGGTCCGAGAAAAATTTGAGAACAACGGCTGGCGTTTCACTTCGCCGCTGCAAATGAGCGTCGATTCCTGGCTCTACCGCGATTATATCAAGCACTCGAAAGGCGAATTCACCGCCGCGAAAGATCAGTACGTCCGATTGAACACAGGCTGGTTCAGTGATCGCAGTGCGTGCTACCTTGCCGCCGGACGCCCGGTGATCACTCAGGACACCGGGTTCACAAAAAATTACGGCGGCGACGCTGGCCTGCTGGCATTCCGCTCACTCGGCGAAATCGCCGAAGCTGTAAAAATGATAAACGCCGACTATGCGAAACACTCGGGTGCGGCCCGACAAATCGCACGCGAAATTTTCGAGGCCGAGAAAGTTTTGAAATCGTTGCTCGACCGCGCCGGAATTTGAGCGGTTGCTTTTCAATTAGTTCGTTTCATCTTCCAGACTTTCCAGCATGAAGGGTGTTCCCATTTTTATTTCAGTTATCGTGCTCGCTGCATCGACATCGTTCGGTCAGCAGAACGCTCCGGAGCCGTCCGCTTCGCCGGGACAGCCGCGACCGCCGGGAATTGGAACGAAACCAGGAACACCTTCACAAAACGTCGTTACGGTGCCGGTGCCGATGGCGCCTCCACAACCCAATGGGCCGGTCCAAAAAAGCCTTGTCCGCATCACCGCAACCGAAGTTGCGCCCGATTATCGAGCGCCGTGGAATGCAGGGATGCTCGGCCGCGGCATCGGCGCAGGCTTCGTCATTGAAGGCAATCGCATCATGACCAACGCGCACGTCGTCAGTAACAGTCGCTATCTCACGGTCGAGCGCGACGGCGACCCGAACAAGTATCCGGCCAAAGTTCTCTTCGTTGGGCATGATTGTGACTTGGCGCTCATCACCGTCGATTCGCCGAATTTCTACAAGAACATGGTGCCGCTAAAGTTTGGCGGGATTCCGGAGCTCGAATCAACAGTTTCGGCTTATGGTTATCCGATTGGCGGCGAACGGATGTCGGTCACGACCGGCATTGTTTCACGGATCGACTTCCAGCTTTACACTCATTCGTCAATCGATCAGCACCTCGCCGTTCAAATCAGCGCGCAAATTAATCCGGGCAATAGCGGCGGCCCGGTGATGCAAAACACGAAAGTGGTCGGCGTCGCGTTTCAAGGTTACAGCGGCGACGTCGCGCAAGGCGTTGCTTATATGGTGCCGACTCCGGTCATCAATCGTTTCCTCAAAGACGTCAGCCACGGTCGCTACGATGGGTATGTCGATCTTGGAATTACTTACGGGAAATTACAAAATCCGGCCCAGCGAAAATTTCTTGGCTTGAAAGACGATGGCCGCGGCGTGCTGGTCGAAACGGTAGTGGCGGCGGGACCGTGCGCGAAAATTTTGCGGCCGGGCGACGTTTTGCTTGCAATCGATAAGCATCCGATCGCGAGCGACGGGAATGTGGAGCTGGAAGGCGAGCGGGTGGAGATGCCCGAAGTCGTGGAGCGAAAGTTCAAGCGCGACAGCGTGAAGTTCGAGATCTGGCGCGATAAGCAATCGACCAGCGGGAGCGTGCAGCTCGACAACGTGCCACCGTATTTAATGCAAAGTCATAGGTACGATGTCCGACCGCGATATGTTCTTTACGGCGGGCTGCTTTTTCAACCGCTGACGCTTGATTTGCTCGAAGCATATCAGCCGACCGATCTCCGGCTCCGGCACTTCTTCGATTTCTATGTGATCGATCAACTTTATCTCGAGCACCCGGATGTGATTGTGCTGACGAACATTTTGCCCGACCCGATCAACACCTATCTCGCGCCTTATCGCGGGCAGATTGTCGATCAAATCAACGGCAAGAAAATTCATACTTTGGAGGAACTGACCAAAGTGTTGGCCGAACCGGCCGAGCGATTCGTGTTCGACATGATTGGCGACGGCCCGCCGCTGGTGCTCGATCCCAAACAAGTCGAAGCCGCGCGCGAACGAATCAGGATGCGTTACAACGTCGTCCGGGAACAAAATCTCCAGGAGCAGCCAACCGCAAAAACGCCTGATCTCCAGACAAAGACTTAGAGATGCGAACGTTATTCATCAGTCTTGCTTTGGTTTTCTTTGTCGCCACCGGCGCAACAGCGAAAAAGGAATCGGCTTCGCCGCCGCCGAACAAAGACCTTAAACAAAAGCTGCTTTCGCTTGTGCGCGTGAACGTGACCGGTCAGCCTTACGATTATTTTCGACCGTGGCAAAAGAAAGCGCCGCTGTCGAAACGCGCGCTCGGCGCAGTTTTATCAAAAGGACGCGTGCTCGTGACCGCGGATCTGGTTACCAACCAAAATTACGTTGAGCTCGAACGCGCGGAATCGGGCGAAAAGACCGCCGCCAACGTCGAAGTGATTGATTACGAAGCGAATTTAGCGTTGCTCGAACCAAGTGAGAAAAATTTCCTCGATGGGATCGCGCCGCTCGACATTGCCGGCGATACCGTCGTCGGGGATCGGTTGGCAGCGTGGCAATTAGAACAGACCGGCGCGCTCGTCGCGACTGAAGGTTTGGTCACTACCATCCAAGTGACGCACTACCCGGTCGATGTCGGACAGTTTCTCACTTACCGCATCAGCATACCGATGCAGTATCGCGAAAACAGCTTTACGATTCCGCTGGTCAAAAACAACAAACTCGCCGGTTTGCTTTTGCGCTACGATCCGCGCTCGCAATTAATCGATGCCATCCCGGCCCCGATCATCACCCATTTTTTGAAGGAAGCAGAGAGCGAACATTACCGCGGATTTCCCGCGGTCGGCTTTTCATTTTTCCCAACGCGCGATCCGCAATTGCGAAAATACGCCGGCCAAACAGGCAAAGCGGGCGGCGTTTATGTGACCAACGTCGAACCGAACATGCCCGCAATGAAAGCCGGGATGCAGGTTGGCGACATTATCATGTCCATCGGCAATCACGAGATCGACCAAAACGGCAACTATGTCGATCCACTTTACGGGAAGATCGACTTTACCAATTTGATCAGCGCGCATTCATATGCGGGCGACGTGGTCCTGTTTCAAATTCAGCGTGAAGGAAAAGCGATGGAGCTGAAAATCACGCTCGAGCATCGGGACGCGAAGGATTATGTCAGCCCGCCCTATGCGCTTGATGAAGCGCCAAAGTATCTCGTGCTCGGCGGTCTTATTTTTCAGGAGTTGTCCCGCCAATATCTGAAGGAATGGGGACCGAACTGGCAGCGCGAAGCGCCCCAGCGTTTTGTTTATCTCGACCGCTTTCAATCAGAGCTTTTTCCCGGGGAACACCGTCGCATCGTGATTTTGAGCCAGGTCCTTCCCGCCAATAACACGATTGGCTACGATGAATTCTCTTATCTCACCGTCGCCAAAGTGAACGGAAAAGAGATCAAATCGTTAAATGATTTGTCCGACGCGGTGAAACAACCGATTGAGGGCGGCTTCATCAAAATCGAGACCGAAGAAGATCCGAAACAAATCGAGCTCGACGCCAACAGCATTGCCGCCGAGGCGCCTGATCTTCAGGAAAATTACGGCATCCCTTCGCTGCAAAGACTCGAGTGAGTCTGACTATCGCCAGCCGGAAATGACGTAAACATTTACGCTCTCGATCGGATCGATTCGTTCTTTCTCTAACAGCGGGACTCTTTGCGCAGTGCGGCCATGCTGGTCGATCAGGTAGCTGACTTGTTCTCTCCAATTGGCCAAATACGATTCCATGTGCCAACCGTAAGCGGATCGCGGCGCCGGTGGAAGCGGTTGCACCACTGGGACCGATTGCAGGTGTCCAACCACAAGGACACTGTGACCAGCTCTGAGGGCGAACTCCATCCGAACAAGAAGTTCGTGGATCGGATCAGTCTGCGTCATTGCCTGTTTGACAAGGTCCCAACGGAATAAACTGTAGTCCGAGACATCCGGAATTCCGTGCCAGGGCACTGCACCGCGATAATACCGCTGAAAGGTAATGCCGTAGGCAAACCGAGTCAGGACGATGACGTCATCCGGCCCCGCGCGTTCCGCGACCGCCTCGGCGGCCAGATCGCAGTTAGTCAGACGCGTTCTGACGTATCCAGCGCTATCACGGAAAAATGCAACCACTAGGATTGCCGATCCGACCAAAGTTGCTAGGCGCACAGCCGTCCATTTTCGAAAGGGCGCAGTCGCGACCGTAACAGAGAGCGCGATCACGGCCATCGGCGGCAGGTAATACCGATCCTGTAGCGGAAACTTGAGCATCCAGAGAAATCCGAATGTGCCGACTGCTCCGGCCAAACACGCTGTCGCACCGAAAAGAAAATGTCCACCGACTCCTTCCTCTGTGTTCGCAGCCCGCTTCCTTAGCGCAGGAATAATGGCCAGAGCCAGAACGCTCAATACCAGAAAAACGAAGACGACATCAGCAATTGGATTTTCCATTGTGAAAATCTGTACAAACCACTGCGCGATGAGTTGGGGCGTATTCGCCGTCGATCGAATTCCGTTCCACTGCTGCGCCTGCCGAATTAACGGAACGTAGGGGAGCAAAGATATCGCAGCGGTCAGGCCAATGCCGAAAACCAAAACTCCGCGGCGCCACGACCTTTTCACCGCCAACACGACAACGCTGGCAGCGCAGACGGCACCAAGCAGGACCGCGTTCAGGAAGACGGTCTGAACACTTAAGACGGCAGCAATCGCCGCCAAAAGAATCGTTCGCCTTTTTGGGTGCGCTTGAAAGGTCAATTGCCAGATGAAAGCAAAGGCCAAAACAATCCAGACCAGGCCCAGGCCGTGAGGCCGCAACGAGTCAGCCCGCAGTGTGTATTGATTCAGGCCGAACACTGCCAAAGGCCAAAGTGGTGGCGACTTGTTGAACAGCCAGCATGAGAGCCAAAGCGCTGAGAGCAGTAAGAAGCCGATCACCAGACCCAGAACACGGAGGCCAATGTCTGTTGTCCCAAATCCGAGCGCGCACCAGCCCCGCAAAACCAGATAGTGAACAACAGGTTGATTTTCCAAAGCGAGCAGATCCCAACCCGTTTTCAGCGTCGGGATTGTTGCGACATGAAAGCTGCAAACTTCGTCGCGCCAGAGCGGACCTGCCGACCAGCAGAATCGAATGTGCAAGAGAACAATCAGCAGCGTGATTAAACCGGCCGCCGCGAACTCGCATGACCGAAGCACAGTTCGATTTCGAAAAAAATTCATGTCCACGATCCCGGGCATGACGAGGCCGACGAGACTGCGTTATCAGGAATTTTTCTCGGCTCGCAAATTATTCCTTCGGCTACGCGAAGTTCACATCCTGCACAAAAAGAAACTTCCCTTGTGCTGGAAAGATTGCGATGGCCTTGTTATCGGAGCGGCGCCATGATCTGTCGCCTCCGCTCCCCGGCGTTGGCTCCCAATTTGTTCCTTCCGCCGCGCTCAGGGCGAGTATCTGGAGGGCCGCAACGTCTGTTAGCGCGGACGTGTCGAGCTTGGCAAAACCTTCGCGTTGACTGATCCTATTCACAAAATCGACCCAGGATCATGAATCCGCCCGACACATAACCAACCTCGTGTACTTCACCGTGATTGCCCAAGTCTTTGCCCGGTTTGCCGTAGCGCGCTTCGATCTGCTTCTCGTCATCGCCGATGCGCGCAAATGCCGCGGTCGTCACGCCGATTGCGGTCAGGATTGTCAGACTGATCGTTTTCATCTGCATTCAACAAATTCCATTCCGCTCGTCTCTTTTGCAAATAAGAGCTCGCCCGGTTCGTTAACGATTCTCGATTTCGTCGCTGAAAGTGCGCTTACCTTTGAACGCATTCCGAAGCGCCATCCGAAGCGTGTCTGCCGCATCGCTCTTTAAAACGTAACCCGTCGCGCCGGCTTCGGCCGCGCGCCGCATATACTCGGGCTCATCATGGGCGGAGAGAATCAAAACAACGACATCGGGAAATTCCATGACCAGCTTTTCGGTCAGCGCGATGCCATCCTCGCCGCCGGGCAACCCAACATCGACAATTACCGCATCCGGTCGCAACTCGCGTACCAACTCCATGCCTTCAGTAGCGTTGCCGGCCTCTTCGCAAACCACAAACTCATCGCCCGCATTGAGCAATCGCTCCAGTCCCTGCCGCACCAGCAAATGATCGTCGATCAAGATAATCCGCTTACGATTGTCACCCAACATGGTTCGCAATCTTAACGCCGCATTTTCTGATGTCGACCTCGCTGTTACGTTGAACTTGTTCCCTTCGTCAACGTGCCGACCACTTACCTCAATAGGAACTCGCGAATTTTATTGGCAACTTCCTGCGCGGTGTCTCCCAGAAATACGTAGTGTTGCGCGTCGTTAAGTTCGACGATCTCACCGTGCGGTGTTTGCGTCCTGAATTGTGTGTTCTTCCCAAAGTTGACTCAGGGATTCTTGAGCGGCAGTGAGGCCGCCACGAGACGGTTTCCTTTTCCGCGTCATTCGTGCTCGTCTTGATTCGTGACCGGGCGCGGTTTGGCGAGGAACTTGTCGACTTCAGTGTTGTAGGTTTCGAACGGGTCGCCCATGACGAGGAAGTCGCGGCTGTCGTGCGCGATCGAGTCCCAGTTGATGACGTAAGGTTGGTGTCGATCTTGAAAATAGGCGACGGCACGGGCGCGTCCTGATGCGCGGGTATTAGCCGGCGGAACCCCAGTCGCGTTCGCCGGTTGAAAACTATTGTTCCATTCGGCCACGCGTTTGCCAGGCGTAACGCTGAAGAACAAGCCGCGCGTCGGATCAATATTGTGATACTCGAGGTCCAAACTTTGCAGCCAGGGATCGCTCCAATCGATTTTTTCCGAGGCCATGAAAGTCTCGAGCAACCATTTCTTGGTGATCCAATCGACGCCGCCGATCAGCGCCTGCGGATTTTGTTCGATTGATTCGAGAACAAAGCTCCAGGTCTCGAGCAACCAATCGGTCTCTGGATCTTTGCCGCGAAGATGTCGCTGGGCGAGATCGTGGAACTGCCATTGGACATCGAGGGCGCCGATCGTTTTGCCGTTCTCGAGATCGACAATCCACTTGCGCGTCGGATCGCGGGAGATGTCGCGGGTGCTGCGGACAGCGTCATTGAGAACAAGATTGCGCGGTAGCTGGCGTTGCTCGAGCAACGATAGCACGGCGGCGGTGGTGCCGATCTTCAGCGCGTTGGCGAACGGGCTCATGTTGGAATCGCCGATGAGCAAATGGAGCCGGCGATATTTACGATAATCGGCCAGGGGTTCGTCGCGCGCGTTGATGATTGCGCGATTAAACTGCACCCATTGGTAGATGTCGTTGACGATGTGGTCGGCGCGCTGGCTGAGCTGGAACGCGACCGGCGTCTCCGCTTGCGGCGGTTCGAAATCGAACGCGAGCGGGTTGGCCTGCCCCACTCTGCCGGCACCGGTGAAAATCTGGCGCGTCGCGAGAAATGTGAGCAACGTCCCGAGCACCGACGGCGTGAACTGCGCCTCGCGCTTCATCAAATAATTTTCGTGGCAACCAAACGTCGCGCCGGTGTGATGATCGACATTGTTCTTGATGAAGGTAACGCGGTCGCCCGCTTCGAGCGCGACGAGTGAGCTGCGCAACAGTTCATCGCCGGCCATCTCGTAAGTCACGAGATCGTGGAGATGCAAACATTCGGGCGACGCGTACTCGATGTGGCCCATATCGAGATAGAGTCGCCCGCCATTCAAAAGAAAGCCGCCGTTGCCGGGCGGTTCTTCGTAATCGCGATAGTGAAGATCGATCGTCCCGGCGCGCGCCTTGTTGAAGAGATAATTCTTCACCTTGGCCGGCCAAACCTCGGAGTTGCAGCGCAACTCTTCGCTGCTCATGAGGCAGCCGTATTCGGTCTCGACTCCAACGATCCGGTCCATCGCGTAACGATTTAACCATCGAATCACCAAATCTCTAAATCTTTTCGCACGCGGAACCATCGACAGTGAGTGACTTTAACCCCAGCCTCAATCTCCGTCGCGTCTCACCGAAAGTTATCGTGCTTTTTGCCGCGGTTCTTGCCGCCGGCGTGAAGCTTTACTGCGCGGCTACAACATTCGGCTCGTGCGACGTGACGATCCACGCCCGTTTTGGGCAGATCATTGACGCGGCAGGCATTGATTACATGTACAGGTTGGATCGACATTTCAATCATCCGCCGGTTACGGGCCAATTGTTCGCGCTGCTCTATCATTTATCGGCCTATCTCACGCCGCCCGCACCGCATAGTGTGCCCCGATCGTTTCCATTCCTGCTCAGATTGCCATCAATCGTAGCGGATTTTTTCGCGGTGCTGGTTCTGTTGCGTATCCGGACAAGAACAGGAACGCCGCCAGTGTGGGCGCTCATCCTGTTCGCGTTGAGCCCGGTCGCTTTCATGGTCAGCGGTTTTCACGGAAACGTTGATCCGATTATGGTCTGCGCGTTGCTGGTCGCGGCCTATTTTTGCGTAGAAGAACACGCCATATTGAGCGCGATTTTTCTCGCGCTCGCATGTGGGATAAAAGTCATTCCACTGTTTCTTACGCCAGTGTTCTTTTTCTTTTGGCTGCATCGCGGCCGAAAACAAGCCCTGCAGTTTGGCGCCAGCTTCGTGCTCTCATGTTTGGCCGTCTGGTCGACGGCAATGCTCGGCTCAGCCGGTTATTTTTTTAAAAACGTGCTCGGTTACGACAGTTACGCTGGCGGCTGGGGAATCACCTACTGGTGCGTCTTCTTTCTTGACCTATTCCATTCTGACGTGAGTCCGCAGTCGTTGAATCGGCTTTTACCGCTGCTGCTGGTGTTAAAGATAATTATCGTGCTCACTGTGGCCGCGGTCGCATGGGTTCGACGGAAGCAATCGGGCGTAGAGTTTTTTCGCACCATCGCCTTGGCCTGGATCTGTTTTGCCATTTTCGCGCCGGGTTTCATTCCATACTACCTGAGCTGGCTCGCGCCATTTGTTCTTCTCTACTCCGCGAGGTGGTACACCGTTCTGACGACAACCAGCAGCATTTATCTCTTCGCCTACTACAATATGATGTCGCACGGGATGCCTTGGAACGCGTCCGATCCGGCTGTGCCTCCGGCCTGGAACAATTGGGGCACGTTGCCGTGGTTCACTGTTGTTGCGATCGCAGTAGCGGCGCTGGTTTTTGCGCGAAATTCTCGCGCGGACGTTTTGCATCCGTCGCACAGGTTGGCTATTCCGTTTTCGTGTTTGATCTAAATGACGATGAGATAAATCGGGCGCTTTACGGCCCGCCGAGCTCAGCCAAGACGTTTCCGTAATCGGCTTTTAGACATCACCGAGCGCAGGCTTGAAAGTCGCGTAAAAAAAGCGCAGACTCGCGGCCGCATGAGGGAGTTAGGCCTGCGCAGCCCGGCATCCAAAGTCGGCGGCATTGTTTATTTTGGGCGACTGATCGATAAAATTCGACAGCACGCGGAAGGACAATTGCCTTCCGATTATCAGACAAACCTCGGACGGGGCTTTGATTCCGCCTGCACCACATTTTTTCGCATCGATTACAATCGACTTGTCGAACGCGTCAAGCAGGGCGGCAGCGACGAAGAAATCTTGCAATGGTGCTTCGGCATGGGGCATTGCCCGACAGAGGATGAGGTTTACGTCTGGAATGAATTCATGCGGAAGCGTGGATGGAACGACGAGCTTTCTGAGATTCTGAAGCGTCGCAAGAAAGAAGCCGGCATGGCGGGTCGATCCGAGATCCAGACGATGTTCACCTTCATCGACGCCGACGAAGGGCGCTTGTTAGTGGGGAACCAAAAACTCCAGCCGACGCCGGATTAAAAAACTGCATTTACTGTGGCGGCAGGCGTCTCGCCGGCATTCTAAATCGCCGACACGCAGCGGAGACGGCTGCTTCCACAATATAACGAAATCATGGCGTCGGCGCCGGCACCGGAACGACAACTTTGTTCGGCGGTGGGGGCGGTCGCATCCGATAATCGATAAATTTCCAGACTGCGATGACGACCAGAATTACGGCGATCGTCGCCATCCAAATCCGAAGACTACCGTGACCTTGACTCGCCACTGGCCGCTGGTCACTCGTCACTATTCAGATAGCGTGTCGATCCGCTCGGCCAACGCAAAATCGAGCTCGGTCACACCACCCTTGCTGTGCGTCGAAAGCACCAGCCGCACTTTGCTATAGCGGATGTCGATATCGGGATGATGCTCTTCTTCCTCGGCCACTTCCGCGACCGTGTTCACGAAATCGATGGCATCGGCAAAATCGTCGAACTCGAAAGTGCGTTCGATGTGTTTCTTCTCCAATTCCCATTCCGGGATCTTTTTCATGCGCTCTTTAAGCTCGGGCGCTTTCATTAAATCGGCCATAACGGGACAACGAGTAACACCCGGAAATTGTTTTGCAACGCCAAAACGAGCGGGTTTAAACGCCCAGGATTTTGTGCAGATTTTTCGCCGAATCGAAGACTTCGGCCGCACATGCACGGGCCTCGCGCGAGCGGCGTGCCCAATTGGCCAGCAGATCTTCGATCGCCGCAACCGCGTCTTCTAAATCGCCAACAAAATGAAAACCGCTCGCCTCCGGGAGATACTTTGCCGCACCCGTCTCCTCGGTAACTACTGGCCGTCCCATCGCAAGAAACGCCGCCGCGCGATCACTCAACCAGCCGGTTTTCCAGGCCACATCGACGCCCTTGATCGCGGTGAACTCGCCGAGCGCGCTCCCCAAATAGCTTCTGTATTTTTTCGGCGTTCGCGCGATGCGGTGCGGATCGACAACCTGCCAGCCACGCTTTCGCAATCGCTCGCGTTCCGGATCGTTAGGATTCATGTGCATCGCGAGTTCGAATTTCGCCTCGGGTACGCGTCTCGGGAGATCAAGGTACCGTTCGAACGCGTATTTTTTTGAAAGATCGGGAAACGTTCCGTCAATTTCCACTGCCCCACCCCAATACCATTGGCCGATCGTGGTGAACTTCGGCGAACGGGGACGCGGCTGAGGCCGATACAGCTTAGTATCGACCAGTGGATAAAATGTTTTCCAATGGATCTTCTGTAGAGGCAAACGCCAGTCCGGCTTGGACCGTGTCGCCTGCGATTGGGAAGGAGCAGCTGTGAGGGCTGCCGCCACCGTTTTCAACAGTTTGCAATCCGGACTGCTCACATTTAGGCCGATCGTCCAATACTCATGATGAGAGGACTGGCCCATCTCCATCTGCGTCATCCAGTAAATGATCTCGCTTGGATCGAGATCACAAAAAATCCGGCGCCCGAATTTCAGCAACAGCGGCGGATGAATTGAATAACTGAGATTGAGGAGTGCATTCGGGCCGGCAAGTCGATCGAGCAATTCGCGTTTTGAGATCCCAATGCACCGAAGCGCATCGAGATCGTGGGCGCTGTCCGGCGTTTTTTGGTAAAGCAGACAATATCGCCCGCCGAGTCCGTGCGCGCGTAGTTGCCGCTGGAAGTTGTCGATCTTTCGCTGATCGTCGAAAAAGTTTCCTTCGCCCGGAAGATGCTCAAGCCAGATCGCATCCAGCTTCAGTCGACGCAGACCGAGCATCCATTGCAGCGGCACCGAAAAATTGCCGCCGCCCTGGAGATATTTCGCTGCAAACCCGCCGCCAAGAAAAACAGTCACGCGAGCAGAGTGTTCAATCTGCTCGCGTGCTCAAGTTCGAAGATGGCAATAATGCCAGTCCGGCTCGGACTTAGAAGAACCGTCCGTGTGGCAGGTGTGGCTTGCCTTGCGGTTGATGACCGCTGCAGAATCCTCCGTTCGGGATCGGCGTGATGGCGCCGAGGAGCTGGGGCTGTTGCCGCGGCTGTAGCTCCTGCTCGAGGTCGTAGGCCATCGCGATCAACTGCGCTTCGCGGAAGGCCGTGCTGTACATCAACATGCCAGCTGGTCTGCCGGAGGAACGAATTCCCACCGGCATCGAAAAGTTGGGATAACCGGCGACCGCGGGGCCGGTTGAGTTTGTCAGATGTGGCGCAACGATCGCGTCAAGATGATCGTCAGCGATTGCGCCATCAATTCCGGCGCGGGCGGTGTTGGTCGCGTGGGAACGCGCGGTGATGTAGTTCGAGTCATTCGGGTAACCGACGAACTGTTCCGCGAACAGGAACACGTCCTGATCGTAGTAAACCAGCTCTTGCGGACAATGCGCATTGTTGAACGCGATGAGATCGGCCAATGTACGCATACTTGTCTTGCTCAAAGTTTGTAGATAATCGGCGATTTGTGCCCTGAACTCGTAAAGCAGCGCGGTGAATTCGTCGCCGTTGTAGGCAAATACGTCACCGGTGTCGGTATCGACAATCGTCGCGCCAAGACTCGCCATCACATCGAGCGCGTGATTGGCAAAGTTCACAGTCTCTTCGTCGCCCGGGATGCCGCTTCCGTAATAACTGTAATCGAAATAGGGCACGTCGCGACCGATGCGTTTGCCAGCAAGCGCGCCGCGCTGAAGGAGCGGCGTGTAATCGGTTTGCGCAGATTGCATGATACCGAGAAGGATGGCGACATCGGTGACGGACCGCGCCATCGGACCGGCGCTGTCTTGCTGATGACTGATCGGAACAATTCCGTCCTGCGAAATCAAACCGAGCGTCGGTTTCAAACCGAAAATGTTCTCGACCGCCGACGGGCCAGTGATTGACCCGTCGGTTTCAGTTCCAACGGCCGCCGCGCACAAATTCGCAGCCGCGCCTGCGCCGGAGCCGGAGCTCGAGCCCCACGACGTGTAACTCAAATCGTAGGCGTTGTTCGTACTCCCGCCGCGCGCGCTCCAACCGACTGCGAGAGGATAGGTCTCAGCCTCATCGTCCCGGAAGTTTGCCCATTCGCCGAGATTCGCTTTACCGAGAATGATTGCGCCAGCCGCGCGCAATTTCTGAATCAGCGGCGCGTCGGCTGGAACCTGGCTACCATAGATTGCGAGTGAACCGGCCGTGGTCTGCATGTTGTCAAGCGTCGCAATGTTGTCTTTCACCAACAGCGGAATGCCGTGGAGCGGACCGCGGACGTGACCGGCCTTTCGCTCGTTGTCGAGGCTCGTCGCGATGGCGACCGCGTTCGGATTAGTTTCAATCACTGCGTGCAATGTCGGGTTAAGTGATTGCATACGCTGGAGATAGCCGAGCACGAGATCCCGGCTCGTGAGCTGGCCATTAGTCATGGCCGCTTGCAATTGTGGAATCGTCGCTTCAACAAACGGAAAGCTGCTTCCGCCAAGCGCAGTCTCTTTTAACAGTGTGGCGAGCCCGCCGGTCAGCAGCGCCGCGCTACCAGCGGCCGTGGTGCCGAGAAAACTTCTTCGGCTGATATGATGATTCTCGATCTTTGGCGATTTATCCGACTCATGCGACTTCACAAATGATCCTCCCTATTTGCAAACGCATTAGATGCGAAACTTTGGTGTGCGAAACTTCGCACACAGAAGAATTTTCTGACAACGGGCTCCGAATGCTTAACGTGAAACCTAAGCGAGTGTCAGATTTCGCCGTACAACACCGCGACATTGTGTGTAACATCGAGTGCTTTGTTGACGGCAAGCGCTTCCTCCGCAAATTACACGCTCTCTTTGGCGCCCGTAGCTCAACTGGATAGAGCATCTGACTACGGAAAGATCCCCTCTCCTACGGCGAAATCTGGTTGCTACGTTATTTGGTACGGGTTGACTATTCGTCAAACGAAAAGAGCCGCTGATCCGAATCTCACAAGCCTCTTTAAACTCAGCTACGTCTGCCGCCAAAAGGTTCCAGACGCGCCAGACTTACACTTGCCAGCGGCCACTTTACCGGGATTTTGTAAACGTGGCGCCTTCAATTCCGTGAAAAATTGGCGCGCGTTCACCCTGATCAGCCCCGCGGGTGCGCGAAGATTGCAAACGTGGCCGTCGCGAAAATTGCGGGGAAGATCAGTCGGCAACAACGGTCAATTGTTTTCGCCAGCCGCGCGCGATGATTTGTCTCCAGAATTGTCGTCGTTATCACCTCGATGAGAGAAAAGAAAATGAGCATAGTCCCCATAAGAATGAACGCATCCAGTCGCGTCATGTAAGGCAGACGGGGTAACTGGTTATCGGTTGCGAAACGATAAGCGATCAGGGTGAGCATTGAAGTGATCGCGATATTGATCTGCGCGTTGGAATGGATTGGATCCATCCAGAAGACCGCCCATGACATGATCACGATCAAAACAAGCGGAAACATTACCTTTAGAATGTAATGCGATACATTGCGGGCTGCGGTGAATTCGAAGACATAACTCGAGTTCTCCAAGCCTGGCGCCAATGCGTAGACAGCTGCCTTGGTATCCCATTTCTCGATCGTCCAGTCTGGCAGAGTGATCGATGGTGCGATTCCGCCGGCCTGCCTGAGTCCATCGCGTATCCAAAGTTGATTCGGGACAAAGGTTACCTCGTTAGGCCGGTACCGAACGGCAACGAGCTCGATGTGAAAGGTTTGCCGGTCGAAGGGAAACGATCGCAGCCGCAGCGGCTGAGTGAAAGCACCCACATAACGTTGGCGATAAAGCACGGTCCCATCGTGTTCGGCTTCGACGGACTCTGGGAGTTTGTGGGTTACTGAGTTTGTTTCATTCACAATACCGACGTTCGGATGCCAAACCTGTTCGAGCGGATAGCGCACAACTCCGTTGCCGGCGTGAGCCAAGCGAGAGTCCTTCCAGCGCAATACGACCGCCATCTCCGCGGTGAAATTCTGTTGCGCGCTGTCGATATTGCTGATGTCCACGACCCACATCCCGACGGACACTTGAGTCGGTCCGAAATCAGCAGCCGGTCGATCGATCACCATGGGTGCTTCCGCGCCGAGCCCGGGTTGGATCGACGTCGCAAGCAGAACAAGAAATGTAAAGTGGATTTTCTTCATCAGGTCGCTACCGCGAAACGGTGAGATTCAGTTTCAGAATTCGTTCAACTTCTCGAATTGCCTGCGGATTGTATTGCGCGTCGTGCCCTGAATTGACGATCAACTCCGACTTCGCACCGTCGAGGTGCGAGCTCCAATAAGGCACAATTCCATCCGAACTATTTGGAGTATCGGCCCGGCCGCGGTTCCCCATAATCGAGTGGTATGGAATGCCCGGGGTGATTGGAATTTTGTTCACTGCTTCCACAAATCGGTCGTTAGGCTCGAGGGTGTCGACACTGTTTGGCATTCGGTTCAATGGTCGGGCTGCCGGATCGGCGACCAGAAGCGGTTTGGTTGAAGCGTAAATCGAGGTGAAGAGCTGGGGAGTCCTGACTAGACCCGCGCCGATGCGGCCGATCCAACCCGAAGCGAATTTGCTGCCGCGATGCGGCGTCGAGATGAATATTGCGCTTTCAACATCCGGGCGATGATTAAACACCAGTGCCTCTTCGAGAAGTTTGCGCGTATCGCTCGCGAGTGGCGTTTTGGCTGGCGGCGTCGAAAAATAATCGCGCCAAATTTTGTCGCCGGCGTCGGTGATCATTAATCGACAAATCATCCCGCCCATGCTGTGACCGATCAGGACGACTCGTTTGTGATTGGGAAATGCGCGTTCGATCCCGTCGAGATTTTGGCGAAAGAGCGCGGCCGCGTAGGGATATGGATAACCACTCGGGTAACTGAAAAACCAGAACTGATAATGCTCTCGGATCCAGGGGTCATTGCGCAGGGAATCGATCATCGGGGCCCAGCTCGCTCCTGTTTCTTGCAAGCCGTGAACAAAAATCACCGGTGTCCGTGCGGGATCGAATTGCTGCAGCTGACAAAGCATCGCTGTATTCGCATAGGCTCCCGGATTGATCACCCGCGAGAACCCGAGCCGTTCCGGATGTTCACGAACAATCAAAAGTGCCGTGGGCGCGTTAAAATCGGCGGCTAGCGGAAAGACTTGTTTGTTCAGTGCGATTCTTTCCGTCTTTAATGGATCGATGAACTCGAGGTTCGCTTGCCGGCCGGAGAAATGTAATACCGCGGTGATCGGTGCATAAACGCGGTGATATTTGTATTGCTGATGAAAGTGCGGAGTTTCGATGCGTCCAACTGCTACCATCGGCGCACCAATGCCGCTCACGGTTGAGTAGGTTTTGAAAAATGTTCCCCCGATCTTCAGCGTGTCTGTCGAAAATAAGTCGTATCGACTCGGATCGTGTTCTGGATCGACCGGCTTGGGAGTCGTCAGCATGTAACTCCGTTGATCGCCAACAACATTGATCTGATGTCGCCACGGCTGAATGTTCGCGCGCTCAACGTTTTCGACTGCGCGCGCAACGGAAAAGTTATAGACGCTTTGTGCCGACGAGTCGCTCGGCCGCTGTTCGAGCACGCTGAGTGATAACTTCGCGGCCGAGAGATCGTTGCCCAGTGCGATCAACGGTTGTTCGCGTTCCGTTACGGTCAACTTTTGTGTCGCGACCGCAAGTTTTTCATCGCTCGAGGCGACCGTTGGAACGTGCGGCTCTGTCGTTTTCACCGTCGCGAGATGCGCACATCCGCAGAGAACCAATCCGCTGAACGCTAAGATCGACAATTTCATTTTGCGTTTGCCGATTCGATTCGTTCGCGCTCGGGCCAGATGTATTGGAAGACGAATCCCGTGACCACGAGACCGAAGAGAATTCCAACCACACGATTGCGGACGTTATCGAGATCGGTGTCGGGCGCGTATCCCTGAAAGACGCTATAAAAGAAGGCGAATGCGATCTGCAGCCCAGCATAACTGATCCGTT
>WNFY01001031.1_pt1 | contig 26036 bp, 26 predicted proteins | sample 5400091 | NCBI WGS metagenome assembly WNFY01 (sample SAMN13153364, study PRJNA577476) | soil metagenome | isolation source: 60 cm soil or saprolite under grassland replicate 1 | place: USA:California | collected 2016-06-15 | reverse complement strand
ACCGGTCGACAACGCACCAGCCCCCGCACTCCGAACCAACGACGTACCGAACGAACCCGCAAGGTCAGCTACACGATCAACATCGTCACGTCAAATCTACCCAAAGCCACATGAAGATTCTTAACTTAAGGGCAGTGGTGCAGGGCATGATAGCCGCAGCTGCCGTAGCTGGCCGGGAGTCTGAGGGTGACCGCGTTGGCGCGCAGGGTTCGCAGAAACTCCGGATGACGAACGACGAAGCGGGGAAGACGCCAGAAACTGGCGACACTCGGCTCGGCCGCCTGGACGAATTCGAGAAACCCTTCGGCGGTTCGCGAAGAGAATAGCCGCGCAGTCTGGGCGGAAATGTCGGTGCGTGATCCATCCGGAAGCGAGAACTTCACCGCCATGCCGCGGACCTGGGGCAGGAAGTCGGCCTGATTCGGCTTGCCGGAGCCATTGGAGAAACGGATGAGCGCCGGGACTGGTTGGCCCTGCATATGGGCGGCGCGGGTCAGGCCCGCAGCCGCGACGCTGGCGGTGAAGGTGCCTTGGCACAAGACTCCCTTGGCATGCAGCGCCGGGTAGCCGGGGTGGCGGCCGAAAGCGTCGTTGACGACCTTGATGGCGTCCTGCGGGGTGACCATCGCTTCACCATATGCCCGCCGGCGGGCTAGCTCCCCCGCGAGCCTTCGAATGCATGACGTGACGTGCGTCGGCTCGTTCCCGATCCATCCGCACATGTCGCCTTTCGCGCGCCGTCTCCGGGTCGTCGGAACGGCACCCGTTACCCTGAGTAGCTGAATCTGATCGGCTACCGGCGGGCACCGCATCCGTCGACCCCACGCTCTTGCCGATGACAGGTCGGGTGCCTTGATCTTGTAAGCCGGATCGACGGCACCACGAATTGATCTTCCGGCACGTTCGTGCCAGGCGGGCAAGAGGGCGGCTGCCGATCCCGCAGGGGTGGCCGCGCATCGAAGGCGGCGCGCTGGGAGGCCCTCGTCATGTCCTGGCCGACTGGCGGACGTCCCGCCGTCGGCTGGTCGACGTGGCAGGCCGGCATGGTCGTCGTCCTGGATAACCTCTGCCCTGACCGACCTGGACTTGTCAGCGGCTACGGCAGCGCTCTGGTCGTCGCGCTAGTGTCGGCTTGGAACGGCCATTCGACGAGGGCAATGCTCGAGGGCCGCTTCCGCGGGGGCCTGCCCGATTGGACATGCCGGGTGACCGGCGTGAACGCTCGCTGGTCGGCCGGCGTCTTTGGATTGTATGCGACGCACGTGGTGTCGCTTGACTGAGGAGTCTTCCCATGAGACGGATGAGGTGTCTTCGGCGTGCCTTGATCAGGGCGTCGTTGGTCGGCGGTGTGGACGGTGCCGGTGTGGTGTCTGGTCGGGGCGGCGGCGGCGCGGTAGGACGGGCTCGCGCTCGGGCCGTGGTCCTTCTCCTCGCTGTGTCGTTGGCCGGTCTTGTCGGCGCGTGCGGCGGTCGGGCCGGTCCGCCGGTGGACCCGCGGGGCTCGACCGCGAGCCAGTCCCCGGGCGCTGCCACCGCCACACCCACCGGGTCGTCCCTGCCGTCTCCGCCGCCGACGCTCGCTCCGCTGCCACGCCCGCCGGTGAAGCGGGCGCGGTCGGCAGCGGACGACCTGGCACCGTTCTTCGCGGCCGCCGGGTCCGCCGACGAGCGCATCAAGGCCGCCGCCAGGGCGGTCAACCGCGGCGTCGGCCGCGGTACGATCCACTTCGACCGCTCGATCCTCGAGGTGACCGAGGCGTCCGTCCCGGGGACCGCCCGGGCGATTCCGGCGGGCATGGATCCCGACCTGCTGCGCGCTGTGCTGCTGGTCCACAGTGAACTGGTCGCCCGCTCGGCCGCGTTCAACTGGGTGAGCGAGTTCACCTACCAGCCGGTGCCGGTGACCGACCACGAGTCCGTGCGGTTGCTCGACGGCTTCGCCGCCGGATCCGTCATCGCCAAGCGCTACCCAGCTGACCTGGCCGCGCTGCGGGCGCTGGCCAAGGCCAGCCCGCCGATCCGCGCCGCCCGCCCGGACTCCCGGCAGGCCGCCGAACTTGCCCTGCAGATCGCCTGGATCAACGGCCAGAACAACGGCTGCGCCAGCAACGGCGGCTACGTGTTCACCGCGCTGCAGCCGATCATCTGGAAGACGATCGTGACCGACTACGGCCGCTTCGACGGCACGATCGCGTGGATCCGGTTCACCGTGACCTACTCGCCGAGCACCGGCTGGAAGGCCGAGCTCAACGCCTGCTGAGGCAAACCCGCCGCTGGCGGACGCCGGCCCCGAGCCATGCTCGCGGTGGGGCCGGCGTCCGTGGTGGACCATCGCGGCTGGGTGTGGCGCGCCCGTCCCTGCCGACCTGCGAGGCAGCCTCGCCGCCCGCGCTCTGCCAACGCACTGTCATGCCGCGGACGTCGTACGGCTCGGGTGGTTGCGGGCGGTGGCTGTTGGAAGAGGGCCGCGGTCGCCTCGCTGGTGGCGCTGGCGGGTCAGCAAGACGCCGGGGTCGCCGTGATGCGGGAACTTGGCCAGGTCGTCCGGACCGACGGCGTGGAGGATGAGATCGACGCTTATCGAAGTCGAGAGAGCGCTACTGTTGTCCTTCGTACCAATCGATTACGCTTTCCAGTATTCAAGCTCCGCCTGATCTCCTATGCCTGCGTTGAATCTTGTCCACGCGCTGGGCCAAGAGAAACCGGAGGCGGTCGCCCGCGCACCTGCGTGCTTCAGGTGTGTCCAAAGGTATAGCTCCGTGCTGCTCGACGATCCAGTTTCACGCGCCGCCGACAATCCAACCTCCGCACCGAGACAACGGAATGCCGGTCCGCGGCGTCTTTCCGTCAGATCAGCCAGCGCACCGATTGGACGCCGCTTTGCCGGCAGCCGTCGGTCGATCCCACCGACGACAGGAGACCGGCAATGAACGGGTTCAGACTGCGCAACCGCAGATGGATGTTGGCCTTCGCCAGTGTCGCTGTAGCCACGGCGCTGGCCGCCTGCCAATCCTCGACCGGCCGCGGAGCGGCCGCCACGCCACCTTCGCCGGCGCCGGGCACGACGACCAGCAGCGCGACCCCAACCGCTGCGCCATCGCCGACCACTCGCCGATCCACGCCCGGCCCGACCAAACCTGCGCCCGCTCCTGCCCCTGCCCCCGACCCGGCAAGTCCATCCCGCTGCCACACCGCGGATCTTAGCCTCAGCCTCGGCGTACAGGACGCTGCGATGGGTCACATGGGTCTCAACCTCGTGCTGACCAACCGGTCGGCCCGCCCCTGCCGCCTGTACGGGTACGGCGGGCTGCAGTTGCTCGACGCCGCCGGCCGTTGGTTGCCGACCGAGCAGGTGCGCGCCTCCGAGCCGGCACCCCGACTGATCACACTCGCGCCCGGCGCACGCGCCTACTCCGGGCTCTACTGGGCCGCAAGTACGGAGGCCGCGCCGTGCGAGCAGTCGGCGTTCCTGCTCGTCACCCCGCCCGACGAGACCACCTCGATCAGGACCGCCTTCGCCCAGAACGTGTGCTACCAGGGCCAGATCGCCCAGTACTCCTACCAGCCCACGCCAAGGTGATCGGCTGACCTTCCGGCCCGGCCGCGGCCGGTCCCGGATGTGGCCGTGCCGCCGCGCGGCGGCAGGATCGCAATTGCCGGCTGCTCGCGATCCTCGGCGGCCTCATGCTCTGTTGTTCGGCAAGGTGAAAATGTGCAGGCTCCGCCGGACCGCAGCGACCGCTGCCCTGCCGCCGATCGCGCCGACCCGCCCCCGACTCCCCCGCAGCGGTCGAGCTGGCTCTGTTGCGTCCGCCGGAGGCGGCCCCGCCGGTAGGTCGGATGGGGCAGGGTGGAGGGATGCGTCGAGGGCGGCTGGCCGTGGTTGAGCGATCGGCGTTCGCCGGGTTCCGGTTCCCGCCGGAGGTCATCGCCGTCGCAGTGCGCTGGTACCTGAGGTATGGACTGTCGTACCGCGACGTCGAGGAGCTGCTGGCCGAGCGCGGCATCGAGGTCGACCACGTAACGGTGTACCGATGGGTGCAGCGGTTCACCCCGGTGTTCGCCGAGGCCGCCCGGCCGTGCCGGCACGCCGCCGGCGATCGGTGGTTCGTCGATGAGAGCTACCTGAAGGTAGCTGGCCGGTGGCGGTACCTGTACCGAGCGGTCGACCAGTTCGGCCAGGTCATCGACGTGCTGCTGAGCGAGCAGCGGGACACCGCGGCGGCCCGGCGGTTCTTCATCCGGGCGCTGGCGCACGCGTCGACGCCGGCGGAGGTGACCACCGACCGCGCCCCGGCGTATCTGCAAGTGCTCGACGAGCTGCTGCCGGCGGCCCGGCATGTCAGCGAGCGGTACGAGAACAACCCGATCGAAGCTGATCACGGTCGGCTCAAGGCGCGGCTGCGGCCGATGCGCGGGCTGAAACAGCTACGCTGTGCGGCGGTCGTCGCCACCGGGCACGCCTTCGTCCAGAACCTCCGCCGCGGCTTCTACGAACTCGGCCTCGACCGCTCGCCACGGCTCCGGTTGGCGACGGCGTTCACCGAGCTCACGCGGGCGCTCTGATCGCAAAGCGGGCCCGGACCCAAGCATGTCCGGACCTCGGCAACGCAACTGTGAGTATGAGCTCGCCTCTCGGGGTCGCGGCCTGACCCGCAACGCAACTGGCCTGGGTGCCTTGGCTCTGATCTGTCGGCTGCCGGCTCCGGGGGGTGCTTACTGCCGTCGGACCGGGGGGCGTGTCCCGATAGGGGCCTTGCCGCACAAGGCACCGTCACAGTTCTGACCGCCCTGCCCGGCCCGGCGACGGCCGCCCGCTACCCGAGCCGATCAGGAGAGGAACGACCGTGACCAGGATGCGCCAGGCTGCACGGCGAGGCCAACCCGACCCGTGCGTCGCCCGCGGCGGAAGCGAGCAGACAATCCTGGGCGTCGACACGCACAAGGACTCTCACGTCGCGGCGGTGATCACCGTGCTGGGCGCGCTGGTGGGTACCCGGTCGTTCCCGGCCACCGCCGCCGGTTACCGGCAACTGCTGGCGTGGGCGCGGTCGTTCGGCGTGCTGCGCCGTGCCGGGGTGGAGGGCACCGGCTGCTACGGCGCGGCGCTGACCCGATATCTCCGCAGCGAGAGTGTGTCCGTGGTGGAGGTCAACCGGCCCGACCGGGCCACCCGCCGCCGGCGCGGTAAGAGCGACCCGGTCGACGCCGAGGCCGCCGCCCGCGCCGTGCTGGCCGGCCAGGCCGGGCCGACCCCGAAGACCGCCGACGGGCCGGCGGAGATCCTGCGGGTGTTCAAACTGGCCAGAGACTCCGCGGTCAAAGCCCGCACCCAGGCGATAAACCAGCTCAGGGCCGTGCTCGTCTGCGCCGACCCGACGCTACGGGAGAGCCTGTCCGGGCTGGGCCGAGCCACCCTGATCCGTCGCTGCGCGCAGCTGCCCGACCCCGACGCCGGCCAGGACACCACCGCCGCGGTCATCCACACCCTGCGGTCACTCGCCCGCCGCGTCGGCCAGCTGTCCGCTGAAGCCCGCGACCTGCAAGACCGCATGACCCGCGTGATCACCGCGCACACACCCAAGCTGCTGGACCAGCTCGGCGTCGGCCCGGACAACGCCGCCGCGCTGCTCATCGCCGCCGGCGACAACTGCGACCGGCTGACCAGCGACGCGTCGTTCGCCGCGCTGTGCGGCGTCAGCCCGGTCGAAGCCTCCTCCGGCAAGACCCTCCGCCGCCGGCTCAACCGCGGCGGCAACCGACAGGCCAACGCCGCCCTCTTCCGCATCACCCTGACCCGACTGCGCCACGACCCACGCACCCGCGCCTACCTCGACCGCCGCACCGCCGAAGGCAAAACCCGACGCGAAGCCATCCGCTGCATCAAGCGCTACCTCGCCCGCGAGATCTACACCCTGCTCCAACCACCGAACACACCCGCAGCCCACCCAGCAACAACAGCTTGACGAACATAGGGGTGTCAGCGCTATCGCCGGAGGACGATGCGGTGCCGCTGCAACCTGAACGGGCCGGCGGCTTTACAGCTGCATGAATATGCGTGACCGACAACAGCGCGAGTGCACGTCCGGTTCCGAGCGTGGACACCTCGTCGCGGCGGTCGGCCAGCAGCCGCAATACGACCAGATCCTCATCGTCGCTGAGCTGCCGTAGCCCGCGGGTGCGCAGCCACCATGGCCACCGAGTGCGCGTCGGTGGTGTCGGTCTTGCGACCGTGTCCGGTGTCGAACACCCGCACCCGGGCGGCCAGCTTCGCCGGCACGTCCCACACCGTCTCCCCATCGGCCAGCAGCCTGGCGGCCAACGGCCGGCCGACCCCATTGGCGCCCTCCACCGCCCACGCCCGCGCCGGCCACTGCCGCACGTACCCCAGTAGCTGCCGGTAGCCGGCCTTGTCCATCGGAAACCGCCCTGTGGCCAGCAGGATCTCCCGCTCGTCCCGTACCTCGATCGTCGCCGACCGCTTGTGCGGATCGGTACCGATGACCACCCGCCCCATCACACCGCCCCCGTTCCCAGTACGTACCGGTCTGTCGGCGGGGAGGGCAGCGCTTCTTCGAGCCGTGCAGACCCCTCTTGAGCCACACCCCCGCCAGCGGTGCCCGGCAGGACCGCACTCCAGAGGAGAGCCCGCCGGTATGCCGCACCGGCGGTGGCCAACCGGCGCGGCCCGGCCGGCCGCCCCGGCGGCCCACGACGGCCCGCGGCGCCGCGGGCTGGCCGCTCGCCCGACGGGCCGGCGCCCGGCGCGGACCACACGCGCCATGCGGGTCGGCGACCCGCCGCGTCCAAGATCGGCAGCGTGCGCCCATCCGGACCGGTTCACCGGCCGTAATCCTCATGACTCTCTGGCAACCGCGGGCCGCCGGCCGGCCGCATGTTGGTCCGTAATGCGTCCGTGCGATTTGTCCCGTGGCGGGAGAGCACGGGGACCCGTGGGATAACGAAGCCCGGTTTCGGGGTGCGCCGGATCGTCGTATCCGCAGGTCGCGGCCTGTCTTCGCAGGTGGTGGCGGGTGATGGATTCGAACCATCTTAGGCTGTGCCGACGGTTTTACAGACCATCCGTGTTCCAGCCCGGTGGTGCGCTGACCTGCGGGTTCACCGTCGGCAGGCGGATCGGGGACCGGTTTGGTCCGTCATACGTCCGTGACGGCTGGCGTTCGGGCGGGCGGCGGGGGACCGTTGCTTCACAGGTGGCTCATGACTAGAATTATGGTCATGACGACGATCCCGCTCGCGGATGTCAAGGCCAGGCTGTCCGCGGTGCTCGACGAGGTCCGCGACACCCACGAACGTGTCGTGATCACCCGCAACGGCCGACCGGAGGCGGTCATCCTGTCCGTCGCCGATCTGGCGGCGCTCGAAGAGACCCTCGACATCCTGGCCACCCCCGGCGCGCTGGAACAGATCCGTCAGGCCGAAGACGAGATCGCCCGCGGCGAAGCGGTTGACGCCGACGAACTGCACCGCCTGCTCGCCGAACGGAGGCGCAGCGAGCAGGCGCAGAGGTGAGCGATCACACCTACAGGCTATCGCTGGCCCCCTCCGCCCGCCGTGCGCTCACCGAAGCACCACCGAAGGGGCTTTCCCTGCCCGTGGCCGCAGCGGTCGCTGAGTTCCTCACCGGACCACCCTTGAACAACCCGCACCGGCTCGGCAAACCCCTGGTCGGGGAACTCCGCGGCTACCACTCGGCACGCCGCGGCGCCTACCGCGTCATCTACCGCATCGACGACACCGCACGTGTCGTCCACTTCGTCCGCATCGACCACCGCGCCGACATCTATCGCACATAGCGGCACCCGCCGGCTCGCTCGTCCTCCACCGGGACAGGTCGGGCGCCGCCGGTCTCGGCGCCGCCAGTCGGCCGAGTGGAGCGACGGCGATCCGCGCCGCCCCAACTCCAGCGAGACTGATATCGATTGACCGCGCTGCGGTCGCGCCACGACGCCTACCGGGTCGGTAGACCATGAACCTTGAACCTCGGCGAATTCAGGCCGCGAGCCACGATCATGCTGGTCGACTGTCGCTGTCGGCGCAGGTCATGGTCCGATCCTGATCTGGCACCCCACACCAGCCGTTGGGCGACAACCCATTACGAGGACGACGTCTGCCCAGGAGGCCTCGTGCCGGCCATGTGCACGAGCGCGCGACTCAAGATCAGCTTGCAGGTCTTCGGTGGAAGCGGTGGCGCCACCACCTTGGCGAGTGCACGATGTACGCAGGCGTCCGGGGCATCGGCGTCTAGCAAGGGCAAGTGCCCACGCTCGTTGACAACTAAAGAGCGAGGATGATGACCGTCCAAGCCTTTGCGGGTCAACGGGCAATCCGCCTAGCAAGGGAGAACAGATGGGTTCATCGCAAGTGCCATCCGTGGCAATTGGCGCAATCCGGTCGGGCTGGCTTAGGTCATGCCGACCGGGGCAGCCGCTCGAAAGAGCAAGTCTCGCAACACCTGGGAGTTAGCGCTCCTGGTAGAGATAGTAGCTGGCAGTTGCCTCGGTGTATGGGTAGCTTCACGGAGTCTACCCGTCGTCCTTGTGACGGCATTTGTAGCCCTTGCCGGGCTTGTCGTCCTGACACCCGGCGAGGCCGATATCCATATGGGAGGACTTGGCTTCCTCTTCAAAATGAAGAAGCACAGGTCCTGCAAGCACTGTTCTTAGTGACCTAGCACCAGCAAGAGGGTCGCCGGATTCATGATGCCCGCCCCCGCTGTCTGCCTGGCAGCGGGGGTTTTTCCTTGCTATGGAAGGTTTGCGACGACGAAATTGGCTGTGCCTGAAGACATCCCATGAGCTTTGGTGTCAAGCCGCGGCTTGTCGATCTTCGTTGGTGTGGGGCGCCCAGGCCTTGGTCTCGTCGTAGCAGGTGCCGGTCTTCAGGCAGCCGTGCAGGATGCCGACCAGCCGGTTGGCGAGCTGGCGGAGGGCGGCGTTGTGGCCGGTGCCCCGAGCGCGCAGGGCGGTGTAGTAGGCGCGGGCGCCGGCCGAGCCGCGCAGGGCGCTGAACGCCTGGCAGCGCAGCGCGTCGACGAGCCGGTCGTTGTGCACGTAGCGGGCCAGCACGGTCTTCTTCTTGCCCGAGGCGCGGGTGATCGGGCTGGTGCCGGCGTAGTTCTTACGGGACTTCGCGTCGGTGTAGCGGTCCGGGTCGTCGCCGAACTCGCCGAGCACCCGGGCGCCGGTGACGACGCCCAGGCCGGGCTGGGACAGGTAGATCTCAGCGTCCGGGAGCGTGTCGCGCAAAGCCGGCGTGATCACCGGTCGGTCGTGGGTGTTGGTAGCGTGCTGAGCCCTGGTCGAGACTCAGGCGGCCTCGGGCGGCGGGCTGGCCGTCTGGAGGGGTTGCCGGCGGGTGTGGCGCCAGAGTTTGAGCAGGTTGTGGGTGGCGCAGATCAGGTTCCACTCGCTGGTGACTGCTTGCTTGCCGCGGCGCTGGAAGCGCCTGCAGCCACGTGCTTCTTTGATCTGCCGGAAGGGCGCCTCGACGGTCTGGCTGCGCAGCCGGTAGAGGGCGTGTCCTTCCTCGGTGGCCAGCTCCCTGCTCCATTCGCGCCTTCGCCGACAGCTTTTTCGGTGCCCGGTTGCCCACTTGCCGGTGCGCGTCGTCGACGTCGCGGTCCTTGCGCATGTTGTAGGTCGGCATCAGCAGCCGGGGGCCGGCCGGGTCGGCCGCGGCCAGGTTGTCCTCGGTGCAGTACCCGGCGTCGGCCAGCAGCACACCGATGGGCTGGTTGATGCCGGCCGCGGCCAGCGTGGTGGTGGCCGCGGTGAGCATGGGGTGCAGCAGCGGCTGGTCGTTGGTCGTCGTGCTGACCGTGGCGGCGACGATGATCTGATCGGCGGTGGTGACGATCTGGGCGTTGTAGCCCTGCAGCCAGCCGCCTTTGACCGGCATCAGCCGGCTTTCCGGGTCGCTGGTGTTCACCCGTCGGGTCGGGTCGGCCACCGGTGGTCGGGGTTTGCGGCCGCGTAGCCGTTTGCCGGTGGCCGCTTCCCGGGCCGCCCGCTGGGCCAGCACCTGCTGGTAGGCCTGCTCGGCGGCGCGGTCCTCGTGCTCCAGGTTGGCTTTCGCGGCCAGCAGCCGCACCCGCCGGGCCGCCCGCCCACCACGCATCGGCGGCGGCGACTGGGCGGATCCCTCGTCTGCGGCCAGATCCTCGGCGGTGTCGGCGGCCCGGGCCTGGGTGAACATCGCCGCGACCTCGGTCTGGATCTGCGCCCTGCTGCGGGTGGCGTTCATCGACGCCTGCGCGCGGATCTTCGTCCCGTCCACCGCGACCACACCCACCTGGACCAGCCCGGCGGCCCGGCACAACCGCAGGCTTTGCACGAACAACCCCTGCAGCACCTGCTCGTGCCGTTCCCGGAACCGGGCAATGGTGGCATGGTCGGGAGCGGTGTTCGCGGTGATCACCCGAAACGCCACATCCTCGCGGCAGCGCCACTCGATCCGGCGCGAAGATCGCTCCCCGACGCAGTTGGCGTACAACAGCAACGCCAGCATCATCGACGGCTCGTACGCGGCCCGGCCCCAGCCATCCCGCCGGTAGGCACCGTACAGCTCGGCCAGGTCCAACTGATCGACCACGTTGAGGATGAACCACGCCAGATGATCCTCCGGCAACCACTCGGCCACACTCACCGGCATCAAGTACTGCTGCTCACCATCACAGCCCAGAAAGTTCCACCACACCAGGCGATTCTTCCGAAGACCACACTCGACCTGGGTCGCGACGCGCGGTCATCAGGCTGGCTTTGCGCGACACGCTCCCGGGTGAGGTCCAAAACACGCCTCGACCTGCCCCGCCAGGGTAGTGATCTCGGCGTTGAGGGTGGCCAGGACCGCCACCTGCGCCCGCACGGTGGCCGCGTAGGCGGCAGCGACCAGCTCAGGCTGGGTCAGCTGCTTCGTGCGTAGCGCGGCGGTGATTGCCTCGGCCTTGCCGGGCACCTGCCGGCGGCCGGCGCGGCGCAGCGCGGCGCTGATCCGGGCGACCGACAGCCGGGCCGCCGAGTCCGGATCCGGCGCCGCGGCCAGCAGCTCCAGCGTGTCCGGGGCAGTCAGATCATCGAATGCACGCAGGGCGGCCGGGAAGAACTCCCGCAGCCCGGTGCGCAACCGCAGCATGTGCCGGGTCCGCTCCCAGACGAGGTTCTGATGGGCCCGGGCGAGCACCTTCACCGCCTCGACCCGGCTGCTGTCCCCGGCCACCGGCCGCAGCTGATGCCGGTCGGTACGCACCAGGTCGGCCAGCGTGTGCGCATCCCCGGCGTCGCTCTTCGCACCCGAGACCGAGCGCCGCTCCCGGTAGCGGGCCACCTGCACCGGGTTGACCGCAAAGACCTGGTAACCGGCCGCCACCAACGCCGCCACCCACGGACCCCGGTCGGTCTCGATCCCGACCGCCACCTGCTCCGGCCCGCCATGCTCACCCAGATGCTCGGCGACCAGCGCGTGCAGCCCGGCCAGCCCGGCCACCCCTTCCGGCAGCCGGGCCCGGCCCAGCCGCCGCCCGGACTCGTCTTCAGGTAGGACTCCACAGCGTCCTGGGTGCAAGAGTGCTCACCCGCCGGCGGCTACCGGACCCGAGCCTGCCACAGGGACCGACCCGGTAGCTCCCATTAGGGTGCCATCTCACGGGCTCGGCCTGTGGGGTGCCAAGCAAGGGTTGGGGCTGTGACCAGTGGCGATGGAGTGTGGCATGATCGCCGCTCGTGCTGATGCGCACCCTTGGGTTCGTGCCCCTCCGTGTACCGCGCCAATACTCGTGTTGCCGGGCTGACCAGCGGTTTGACGTGCGCTGTCGGGCCGCTCGCCGGTACTCGCTGATCAGAGCGGAGAGGATCTTGTGCCGTCGGACCGCGCGTAGCGGCCACTACGAACTCGCCGTCGACGTCTCACCAGCCCGTCGCCTCGACGCCGTATTCGCCGAGCTCAGCCACATGATCTAACCGACGCCGCGTCGGATCACGCCGTGCGCCCACCGTAGATGCAACACCGCCGCCGCGCGGTCGACGGTCCGCAGTCAGGAGACGTGCTTCCGCGGTGTGTGGGGCGGCCGGTGGAGGGACCGGTCGCCTTGGACGCCGTGGTGAGACCGGGGTGGGCAGGGCGCCGTGCGGGCGTCGGTCGAGCCAGCGCCGCCATTGTGGCCGGCGCTGCTGCCAAGCTCGGGTGAGCTGTGAGCCTTTCCGCGCAAGGTGGTGGTCACACTGAGTGATCATGAGGAGGGCGCGCGCGAATCCGTTGACCATGAGTGCAGGTGGCGTTAATCCCTTGTCGGCCGCCATGCGCATCGCCGATGATCGCGGCCATGGCCACGACCCGACGAGCCGACATGTTCACTGCGGACGGCAAGCCGTCTGACGACGACCCGCGTGAGAACGGACCAAGGCTGGGCGACGAGCGCACCACGCTGGTCGAATCCCTACGCTGTCAACGCCTCACCTTGGAGATGAAATGCTCAGGCCTTGACGCGGAGGCTATGGCTCGGCGTTCCGTCGAGCCGTCGACGATGTCGCTCCTGGGGTTGGTGCGACACCTGGCCGAGGTGGAGCGTGCGACGTTCCGGGTGATGATGTCGGGACAGGACGTGCCTCGGCTGTTCTGCTCCGACACCGACCGTGACGGTGATTTCGATGGTGCTGTTCCCGACCCCCAAGTGGTTGCGGAGGCGTGGGACGCATGGCGTGCGGAGGTGGACTTCGCCACGCGGTTCGTGGCCGAGGCGCCCAGTCTCGACATCACCGGCAACGATCCCTTGAATCAGCATGGCAGCGGTGGAGGGCCGATGTCGCTGCGCGAGGTGCTGGTCGGAATGATCGAGGAGTACGCCCGCCACATGGGTCACGTCGACCTGTTGCGCGAGCGGATCGACGGACGCATAGGCCAGTAACGATGGTGATCAGCAGCAGGCCGACCACACAGAGAGCGCCGACGAAGATGTCGCGCATCGACGTGTGATAGTAGGCGCTATCGACCCCCGGACCCGCACCCCGCCACCGAGAAAAGGCCGCCTCGCCGAGGATGAAGGCGAACGGCAGCAGGACCTCGATGACACCGACGACAGTTTGGACCAGCAGGTACGACCTAGCCTAGAGCACGGCCGCGTCCCGAAGGTTGGACAAGTCGGCACGCCGGATGACGCCAACGTCAGACAGTCGCAACATTGCACCCTCCCGGGAAGTTCGATCCCCTCTCATCCGGAGGACCGAGGGCGCGGGTGCGTGCGTCCACCCAGGACGAGTTCCCGGCGGCACCACTCACCGGCGTGAGACCGTGGCCGACAGTGCACGTAGCAGGCGGCAATGCATGCACCCGTCCATGGCCCGCATCGCCTGATGGTCCGCCGTGACGCCCGCTACCGGCTGTGCTCGAACCCAGCCGCGGCGGCGTCCACCAGCTCCCGCATGGCAGCGGCGGAAGAGAGCGTTCGATCATGACGGTCGGCAGTCCGCAACCTGGGTGTTGCGCCTGCCGGTTGGGGCAGGATCGGGCACGCACTGGAAGATCTCCTGGCAAGATCGCCAGGGGTCGTTCAATGCATCAGTGCCGTATCGGGGCGGTTTAGGTCGGCGAGGAAGCCCGGCCATCGAAGAGGAGTTGGTGTCCAGCGGGGCCGGCGGTGGCCGACCGGCGGCAGTTTGCGGGAGTCGTGGCTGCGGTGAGGTGCAGCGAGGTCCTGGCTCCGGAGGCGGGTGAGTTGAGGATGAGGTCGATGGAGCCCGTCGGCAGGCAGGTGACGAGGAAGCCCACGTGCCCGTCGGCGATCTGGCCGGGAGCGGCGTACTCCTTGCGCGGCGTGTCGAAGCACCAGGGCTGGAATTCGCGCCGGGCGACCACGACGCCTCGGTAGTAGTCCTGGGTGTGCTGCCGGTCGATCGTGTTGCCGTTTTCCAGCTCGGTCGTGACGACCAGGTCCCAGGTGCCGGAGCCCTCTGCCCGCCACTGGGCGGCCCGCGCCGTCACTCGCGCCGTGCCGGCAATGTCCTGGACGGCGAGCGACGGCGTGCCGTTTAGCGTGACGGTCTGCCAGCCCGTTTCCGAGGTGGTGGGGCAGCCGGTGAGCACCGCGCTGCCGTCGCCGTCCGGCTGCCGCCAGGGCCGCCACCACCACACCGCTGCCGCACAGAGGACGGTGAGGAGCAGGCCGGCGGCCAGAAGGCGCCGTCGGGACCACCGGCCTGTCGGCGGTCGACCGCGCAATGACTGGAGCAGGCGGTCGACGTCCTCGTGGAAGGCGTCGTCGCGAACCACGACGGCCTGCCGCCGGGTCAGTTCGGCGAGCTCGGCGGGGAGTTGCTCGGCGGAGGGCAGCGCGGTACCACCGAGGAGAACAGGGACCACCGGGGTGTTAGTGCCGAGCGCTGCGACCAACTCGCGGCGGACGAAGTCGTCGGGGTCGAAGAGTCGGGGTCGGCCGTCCGAGGTCGCCGCGCTGAGCCAGCCGGGGCCGATCACGGCGAGCACCGCGTCAGACGACGCCAGCGCGGCTTCGATCTCCGCGGTGAAGTCGCGGCCGGCGGCGATCGCAGTAAGATCGTGAAATACCTTGTCCTGGCCGAGGCGGCGGACGAGGGTATCGTTGAGCCGGCCGGCGTGGCCGCCGACATCGCTGCGGCGGTAGCTCACGAACACGCGCACCGGACACCTGCCCTGGACCCGTCACCGGAACCGCTCGGCGTGCCGGGCGGTCCAGGAATGATACGGGCGCCGGGTTGACCTGCCTGACAACTGAAGGATATCGGGCGGCCAGTAGTGAAGTCGCAGTCGCCGGGCACCAGCCGGACCGGTGGGCAGATCCGCGGTGGGCTGCCCGTCGGACCATCCTCGGGTGTCGGCGTCCGACGTGGACAGTGCGGCGAGGAAGGCGCGCGAAACGCTCGGGTCCGCGGACAGGCGGGCGTACGACGCGCCGAGGTCGGTGAACTCCCGGGCGGACAGGATCCTGGCGGATGCCGCCTGCTTGGCCGGGTCGAGGTCCTCGTGCAGCCCGTCGGCCGCACCCTGGCCGAGGCCGCGACCACGGTGCGCACCCGGTCTGGTGGCTCACCGCGAGTTCCAGAACGTCGCGCCACCCATGCTGTGGCCGACGATGTGCACGCTGGGGAACCCGAGGTGCTCGAGCAGGGCCTGTGAGGTGCCAAGTCAGGATGCGGCTTTGACCAGCGGAGATGATGAGCTGTTTGTCCTCGGTCGTCCCCGCGCGCGTATCAACCGGGTGCCGTGCCTTGCGCGCTGGCGGGCTGGTTCCCTGTCCGGCGCCCTGTGGGTGCCGAGAATGTCGTCCGGGCTATGCGACCTGCGGATACGTGTACTCGTTGATCACGCCACCCAGCCGTTGACGGCGACGGACTACGAGGTCGCCGGCCGGCGGCGGTGCGGTTCGCCCGGCGGGCGGAGTCTGGCCGAGGGAGCGGTGCGGCCGGTGCGTGTTGTAGTGATCCACGTAGACCGCGAGTATGTGTGCGAGTTGGCGGCGGTTGACGATCAGGATCCGGTCGAGCAGCTCTCGGCGTAGGGTGCCGAGCCAGCGCTCCGCGACCGCGTTCGCCCTTGGCGCGCGGATCGGAGTGCGCAGTATCTGGATCCCGTCGGCGGTGAAGACAGCGTCGAACGTGGCGGCGAACTTGCTGTCGCGGTCGCGGATCAGGTACTTGAAGCGGTGCGCCTGGCCGCCGAGATCCATCCAGAAGTTGCGGGCGCACTGGGTCACCCACGGCCCGTCCGGGTGCCCGGTGACCCCGAGCAGCCACACCCGCCGGGTGGCGAGTTCCACCACGAAGAAGAGGTAGAGGCGGTGCAGCAGCACGGTGTCGACGTGGGCGAAGTCGCAAGCCAGGATGCTGCCCGCCTGGGCGGAGAGGAATTGCCGCCAGGTCTGCCCGGAGCGGCGTGGGGCCGGGTCGATGCCGGCACGCTTGGCGATCACCCTGAAGGGTGCCATCTCAGGGGCTCGGGCGCCGGGGGGCCCGGTGGCGATGGTCCGTGCGGCGGGAGACGCTGGGACGGCCGGCGCCGTGCGCGGGGTTTCGCCTCGGTCAGCTACCTGCCGACGAGGAGCAGGTAGCCCCTGGCCGTTTGTGGTGCGCAACTGGCGGGACCGTTTACCGAACCGTTTGCCTGCCGTGTGTTCGGGTTCAGGCCGCGCGCCGGTACTCGTGAATGAGCCCGCCGAGGACGTCGATGCGTTCGACGCGCCGCGCCGGCCCCGACGGTACGGCCGGCGCCGGTGCGGGTTGAGGCACGGCGAGGTTGAGGCCGCGGTGCGGCCTGGCAGTGTTGTAGTGCCGCAGGTAGACGGCCAGCACACGGTGCAGGTGCTGGCAGTTGCGGATCAGGATCCAGTCCAGGCACTCGGCCCGGACAGTGCGCACCCATCGCTCGGCATACGCATTCGCGGTGGCCGCCCGCGGAGGGATCTTCAGCAGCTGCACGCCGGCCGCGGCGAACACCGCGTCGAACCCTCCCGTGAACTTCGCGTCCCGGTCCCGGACCAGAAACCGGAACCGGTCCGCCCGCTCTCCGAGATCCATCAACAGGTTGCGGGCGGCCTGGACCACCCAGTCTCCGGTCGGGTGGGCGGTGATCCCGGCCAGATGCACCCGCCGACGCTCCACCTCCACCACAAACAGCACGTACAGCCGGCGCAGTCCCACCGTCTCCACGGTGAAGAAGTCCACCGCCAGCGTCCCGGCCGCCTGCGCGCGCAGGAACTGCACCCAGCTCGGCCCGCCCCGCCGGGGTGCCGGGCCCAGCCGGTGCCGACGCAGGACCCGGCGCACCGTCGTGGCGGATACCGCCAGGCCGAGCTTGCGGCACTCCCCCACGATCCGCGAATAACCCCATCGCGGTTCTCCCGCGCCAGCCGCAGCACCACGTCAACCACCGCCGGTCCAGACCGCGGCGGCGCTGGCCGGTGTGCGGGTAAGTCCACCGGCGGGCCACCAACTCGCGATGCCAGCGCAACAGCGTGCCAGGGGTGACCAGGAAGACCGGCCACCGGTCGCGCGGCAGCAGCCGGGCCAGCATCGCCAGCACGACCCGGTCGGGTGAACCGGGGCCGTGTGACCTGCCGCCGCAACACGATCAGCTGGTGGCGGAGCACCGCGATCTCCGCGTCCTTCGCATCCGGCGCAGGACCAAGACCGGCCAGACCTAGCAGCCGCCGGAGTAGCACGAAACCCAGCGTGCCCACCACCATGACCGGCGATCATGCCAGCCCGCGTCGCCGCAGGTCACAGCCCCTTCCCTGAGGTGGCACCCTTCAGCCGACCCCAAACCGTTCCTCTGGACCAAGACCGCCGACCAGATCCTCGACACACTCGCCTCATACCGCGGTCGGATTAACGACTCACGACGCTAGCTCGCCGAGACCGTCGCTGTCGGCGGTCTCTTTCATTCAACCTGCTGACGGTTCCATCGGCAGCGGCTGCGGTTGACCGCATCGTCGTCCGACCGCAGGCACTAACCTTGGAGCTTCGGTCAGGGTCCGTTCTGCGCTCGCATTGTTTCCAGGGCGATCCGGACCGCCTCGTACTCCGCTTCGATCTGGGCGATGAGATTGGCCATTTCTTCCAGCGGTCCGGAGCTGGCCAGAGACTCGAGTGTGCGATTCAGCTCGGAGAAGCTCATCGCGCCGAAGGTCGCGCCGTTGGATTTCAGCGTGTGCGCCGCTCGTCGGACTTCGTCCGGCCGGCCTTGCTGCAGCCCTCGCCGCGCGCTGTCGATCAGGCGGGGTACATCGTTGGAGAAGGTGTCGATCAGGGAGGTAAGGAGACCGGGGTCGTCTCCGGTGATCTTCATGAGGCGCTCGAGCGCGGCCGGCTGGAGAACCGCGGCGCGGCGAGGCGGCCTTGGTGGTTCGGGGTCGACTGGCGGCGATTGAGTGCCGACGCCGGACCCTGTCCGGAAGGCTGTCGGCCGTGCCGAGATGTGCGGGCGGCAGCGGCTCAGCGCGGCTGTGAGTTGCTCCATGCGGATCGGCTTGCTGAGGTAGTCGTCCATCCCCGCGGCTAGGCAGGCCTCGCGCTCCTCCGGCATGGCGTTGGCGGTCACCGCGATAACGTGCGGCCGTGGCCGTTCCGGCCACCGTTCGTGGATGTGGCGCGTCGCCTCGAGCCCGTCCATTTCCGGCATCTGCACGTCCATGAGAACGACGTCGTAGCGCTCCCGTTGGAGCGCGTGAAGCGCCTCGAAGCCGTTCGTGGCCACGTCGGCCCGGTAGCCGATCTTCTTCAGCAGAAGCAAGGCAAGCTGCTGGTTGACGGCGTTGTCCTCGGCGACCAAGATCCGCAGAGGCATGCGCGCGGCCAGTTGCTCGGCCGGCTCTTCCCGGGGCGCCGGAGCTTGGACGCCGGCTGGGGCGGCACCGAAGACGTTCATGAGGGTGTCGTAAAGCTGCGCCGGCTTGATCGGCTTCGTCAGGTAGGCGGCGAACTGCGCCCCTGCCCGGCCTACCTCCCGGGTCCCCAGCGAGGTCAGCATCACAAGGGGCAGGGCGCGCGCGTCGCAGTAGCGGCGGATCTCGTCGGCCAGCGTGACACCGTCCATTTCAGGCATCTGCATGTCGAGGATTGCGAGGTCGAAGCGGTCGCCGCGGCGGATCCACTCGAGCGCTTGGGCCGGGTAGGGGGTGGCCCGCGCCGATATCCCCCACGAATCGACCTGCTTGGACAGGATACGTCGGTTGGTGGTGTTGTCGTCCACGATGAGAACCCGCCTGCCCCGAAGCTGGGGCTGCGCGCCTCGCTCATGTGCGGGGACTGGGCCGGGAGCGGCCTCGGCTTCGATGGTGAGGTGGAAGGTGGAGCCTTCGCCGACGCGGCTCTCCACCCAGATCGTCCCGCCCATAAGCTCGCTCAGCCTCTTGCTGATGGCAAGGCCGAGGCCGGTGCCGCCGTACCGGCGGGTCGTCGAGGCGTCCACCTGCCTGAAGGATTCGAACAGCTGGCTTAGCCGGTCTGCCGGGATCCCGATGCCGCTGTCCCGGACGGTGAAGTGAAGCTTGTGTTTCCGCCCGACCTCCCCGTCGCCTGACTCGGGCTCTTCCTGCTGCGCCGAGAGGACGACCTCGCCCTCGTCGGTGAACTTCACCGCGTTGTTGAGTAGGTTGACCAGGATCTGACGAAGGCGGGTGGCGTCGCCCATGATTGCCTGGGGCGTGTCAGGGTCGATGGTATAGGCGAGGTCGAGGCCCTTGCTCGACGCGCTCGCAGCGACCAGTTCGAGCGCGGACTCCACGCAGCCGCGGAGGTCGACAGGCCGGCTTTCCAGCTCCAACCGGCCCGCTTCGATCTTCGAGAAGTCGAGGATGTCGTCGATGATCGTCGTCAGCGCGTCACCGCTGCTGCGGATGACCTCCGCGTAGCTGCGCTGCTCGGGGGTGAGATCGGTATCTAGAAGAAGCTCTGTCATCCCGATTACGGCGTTCATCGGGGTGCGGATCTCGTGGCTCATCGTCGCCAGGAACGCACTCTTGGCCTGTGTGGCGGCTTCAGCCTGCTCACGCGCTCTTTGCAGGTCGGAGATGTCGTGATACAGGGCGTAGAGGCCGACCATCTCGTCCCCGAGGTGAATCGGCGCCGCCCGGACGTCGACATCGACCAAGGACCCGTCCTTGCGGGTTCGGCGGGTGGTCAGCTGCGTCTGCCCGGCCTCTTCGGTCTGCCGGCTGAGCTGCACGGCCTCCTGGTGGATCGCTTCGACGTTGGCGACGAGCGAGTCGACGTCCTGCCCGATCGCCTCCTCGCGGGTGTAGCCGAAGAGCTTCTCCGCGGCAGGGTTCCAGGACGCCACCTTGTGTTGCGGATCGACCGTTATGACCGCACTCGGGCTGACCTCGAGCAGCGACTCATAATATTGTTTCTGCCGCTGCAGCTCGCTGATGTCGTGGTAGATGGCGAGATAGCCGGTGGCCTCGCCTTCCTCGATCACCGGCACGACGATCAGCTCGACGTCCGCAAGCGTTCCGTCTCTACGGGTCCGTTGGGTGACTGTGTGGAAGCGTCCGGCTCGCCGGACCTCTTCGTAGCTCACCGCCTCGCTGCGCAGGCCCTCTCGCCCGAATACGAGGTCGTCGAGGTTGCGCCCGATCGCTTCGCTCCTCGAGTAGCCGAAGAGTTCCTCGGCAGCGAGGTTCCACGACGTGACGGTGCCATCTCGATCGACCGCGACGATCGCTGTCGGGTTGATCTCGACGAGTGTCTCGACGTACTGCTTCTGCCGCCGGAGCTCCTGCTCGCTGCTGCGCAGCGCCTCGGCAAGCTCCTTCTGCTCTGTGATGTCGAGAAGGAAGCCGTGGAAGTACGCGGGGTGGCCGGTCTCGTCACAGATGACCGTCGCCTCGTCCAGGTACCAATGCACTGTCCCATCACGCGCGATCATCCGGTATTCCGCCCGGAAGGGCTCGTCGGTGTCGCGCGTGCGGCGGTATTCGGCCAACACCCGGTCGCGGTCCTCGGGATGCAGGACCTTGGCGTACAAGTCCTTGTCGAAAACCCATTCCTCCGCGGTGTAGCCGAGCTCCGACTCAAGCCGCGGACTGGTGTAGACATTGGAGCCGGTCTCGTCCAACCGGTCGATGTAGATGGTGAGCGGGACATGCTCGATCAGCGCCCGGAGCGTTAGCTCGTCGAGAATCCCGGAGCCATTCTCAGGCCCATCGGCTTGACCGTCGTCACGCATCGGGGTCCCTTCTGCTCGGCAGCAGACGCCAGGAGGGTGGAAATCCGCGCGGAACCGCCGAATCCGTCCAACCGCGTCATCTGGACGGTAGGAGAACCAAAGGTGCGACTACGACAAGCGAACCTGTTCACCCCCGCCACCTGAACATTCTGATCGCGCGGGGAGAGAAGTGTCCAGAACCGACCCCTTCGAGGCCGGGCTGGGCAGCTGCGCATCCGCCGCCGGCGATTGCGGACCTGGTCGCCCACGGTGCTGACCGAGGTAGTCAGCGGCGGGGAGACCTCGACCCAGCCGCAGGCGCTTCCACCGCTCGCTGGCCGTCGAAGGGCTGCTCGACCGACCATCGGCGACCGATCCCGGCCGATCCTGCAGGCCGGCTCGGGCAAGGGCTCGCAGCTGACCTCCAGCCTGAGCCGGGAGTTCAGGGCGCCGCGCGCGATGGCCCAGCACTTCGGCCGGCCGGACTTGGTGTGACGGCCGTGCTGCCTTGCTCGTTTCTGGACGCGGTCCACGGGTTGGCGGCGGTTCGGATTGCCTGGTGCGCGCTCGGTTGGACGCTGCTGCGAGCCGGGGCGCGGATGGGACGTCGGCGGCCGGCTCGTCGTGTCCGCAGCGGAGGTTTCTGGACGACGGCGGGTCCGGCGGCGACCACGGCAGCGGTGGCAGGGCGTTCGGCTGGCGCATCGGCCGTAGCCGAGCCTTGAGCCGGCCGTGATCGGCTTCGACCCGGTTGTTGCTGTATCACTCCGGTGGCATGCCGGACCGCTGCCAGCATCTCCTCGACGACAGCGACTTCGGCCGGGCGGCCTGCTCGGCGCCCACCTCCACCGGCGCCGTCGCTGCCGCAGCACCTGGGTTAGGAACGGCCCGCCGCCGCGGTCTCCCGCTTCGTGGAGGCGAGCACATCGATAGCCTGCGGCGGTCGCCGACCGGTTCGGCGACGGAGGCCGCGGCGCGGGGGGAAGGGGCGGACCGGCCGTGCAGCTGGGTCCCGGCGACCGCGGCGCCGGACCGCGGCGTGCGGACCGTTGTGGCTAGCGCGTTCGGCCCGCGGACCGGCAGACTCTAGCCGCATGAAGCTGTTCAGCCAGGACACGAAGGTGGATGCGCTCAGGCGGGTCACCCTGTTCGAGGGTCTCTCGCGCAGGCAGCTCGTGCAGCTCGCGAGGGTGAGCGAGGATCTCGAGGTTCCGGCCGGCGAGGTGCTCTGTAAGGAGGGCCAGCTCGGCCGGGAGTTCTTCGTGATCATCGACGGCGAGGTCGAGGTCACGAAGGAAGGTAAGCGGCTGGCGGTCCGCGGAGGCAGCGAGTTCTTCGGCGAGATCGCGCTGCTCCAGCAGGTCCCGCGGACGGCGACGGTCACCGCGCGGACGCCGCTGCGCTTCTTCGTGCTCACCCGGAGGGACTTCCAGCAACTACTGCGCGACAACCCCGGCGTGGAGCTCAAGATCCTGCAGGCCCTCGCACGCCGACTCCTCCAGGTCTCCGACGATCCGACGTTGGCCTAGCTCCGCCCACGGACGAGAGATGCGCACCCCCAGCGCGCTCTTCCACCCGGCCGCACGATGGGCCAGGGGTCATCTCGTTCACGCCACCGAGGAACGCTCGTCAGCGACCCTCTGCAAAGTTGTGAGTCGGGTAACTCGGCCCGGCACGACCGAGCGCCTGGTGCGTGTGGCTGCATCGACGAAATGGCCGGGCTGCGGCGGCAGGCCGGGGCGGAATCGGAGCCGGGACGGAGGCCGTGGGACCGCTCGGAGGTCGAGTGGATGACCGTTGACGTACCCGCTGGCCGTGTCCTCGTCGTCGACGATGATCCGCTCAACCGGATGCTCCTGATTCATAGCCTCGAGCAGGAGGGCCACCGTGTCGGCTCGGCGACGAACGGCCGGGAGGCGCTCGACATTCTGCGGGAGAATCCGTTCGACGTTGTCCTGCTTGACATCGTCATGCCCGAGCTCGACGGCGTCTCTGTGCTCGAGCGATTGAAGCGTGATCCCGCGCTTCGGCACGTGCCTGTGATCATGATCTCGGCGGTCGACGAGATCGACAGCGTTGTCCGCTGCATCGAGATGGGCGCCGAGGATTACCTCTCCAAGCCCTTCCATCCGGTCCTCCTGCACGCTCGGGTCACTGCCGCACTGGCCAAGAAGCGCCTCCACGACGTCGAACGCGAGCGGGTGCGCGCGGTGTTCTCCCGGTTTGTGCCAGAGCACGTAGTGGATGACGTCCTGGAGCGGACGGACGAGGATCTTCGCCTTGGCGGCAGTCGCGGCGTCGGCACCGTGATGTTCACCGACATCAGAGATTTCACGGCTTTCACCGAAACGACACAGCCGGACCGCGTCATCGATCTTCTCAACGAGTACTTCGGCGAAATGATCGATGCTATCTTCGACCACGGAGGGACCCTGGTCGGCTACCGCGGCGATGGCCTCCTGGCCGTGTTCGGGGCGCCGATTCCACTCGACGACCACGCGGATCGGGCTCTTGTGGCGGCGCGCGAGATGCTCGCCGCGAGATTGCCCCGGTTCAACCGTCGAGTGCGCGAGCGGACCCTCGGCAACGGCTTCGAGATGGGCATCGGCCTCAACAGCGGGACTTTCATGTCCGGAAACGTCGGCTCGGCCCGTCGGCTCGAGTATACCGTGCATGGGGACACCGTCAACACGGCGTCCCGTCTAGAAGGGATGACGAAGACTACGCGGCAATCAATTCTCATTGCCGATTCGACTCGCCAGGCCCTCCTGCGCCCGCCGAGCGACCTCCTCTACATCGGTGAATTCGACGTACGGGGCAAGCAGTCGAGCATCAGGCTCTGGACATTTGCCGCGTTTCCGTAGCCAGCTGTTTCGGCGTGAGGAGTGTCGCCTGCGGCCAGCGGCCGAATCAGCGCAGGCCCAGCAGCAGGAGCGCGGCGGTGGTGGCCGCGGCGGCGACGACCACGACGGGGAACGGCGCCCGCCGGATGGCAGCAGGCCGCCGACCAGCACGGCTGGCCAGCCTCAGGCCGACCAGCGCGAGCAGGACCGGCACGCCCCGGTGGCAGCAGCGGGCTGAGGGCGACGACGGCCGCGCCGAGCAGGGCGGCGTTGCGGGTGCCGCGGTCGGTCAGCGAGGGCTGGCACAGCACCACGAACCTTTCGTAATCAAGTAACCGGTCATCGGCAGAAGCGGGTGTTGGATCACCGCTTCGGAGGTATGGCCTCCCACCTGGCTTGGTCACTCTCTGTAGGCGGCGTTGTTGATCACCGGAGATCGCCGGAGGAGTGGCTGCCGGCCCTCGCCGCCCCCCACTACGGTCCCAGCGGCTCGGTGACGCAGCGGACGCGGAATCCGGCGCTAGCCCGCCGCGAGGCGTTCGGCGGCCGCGGCGAGCCGGTCGGCGAGGTCGGCCGCGGGGAGCTGGTGGTCGTGCAGCCAGTGCTGGAGCTGTTCGGCGGACAGCCCGGCCAGCAGCAGGTCGGCGCGGAGCCCGGCGTCCGGCGCGCCGGCTGACTGGAGCAGCCAGCGGCAGTGTTGGCGCCAGAACGCGTGCGCGCCGGTGCGCAGCCGAGCGCCGGGCTTGGCGGTCTCGGACATCAGCACCAGGTCCGGCTGGGCGGCGACGAAGTCCAGGTAGGCGGCGACGAATGCGGTCAGCCGTGGTACCGGCGGGGCGCCCGGGCCGAGCGGCGGCGGTCCGGTCAGGATGGCCTGTTGCAGCTCGCGTTCCCGCTGGTCGAGCAGCGCGACGGCGAGCCCGACCTTGTCGCCGAACCGGCGGAACAGGGTGCCCTTGCCGACCCCAGCGGCCGCGACCACGTCGTCCATGGTGACCGCGGCGACGCCGCGCTCGGCGAACAGCCGCTCGGCGGCGGCGAGCACGCGCCGCCGGTTGCGGGCGGCGTCGGCGCGTTCCCGGACCACGCCCACGTCCAGCACCGGCAGCTCGGTCCGGTCGGTTGACGATCCGGACTGCAGTCCAGTAAGGTTCTGACCAGACATGAGGCGGACTGTAGTCCGGTTACGTGCCGCTGTCACCCACGAGGGAGAGCTCTCATGCACCGCCTGCTGCACATCGCCGCATCCCCGCGCGGCGCGTCCTCCGAGTCGTCGGCCCTCGCCGCGACGTTCCTGGACTCCTACCGTGACGTGCATCCCGACGCCGACATCGACGTCTTCGACCTGTGGGACGGGTCGCTGCCCGCGTTCGGCCCGCCGGCCGCGGCGGCGAAGATGGCCGTCTTCGCCGGCAGCCAGCCGGAGGGGGCCTCGGCCGAGGCGTGGCGGGCGGTGCGGGATACCTTCGCCCGGTTCGACGCCGCCGACCGGTACCTGTTCAGCGTCCCGATGTGGAACCACGGCGTGCCGTACATCCTCAAGCAGTTCATCGACGTGGTCAGCCAGCCCGGGATGGTGTTCAGCTTCGACCCGGAGCGCGGCTACACCGGCCTGCTCACCGACAAGAAGGCGGCCGTCATCTACACCGGCGCGGTCTGGGGCCCGGGCCGGCCGCTGGCGTTCGGCCACGACTTCCAGTCCACCTACTTCGACGACTGGCTGCGGTGGGCCGGCATCGACCCGGTCGCCGAGATCCGGTTCCAGCCGAACCTCGCCGCCGCAGAGGTCGACGAGGCACGCCGCTCCGCGCACGCCACCGCCCGGGAACTGGCCAAGACATTCTGAACCCCGATTAGCCCGGCAACATAGGCCAGGAACGCCTGCCGGTGCTCGTCCCGGCTCATCTTGGCGAGCTCGTCCAGGCCGATGCTGGCCGCGGCGGTGCGTAGCACGTAGGTGCGCTCCACCGCGCCACGCACCGGCCGCTCGCTTGCCACTCACCGCTCACGATTCCAGGGCTACCAGCGAGCCCGTGTCAACGTGAAGCAGCGGACCGCGAATCCTCTCTTAATCCGCGGGTTCGGGGTTCGAGTCCTGGCGGCGCACCCCGCAGCAAGCCGCTGACCTGCACGTTTGTTGAACGGTGATCAACTGACTGTCCATTCCGGTCCGGTGCGTGCTCATTGCGTGCTCGCTGGTCGGAGTGCTGTCAGTGTGAAGTCCACTGGTCGTCGAAAGCCGTCGCTGAGCGCCCGCCGGACCGGGTGGCTGCGTGCTCGTGCGTGCTCCGTCCCACCGGCCAGATGCCGCATGCCGAGACCTACGGCTGCGCCGCCCACCCGTGTCATCGCGCCGTCATCGCACTGGTGGCGCAGGACGAGGATTTCGGCGTCCTTTGACGCGCCGCTGCGGGTGAGCAGGCCCAGCCAGCCGACGACGGTCCGCAAGATCAGGTAGAGGAGTCGCGGGGTCACGAACCCGCGATCATGCCCGATCGTGTC
>WNFY01001030.1_pt1 | contig 26045 bp, 27 predicted proteins | sample 5400091 | NCBI WGS metagenome assembly WNFY01 (sample SAMN13153364, study PRJNA577476) | soil metagenome | isolation source: 60 cm soil or saprolite under grassland replicate 1 | place: USA:California | collected 2016-06-15 | reverse complement strand
TAAAGGTCGTTACCTTCACGCGAGCGTTCGCCTACACCTGCAAACATGGAGACGCCTCCGTGTTTCATCGCGATGTTGTTGATCAACTCCTGGATGATAACCGTCTTGCCGACGCCCGCGCCGCCAAATGCGCCGATCTTGCCGCCTTTCGAGAACGGACAAACAAGATCGATGACCTTGATTCCGGTTTCGAGAATCTGCGCTTTCGTGTCTTGCTCCATGAGATCAGGCGCTGGGCGATGAATCGGATAGCGTTTGGTGAATTTTACCGGCCCGCGATTATCGATTGGATCGCCAGTGACGTTGAAAAGACGGCCGAGCACACACTCGCCCACCGGGACTGTGATTGGCCCGCCTGTGTCGGTCACGCTCATGCCGCGCTTCAATCCTTCGGTTGAAGACATGGCGATCGATCGCACCCAATTTTCGCCGAGATGCTGCTGCACTTCGAGCGTCAGTTTGGTTGGGTTGCCGTTGACTTCGTACTTGATGTCGAGGGCGTTGTAGATTTTCGGCAGTTCTTTCACGTCCGGAAATTCCACGTCCACGACCGGACCGATGACCTGAACGATATTTCCTTTATTCATAAGTATTCGTTAGGCGCCGACCGACAATTGAGCAGTTGCGATTTCGAGCAGTTCAGTCGTGATGCCAGCTTGACGCATCTTGTTGTATTCGAGAGTCAGGTCCTTGATGAACTCATGGGCGTTGTCGGTGGCGTTTTTCATCGCCACCATGCGCGCGCTGTGCTCGGACGCGCGTGCGTCGAGGATCATCTGAAAAACCTGATATTGAATGTAATACGGCAGCATCATATCGAGCACGGCCTCGGCGTTTGGCTCAAAAACATAGCCGAGCATTGGATCGACATCTTCGTTCGCCTCTCCCTCCTCGTGTTTCTTTGGAAGATCGAAGCTGCTGATCGGAAGCAATGTCTGCACGACAGAACGCTGATCGATCGTGTTAATGAAATGGGTGTACAGCACGGAAACCTTGTCCACTTCATGTTTAAGGAATTTTTCCGTGCAAAATTTCGCAATCGGCTTTGTTTCGACGAAGGTTGGCGCATCCTTCAATTCGAAATCGGCTAGCAGCTCCCGTCTCACGCGCGCAATAAATTGCCGCGCCTTTTTCCCAGCGACAACGTAAACCGTTTTCGCCGGGTCGAAATTCGCTGCTTCGCGAAAAAGATTCGTGTTCAGTGCGCCGGCCAGGCCTTTATCTGTGCTGATAATCAGGACAAGCTCCTTCTTCAGCTCGCGAACATGCAAAAGCGGATGTAACCGCGGGTCGGTGCGTTTTTGCAGCGAAACCAGCACCTTGTTCATCAAACCGGCATAGGGACGACCAGCCAGCGCGTGCTGCTGGGCCTTGCGCATCTTGGACGCGGCGACCATCTGCATCGCCTTGGTGATTTGCGCGGTGTTGCGAATCGATTTGATCCGGCGCCGAATGTCCTGAGTGTTCGCCATCTATGAAATTTCCGATTTCCGATTTTCGATTTTCGATTTTCCGATCCGGGTACCGTGCTCGGTGAACACCCACGGCAGCTTCCTTTTGCCTCCGTGGGAACTTGAGGTCACAATTTGTGACCTCAAACTTGAAGTCGCAATTTGCGACTTCAAGTTTCTAAACTCCTCAGCCGTAAGTTGAAACGCGAAGTCTTCTGGAAAACGCTTTCGATTTCGCCTGAATTGCTCGTTCAAGCGCCTAGTCGTAACTTGATAGATCGCAGCCAGATCCGAATCGAGCATGACGCGCTGGCCGCGGATCAAATGAATCGCGCTTGCGACATTGTCGATCTTGCGAGTAGAAGACATAAGGGAATCGAGCGCCTGCAGCGAGATCATTGCCAGGTCGTCTTGAATTCCTCTAGCGCGGCTTTGAGTTGCGACTCGAGCCCTTCATCGATTTGCTTTTTCTCGCGAATCGACCGAAGCAGACTTTCTTTCCGTGTCTCCAGATAATCCTGCAGCTTAGTTTGAAATTCTTTCACCCGCTCAACCGGCACAGGATCGACATATCCATTCTGCATCGCCCACATCACTGCCACCTGTTGCTCCACCGGAATGGGATTGTATTGAATTTGCTTGAAGAGCTCGACGATGCGCTGACCGCGATCGAGCCGCGCTTTCGTCGCGGCATCCAGATCGGAACCGAACTGCGCGAATGCGGCCAGCTCGCGGAATTGCGCGAGATCGAGTTTCACTTTGCCGGCCACTTGTTTGATCGCTTTGATCTGCGCGGCAGAACCGACCCGGCTGACGGAGAGACCGACCGAAATGGCCGGCCGCACGCCTTGATAAAATAGATCGGTTTCGAGATAAATTTGTCCGTCAGTAATTGAGATCACGTTTGTCGGAATGTAGGCGGAGACGTCGCCCGCTTGCGTCTCGATGATCGGCAGTGCGGTCAGCGAACCGCCGCCAAATTCGTCGGTCACGCGCGCGCTGCGTTCGAGCAAGCGGGAATGCAAGTAAAAGACATCGCCGGGATAAGCTTCGCGACCAGACGGCCGTTTCAGCACGAGTGAAACCTGCCGATAAGCGACGGCGTGCTTCGACAAATCATCGAAAATAATGAGCGCGTCCATGCCGTTGTCCATGAACCACTCGCCTATCGCCGCGCCGGCGAACGGCGCCAGGTATTGATTCGTCGCCGTATCGGATGCGGGAGCGGAAATGATTGTGGTATACGGCATGGCCCCTTCTTTTCCGAGAACGTCAAGCGCGCGCGCGACGTTGGAATTTTTTTGACCGACTGCGACATAAATGCAGTAAAGCGGGCGATAATCTTTCTCCTTCGCGTCTTCGGCCGCCTTGTTCAGCCGCGCCTGACTGATGATCGTGTCGATCGCGATGGTTGTTTTGCCCGTGGCGCGGTCGCCGATAATCAGCTCACGCTGGCCGCGACCGATCGGAATCATCGCGTCGATCGCCATGATGCCGGTCTGCACAGGTTGACTGACGCCGCGCCGTTTGATCACGCCCGGCGCAATTTTTTCCAGTGGATAAAAAGATTCGCTTTTGACCGGCCCCTTGCCATCGAGCGGTTGACCAATGGTGTTAACGACGCGACCGAGAAGCGCTTTGCCGACTGGGACCTGAAGGAGCTTTCCCGTGGTCCTGGCTTCGTCGCCTTCGGATATCTTCGTATTATCGCCGAGCAAAATCGCGCCGACCTCGGTTTCTTCCAGGTTCAACGCGATACCAAAAACGCCGTTTGGGAATTCGATCATCTCGTTGAGCATGACGTCGCTCAATCCTTCGATGCGCGCGACACCGTCACCGGTCTCACGCACGACACCGACGTTGCTCTTCGTCGTCGCCGTTTTCAGTCCCGCGATTTTCGTTTCAATTTCTTCAAGAATACTGCTCATGATTGTCGATCTTGTTGTTGTCGAGCTTTTAAAGGTGTTTTTGCAAACGTTCCAATCGATCGCGCACACTGCCGTCCCAAACGTCGCTGCCCACCCGAATGCGCAGTCCGCCGAGAAGCTCCGGGTTAACGACAAATTCTGCGGTTAAATCACGTCCCTTCTTTTTCTTGAGGATCTCGGCGATTCGCGCACTCGTCTCGGGACTTACCTGGGTGGAACTTTCAATTCGCGCGTGGCGTTTCTCGATCTCGAGGCGAACAAGCCGTTTGTAATATTGCAGAATGTCGACGAGCCGGCGCGGCTTCTTCGCGATAAGCGACTGCACGAGCGACGTGATTTTGCCGCGATCGATCTGACCGTCCGTGAAACTGGCCCGCAACATTTCCCGGGAAAGCTGGCGAATTTCCTTGTTGATTTTCATGAGGCGAGTTGACGCGCAGCCTCTTCTTGCAGCCGGCGTTGATCGTCGGAAGTAAGGACTTTGCCGGTTACTTTCGCGGTGGTATCGACCACGAGCCTCCCCAGTTCGCGTTTCAATGCCTCCATTGTGTGCTCATGCTCGATCGCGCTGGCTTCGCGCGCCTTCGCAACGATTTGTTCCGCTGCGGCGATCGCTTCCTGTTCCTTGCGCTCGGCTAAATGCGCGCTGCTCGCGCGCGCTTCGTCGATCATTTTCTGCGCGTCTGCATTCGCTTTGGTCAAAATCTCGGCGTAACGCTCCTCCGCCTCGGCCAGTTGTTTTTTGATTAACTCGGCGTTCAACAGACCTTGCTCGATCCGCTGCCGGCGTTCTTCCAGTACGCCCAGGATCGGTTTGTAAGCGAAGCGGCGCAGCAGAAGGGCAACGATCACAAAACTGATTACTTGCGACAAAAACAACCACGGATTCCAGCCGAAGGTGTCGGCGATCTCTTTGGCGGAATCCACAATGCCGCCGCTGGATTGCGCAAGAATCAAAATCGAAGGCATATTAATTGAAGTAGGAGGACAGAACGTTATCGGCCGTCGCCCCGCAATTTTTTAGTGAGGCAGCAGGTAGAGTGCGTAGAAGACAATCGCCTCGGTGAACGCGATCGCCAGAATCGCTTGCACAAGAATCGGCGTGGCTGCGCCGGGATTGCGGCCCACCGCTGACGCCGCGCCGAGGCCGGTTAGACCAACGCCGATTCCCGCGCCCATTGCCGCAAGGCCCACGTGAATGCTTCCGCTCATCTCTGCCAATAATGGTAGTATCATATTTTCCTGTTTGGTTTTCTCTCTGGCAATCGTCGCAGAGTTGCTGCGATCGGCTTGCCGAAATTTTCAGTGTTGTGGTTCGTGCCCAGGTTCATGTTGCGCAATCAAAAGCGTGAAAACGGCGGTCAACAACATAAAAACCAGCGCTTGCACGATTCCCACCAGTATCTCCATAAAATAAAACGGAATCGGAATGAGCCAGGAAAGCGCGGGCACCATCGTGGACATCGCTTCCAAGATGCTTTCACCGGCGTAAATATTTCCGAAAAGCCGAAAGCTGAGCGAGATGGGGCGGAACAAAATCGAAACGATCTCGAGCCAGCCGACCATGAAAAAGATCACGATCATCATGATCTTCAACAAACCGGAGGTTTCTCCTTTCGGTCCAAAAATGTGGAGCAAAAATCCGCCGACGCCGTTCGCCTGGATCGCCCAGATGATCCAAAGAAGAAAGAAAATCAGCGCCATCGCTGAGGTCATGTTGAGATCGGCGTTTCCTCCACGCAGGAGAGGCTGATCGACATGGAAAACGCCGGTTGTTGGATCGTGATGTCCCCAGCCGATCGTTCCGACCCCGGGAATGAGCCCGAACCAGTTCACGAACAAAATGAAAATGAAAATCGTCGCGAAAAACCAAAATGTTTTTTGCACGAGCTCGCGGCCGATAATGCTCTCGAGAAAATTGTAAAGACTCTCCACCATCCATTCCCAAAAGTTCTGCGCGCCGCTCGGCACCGGCTTGATCTTTCGCATTGCTAATTGGGCGAAAACGATGATTCCCGCCGCCACAACCCACGTCACCAACATCGAATTGGTGATCGCAAACTTCCCGATGTGAACCAGCTCGGCCGGCTTTAACGGTACTGCTGCTTCATGTTGTTCTTTTGCCTCAGCCCGCGCCGGCTCGGCTGCAAGTGTCGAGCTGGCAAGGGCGCATCCGCAAAGGACTGCCAAGATCGACAATGATAAGGGAAAGGAAAAACGATATTGCATTCGGTTGGTGACAAGCCTGCGCCCGAGCTTCTTTATTGGCGTCGCCCGCAAAGGCAATGACGCGCAACACAAGGCAGGCTTGCGTCGCGCATATCAAAGCGCGTTTTGCCCGGATGACAAGAAACAAAATTCTCGCAGCGGCCTTAATTTGCCGCAACCGGCTGGACGAACTGTGGGGCTTGCGAGGTCATCGCCTTAGATTTCACGGGCTCCTCGGCGCCATTCACCACAATCGCTTCTTCGTAAAACGACTCGAGGAGGCGGATCTGCGTTTGCTGCTGAAATTGCTGCGCCACCGTCTGGCGGGCGCGCAATCCCATCTCGCTCAATATTCGCGGCGAGCTCGTAATTTCCTGCATCGTTCTGGCCAGGGAAATATGGTCCTCCTCCGGAACCAGCCAGCCCGTGCGGCCGTGTTGGATCACCTCGGGAATTCCGCCATGCCGTGTCGCCGCGACAACCAGACCGGTTGCCATCGCTTCCAGCATCGAATTCGGTATCCCCTCCTGGTTTTCATCCGGTGGCGTTTCGCTCGGATGCAGGAACATGTGTGAGCTCGCGTAGAGCTCCATTAGCTTTCGTTCCGGGAGGAAGCCGACAAAGTGCACGTTCTTTAAAATACCGAGGCCGGCTGCAAGCATTTCCAGTTCCCGCTGTAGCGGACCCTTGCCCGCAATGAAGAATTCAGCGTGCGGGTTGTCCCTTTTAAAAATCGCGAACCCGCGCAGGCTGGTGGCCACGCCCTTTTTTGGAATTAAACGGCACGCCTGCATTACCTTCCAGCGTCCATCTGGCGGTGGTTGTCGATCTACAAACGGAAAGTCATCCAATGGAATGCCGGTGCGGTTGATCCGCAGTTTCTCGGGCGGACAACCAAATTGGACCAATCGATTGGCGAGCGATTGCGAACGCGCCAGAACCAGTGGCACAAGATCAAACAAGCGGCGTAATTTTTCCGGATAATCGGAAATGTCATTCTTGATCGCGACGTCGGCACCGTGGAAAGAAACCACGCACGGCTTCTCCCATTGCTCGATAAACGGCAACAGATGCACGCCAGTGTGACCAAAATAAATGTGCATGAGATCGGCCCCGCGACTTTCCAATAATGACGCCAGCACCTGATATTCGCCGCGATAAACAATCGGCGGCTCCCGTTTCACGAACTTGAGCCAGCCGTGACGCAAAAGGTTCATGCGCGATTGCGGAATGATTTCGATATCGCGAAACGGGAAAGATTCCGCGTTTTGCACCTCTTTCGTTATGACAAATGTCCTGACGCCACGCAGCGCCTTTACCTGCCGATAAATGTGCAACATCTCCGGCTTGAGAAATGAAGTGCAATAACTGGCGACGACGTGTTTGGCCATGAAAAAGCCCGAGAATATGAACGAGGCACCGCCCCCTGTCTAGCTCTTTAATCTGCGGAATTAGTTTACTCTGGTTGCAATTGCACCGGTCCGCAATCTTTTCCGAACAAAAACGTTCTACGCAACCGCAACAACTGGAAAAGATTCCAACCACTTTTCGAGCTGCATTCTCAAACTATCCAGGCCGGCTCCGGTCTTCGCGGAAATAGCTGCCAGCTCGATCGACGGAAATCGATTCCGCAATGCTTCGAGGTTTTCGTTCGCTTCTGCCAAATCCATTTTATTCGCAATGATGAACCATGGCCGTTCTGACAACATCGGATCGTAAAGATCGATTTCTCGCCGGAGACTTCCTAAATCTTCGATTGGATTGCGGCCTTCGCTTCCCCCAACATCGACAACGAAAAGCAAAATGCGACACCGCATAATATGTCGCAAAAATTCGTGACCAAGTCCGAGACCGCGATGCGCCCCTTCGATCAGACCCGGAATATCCGCAATCGTCGCCCTGCCATAGCCGGGAAACTCGACCACACCGATAATCGGATGAAGCGTCGTGAACGGATACGGCGCCACTTTCGGCCGCGCCGCCGAGATCGTGCGCAACAAAGTCGACTTGCCAGCGTTCGGATAACCGACCAACCCCGCGTCCGCGATCGTGCGCAGTTCAAACAGAAAATGTCCCTGCTCGCCTTTTTCGCCCTCCGTGTATTCGCGCGGCGCGCGATTGCGCGAGCTTTTGAAATGGACATTGCCCTTTCCGCCCGCGCCGCCGCGACAAAGCAAAAATTCCTGGCCATCCCGCGTAAGATCGACCATCAAATCCATTTCGGATTGCGGATCGCGGATTGCGGATAGATCAGAACCATCATCACGCGCTTCTGCATTGGGCGTTGAGCGTTGAGCGTAGAGCGTTGGGCGTTTTCCGCTTTCTTCAATCCATACTGCGGGATCCGCAGTCCTCAATTCTTCGTCTTCTTCTTTTCGCAATCCACGCTCCGCATTCTGCGATCGATAAACGATCGTCCCTACCGGTACCTTCACAACTTTCACCGGCGCGGAACGCCCATGCATTTTCTTTCCCTGACCATGCCCGCCGTTTTTCGCTTTGATGATCGGCTCGTAAAAAAGATTCGTCAGATTATCTACGTGTCGATCTGCGCGGAGAACAATGTCGCCGCCCCGGCCGCCATCGCCGCCGTCCGGTCCGCCCTTCGGCACAAACTTCTCGCGCCGAAAACTGACGCAGCCGCGCCCGCCATTACCCGCTTGCGCAAAAACTTTGATTCGATCGACAAACATGAAGCGCCTAATTATACGCTCTAGCGGCGATCTGCGACCGTCGAATGATTGCGATGCTCGCAGAGCGTCGCTACAGAAGAGTTTTGTATAAGGCTTTCGTTTTCTCGGCGATTGCGCTCCAGCTGAATTTTTCTTTGGCGCGTTTTCTTCCAGCTTTGCCGAATTTTTCTCGCAGATGTCGATCTTTCATTAGCTGATTGATGCGCGCGGCAAGGTCGCGGGCAAACTTTTCCGGGTTGGTCGGCTCGAACGGGCTCTCTTTCATTTGCCGAAGCGGAACGAGAAAACCGGTTTCTCCATCGACAACTACTTCCTTAATGCCACCGACCGCGCTCGCCACGACCGCGGTCTCGCACGCCATCGCTTCGAGGTTGATGATGCCGAACGGTTCGTAAATCGATGGACAACAAAAGACGGCGGCGTGTGAATAAAGTTCTGTGACCGCACTCCGATCGACCATTTCTTCAATCCAGATGATGTCGGAACGCTTTTTCATCGCGCTTTCGACGGCCTCTTTCATTTCTGCGGCGATCTCAGGCGTGTCCGGCGCGCCCGCACAAAGCACGACTTGAAAACCTTTGTCCATGTATTGAATTGCGCGCACCAGATGCACAATTCCTTTTTGCCGCGTGATGCGACCAACAAAGAGCAAGTAGGGCTTCTTCGGATTGATTCCGTGCCGCTTGAGTGCGTCAGTTGAATCGACTCTTCGGTATTTATCGAGGTCGATGCCGTTGTGAATCACCTGCACGCGCGTTGAATCGACATCAAACAAACGCTCGACGTCGCGTTTGGTTTCGCCGGAGACGGCGATGATCGCGTCCGCCATTTCCAGCGCAGTTTTCTCAACCCAAACTGAAAAATCGTAACCACCGGCGAGCTGTTCGCGTTTCCACGGCCGGAGTGGTTCCAACGAGTGAACCGTGATGACGAGCGGAATCCCGTAATTCAATTTCGCGAGAATGCCGCCGAAATGGCTATACCAGGTGTGGCAATGGACCAGATCGGCATCGATGTTCGCGGTGTTGAAATCAATGGAGCGCTGCACGGCGCCAAAAGCTGATTTCAACGGTTCCGGACAAGTAAAATTGGCCGTGTCGAGTTCGAAGCCGGTGACTTTGAGATTTCCTTTCTCAAACCGCTGATCACCGAAACAACGGACCTCTACCGGCATCGTCTTGGCGAGCTCACGCGAGAGACCGTCCACGTGCACGCCGGCGCCGCCGTAAATGTGCGGCGGATATTCGTTGGTGAGGAGACAAACCTTCACGCCGTTCTTTTAAACGCGCCGTGAAGGAATCGCACGCAGTTTTACTTTCCCGCCCGTACCAGAAGCACCGGCACTTGTGCTTTGTGCCGCACTTCATTGATCGTGCTGCCGTAGAGCAAATCGCCGAGGAGACGGTGTCCGTGCGCGGTCATCGCGATCAAATCGCATTGTCGATCTTCCGCCCCTTTCAAGATTCCTTCCGCCGGATCGCCCAACGCCAGAAATGTGTCCACGGTCAAACCGCGGGCGCGCAACATCTCAGCGGAACTTTCCAGATAGGCACGGTCGTCTTTCATCTCTTGCGACTCAGCGAGCTTGAGTTGCTCGTAATTTCGCGCGACGAATCCATCCGCGACATGCACGAGCAGTAATTCCGAGCCATGCAATTTCGCGAGCTCGCCGATGTGTGGAAGGAGGGTTTCATCCGCGCGGCTGTTTTCGAGGGCGACGAGAATTTTTTGATACATAATTAGAGAGCGCGTCCGACCCAGGCGCTGATTCCGGCCCAATCACACAGATATTTCCCGTTTACCAAAATAATCGCTGCCGCCGTGATCCAGGCCAATGTTTGCAGCCAGCGCGGCGATACAAACTCTCCCATTTTGCGACGATCGCTCGTAAACATGATCAGCGGAACAACTGCGAAGGAGAGCTGCAGGCTGAGAATGACTTGACTAAGCAGAAGCAATTTCGCCGTGCCGCTCGTCCCGAAAAGCGCGGCGGTGAAAACGGCGGGCACGATTGCAACCAGCCGCGTAATCAGACGGCGCAGCCATGGACGCAACCGAATGTTGAGAAATCCTTCCATCACGATTTGACCGGCGAGCGTTCCGGTGAGGGTCGAGTTTTGACCCGAAGCGAGGAGCGCGAAGGCAAAAAGCGCGCTCGCGATGGGCACGCCGAGCATGGGCGAAAGAAGCTTGTAGGCATCTTGAATTTCGGCTATGCCGTGCTGGCGGTGCGAATGAAAAGTTGCCGCGGCGACGATCAGAATTGCCGCGTTGATAAAGAGCGCAAACATGAGTGCCACGCTCGAATCGAGGGTGGCAAATTTGATCGCCTCAGCTTTTCCAGCGGACGTCTGCTCGTAATTGCGCGTCTGCACAACTGAGGAATGGAGGTAAAGATTATGCGGCATGACGGTCGCGCCGAGAATTCCGATCGCGATGTAAAGCATGTCCCGGTTGCGCACGACGTCGGAGCTGGGAAGAAAACCGTCCAAGACGGCACGCCATTCCGGATTCGAGAAAATAATCTCAAAAAGGAAACAGCCGCCGATCGTCAGGATCAGCGCAACCACCAGCGCCTCGATGTAACGGAAGCCTTTGTTTTGCAAATAGAGCACAGCCAAGACGTCCAGCCCGGTGATGCAAACACCGATGACGAGCGGAATTTTAAAAAGCAAATTCAAGGCAATGGCCGAACCGATCACTTCGGCGAGATCGCAGGCGCAAATCGCCAGTTCGCAAAGAACCCAGAGCGCCAATGAAATCGGCTGCGAATAATGATCGTGACACGCTTGCGCCAGGTCCCTCTGCGTGGCAATGCCCAGCCGCGCGCAAAGAGCTTGCAGCAGAATCGCCATTAAGTTCGAGAGCAGAATGACGCTGAGAAGCGTGTAACCGAAACCCGATCCGCCTGCCAAATCCGTTGCCCAGTTTCCCGGATCCATGTAACCGACGGCGACGAGATAACCTGGGCCGGAAAAGGCGAGAAGCTTGCGCCAAAAGCCCGCGCCCGGTGCGATCAGAATCGTTCGATGCGATTCCGGCAGGCTCGGCGCCGTTCGATCGAGGCGCCAACCGTTGCCGCGGGAAATTTCCTCATGCATCAGCATTTAGCCTCGTGAAAAATTGGCGGCGCGCCAGTGGAGAATCGGCATGCCATCATATTTTACAAATAAATGCGACGCTCATAGAGCGCCGCTACAGTTAAGATCGCCAACGGAGCCCGCCGGGGTAAGGCGACGTAGACGGGCAGCCCGAGAGGGTTCACGAGCGGGCAGCGAGTGAATCAATTACGCCTGCGCGGCAACGAATCGTCAGTGTGATGGGCCGGCAACAGACCGTGCAATCTTCAATGATGGATTGATCCGGCTGCGAAGTGTCCACTTCCAACGGAAAACTCTCGCTGCAATGCGGACAAATGATTTCGGTTTGGACTAAAAAATCCATCGTTCGCGTTATAGCTGCCGCCGTCTCTGGCGGCAGAAAACAAATTCACGAAGATCTGCCGCTGAGACAGCGGCAGCTACAACAAAATCAAAGCGCGACGTCGGGTTTGGTCGCAGGCGCAGCAGCAGCAGCCTCGCTCATTTTTCGAAAATGCAATTGCCGAACGCGGCGGGCATCGGTTTGCGAAACCGTGACCAGATAATTGTCGATCTTGACTTGTTCGCCCTGCTTCGGCAGATGACCGAGCAGATGCGTGACGTACCCGCCGATCGTGCTCACATCTGCACTCTCCAATTCCAGATCGGCGGCATCGCGCAATTCGTAAAGTCCGAGTGCGCCATCCACGGCGAACTCGTTCTCATTGATCTTGCGGAATTCTTCCTTATCCGCGTCAAACTCGTCCTGAATATCGCCAACCAGTTCTTCGAGCACGTTTTCCAGCGTCACCATTCCGACGGTGCCGCCAAATTCATCGACCACCATGGCGAGGTGCGCGTGCTTACTCAAAAAGAGCGTCAGCAATTTCTCGAGCGACATCATCTCCGGAACCGGAACCAACTCGCGTTTGATCCGCAACAGATCGGGCTGCGGATCGCGCATCATCGGCACGAGTTCCTTAACGTGAATAAGGCCCAGCGTGTTATCGAGATGCCCGCGCACAAGCGGGAAACGCGTGTGCTTGGACACGAGCGCTTTCTTTACGTTCTCCTCGAAGCTGTCCTCGATATTTAGCGAAACAACTTCGCCGCGCGGGGTCATGATGTCGCGCACGACACGGCGGCGCAGGTCGAGGACATTGGTCAATAAATCGCGGCCCAACGGTGAGACTTCGTCGGATTTCTCGCTTTGATCGAGAATGAGCCGCAGCTCTTCCTCGCTGTGCGCCAATTCCGTGCCCGGCACTGGTTGACGGCGCAAGACTTTTTGCAGGAGGAAATTGGAAGACTTGTGCAGGAGCCAGATGGCCGGTTTGAACAAGACATAAAATGCGCCGAGCGGCCGAACCAAACGCAGCGCAACCGGCAATGGATTCGCGATGGCCGTGTATTTTGGCCCCAGCTCGCCGAACACGATGTGCAAAAATGTGATGCCGACGAAAGCGAGCGCAACGGAGACGGACGTGACGAATGCGTGCGAATAAATGTGCAGCAGCGCGAAAAATGGCTGGAGCATTTGGGCCAGAAATTGTTCGCCGATCCAGCCCAGCGCCAGACTCGCGAGCGTGATGCCGAGCTGCGTCGCCGAAAGATAAGCGTCGAGATGCCCGCGGACATATTTGGCAAAACTCGCCCGCAAATTCCCCTCCTCCACCAGTGCCTCGAGTTGACTGGCCCGCACTTTGACGATGGCAAATTCGCAGGCAACGAAGAAACCGTTGAGCGCGACCAGCGCCGCGATGACCGCCAGTTTTCCAATCACGACCCCGGGCGAATCCCAATGAGTCAGGATCGTACCGGCCATTGGCGTTGCTGCGAAAAATGGGAACAACAAAGAATTCATTGCGCGGATGCAGGGCTGCATCCGAAACCCGCCTCGCCAGATTCTACCAACTTGATTTCGTCACGCCAGGGATCAATCCCTGGGAGGCAAGCTCGCGAAAAGTCAGGCGCGAAACTTTGAAGCGACGAATGAAAGCGCGCCGGCGGCCGGTGACTTCGCAACGATTCACCACTCGCGTCGGGCTGGCATCGCGCGGCAGTTGCGCCAGACCGGCATAATCTTTCTTCGCTTTCAACTCCGCGCGCACGGCGGCGTATTTCTTCACCGTCGCGCGTTTGCGCGCGTTACGATTGATCCAGGAGGTTTTGGCCATAAAGGAACGCGCAAGGTAACGAAGAAGGTGCGATTTGCAACCCCTTGTTCCGGTGGGGCGAGACTCTGTCGAGCTGACGACAGCTCATCATTCCAATAATCTGGAGTTACAATCCTGGTTTTAATTAAGTCTGCAACAGCGATGAGCCCCGATGTTTTAAGGAAGGCGCACAATTTCATCCTATGAAATGGCTGCTCGATTTTCTGAAGGGAAAATGGCTGGGACATCCGTTGCACCCGATCGTTGTGCACGTGCCGATGGCGATGTGGCCGGGTGCGTTGATCTTCGATCTCCTTTCGCAATGGAATATTGCCGGCAACGCCATGGTCCGGCTTTCTTTTTACGCAATCGTTTTCGGACTGGGCGCCTCACTCCTGGCAATACCGACCGGTTTGGTCGATTGGACCGGAATCAAGAAAGAAAAACCGGCGTGGAAAATTGGGTTATATCATATGATTTTGAATCTCGCCGTTGCCTTGTTGTTTGCGATCAACCTCGGCTTGCGCGTGCAAACGTTTCGCCAGGACACAAAGGTTGCCGGCGCGCCATTGCTGCTCTCGGCTATCGGCACTGCACTTCTGATCGGATCGGCTTACTTGGGTGGCATGATGGTTTATCAATACGGCATCAGCGTCGCGCAGATGTCGAAAAAGAAGTGGCGCAAAATTGCCGAGGCCGGCGGCGCAAATCTTCCGCCGGAATAGGAAACGCCGATGCTAAAAGATTTTCTCGAAGGCAAACCGTTGCGGCATCCGGTGCATCCGATGTTGGTCCATTTTCCGATCGGCCTCTTTATCCTCAGCTTGTTCCTCGATCTGGCCAGTCTCGCTTTTCCGTCTGTGCCAAACCTCGTGCGCGATTCGTTTTACGCCATACTTGTGGGAATTACCACCGCGCTGTTCGCCGCCGTGCCCGGCTTCGTCGATTACACCGATATCCGCAGCGATCATCCCGCCAAACGCACCGCGACGGCGCATATGACTTTGAACCTTCTCGTCGTCGCGCTTTACGGAATCAATTTGGGCGTTCGCTCATCGATGCTCGCCGATTCCAAAATACCGTTGTTGCCGTTGGTTCTGTCGCTGGTAGGCGTCGCACTTCTCTCCGCTTCCGGTTACTTGGGCGGCCGGCTCGTTTATGACGAGGGCATAAGCGTCGGCCGGCATAAACGGCGCACACCGACACCGGAAGACACGCTCCATTTCTCAGCGGCGCATTTCGCGCAGAATGAACAATCCGATGTCGTTTTCATTCCGGTTCCCGAAGCAGAACGTCTGCAGGAGAAAGAAACATTACGGGCCGAGATCGACGGTCAGGTCATAACGATCGCCAAGATCGACAATCACTTTTACGGTTTCCAGGAATTTTGCACGCACCGCTTCGGCCCGCTGTCCGAAGGCAGTTTTGAGGGCTTCAACGTGCAATGCCCATGGCACAACTCATGTTTCGATGTGCGCACCGGGAAAGTCACCAACGGACCAGCCAAAGTGGATCTGCAAACATTCAAGGTGGAAATGCGCGACGGCAAAATCTGCGTCGGTATCCCGCCCAAAAATCGGAAAACAAACGCTTAAGAACTCTACTGCTTGCTCAATCTCCGAAAAAGAAATGCGCCGAGCACGAGAAAGAGCACGTTCGGAAACCAAACCAGCAACTCCGGATGAACGTGCGGATTGGAACGCAGCGTGTCGGCGATGATGACAAACAGAAAGTAGGAGACGGCGACAATCAATCCCATGGCAAAGCCGATCGAAGTTTCGCGCCGGTGCGCGGTCACGCCCAGCGGCACACCGATTAGGGCAAAAGCCATGCACGAAAACGGAAAAGAAAAGCGCTTGTTGATTTCGGTGCGGCTGGCGCTGCGTTCCCGCGTACTGGCGCTTTTCAATTGCTCGAGAAGTTGTTCGATCGACAAGGCGGAACGGCTCGGCCGTTTTTTTTGCTTTTCGTAAAGTTCTTCCAGACTGATCGGCAAGGTGCCTTCCGTCATGTTGATTCCATCGCGCATCTTCCGCAGGTCCAATGGGTCCTTTTCATCGCGCTGTTGAAAACGCGCCTGGTAAAGGTGCATTAGAATTCGCTTGTTCGGCAGATCGGCCTCGAGCATGCCGGAGCGCGCATAAGTCACTTTTAACGGCAGCGCACTTCTGTCCAACTCGAAGACGGTGATGTTCTCGAGCTTGTTTCCTTCTTTTTTGCCGACGTAAATTTTTCGGCCGGGAAACTCATCGATCACCTGGTCGCTGCCGAAAAGCGCCATCGGGTCGCGCGTCGCCAGATCGAAAATCGTGCTCCGCAATTTTTCCTGCGCGGCCGGCGCCACCTGCACGTTGAGCCAAAGACAGATGGCGGTGCTGACGAGCGCGATCGTGGCCAGCGGAATGCAAACGCGCGTAACACTCACGCCGTTCGAGCGCAGCGCGATCAATTCATTGTCTGCCGAGAGCCGGCCGAACACGAGCAAGATCGCGGTTAGCAATCCCCACGGAATGGTAAAGATGAGGGAGAACGGCAGCACATAAGCGATGAACGTGAGTAAGTATTCCAGCGGCACGTCGTGATTCACGAGCAATGGGAGCAGCTTGCGAAAAATGTTGCCCACCACCAGAACGAGGCTCAGCACCGCGATGGCAAAGAGCACATTCACGATCAACTCGCGGCTGACAAACTTGTCGATCAACTTCATCGCTTCTTTCTGTTAAGTCCGATCGCGAAACGTCGCAAGGTGGATCGGCCGCTCCACCGGGCGATGCTATTTTATAGGCGACCTCGTCGCCTAATCTCTTAGCATCGAGCAAGGGACTGCTCGATCCACCTCTTTGCTTCCGCGCGCTCATTGGTTAAGATCGCATTGGCGTGGACAAGATCGACATCTACGACGTCGCGATCATCGGTGGCGGACCGGCCGGCAGCACCGCCGCGGCGTTGCTCGCGCGCGCCGGGCGGCGTGTGATCGTTATTGAGCGCGAAAAATTCCCGCGCTTTCACATCGGCGAATCGCTTCTGCCCTTCAGCATGAAGGCGTTCACACGACTTGGCCTGCACGAAAAATTCTCGCGTGCCGGATTCATGAAAAAATTCGGCGGCGAAATGTTCGGCTCCTGCTCAGAAACAGGAAATAAATTTTATTTCAAAGACGCCTTTCGTTCGCAAACCGACCACGCCTATCAAGTCACACGCGCAGATTTTGATAAAGTGCTGCTCGATCACGCCGCGGAAAGCGGCGCCGAAGTTCATGAAGAGACTTCGGTGGAGCGCGTCACGTTCTCAGATGAAGATGTCGATCTTTCCCTCGCCGCCAACGGTTCCCCTCGAAACCTCCGCGCTCGCTACGTGATCGACGCAAGCGGACGCAATTCGGTTCTCGGCACCAAGTTTGGAATTAAGAAGACGTATGATCATCTGCAGAAGTTGTCCATCTTCGCGCATTACGACGGGGTTTGGCGCGCGGAAGGAATCGACGCCACGCTCACGCTTTTGATTCGCGGGATCGATCGCTGGTTTTGGGTGATCCCATTAACGATGGAGCGCACGAGCATCGGCGTCGTGCTCGACAGCGAAGTTTTTCGCAAATCGAAATTGAGCGCCGAAGATTTCCTGGAAGAGACGCTGGCCGAACAACCGATCATCGGCAAACGAATGACGAATGCACGGCGCGCGACAAAAGTTTATGTCGCGACGGATTTTTCCTATCGCAGCACAAAACTTCAGGGCAACCGCTGGCTACTTGCGGGCGACGCCGCCGGTTTCATCGACCCGATTTTTAGCAGCGGCGTTTTTCTCGCCGTCTTCAGCGGCGAACAATGCGCCGACGTTTTAAATGAAGTTCTCGATCGTCCGCGCAAAGCGCGGCGGCTTTTCCCGCGCTACGAGAGAGCGGTCAACCGCGCGATGGACATTTATCTCCGCTTCGTCAATGCCTGGTACACGAAGGAATTCATCGAAATTTTTCTGGCGCCGCGCGACGTACTCGGTCTTCCGCCGGCCGTGAACGCGGTGCTCGGCGGAAACATCGGCAATAGTTTTGCCATCCGCTGGCGCATGTGGGTCTTCTATTTTCTCGTCTGGTTGCAAAAACATTACGCGATTGTTCCACGACTCACGCTCGTGCCGAAAAAAGGAGACGCGATTTCAACTGAATCGGCTGCGGCGATTTCATAAGCGTGGACGTTGACGCCCTTCGTTGTAGCTGCCGCCGTCTCTGGCGGCAGAATTTAAGAACTGCTGCTGGGGACAGCGGCAGCTACAATTTGCTGCTCGGAATTCTAATGCGCGCACTCGTCGTCGGGTTTCTGATTGTCGATCTACCGAGCTGCGCGACGACTTCCTCGCATCAATTCGCCGAATCAGCTGGCGACTGGAAGATGCGGAGCGGACAGCTTCTCTATCGCAACGCGAAAACGATGCTCATCGGCGAAGTGCTTATTCGTTATTCAAAAAATGGCGATTTCGAATTGACGTTCTCGAAAGGGGCTGGCGTGACACTTTTGGCGCTGCGGCAAGACGGTTCCTTCGCCGAAATAAAAGGCCCGCTTGTGCGCGGTGGCTGGTCGGGTCAACTCGAACAAGCGCCGCAACGATTGCGAGGCTGGCTCGATTTGCGTGACAAATTGATTCGCGCGCAAGATCGACATGCAGTGCGCTACGCTGCCGGCGCGGAAACTTTTCTCTTCCGCTTTTGACCGGCGACGGTTGAAACGCGACCGTCGCGGTCTCAGGTCAAAATATGCGGATCAGCGATTTCATTGCGCGGACCATTACTCAACGACGTGTGCTCATTTGGTGCTCGGTCGTTGCACTTGCCGCTGCTTGCCTCGCGATCCTGGTCATGCGGATCCGGCTCGATTCCGATGTCCTCAACATGCTGCCCGCCAGGTTCAGCTCCGTGGCCGGACTAAAAATTTACGATCGTGACTTTGAACAGACCCGGGAGCTCACTTTCGCGCTCCTTTGCGACCCGGCCGATGTCGACAAGCTGGAAGAGTTCGCGCCGGCCTTCACGGAAAAATTGCGCCAACAACCCTGGTGCGCACGCGTGCTGGCCGGTTCGCCGATGGAAACGCCGGATGGAATTCGCGATCTGCAATCCATCGCCGTGCCGTTGCTCTTGAATCTCGACCCACAGGCTTTTGACGAGACGATGTCGATCTTGCAGTCACAAAAAATTCGCGACCGGCTGCATCGTTTACGCCAGCAAATCGAAGCCGGCTCGCCGCGCCCGGAGTTTGAGCTCTCGTTTGATCCGCTCGGCCTGATCGCACCGGCACTCAAGCCTTTCGCCGAGGGCAATGCGATCGAAGAAGAGCAGCCGCTGACTTCGCCCGATCGCACGATGCGCGTCCTTCTTGTGGTCACGAGTCAGCCGGCGGTCAGCGCCTTCGAATGCCAGCGTTTGATGCGCCAGGTAAATCTGTTTCGCTCGCAAGCGCGCGAAGGCTGGAACGGAGGTGCATTGGAAATTCTCGTGACCGGGCGCGCCGCGTATGTCGCGGAAATTTCCCTGAGCATGCGCTACGACATCGTCGCGACCCTGCTTGGATCGATCCTGCTCGTCAGCGTCATTTTTTTTATTGGATTTCGTCGTTGGATTCCACTGTTCGGAATGGGGTTTTCACTCCTGCTTTCATGTTTGGTGGCGCTGGCCCTGGGCCTTCTCCTTTTTGGCCGGCTCAGCATGGTGGCGGTCGGGTTCTGCGCGATCCTGGTCGGACTGGGCGTCGATTTTGCAATCCTGATCTTCGGACGTTACCAGCAAGCGCGCGGCGATGGAGAGTCGCATCGCGAGGCCATTGCCACGTCAGTGGCAAAACTTGGCCGCGCCGTTTTTTTTGGCGCGCTCACCACCGCCGTCGGTTTTCTGGCTCTGGTTCTGAGCGGCTCGATGGGTTTCTCGCAGCTCGGCGCGCTCATTGCGATCGGCATTTTCTTTGCGGGCCTTTTTATGTGCACGATTTTGTTTCTCTTCGTTCGCGAACGGCAGACACCGCTCAGTCATGATTGGGTTTTCGAAATCGTAAAAAAATATGTGCGATGGAGTGTGCAGCGCCCGGCGCCCATGTTGATTTTTTCAAGCGCCATTCTGTTACTGCTCAGCGCACTCGGTTTTTCACCTGTGCCTCCACTTCACTTCGAGGCCAGCACGCGCTCGCTCGAACCGAAAAACAGCCGCGCCGGTCACGCGGTGCAAGCGATCATGCACAAAATGCCGGCACGCTGGGACCCAGTTTTAACGATCGTGCACGCGGGCAATCCGCAGCAACTTCACGACAACTGGCAAAAAATTGCCGCCCATTGGCGCGAGCTCCAGGCTGCCGGCAAAATCAAAAGCTTTTCCACGCCCGCGGCGCTTTGTCTTTCGCCCAATTCGATGCAGAGAAACCGCGAACGTTTGAGCGCAATTAATCTTCCGGAGGTGCGCCAGATACTCGAAGAAACGCTCGATGCCGAAGGATTCAGCCGCGAAGCATTTGCGACGGCTTTTACGCTGATCGAGGATTTACAACGCATTGTCGATCTTCGCGCGCCGCTGCCAGCTTGGCGCAATCAATTGCCGAAATCGTCGAGCTGGTGGTTTCTGATCGACCGCTATTTCGCGCAAAACCCGCTGCTCACCACTGGTTTTGTCACGACCAACCAACCGATCGCTACCCATGCGCAAGCGCAAAGCCTCGGACGCGACCTGCCCGTAGCCGGAGTCCCAATGATTCTCTCGGGGTGGAGTTATGCTCTGGCCGATTTGCTACCTTGGTCGCGTCGGCAGCTTCTTATCATCAGCGCTTTGATGGCGATCTTCGACGTCTCGCTGCTCGCAATTTTGTATCGCGATCTGCGTCTCTGGATCATTCAAGTCATTACGCTTGCGTTTGCCATCGGCGCGATGGTCGCTTCGATGAAACTGCTGCATATTGATTTGAACTTGCTCAATGTCCTTGCCTTTCGTCTTGTCCTTGCCATCGGCGTTGACTACGGAATTTACGTTGTCCTGGTCTGGCAAAAGACGCACGAACTCGAGCATGATATCGCCGGCGTGGTAAAGCCCGTTTTGCTCGCCGGACTGACCGCAGTCTGCGGCTTCGGTTCATTGGGTCTTGCACGCAATCCGTCCTTAAGTGGACTTGGCATCGCCTGCGCCATCGGCATCTTCTGGAGTTTGGTCGCGACCATTTTCTTTACCCTGCCGGCCATAGCCGCGGTCGAACCGAAAAGTTGGCGCGACGATAAACAAACCTAAGATCGACAATCATGCGGAAAATTCTGTTCACAATTGTTGGTTTGATTTTGTTGTCCGGATTCGTGAGCGCCGGGGCGCTTTCATCCGCCGATATAAAAAATCTGGTCGCGCGCATCCGCGAGAAGCGCGCCCAAGCACCTCAAGCGCAAGCCGATTTCAAGGAAGAAAAGGTCGTTCATCTCCTGAGCAAACCGATCACAAGCTCGGGCAAGGTTTGGTTTCAGGCGCCAAACAAGTTCCGCCGCGAAGTCAAAGGCAATTCACCAAGTGTGACCGTGAGCGACGGCCGTCAACTTTGGATTTACTATCCGAATTTCAAATCGGCGGAGCATTACTCGTTAGGCAAACGTTCGCCGCTCGACGCGGCGATTACAACAATCAACACGGCGCTGAACCTCGAAAATGTCGAAAGCACCTTTCAAATAAGCGGAGCTAAGATCGATCCGCCTCAGGCGGGATACGATCTCGAACTGACGCCACGTTCATCTTCGACGAAACGGATGTTTCAGATGTTCCGTTTGCGACTGAATAACGATCTCTTTGCCGAGCGCACCGAAATGTTGCAGCCGAATGGCGATCGCATCGTCACAACATATTCCAATCAAACGCGCGCGCCCATTGCTGGATCGACATTCGATTTTACCCCCCCGCCCGGCACCGAGATCAGCACGCCGCTCGGCCACTAATGGTAACTAGTGGATCGAGCAGTCCCTTGCTCGATGTTATAAACCCAGTGCGCTTTCGGAGTGACTTTAACATCGCCCGACCCATTCGACACCGCGCGCGGCAGTCCGACCTCGACTGAGTTCGCGAATTTTGTTACGACTCGGCGCCGTGAAGCGCTGTCTTATTTTTGCATTTCTCGTTTGCGTTAGCGGGACGCTGAATGCCGAACCGCAAGATTCCGAAAGCTCGGCCGCAATCACTTCGCACATTCCGCGTCAGCGCGTTCAGTCGCGTGGTATCGCGGAGGTGGGTTACAGCAAACGCGGGCACTTGCTCGAAATCGAATTCATGAACGGCGCCATTTATCGATATGCCGATGTTCCACCGTCGGTCTACCGAGATTTGATCTCAGCCGAATCGAAGGCGCGCTACTATGACTTGAACATCAAGCGAAACTACCGCTCCGTGCGCGTCCGCCCGCGGGTAAAAGACGAATCTGCGCATTGAAATTTCCTGCGCGCCGAAAATTCGACGAGCTCAAGCAACGTCTCGTCCTTACATCGGAGGAAAAACGCGTGATTGCTTTCGTTCTCGCGGCGTTTGTTCTCGGTTTGGCGGCGAAACATTATCGCGACACACACCCGCAACCGACGACGACGATCGACAAGAAACATCCCCATTCGCGCACGCAAGGCATTTCGCCTTCTCCGTCGCAGCCTGCTGTGACACCAGCCCGGAAAGGAATGCGGAAGCCGCGTAGCGCCACACTTTCAACTCCCCAAGCAACACCTCTCAACCTTTTGTCTCGAGATATTTTTCCGGGATCGGATTATCAGAGCTTTCGTGCTGCCAGTAAATAGTCACGATCCACCAACGACTACCGTCGTAGAACAACTGAATGCCGTTGACCCCACGCATAAACGGTTCGTCATCGTCCGGATTGTAGCGCGACTCGTACATGCTCCAGACATGCGCAATGTTGCCGAACCGCTCGGTGCGACGCGCAATTTCCTTTTCGAAAAATCCGTTCTTCTGAAAATACGGTTCCACACGCGCAATGTAAGCGTCGACATCCAAAACTTGCGGCGCAAGATCGACATCTTCCTCCCCGGCCTTCTTCGCGGTTGGAATCAAACGCGCGCCGGGAATAAACAAAGAGCGCTCCCGATGCCAATCGCGCTTCTTACCAGCCGGTCCGGAAATTACATCATAAGCTGCGGTGATGATGGCGTCGATCGACGCGACATCACTTGGATCAGCGTTCCAAGTCTCTATCATAGGCTCTTCCGATGCATAAATTTCGGAACACATTCCTGGTTTCCAGGGTTCCTGATTAACAATCCGCTTTGATCGTTTCCATCACTTTCTTCGCCGCGTTGTGCCCGGGAATGCCGCTGACGGCCCCGCCGCGCAGCGCGCTTGAACCGCAGAGAAACACATTGTCGTACTCCGTCTCGACGCCCCATGTGCCGGCCTTTTCCTTCGTGGTCACGAACGGCCACGTCGGCGCGTCCTGAAAAATGTTGCCATGATACATTCCGAGCGCATCCTCGATGTCGACCGGGCTTTTGCTTTCGATGCAGAGACTCCCGTCGCGTGCGACGGCAAGACAATCTTCGATCGGCTCTTCCAGCCACTGATTGATGCTTTCGATGAATTTCTTCTCCGCGAGCTTTTTCATCGTTTTATTGTCCCGCGCAAACAAACTCCACGGCGTATCGAGCCCGAACAACGTCATGGTGTGGAAACCTTGTGAGCGGAGTTCCGGCGCGAGAATGCTGTCGTCGGTGAGCGTGTGGCAATAAACTTCGCACGGCGTTTTGTTCGGCAACCGGCCTTCCCTGGCTTGGTCATAGCTGACATTCATTTGCTCATAGCCTTCGTCGCTATGAAACGTCCCGCAGAAAGCCTCAGCCGCCGGGTAACGCGCCGCCTTCAGCTTCGGCAACCGGCGCAGAAGCATGTTGATCTTGAACACGGAACCTTCATCCGCAGTATTCGGCTGATATAGTTTACCGACGAACTTCGCCAGGATGTTCCGGCCAAAGTTTACCAGAAGATACCGCGCCTCGACCGTCTGCCGTTTTCCATCGATCTCAAACTCGACGCTGCGTTTCGTTCCGTTCACATTAAGCGCGCGAAGATCGACATTCGTTAACATTTCGGCGCCGCTCTTCCGAGCCGCTAGTTCTAGCTCGCTCGCTACCGCGCCCATGCCGCCGACCGGCACCTTCCATTCGCCGGTTTTGTTGCCGATAAGGTGGTAAAGAAAACAGCGGTTCTGCACGAGCGACGGATCATGCGGGCAGGTGAAGATGCCAACCTTCGCGTCGGTCAGCACTAGGCCGCGCAGCAAATCATTTTGCAAATAACGTTCGATCACGCGCCCGAGCGGTTCTTCCGCCAGACTGCGCCACGCTTCGCGGGAAACCTCATCGACGTTGAACCGGCGCCGGAACTCTTCTTTCGGCAGGAGCGGCTCCAGCATTGTGTCCCAAACGCGTTCTGCAAAAACCCGCGAGAGCTTGTAAAACTTCTTCATCTGTTCGTACTCCGTTTGATTTCCGGTCAGCTCGAACATCGACTGGCGGCTCATTTCTTCGGAAACGTTACTCAAGAGCAAGCCGTTATGTGGGCCATCCATCACGTATGGCGTAAACGATGCGATCGCGCGCCGGCGCAGCTCGAGATTCAGCCCGAGATCGCGAATAATCCTCTCCGGAAACAAGCTGACGAGATACGAATAGCGCGACAAGCGCGCGTCATAGTCGGGGAAAACCTTCTGCGAAGTCGTGGCCCCGCCGATATAATCGTTCTTCTCCAGGAGCAGCACGCTCAACCCCGCGCGCGCCAGATAAGCCGCCGCGACGAGTCCGTTATGTCCAGCTCCTAAAATAACGACGTCATACTTGGCTTTCACGGTAACGTCGCTTAGAGCAGCCCTTTGAATTCGTCGATTGTCAGGCCCGCATCGCGCACGATTGCGGCCATCGTGTAAGCATCGACTGGATTATTGCGCGGCACGACGACTCTGACCGAGCCTTTCGACATAAAGATATGCTTCCCTTGTCGATCAATATGAAAGCCAGCTTTCTCTAGAGCTTTGATTGCGCGCAAATGATTTACGCCAGGAAGCTTTGGCATCAATTAGCCGGTCACGACTTCCATTTCGCGAATCTCGCATCGCGTTTCGGGCTCGCCGTACAACTCCACGTAGCCGCGAATTGCGTCCTCGATGTTTGCCAACGCTTCATCGACCGTGTCCCCTTGGGAGTGACAACCGGGAAGCTCTGGACAACTAACCGAAACGCCCTCGTCGTGCTTCAACAACGTCACGTGAAATTTTCGCTTCATCGTTTTAAAGCGTACCTCGAGTGCTTTGACGCGTCAATCGAGCTGCGATCGGCGGAAAATACGAGGAGATCCCAAACCGATTGCGATGCATGCTAACATCAAACCTCGTACATCAAACATCGTCACCGATGGATCCGTTCAGTTACCTCTCCGTTCTCATCTCGATCATTCTCGCGTTGGGCATGACGCGCGTGCTCGCTGGCGTCGGCGAAATGCTGCAAGCGCGCTCACATCGGCGCATTTATTGGGTGCACGCCCTCTGGATCGTCAATCTTTTCCTCTATCTGGTTATCGCGTGGTGGATCTTCTACCGCTGGCGCAACCAGCAACCGTGGACTTTTTTCCTCTTCGTCTTTGTCCTGATCTCGCCGACGATCTTGTATCTCGCTTCAATGCTGCTTTTTCCGCGGGAAGGCGATGTCGATCTAGCCGTTGACTACAAGACCCATTACTATGCAAATCATCGCGCTTTCTTCATCCTCTTCGCCCTGTTTACGCCGGTTGATATTGTTGACACTCTGCTCAAGGGCATACCTCATTTTCTTGAGCAAGGCTGGCGGTATGACATCAGCATTGCGGCAGCTTTAACGGGCTTAACTATCGCCGCGATTACGCGCAACGAGCGCTATCACCAATTCTACGCCATCTTCTTTCTCATCCAAACGGTCATCATCAGCTTCGCCATCTTTCACACGCTGGTATGAGCACGGCTTCGTGATCACTTCGAGAGTGACAATAACGCCGCGTTTGCTTCTATCGCTCCATGCTGAGGACGACTCGGAAGCGTGCTTTTCCGCTCATCATCCGTTCGTAAGCTTCACTCGCTCTCTCGAGCGGGAAGATTTCATTCATCGACTGCACGCCGGCCAGCACGCTGAACTTGAGCGTATCCTGCGAATCGATCGACGTGCCGGAATACCAGCCCTTCACCGAACGCCGACCGCTGATGAGCAGAATCGGATCGACGGAGAGTGGGCCGGCCGCGCCTATCACCATCAGAACGCCATTAGCGGCTAAACCGCCAAGCACCGCGGTCATGGCATCGGCGTTAGTGACTGTGGCTATGATGACTTTGGCGCCGCCCAACTTGGTAAGTTCCGCCGCCGGATTTTTCTCCTGACTGTCGATGTAATGGATCGCGCCGAGCTTTTTCGCGAGCGGTTCCTTGTCCTTGCCGCGCGCGATCGCCACCGTTTTGAAACCCATCTTAGCGGCGAACTGAACACCGAGATGACCGAGTCCACCGATCCCGAGCAC
>WNFY01001870.1_pt1 | contig 26064 bp, 21 predicted proteins | sample 5400091 | NCBI WGS metagenome assembly WNFY01 (sample SAMN13153364, study PRJNA577476) | soil metagenome | isolation source: 60 cm soil or saprolite under grassland replicate 1 | place: USA:California | collected 2016-06-15 | reverse complement strand
GACTGCCGCAGCGGACGCCGCAACAAGTCTCCGCAAACTGAACCAGCTTCGCGCCCGCTCGAAAGGAGTTGCCTCCTGACGAACGCTCCTCACCACGTTCCGGGCAAAAAACGGCGACAGCTTAGGCTCGGGAATGCGACCGAGCGTATCCCACAATTCCTTGTCATCTTCACGATCCATAGTCTCCAATCAATTGAACTATCTGCAGAGATGGAAGTTGCGCTCGAATGGCAACCATATTCACAAGCCGGGAGCTTCAAGGAAACCTTCGAGCTGCCGAATACGAGTTGGATGCCGCATTTTGCGCAATGCCTTTGCTTCGATCTGCCGTATACGTTCGCGGGTAACTTGAAACTGCCGGCCTACTTCTTCCAGGGTTCGGCTGTAGCCATCGACCAGCCCGAATCGCTGCTCGAGGACTTGCCTTTCACGATCGGTCAGGGTTTCCAGCACGTCCTTAATTTTTTCTTTCAACAACACAATCGCAGTCATGTCGCTTGGGTTTTCGGCGCCCCTGTCCTCGATAAAATCCCCAAAATTTGTTTCTTCGCTCTCGCCCACCGGAGACTGGAGAGAGATTGGTTGTTGCGCCATCTTAAGAACTGACCGCACGCGATCTACTGGCAGGAGCACTTCTTCGGCCACTTCCTCTGGCGATGGTTCGCGCCCGTATTCCTGGACCAGCTGTTTCTGCACACGCATGAGCTTATTGATCGTCTCGATCATGTGGACCGGGATGCGAATCGTGCGGGCTTGGTCGGCAATCGAGCGGGTGATGGCCTGGCGAATCCACCACGTCGCGTAGGTGGAAAACTTGTACCCGCGCCGATACTCGAATTTCTCGACCGCCTTCATCAACCCCATATTTCCTTCCTGGATCAGGTCAAGAAAGGATAGGCCGCGATTGGTGTATTTTTTTGCGATCGAGATAACGAGACGCAGGTTGGCTTCCACCATTTCGGTTTTGGCCTTGAATGCCTGGCGCATCCAACCCTTAAGCGTCTGGTATTCTTTCGCATATTCGGCAAGTGGGAACCATAGCCCCTTTTCGAGCTCGCGGATTTTGGTCTGAAGCTGCAATCGCCGTTTCTTACTGCGAGGATTTTTGGCCAGCTCGGTTTGCAGATAAAGCGAGGTGTGATGCGCGTCATCCGCCAGATGCACAAATTCCTCCGTGACTTTCTGCTTGAGGTAAAAAAGAGGATAAAGCCGTTGCAAAGAAGTCATCATTCTTTGCAATGCCCGAAGCTTCGGCGGTCGCTTTTTTAAGGAATTGCGCGAGACCTCGCAAAACTGCCGGGTGATCGATGCGCTTAATTGTTCCACCTGTTTGCAGAGACGCGGGAGATTTTTCATATACCTTTCCCGGCTCTCGATTTTCTTGTCGAGAATCACCCGATCGAACCGTTCCCTGCCCTCGATCAGCTTCGTGGCGAGGTCCAAGTGGGCCTGTGCGATAAAACCGAAGCGATTGATGTGCTTCAGCACCATGTCTTCGGCTTCCTCGATCCGTTTGGATATTTCTACTTCCTGTTCCCGGGTCAGAAGCGGGACCTGGCCCATCTGTTTGAGATACATCCGTACCGGGTCGTCCAGGATATCAACCTTGGCTTCGGGCCTCTCTTCCTCTTCTAACTCCTCCTCTGTATCTTTTTTCCCGTCCTTGTAGCGATCGACTTCCGACGCTTCAATGATGTCGATCTCCAGGCGACGCAGCCGCGTGAGAATGAGGTCCAATTCATCGGCGTCAGTGATTCCCTCAGGCAACGCCTCGTTTAAGTCATCAAACGTGAGATAGCCTTGTTCTTTCGCGAGTTTGATCAGTTCGCGAATGCGGCTCTGTAATTCAATCGCGGAGTATAACCGGGACGCTGCCATTTGCTCTCGCGGCTCCGGTAGCGATCCGTTCTGGTGTTGTGGCGAGGTGCGTCCGCGCTTGGCTTTGAGTGCAGCGATTCGTGGTTGTTTCTTAAGCTTTCGGCGAAGTCGAAGAGCAACAGGTCTTTTTGACGGACTTCGGCGCTGGGTCTGTTTAACCCGTTTCGCCGACGACTGCCGGCTGCCTCCCCTGTGTTTCGAATGCCTGGCCAAGATGATGGGATTACTGATTTGACTAAGACGTTCGACTCGCCGCGCGGCAGTAGATCGACAACTAATTGTCGCCCGGGCCGGCAGGCCGGGAAAGCTCGTGGAGCTGTTCCTGCAGGTCAAGGATTTGTTTCTGCAAATTTACGATTTCTCCGGTGCTCAGGTTAGGAAGTTTGATTTGGTTTGCAGCGACACCAAGTTGGCGGCGTAAGACAGCCTGGCGAATGCCGAGCCACCATTTTTCGACCATCGCCGCAGCATTGGGCGGCACCTTTTGCAGCAGCCACGAAGAGACTAATCGCTCCTCCGGCGGGGAAAGAGTGACCATGAAGGCGTTGAGTGAGGCCGCTTCGTCCGGACGCAGGTCGCTTGTGAGAATGCGAACAAGAATTTCTCCATCCGCTACCTGGGCGAGAATCTCGCGCCAATTTTGTTCGCGAAGAAATTCTCGCGCTTCTTCGTCTCGTAACGCCAGAAGACAAAGCATGGCAATGTCGTGCCGCGGCGGCGGCGCGGGTCCACCAACGCCGTCCGCCTCGGATCGCTCGTTTGACCGAAGCAATTCGCTTCTCTGCTTGGGCAATAGCGCCTGAAAATCTTGAGCGGCGACACCGAGGCGTGCGCTAACTTTGCTCGCAACCTCCCCACGCATAAGTGGGTCGCGCACACGCGAGACGGTTCCAGCCAGGCTTCTGGCTAACTGCATCTTGGCCCCGAGGGAAGCCAGATCGACACTGGCGGCCTCACGCTCGATCCAATAGTCGAAAAAATCACGCGCACGAGCGACGCGGCTTTCAAATGCCTCTTTTCCTTCGCGCCGAACTAGCGAGTCGGGATCTTCGTCCGCCGGGATTTCTGCCACGCGCACGATCAAGTCATTCTGGAGCAGCGCATCGAGCGAACGCTCCGCAGCCTTCTGACCGGCTGCGTCAGCGTCGAAGCAAAGAACGACTTCATTTACGAAGCGTTTCAGAACCCGCGCCTGATTTTCTGTGAACGCGGTTCCTTGCGGCGCGACAACGTTCGTGATTCCCGCTTCAAATAAACTTATCAAATCCAGCTGGCCTTCACACACAATGGCGCAGTTCGCCTCGATCAGCGCGCGCTTGGTTTTGTGCAGACCAAAAAGCACGCTGCCTTTTCGGAAAAGCGGCGTCTCAGGCGAATTTAAATATTTCGCCGCGCCCTCCGCATCTTTCAAAAGGCGGCCGCTGAATGCGATCACTTCGCCGACATCGTTGCAAATCGGAAACATGATCCTGCCGCGAAAGCGATCGTATGCACTTGAGCTCTCAACCGGCCCGCTCTCTGTATTATCTCTTGTTTTTGAGAGGCCACTCGTAATGAGGTCCCGAGTATGGTAGCCCTGCGCGCGTGCCCAGCTGCCAAACGCATCCCATTCGTCGGCGGCGTAGCCAAGCTGCCAATTTTTGGCGATTTCCGCCGTAATCCCGCGCTGTTTTAGATATTTTCGCGCTGGTTCCCCGACATCTCTTTTCAACAGGTTTTCATGAAACCATTCGGCCGCGTCGGCGTGCAATTTCAGCAGTGTCCGGCGCGCCTCATATCGTCGATCTTCATCCGCCGCGCCGCGCTTCTCCACCACTGTAATTCCGGCGCGCCCCGCGAGCTTCCGTACTGCCGATGGAAAATCGGTATGCTCGTAGTCCATGACGAACCGAAAAACGCTCCCGCCCGCGCCACAACCGAAGCAGTGAAAGGTCTGCCGGCTCGGGCTGATCATGAACGAAGGCGTTTTCTCCTGATGAAATGGACAAAGCGCCTTGAAATTTGCTCCGGCGCGTTTGAGCGGAAAATACGAGCCGATCACTTCGACAATATCGTTTGAGGCAGCAATCTGCTCGATCGTTTCCGGAGGGATTGTTCCCATGCGCGCCTGATTATTTTTGCCTCGTTTGCCTTTTGAACCGATGCCAAACTTACGCAGTGCCTCTTTATGTCCAAGCGATGAAAAAGAGTTTATCGATCTTGGCGCTGACCTGGTGCCTGACGACGATAACACCCGCGCACGCGCGTGAAGTCATCCACAAAGGGGATGTTGTCGTTGTCCCGTTACGCGGCGAAGTGGGCCCTTCGCTCCTTGCGTTCCTCCGCCGGGCAGTGAAGACAGCCGAGAGCAACGAAGCGTCCGCGATCATTTTCGACATGAACACATACGGCGGCCGCCTCGATACAGCGACCGATATCGTGAATGCACTTAATCAAACCAAAATCCCGAGCTACACGTTCATCAACACAAATGCCGGGTCCGCTGGTTCGCTTATCGCCATTGCCACACAACGCATTTACATGGCGCCGGTTAGCGCAATTGGCGCCGCCGCACCGATCCTCTCCAGCGGCGAGGATTTGCCCGCTACCGCGAAGGAGAAGACGATTTCGTATTGGTCTGCGCTCATCCGTGGTTCTGCGACGAAGAACGGGCACAATCCGGATGTCGCCGAAGCGTTCATCAACAAGGACAAAGAAGTGAAGATTGGCGACCGCGTCGTTCACCCGAAAGGAGCGGTGCTCACTCTCAATGCTCAGGAAGCAACCGAACGGATCAACGGCAAACCATTGCTCGCAGAAGGTGTCGCCGATTCGGTTAGCGATCTGATCAAAAAAGCCGGCCTAAAAGGAAACGAAGTCACGATCGAGCCGACTGGCTTCGAGCAAATCGCGTTTTGGATCACTGCGCTTGCGCCATTGCTGCTGCTAGGAGGAATTCTCGGGGCGTATTTGGAATTTAAAATTCCTGGCGTGACGTGGCCGGGGGTTATCTCTACAATTTGTTTCGCGCTATTCTTCCTGGGGCATTATCTGGCCGGCCTCGCCGGCTGGGAAGTCGTCGCGTTGTTCATTCTCGGAATGATTCTGGTCCTGATCGAGATACTTTTCTTCGCGCACAGCACGATTGTTTTTGGTGTTATCGGAGTTTTCCTCATGCTCGCTTCGCTGCTGTGGACGATGATCGATCGTTATCCGGGTCAGAATTTCTTCCCGACCGGCAAGATGCTCGCGATGCCGCTGCTTAACATGTTTATCGCGATCGTGGGATCGTTCATCATCATCGCCCTGCTCGCCCGCTATTTACCGCGCACGAGCATTTACCGGCGATTCGCTTTGATGGATTCAAATCCACCCGGCCCATCGCTCGCCGGCGTACCGCGACAGTTCACAACTGCGCTCGCTCTGACTCCAGGAATGCAAGGTACCTCGGTTACGGTTTTACGGCCGAGCGGCAAAGCGCGTTTCGCCGATCACGTGGTCGATGTTGTCACCGAAGGTGAATTCATCGGCCCCAAAACACCTGTCACCGTCATCCAGACCGACGGAATGCGCGTCGTAGTAAAGAGCGCTGTTCAAATCTGAGAAGAAGAATCGCCAAACAAGCCTCTAGCCGCCGGCGACGACGCGGATCAATTCAACACGGTCGTCTTCGGCTAATGATCGCTCCGTCCACTCATGTCGATGAACGGCGAGGCCGTTGTGCTCGACCAAAATCGATTGCGGCGGCAATTGATAGCGATCAACTAACTCCGCGATCGTTTTTGCCTCGCGCACATCAACACGTTCGCCATTGAGTGAAATCGTCACGCTCCGCAAAGGGCCTGGTCCCAATCTTTCCAAACCGGCTCGAGGCCGCGACTGCGAAGGATTGCGGCGATTTCCGCTGGGGAACGTTCGTCGCTGATTTCGAATTGACCGGTGGCGAGTTGATCTTTGCCGTCCTGGTATTCGGGCGCGACGATGCGGCCGCGTACGGTGCGATGCAAATGTGCGCGCCCGCGTCGGGTGTAGCCGCCCGGCTCCGTGTGACTGCCGGCACTCATCATCGTTACCCCGATTAATGCCAGTGAATCCCGCAGGGGCGCGCACTCGCGAGTGCTCAACACAATGCCGAGCTGCGAGAAAGTGATGCGTAGCGCGCAAACTAATTGCGCCAATTCGCGGTCAGTCATGGAAAAAAGCGGACGAAATAAAACCGGCCGCATAAGCGCGCTCGGCGCAATCGAGCCGAAAATTAAAATCGCGTTTCGGTCCGGCGGTATGCATTTCCGCATAAATCCCGCGATTGTAGGTTTCCTGATAAACGACGAGCCCTTCTGCGCCCGCTTCCAGGATCGGCACGTAGTCCTCCGTTTCCATCGGGCCCACTTCGATCGAGATCGACGAAAAATCAGGAGCGAGCGCGCGAACGCATTCGGCGAGATAGTCGCGGCCAGCAAATTTTGGGTGCTCGCCGGCGACAAGAAGAATCTGACGAAATCCCTGACGCGCGAGATGCTGCGCTTCGGCGATGACGTCATCGACATTGAGTGTGACGCGCAGGATCGGATTATCGCGCGAGAAACCGCAATACCGGCAGTTGTTAATGCATTCGTTGGAAAGATACAGCGGAGCGAACAGACGCATCGTGCGTCCAAAATTCTGTAGCGTAAGCGCACGCGAAGTTTGCGCCATCGCTTCGAACTCTCGATCCGATTTCGGAGCAATCAGGTGCTCGAATCGCTTGACTAGCTCCGATTTCTTCAGAGCCAGATTGTCCAGGGTTTCGACGAATGACATCACGATAATTTCGTGCCCATGCCCGCGTTCGCAAACGCCAATCTCGTACAAACAAAAGCGGCGTCCCATATTCCGGACGCCGCTTTAACAAATCTGATCGTGGATCTTTAGAAGGCGAAATTTACCCCAGTGCGGACCATGCCAAAGTTGTTATGGGACCCGTCCACAAAATTCCAGCTGAAATCACTGACCCAGCCGATGTGCGGAGTGAAGCGAACTTCCATGCCGCCGCCGACCTGGCCAATTGCCTTCGACTCGGAACCGGTTTGTTCAGTGCGAATGATTCCGTCGTTCACGACAACGTTCGTCTTTTCGCCGCCACCAAAGATTCCGCCGCCTCCACCAAAAATGTAGGGCGAGAATCGCGTGCACGGGATCGGGTATCGCAGCGTCAATGTGCCTAACACAGAACCGACCGCGCGGCTCTCATGTCCAGTATGGACGTCGAAGACGCCGTTATTAAGATCGACAAAGACATCCTCAAACGCGCGCCTGGAATCAACCGCCCACCCTTCGATACCGACACCGAAGTACCGATGGAAAAAGTATTTGAGATCAATACCACCGCCGAAGGCGTGATCTGATTCAAGATAGCGATCATCCTGCCAGTTGTTTCCTGTGAAAACATAAGTGCCCCACAGACCGACGTTAAACTCGTTGTCTGCGTACCATTGCGGACACGGTGGCGGCGCCACCTGTTTCATCTCTTTTCCGGAATAAGTCTCAGTCCCAGCAAACGCTGCCGAAGTGAGTGCAGCGATGCATAACAACCCCAACACTAGTTTCTTCATTTTATTTCTCCTTTGGTTAAGTCTCTCCTCAGTTTCTTAGCCCCAAACACTCCTTTGGAGCACACGCTAGCTAATAACGAAACTCGCCATTACTGCGGATGCCCCGACTTTTGAGCCGGCAACAAGAAATTGCAAGGATTTTTTGGTGTAAGGCACTGCCTTACGCGTGGAGCTCCGCGCCTGTATTTGCGTCAGTAATAACAAACTTTTCGTGATGAAACGTAGGATCGCCGCGAAAGGTGAGCCGGCTCGCGTAACGGCGTTCCAATTCCACCAGCAATTCTTCATCTTCTTCCTTCAACCGTTTGAGCACGCCTGGATTCAGAATCACGCGGATATCATGAATACTGTCCTGATACTTGCGCATGACAGTATTGAGAGTCCGATGCAATTCTACGCTCGTGGTCATGGAGGTTTTTACGACGCCGCGTCCGCCGCAGTAGGGACAATTCTCGTAAATCGTGTCGCTCAGGCTTTCCTGCGCTCTTTGACGGGTCATTTCCATCAAACCGAGCTGCGAAATGGGGAGGACATGTGTCTTGGCTTTGTCACGATTGAGCCGTTCCTTCATCAAGCTGAAGACTGCCTGCTGGTCTTTGCGGCTCTTCATATCGATGAAATCGGCTATGATCAGTCCACCGATATTGCGTAAACGAAGCTGTCGCGCAATTTCATCTGCGGCCTCCAGGTTGGTTTGCAAGATAGTCTTCTCCACGTCGCGCCCGCCTTTGTTTCGACCCGTATTCACGTCAATTGCGACCAACGCTTCGGTCTCGTCGATCACAATATAGCCACCGCATTTCAGCCAAACTTGCCTATGAAAAGCGTCATCGATTTGCTTTTGCACCCCGTACGTTTCGAACACCGGCATCGCACCATCGTAGTGGTGCACGCGATTCCGGGCGCGTCGGGAAATCTGGCCGATCATTTCGATCATTCGTTCGGTTGACCCGCGGTCATCGCAAAGGACTTCGTCGATTTCCTCAGTGAGAAAATCGCGCACTGTCCGTCCGACCAAATCCGGCTCCTCAAAGAGACGGCAGGGAGTTGGTTCCCCGCGAATGAGCTGCTCGACCTGGGCCCACTGATCGAGAAGAAAACGCAGATCCCGCACAAAATATCTCGCGCGCTGGCCTTCGCCTACCGTGCGAATAATGACTCCAACGCCGTCGGGAATTTCCAATTCCCGGACAATCTTGCGCAATCGCTCGCGCTCTTTCTGGTTTTCAATTTTTCGCGAGATACCGCTACGATCACTAAACGGCATCAGCACCAGGTAGCGCCCGGCAAAACTGAGATTCGTAGTTACCCTTGGTCCTTTTGTGCCAATGGGCCCCTTGGTTACCTGAACAATGACATCCGAACCGACAGGATAAATACTTGGGATGTCTTTTACGGTGATTCGTTTTCGCGGCCGCTTGCTCCCACGGCGATCAATTTCCTCAATGCCGCTGTCGAGCGCGGCCGGAATTGCGTCCCAAAAGTGGAGGAACGCATTTTTTTCGAAGCCGATGTCAACAAACATCGCCTTCAGCCCCATCTCGATATTTTTGACTTTACCCTTATAAACGCTGCCGACGATATTCCGTGAGCTCTTACGCTCGACACTGTATTCCTCGAGCCGGCCATTCTCGAGCAGGGCAACCCGGGACTCGAGTTTTTCCACGCTGAGTATGAGCTTTTTCCCGGTCTTGCGTGAGGAAAGACCCAAAAGTTTTCTTACTTTGTCTATCATAAAACGAAATAGGTTGTCTGATCAGAAGCAGAACTGACCAAATGCACTGCAGCGAAGGTTCTGATCGGGTGTTCATCGTGGTGGTGTTCCACGCCGGCGGTTAGGTGGCGGAGGAGGAGGCGCCTGGCGCGGATGCATTCCAAAGATCCGTTGGAAGAAATTGCGGGGAGCTGGCGTCGCAGCAGGGAGCGCACGGGCCACAGCAGGACCTTGCCGACGTACTTTGCCCTGAGTATCTGCTTCCGGTTCGACATCAGGCGATGCATCCGAGCTAGCCATCTGCGCTGTGGCAGTTTGCGAATCGCCGGCGTCTTCTTCGTCGTCGCTTCCAAGATTGCCGCCCGTGTCGTGATAAGCCACTGATTTGATCAATTGGAGCGGATTCGCCTTATGTGCGGGTGCGAGCCAGGCGACCTGCATATCGTACTTTCCTTCATCCTGCGCGAGCGTGCGTTCGAGAATGCGTGTAGCGATCGGGCCCGCAACCTCGCCGCCGTGCCCAGAGGCGCCCTGCACCATCACTGCGACGACATACTTCGGATGGTCATACGGCGCGAAACATGCAAACCACGCGACATTTTCCTCGTGGCCACGGTCGGTGGCCTGCGCAGTGCCGGTTTTCCCAGCTACGACCCAATCTTTCAAGCGCGCGCGGCCGCCGGTTCCTCCATCTTCGTTAACAACTTTCCAAAGGCCTTTACGCACAAGCTCAATTTTTTCAGGTGAGATTTCCTGACGTAAGTCCGATCTCACTCGGGGCGTCTCAGGCACTGCGACGTTGCCATGCTCATCCAGCACAGGCGAGCCGTCCTGCTTCAAAACCCGATCCACCAGCCGGGGGTAATAGCATACGCCGCCGTTTGCGATCGTCGCGTAGGCCATCGCCAATTGCAGAGGCGAGACAAGCGTGTAGCCCTGGCCGATCGAAACATTGGCCGTTTGCGCCTGCGACCACCTCTCCTGGGGATGGTGAATTTGCATCCACTCAGGCCCCGGCATGTTGCCGGTTTGTTCACCTGACAGTTGCAGACCCGATTCTTGGCCGATGCCTAACATTTTGCCAACCGCATCGATCGATTGAATGCCAGCCGCGTTACCATACTGATAGAAAAAGGAGTCGCACGACACCTTGAGCGCATCGGCGAGTCCGATGGTCCCGTGCGTATAATGTTTTTCGGCTACCCAACATCGGAAAAAGTGATCGCCGTAACTCACGCCGCCACCGCAGCTGTATTTGGCGCCTGAGAGATTTTTCGTGCTGCTGCGGAGACCGCCCAGTGCCGTGATGAGCTTGAACGTTGAGCCCGGCGGCAAGCAGCTGATTGCACGGTTGACCAGCGGATCGCCCTCATCTTTTTGCAGCGCCTGCCAATCCTTGGCCTTGATGCTGGGAATGAAAGTATTTGGATCAAATGATGGAACAGTAGCCATCGCCAGGATGTTGCCATTGTTTGGATCGACAACTACCGCACCTGCCCGGCTCACTGCGCGCAGCGCCTCCTCCGCAACCGCCTGAATGCGCGCGTCGATCGTTAGGAAAACATTGGCACCTTGCTCCGAGGGATCTTCGCGCAGGACGCCATCAATGGTACCCTTTGCGTTGCGCCGCAAATAACGCACCCCGGGTTTCCCGCGCAGATATTCGTCCATGATCTTTTCGACGTTCGATTTCCCCTCAACGTCTCCCTGGTAAAACGTGAATTTCTTTGCGTCCTCTTTATCGACATCATCCGGCATACCGACATAACCCAGAAGATGCGAGGCAAGCGCGCCATAAACGTAAGAACGCACGGGTTTGAGCGCGAGTTCCACTCCCGGCAACCCGACATCATGCTCGGAAAATTTCGCCAAAGTTGGAAAATCGATGTCTTTGACGTACGAAAACGGAACTTCGGTATCGTTGCGATAGTGTTTTTGCAACTTGCCCGCATTGTAATCGCGCGCGAGATCGAGGTCATTAAGGCGTGGGACGACGCCACTATTGACGATCTTAATGATATCCGGTTCCCTCAGGTCTTTCGGCATTCCATTGATGGTTGCTCGATACTCGGTCACGGGCGGCTGACCAAAGCGTTCGCGATAGCCTTTGACCATTTCCGGCAGATAAAAATCGACCTCATAACTCGCCCGATTTTGAACGAGAGTTAGTCCGTTCCGATCTTTGATTTCGCCGCGCACCGAGGGGATGCGCACCGTCGCCTGCGAGCTACCACGGAGCTGGGAAGTCCATTCCTGGCCATGCGCTACCTGAATCCACCAAAGCTTGAGGCCCAGAGCGCCAATGCCCATCAGCATCAACAGCCCGAGAAGTTGAATCCGCGCACGCGAAGTAATACGGCGCCTGCTCATTCAAGCCGACCCCTTTCAGGTTGATAGGAGTAGGCCGTAACCCGTCCGATCCATTGGAGAAACCAAAACAGGATCGGGGCTATCGCCATGGCAATAAGACCAGGCCCGCCGATCTGCCACCAAATTTCGCGGGTGAAAATAAAAGAGCCGCGACGAAATGTGATCATCAAATATTGCGCCAGAACTATTAGTGAGGTGAAAACACCGCTCAGGATACAGTGCACTTCCCATCGACCGCGTGCAAAAAGCGGTCTCAGGCCATGCATTACTCCTGCCAGCACACCGTAAATCAGTATCGATGATCCAGTTGAAATTTCAACTTTGCCCCCAATCACCTGCACGGTAACGGCATCCAGTAAAACTCCTGCGTACATGGCCAGCGCCAGCATGAGAGGAAACGGCAGGGCCATCGCACCGTAAAAAACGATCACAGGTACGATGTACACGTGCGCATTGTAAAGCCACGGCAGCGCTGGAATAAAAAACTCCGCGATCTGCGCCATCAGCACAAGGAGGAGCAAAACAAAAAAGAAAATCATTTTCGGCCAGTTACTACGAACACGTCCTCCAGATGCGACAGGTCGACCGCGGGCGTGAGCTGCGCTTGCCCATCCAGTTCTCGCACACGGAAAGCCTTCACCACACCGATCAGCAAACCTGACGGGAACACGCCGCCAACTCCTGAAGTATAAACTTTTTGGCCAGGCTTCAGGTCGGCCTGTTTTGACAAAAAATTCAGGTTCAAAAACGGCGTGAGCCCCGTTGTCACGCGCTCGCCAGATACGATCCCCTGTTCTCGGCTACCTTCGACCTTTGCGGCGACCCGGCAGTTTTCATCGGAAACCAGCAATACAATCGAGACGCTCTCGCTCAGGGTCGTTATTTTTCCTATTAAACCCTCGTCTGTCGCAACAGGCATGTCGATTTCGATGCCATCTCTCTTGCCACGGTTAATCGTAACCGTTCGCCACCAGGTCGACGAATCACGCGCGACAATTTCAGCGGCGATTAACTTAAAGACTGAGCGCTCGCGATAATTAAGCGCATGACGCAAGCGATTCACCTCGTTCTCGGCATCGCGCAGACCCTGGTTAGTTGCCTTCAGCTCTCGATTTTCCACCTGTAAGCCAGCATTTTCGTGCTCCAATTGGTCAAGCGACTTCAAGCCTGTACGCACAGATGTAAGCTGTTTTTTTAATCCAGAGCCGCCGGTGAAAAATGGTGCCAGCAACTGATAGACGCCAGACTTGAACTTCTGCGTGGCCGTCGGGCCAAAGCTGAGAAAGTATCCCAGAATTGCGCCGAAAATCAGCAGCGCGATGACGTTCGTGCGGCTCATCGCAATCGCGGATTTCGTCGTGGACTAAGGAAGGTCGGCATCTGCGGAAGCACCGAAATCAGTCCGCAATCCGAAATCGCCAATCCGGAATTCTTCCTAACGCCACTGGCGGTCTGCCGAGGCCACTTGACGCAAGAATTTAAGTTCATTGAGGCATTTGCCAGTCCCTTCCGCCACTGCGCTGAGCGGATCTTCGGCAACATGGACAGGCAAACCCGTTTCTTCGCTCAAAAGCTTGTCAAAGCCCCGTAGCAACGCGCCGCCGCCTGCCAGTACCAGGCCGCGATCAACGAGGTCCGCCGAAAGCTCGGGCGGACAGCGCTCGAGAGTGATCCGCACGGAATCGACAATTGTCGAGATTGGTTCAAGCAGCGCTTCGCGCACTTCCTGGGAGGTGATCATAAGCGTCTTCGGCAGACCGGCGACCAGGTCGCGTCCCTTAACTTCTACGCTTGTCTCCTTTTCGCTCGGATATGCCGACCCAATTTTAATCTTTATCTCCTCAGCTGTGCGTTCGCCGACCATCAGATTGTAGGCGCGCTTCATATACTGCACGATTGCTTCGTCCAGCTCATCCCCAGCGACGCGCACGCTGCGGCTAAACACGATTCCGGACAGCGAAATCAGTGCGACCTCGGTCGTGCCTCCTCCGATATCGATGATCATGTTGCCGGCTGGATCCTGCACCGGAAGGCCCACTCCGATCGCCGCTGCCATTGGTTCTTCGATCAAATAAACTTCGCGCGCCCCGGCATGCGTCGCCGATTCACGCACGGCGCGCTTTTCCACTTCTGTGATCCCGGATGGCACTGCGATAACGACACGTGGTCTCGCCTTTACCCGGCGATTGTGCACCTTGGTGATGAAGTGCCGCAGCATGGCTTCCGTCACTTCGAAGTCCGCAATGACGCCATCTTTGAGCGGTCGCACTGCGACGATGTTTGCCGGTGTGCGACCCAGCATGCGTTTGGCTTCGTCCCCGACAGCCAGCACTCTGTTGGTGCCGGCCTGCACAGCAACGACAGATGGCTCGCGCAGAACGATCCCTTGATCCTTTACGTAAACAAGAGTGTTTGCCGTGCCTAGATCGATCCCGATGTCGCTGGATAACCAGCCGAAAAGTCCGTTGAACATGAATTATTTATTAGCAGCAACTTTCCAGCCCGGGAAGAAGCGCGTTCTTCCGCCCGAGGCGGCCTATCTTCATAGAAACCTCCCCACGAGCGCGATTCGGCCGGCTGAATCGCCGTAACATGAAACAGAGAGGGACGCCGTCAAGCAGCATTTCTGTTGGCGTAATAGAGTTTCGGAGCAGTGGAGTGCGACTGGGAGGGCTTGCCATGACCCGATAACTCCTTTACTCCATCACTCATGGGAAGAGTAATCGTCGCCCCATCCATTCTGGCAGCCGATTTCTCACGACTCGGTGACGAAATCCATCGGGTGGAGGCCGCCGGCGCCGATTGGATCCACTGCGACATCATGGATGGACATTTCGTCGATAACATTTCCTTCGGGCCGGAGATTGTGCAACGGGTGCGCGGCCTAACAAGTCTTCCGCTGGATGTTCATCTTATGATCGAACATGCCGATCATTACGTCCCGCGCTTTATCAAAGCTGGCGCAAACTCGATCACGGTCCACGCGGAACCGGAGGCGAAACACAGCGTCACGAAAACATTGCGCCAGATTCGAGACGCCGGTTGCCGCGCTGGCCTCACTCTAAATCCCGAAACCTCGTTCGATTTGATTGCGCCCTTCATGGACAAAATCGATATGCTGCTGGTAATGACTGTGCATCCGGGTTTCGGAGGCCAATCCTTTCGAGCTGATCAAATGCAAAAAGTTAGACATGCAAGATCGTTGAGCAGCAGGATCGACATCGCAGTAGACGGCGGCATCAACGCCGAGACTGCAAGAGTATCGATTGAAAACGGCGCAAACGTGCTCGTCGCCGGCACTTCAATTTTTCATGCGAAAGATTACGCAAAGGCAATCCGCGAATTGCGGGGCGAATAAGCAGGTCATCCGGAGCTGAGCGAAGGACCTCACAGTTGCAGCCGAAATCTTTGACTGAGCGCGTGGTGAATTCAGCTTTTGTGTTTTGTGGCTGTCATCCCGAGCCGCGCAGACGGCGAGGGACCTCACACTCGAAGTAATAGGCACACAGGCGAATGAGCGTGATCAATCAGCTCGAGTGAGATCCTTCACTTCGTTCAGGATGACGTTCGCGCCGCAATGAAGGCTTACTACGTCTATATGATGAGCAACCGAAGCCGAGTCGTCCTTTATACTGGAGTTACAAATAGTTTGGAGCGCCGCTTATGGTTTCATGCCAATACAAAGAAAGGAAGCTTCACCAGGCGCTACAACGCCAATCGACTAGTATATTACGAAAGATTTGATCGCGCTCGCGACGCAATATCTCGCGAGAAAGAGATCAAAGGTTGGCGTCGGGAAAAGAAGAATGACTTGGTGCGGACGCTTAATCCGAAGTGGGAAGATTTGGGAGCAAAATTATTCGGGGATCGTAGGTGAGGTCCCGCGCCGTCTGCGCGGCTCGGGATGACAGCGCGTGGAAGCTTCTGATCTTAGCGGTCTATCCGGCCACGACCGGTTCGGCTTCTTCAGTGGTTTCGGCCATCACCTCGTCGGTTTGCGTGACCCGAACGACTTCTTCGATGGTTGTTTTGCCTTCAGCGACGCGTCGCCAACCGTCCTGCCGCAAAGTCTCCATGCCCTCGGCGATGGCGCATTGCTTGAGCTCGCCGCCGTCGCGTTTTCGCATGATCATCTTTCTCAGCGGCTCCGTGATGAGGCACACCTCATAAATTGCCGCGCGCCCTTGATACCCAGTCTGACGGCATTGATCGCAACCGGCGCCGCGCTTAAAACGGGTACCGTGTTCCTTCACGGGAAATCCGATCTCCGCGAGATATTCGCGAGGATAATCGACCAATTGCGCGCAGTCTGAACAAATCGTGCGCACGAGTCGCTGTGCAATGAACGATTTGACCACTGATGCGAGTAGAAATGGTTCCACATCCATATCGAGCAAACGGGTGATGCCTCCAACAGCATCGTTGGTGTGCAGCGTGCTAAAAACAAGGTGACCCGTCATCGCCGCGCGGATCGCGATATCCGCAGTTTCAACATCACGAATCTCGCCGACCATCACCACATTGGGATCCTGTCGCAAAATGTGACGCAGACCTTTGGCGAACGTCAGATCGATCTCTGGTTTCACATCGATTTGCGAGACACCGGGAATTCGATATTCCACCGGTTCTTCGACTGTGATAATGCGGCGTTGCACTGAATTGATGCTGCTTAGGAAGCAATAGAGCGACGTCGATTTTCCGCAGCCGGTCGGGCCAGTGAGAAGAATGATTCCATTCGGCTGTGCCAGCAGATGCCGAATAATTTTCTCCTGCTTTTCGCTGAGATCGAGCCGCTCGAATCCGAACTGCTGCTCACCGCGGCTAAGCAATCGCAAACTAATCGATTCGCCGTTCACGGTGGGGATGGTTGAAACGCGCACATCGATGTTTTGGCTGTGCGACTGCAAGTTCATGCGCCCGTCCTGAGGAAGACGACGCTCCGCGATATCCATGTGCGACATCACTTTCAGGCGCGAGATGATGGCCGATTGCAGGACCCGCAATTGCGGCGGAACAGCGACCTCGTGCAGGATCCCGTCGATCCGATAACGAATCCTTAGATCGTTTTCCAGCGGTTCAACGTGAATATCGGTTGCGCGCTCCACGATTGCTTCGCGAATGATCTGGTTCACAAATTTCACTACCGACGCTTCGGGGTCGTCGTCATTCAACTCGATGGCTGTCTCGCTGTCCTGCAACACCTCGAAGGAACGATTCGTCTTAAGAATTTCGTCGAACGTTTCTGCGCCGACGCCGTAGAGAGTTTTCATCGCGCGCAGAACTTGCGCACGTGGCACCAGCACCCATTCAACCGACTTTTTCAAGAGCTGCGATGCAAGCTGGCGGCCAATGGAATTGAAAAGATCGTAGGTCGCCAGTACCACCGATCCGCCTGAGGCGGATTCCTTCACCTCGACCGGCAGAATGTGATGTTGAAAAACAAAACGGCTCGGTAAAACCGACAAGGTCGCGCGGTCGATTTTTTTCGGGTCGATGGAGGTAACCGGCACGCGGAAGAAATTGCCGATCGCGCCGAGGAAAAGTTGTTCGTCCACCTTACCGGAATCGAGAACCTGGCTCACCCACGAACCGCCGTTCAGGTTCACTGCCAGTTGTGCCGCTTCTTCAGTCGAAGGGACACCGCTTTGCAGCAGCAAATTAATCAATGATTGACTGGCAGGTGAACTCATGAGGCCCAGCGTTCAGTAGAATCGACAACGCAGAACTGGAAGCGTTCGAATGAAGCCGATTTAGGGCGTTTCGCAAGCGCTTTCACGCGTAATGCGTAATCAAGGACCGGCGGTCCCGAGTCCGCCGTTTCAAAGGTGTGGATTGGAAACCGCCCCTCTTGGGCGCTCAAGGCAGATGCAATGCGCGCCGGACCGGATCGTTGAGCATCCCTGTGACGCGCATGGAATAATTTTTTTGAAGCCGTGCGATGGCGTCGCTTACCTCGGGAGTAAATACGCCGTTGATGGGACCGCAATAATAGCCCAAGCGGCGCAACGCGGTTTGCATCGAGCCTACGTAAGCCGGTTGCACAATGAGTTGTTCGTTAGCCTTGAAGTAGTAAACCCATCGCCACTTGTAACGTGGAGCAAAGTCAGTCGCGTTTACATTCTTCCCCTGATGGAGCAGACCGTACTCGTCTCGTTGAGCTAATGGGTCGGGCGAACGCCAAATGTCGTCAAGGATTGCGAAGTCGTCAGCCTGGGCGATGGTCGCGCCGAGTCCAAGAATCAAGGCGAGCGTTATTTGTTTCATAACTGCGAGATCACTTAATATATTTCGCTGGAGGAATATCAGGCGGTGGTAAGGTTAATTGTTTGCCTTCCCTCAGTTTGGGGCAGTCCGGACAATCGTCCTGCTCGAGCTCAGGTCCAAAGTGTGTTCTGTCTTCCTGTTTTTGGCGGAGCCGATAAGCATCCAGCTTGGTCAGCGTCACCTCTGGGCGCATTAGAATGATCAGTTCCTGCCGGAGTCGAGTCTCCTTCGTGCTGCGAAACACCGCACCCAGATACGGGATACGAGAAAGATAAGGGATACCGTTGGAATCCCTCCTCTTGGTATCTTCAATCAATCCGCCGAGGACAATCGTTGATCTATTCGGAGCAGATACATTCGTTCGGATGTATCGCGTGTTGACCTCAGGCACCAGGTTTCCGCTAATTAGTCTGTTATTGCCCAAGGCATCGATCTTCTGAAGAATATCAAGCGACACTTCTTTCTCCGAATTAATGAGCGGGACTACCTCAAGCTGAAGCGCAACTTTCTTGTATTCGATGCTTGATTGGACAGAGGCAATGTTGTTCACGGTCGTGGCATTACTCAAAGTGCTCACTGGCACGGGAACCTCCGTGCCTGAGGCGATGATAGCTTTCTTATTGTTGCTTGTGAAGACCGTTGGTCGCGAAATGATTTTGAATCTACCCGTCGTTTCCAAGACGTGCACGATGGCTGCAAAAGCGTCACCTGCTGCTACGTAAATATTAGTCCCGGCCCCTACATTGCGAATGATTCGGCTGAAGTTGATCAGATTATTTGGATCGAGAACGTTGCCACCGGGTGAGCCAGATGGGAGGGGAATGTTGGGATCGTTGTCTAATACCCCGTTGTTGCGCGAGGTGCCAACAAATCTGTTGTGGTACTTTGCAAACCAGTCGACGCCGAATTCCTCCTCGTTGTTGAGCTGCAATTGCCCGACAACTGTGCTCAGCGCGACCTGCGGCGCCTGGACGTCCATTTCATCCAGAATCTTTTCTACCTTCACCACCACCTCGCGATTTCCGAGGGTGATAATGGAATTCGAGCGCTGATCGGCAATGAGCTTGGAATTACCCACAGTGACTGCTTGTGGAGTGGTGTTTACCGGCTGCGTCGAAAGTTCCTCGGAAATGTTCAGCGTGCTGCCACCACCTGCCGTGCTGGATGTGCCACTCGTGCCGGTCAGGTCCGCACCACCGCCCCTGCCGCCATAAGAGGGACTCGGACCGCGCTGCGGTTGTGGACTTGCACCAGGCAGCCCGCCGCCGGGCAATCCGCCAGCTCCCGCGCCCTCTGTGCCGGGCTCAGTCAACGCCTGCACCAATACAGGCAGAACGTCACCGGCTGAAATGTATTTCAAATAGCGAGTGACTGGTTTTGCAAACTCAACGTTAGCGTCGAACTCATGAATTAGTTCACGGATGAAAGGCATGTTGATTGGGCGCGTCACAACGTGGATTCGGTTGGTGCGCACGTCAGGGGTGAGCTTGATTTTCCCCACGATGATCGCTTCCTCGGACAGCACGCCCAATCCGGCACCCTCAACTTGCTGCGGTTGTGGAACCGCCGCCGGCATGTTCACTCTGCGGACACCCGGCTGAGTAGGCGATTCGGTGCCCTTTTCGAAAATGTCCTTGAGCATGTCGCAGACTTTGCTCGCGTCGGCGCGATCGAGCTTGATGAACTCACTCACCACTTCGGCTGGCGCCACGTCCACCTGGCTAATCACACTGGCAAGTTGCCGGATGATGTCGGCGTTTTGCGTCACCAGAAGAGCGGATGCTTTCGGCAAGGCCAGAATGTTGATTGTTCCCGAGCTTCCCTGAAAATATGCCATCAAGACTTGTTGGAGTTCCTGAGGATCAGCATACTGCAATCGGAACAGGAAGCTGATCACTGGGTTCCCCGGTGGTATATCCGCCAGATCGGAAACGATTGGCACCGGCGCTTTTCGAGGATTTTGACCTGCTCCCACAACGTCCAAAAGGTCGCGGCCAGCCGGAACGAGGGAGATTCCGTTCAGAGACATACTCATCTCGATGATTTTGATGGCCTCTTCGCGCGACACGTCTTTGGCGATGAAAATGTTCACCTTCCCCTGCACGAAATTATCCATCACCAACTTCTTGCCGGTGAGCTGCTCATAGAGATGCAGTACATCGACGACATCGCTATTCGGGAATTGAAGCCGAACCATAGCGGGGGCGTTTGGAGGGGGAGGAGCGGGCGCTTCCGCCGACGGCGCTTTCGCCATCTGAGAAGCAGGAGATGACTCGGGGCGCCCCAGCTTGCTCTGAGCCGAGGCTGCGGTCGCGCTGGCAAGCACCAGCGTGGCGATGCAGAAAAAGCGGTGCACGGCCTTATTTAAATGGATGGCCGACGCTAGTGCATTTATGAGACCCGTCAAAATATTTCCCTCGGTTGAAACAATCCTGTGATGCTCAAGCTGGACGCGGCAGGGCACCTAGTTTACAAGAGATTGCTGTCGCTGCAAATGATCAGTCCTGTAAGTCTGGGGAGGGCGCGCTGGATCGCAATCACCTCTTGTACCTTCATGGCGATCACTCTCTTCGCCGCGCCCAAACAAACCGCAAATGCGCTTACTCAGGTTCGGTCTGTCCTTCAGGCACAGCAGGATGGTTGGAACCGGGGCGATATCGACGGATTTATGAACGGATACGCCCGCTCGGCATCGACTCTCTTTATTTCGGAAGGCACAATCAGCCGCGGCTGGCAAACAGTGCGCGATCGTTACAGGAAAAAATATTCCAGTCGCGCGAAGATGGGAACCCTCACGTTTTCTGACCTTGAAATCACTCTGTTATCATCTGATTCGGCGGTGGCCTCCGGACGTTGGAAACTGAACCGAGCAAACGACCAGCCCCACGGACGATTTACCCTCATTCTCAAACGCCTGCCGGAAGGCTGGCGAATTGTGCACGATCATACAAGCGCGGCTCCTCCCGCGCCGTAATTCGAAATACGCGAATCGTTATTCGTCGTCTCCGATTTAACGAATCACGGATTACGAATCACGACCTCAAACGCGCGAGCAGCTTCTCGTGGATATTATCAAACCCGCCATTGCTGAAAACCGCAACGACGTCTTCTGGCCGCAGCATCGGAACGATTCGATCGACAATCGCATCGGCGTTTCGCTCGTAATACGCAGGACGGCCCGCCTTGGCAATCGCAGCCACAACTCTTTCGGGATTTAATCGGTCTTCTTCAGGGATCTGTTCCAGCTTGGCGACCTGCGCAATGAAAACTCCATCGGCTAACTTTAACGCGTCAGGAAGCTGTTGTTGAAAGACTGCGCGACGCGTTGTGTTGGAGCGCGGTTCGAAGACAGCCCACAGCCGACTTCCTCGATAGCGATGGCGCAATGCTTCCAAGGTGTATGCGATCGCGGTAGGATGATGACCGAAATCGTCGATCACCTTCACCCCCCGGGCCTCCCCGCGGAGTTCCTGCCGCCTGGCGATCCCGGCAAAAGTCTTAAACGCGTTGTCGATTTTTGCCTTCGGCACATCGTAAAATCGCGCCGCCATCGCAGCCATCGCAGCGTTGTGCACATTAAATTCGCCTAGGAGCGGAATCTCGAACGTCTCATCTCCAAGCTTGAATCTCGAACCTTCAGCCGAGGAAGCGACATCACGGATACGCTGCGCGCAATTCTTCGAGAAACCCACTTCAATCATCTGTGCAAGGCAATCTTTTGCGACCTCAACGCAATTGGCATCGTCGCCATTCACCAGCACCATGCCGTTGCGAGGAACGATGTTGAGCAAACGCCGGAAGCTCAGCTTGATCTCATCGAGGTCCTTAAAGATATCCGCGTGATCAAACTCGATGTTGTTTATGATCAGCAGCTCCGGCAGGTAATGAATAAATTTCGAGCGCTTGTCGAAAAAGGCTGAATCGTACTCGTCGCCTTCGATCACGAAATACTTCGAATCATTCAGGCGCGCGCCCTGGCCAAGGTTTTTCGGGAGTCCCCCGATGACGTAACCGGGTTTGAGCCCGGCTTTTTCCATGATCCAGGTGAGCAGCGCTGTTGTCGTTGTTTTACCGTGAGTCCCGGTAACAACGAGATTATGGCGGCCGCGCAAAAAATAATTCTTCAGCACTTCCGGCAACGAAAGGTAAAGGAGCTTTCTATTTAAAACGGCTTCCACCTCCGGATTCCCACGCTTCATCGCGTTGCCGATCACCACCACGTCTGAATCGTCAGGGATATTTTCCGCGCAATACCCCTCTCTTAACGAGATGCCCTTTTCCTGGAGAAAAGTCGACATCGGCGGATACGCATTTTCGTCCGATCCAGTGACCTTGAATCCGCGCTCCTTGAGCGCTGCCGCCACCGACGCCATGGCCGTGCCGCAAATCCCAAGGAAATGAAATTTCTTCGGCGCTTCCTTCACGCCGGAGAAGAAACCACGGATTACGCGGATTTCACAGATAACAATTTGTGATAAAATATCCGTTTCATCCGCGTAATCCGCGGTTCTTATTTTTTCTCAAATACCTCTACCGCGTCCCACGCTTCATCCGGCGGGGCCTGTTCGTATTCGAGAGCGCGATTGAGATACATGTTGGCCAATAAATCGTCCGGATAAAATTCCAGAAAACGAGAAAACAGAATCTTGGCCTCAGTAAAATCGCGTGCCCGAAATAGCTCCAGTCCCTCCTCGTACGTTTCGAGCCACTTCAAGAATTCGGGGTCGACCTCTTCGTTTCGTCCACCAATGAAAGTGAAAACATCCACCGGTTTGCTTTTGCCTTTTACCTGCACGCGGGCGACCGAGCGAAGATGAACCTCGTCACGGGTCAATTCAGCCGCTGAGGCGCCAACAAGAATATCCACGCCATAAATTCGCGTGAGCCCCTCGAGCCGCGACGCCAAATTAACCGAGTCGCCGATGACCGTGGGATCCATCCGCTCGTGCGAACCAATATTGCCGACGACCACTTCGCCTTGATTGATGCCGATGCCCATGCCGAGTCCCATGCGGCCCTCTTCGCGCCATTTTTGATTGAGTGTCCGCAGCTCGCGCCGCATCGCCAGCGCCGCGCGGGCGCAATTTTTCGCGTCCTGCGCCATGCCAAAACTGCGCACGTTCCCCCACACAGCCATGATTGCGTCGCCGATAAATTTATCGAGCGTCCCGCCATTACTGAAAACAACGGAGGTCATGCGGCTGAGATATTCATTAAGTTGCGAGACTAGCGCCTCGGGATCGGCTTTTTCCGATAACGTGGTGAAACCAATCAAATCCGAGAACAGTACCGTCGCAGGGACGCGGACCCCGCGAAGTGAGCTGTAATAACTGTCAGGATTTTCGAGGACTTCTTTGACTAAATTCTTCGAGACATAACGCTCAAGCGTGCGCCGGGTGCGTAATTTCTCGAGCCGCTCGATGGCATATTCCAACCCGAGCGAAAATATTCCGCTTAAAAGCAGCGCGGAAAGCACCGGAACCGTGAGAAGCAGGAGCCCGGTTCTGTCGTAAGACAATCGCGCTGCGCCGAGATATGCAGCTGTAATCAAAACCAGCGTACCAACGCAAAACAGCGGCTTACGCAAAAAGGCGACTAACGACCACGCCACCAGCCCCGCTGCGCCTACAAGCGCGAGGCCGGCTTTCGCGGGCGTGGGCCGCAAAAATTCGTGATTCATCGCCGCAGCCATTGCCTGTAAATGAAGCGCGGGACCCAATGTGGTTGGGCTCATCGGCGTAACGACGGTGTCGTGCTCCACCTGCGCGGATGATCCGACCATTACAATCTTGTCCTTAAAAAACGCGCCATCAGCGTAATTGGCATGCCAAAACTTCGGATCGAAAACTTCGTAGAGAGGTCGAGGTGCGAACGCGTCCGGTGACGTGAAACGAATCATGTGACCACGAAAATCACGCGGCACATCGTTCGCGTGACCGATTTTGGCCAATCCGCGAGCCGAAAGAGATTGATAAACTTCTTCGCTTGGGTCGGGTGGCAAATCGGCGAGCTGTCGATCGGTCACGCGATAAGTCACGGCGCGGATTTTTCCGTCGATTGGGTCAGCCCAGAAATTCACGAACCCGACGCGATCGTCCTGCAATTGCGGCGGGGGAATCAGCGTATTGTTTGGCGTAACGGCCTGGGCCGCGTTGGCCATGTCGAAATTAGCACCGAGCACGACCTTATCGTGGTAACGATCAAGTGCGGCATGAAATGCGGGATCGCCGTCATTGGGCGGGCTAAAGATCATGTCGAACATCACCACGCGTGCGCCCGCGGCGAACAACCGATCAAGCAAAAGCGCCCATACTTCGCGCGACCACGGGAATGGCTTCTCCGTCATCAGTTGAAACGCGCGGTTGCTCGCAATTTCTTCAGCAGTCAGCGGCGGCAGTTGCAATGTGCTTTGGTCGATTCCGAGGAAAACAAAATCGGACGGCGCGGGCGTCTTCCGTCCTTCGCGTCGAAGCAAGTCCTCAAAGCTTTGTTCACCGCGCCACGGCGCCGAAAAAAATGGAACGTTCGGAAAAAAATGACCGAGAACGATCACGCCTGTCCAAAAAACGCAGATGAAAGCCAGGACTAGCAATCGACGACGCCCAAGCCAATGCATTGCGGCGGAATCTAGCACTAAAACGTTGAAGCGTTAATAGGTTGAAGCGTGACGTAATCGGCCCGCTTTAACACTTCAACGGTTCAACGCTTCAACGTCCGCCTCTGCAGAAAGCAGTTGTCATTCTCGACTCGCTACTTATTGTTCGTCGCTCGGCGCTGCCGCGTCGTGACGATCTGCGCACCTGGTTTCGTGCAACGGGACTGTATCAGCGAGTGAGGTCGCGAAGATCGATAGTGGAACAAACGACTCGCTGAACGAGGAGCTCCGGAGCAATTCCGGACAAACAACCATGCCAAGAGCTACAAATGCCCCGGCAAGCCGGGCGCGACGCAAACGAGTCTTAGAAAAAGCCAAGGGTTACCGCGGACGCCGTTCAAAACTCTTTCGCTACGCGAAGGACGCCATTATGAAGGGCAAGTACTGGGCCTATCGCGATCGTAAAACGCGTAAACGCACATTTCGCTATCTCTGGATTCAACGGCTAAACGCGGCTGCTCGGGCAAATGGACTGACCTACAGCCGTCTTGCCGAAGGATTAAAAGCCGCAGGCATCGGCCTGGACCGAAAAATTCTCGCCGATCTGGCGGTCGCGGATGAGACCGCGTTCAAATCGATTGTCGATCAGGCGAAGAACGCGCTCGAAAAGAAAAATAAGAAAGCGGCGTAGTAATTGAGCCGCGTCGTTAAAGCGTAAATGCCGAAGGCGGCATTGTCATTCTGAGCGACGCGAAGAATCTCTGGTTAATTCTTCGGGCAAAGCCAAAATAATCAGAGATGTTTCGCTTCGCTCAACATGACATGGCAACGCTTGCCGTTTAGCGCTGGGAACAATGTAACGCTTCAACTGTTAATGACTCACCCGCTCGAACAACTGCGTGACGATGCACTGCGCGAAATTGAAGCCGCGTCTGACGAACAGGCGCTCGAGGCCGTGCGCGTAAAATATCTCGGCAAGAGCGGCAGCATTTCTGCATGGGGTGAGCAGATGAAAACGCTCGCGAAGGAAGAGAAGCCGGTCATTGGCAAACTACTTAACGAGGTTCGCAACGCCGTCACCGCCGCGATCGACACCCGCAACGCGCAATTCCGTTTACAAAAAGAATCGGGCGCGCTCGCCAAGATCGACATCTCCCTTCCAGGAACGCAGCACGAAATCGGCGCGCTGCACCCGCTCACCCAGATGTGGGAACGTTCGATTGAAATTTTTCGGCGAATGGGCTTCGCGCTCGCGGACGGACCGGACATTGAAGACGAATGGCATTGTTTCGACGCGCTTAACACGCCGCCCGAACATCCGGCGCGAAACGAGCAGGATACATTTTATTTACCGGACGGCCGTTTGCTCCGAACGCACACTTCGACCGTGCAAATTCGAACAATGCAAGCTGCGCCCCCGCCGATTCGTGTGATTGCTCCCGGTGCTGCGTATCGTCGCGACGAACTCGACGCCACCCACAGCCCGCAGTTTCACCAGATCGAAGGACTTTATGTCGATGAAAACGTAAGCGTCGCCGATTTGAAAGGCGCCCTCGAGTTTTTCATGCGCGAACTTTTCGGTTCGGGAACAGAAGTGCAATTTCGTCCGCACTTCTTCCCGTTCACCGAGCCGAGTCTCGAGGTTTACGTGAAATCGAAAGCGCTCAAAGGTG
>WNFY01001028.1_pt1 | contig 26068 bp, 16 predicted proteins | sample 5400091 | NCBI WGS metagenome assembly WNFY01 (sample SAMN13153364, study PRJNA577476) | soil metagenome | isolation source: 60 cm soil or saprolite under grassland replicate 1 | place: USA:California | collected 2016-06-15 | reverse complement strand
ATAAGCAGGGCGTCACAATTTTCTTTACCGGCCTTTCCGGGTCCGGTAAGTCAACTATCGCAAACATCCTGCTGACCAAATTCCTAGAAATGGGGGGACGTCCCGTGACCATCCTCGATGGAGATCTGGTTCGCAAACATCTTTCTTCGGAACTCGGCTTCTCGAAGGAGCACCGCGACATCAACATTCGCCGCATTGGCTACGTTGCATCCGAAATCACCAAGAACGGCGGAATCGCCATTTGCGCGCCGATTGCCCCGTACGATGCGACCCGCAAGCACGTTCGTGGGCTTATTGATCCATACGGTGGTTTTATTCTGGTCCATGTGGCCACTCCGATCGAAACCTGCGAGGAACGCGATCGCAAGGGCCTGTACGCCAAGGCACGTGCTGGAATCGTGAAGGAATTCACCGGCATTTCCGATCCTTATGAAATCCCGACCGATGCAGAAGTCGTGATCAACACCGCAGAACTCAGCGCGGAAGAATCGGCGCAGGAAATTATCTTGCATCTGGAACAACAGGGCTTTATTGGAGTCAGTGCTGAACCTGCGAGCTCGACGGGGGCATAGCGATCGCAATGGAAGCAGCCGCACTCAGGATCTTGATCGGCCTGATTGTTGGTACCCTCATCGGTCTCACAGGACTTGGGGGCGGCGTGCTGTTGCTGCCCATCCTGATTTTTGGTTTGGGTGTTCCCGCGATCAAAGCTGTCGGATCCGACGCGCTGTTTAATTTCATCACGAAAATTCCTTCCAGCGCAGTGCATCTGAGCAAGGGCACGGTGCGCCGCAAGGTCGTGATCGCACTGGCGGTCGGCAGCGTGCCGGGCTCAATCCTTGGAGTTCGGCTGCTTCAACACCTGCGCGTTATCTATGGTGCAGGGGTAAATGATTTCATCAAGTCGGCAGTGGGCATCCTGCTGGTTATGGTTTCGACCCTGCTCCTGTTGCAACGAAGAATCGAGGCAGGTATGGTCAACCGGCCTCCCACGGCTAAGTCTTTCGCTGGTATGGCAATAATAGGGCTGGTGGCTGGGTTCCTCGTTGGCATGACTTCGGTTGGGTCGGGCAGCATGATCATGATGCTCCTGCTATTGTTCTACAGCTATCCACCGAAAGTTATGGTGGGAACCGACATCGTTCACGCCATGATCTTGACCGGCGTCACTAGCCTGTTGCACTTTCGCCTGGGAAATGTTGAGCCGTCGCTGGTGGGGTATTTGCTGGTTGGTTCAATCCCGGGCGGTTTGGTCGGCTCGTATCTCAGCACTCGCGTTCCTGTGTTGTGGTTGCGCCGGATTCTGTGCGCGATTTTGCTGTTGACTGGCATTCGCATGTTGATAGCGCCTCCGGTCCACTGAAGCAACTTCATGCAAACATCCAACTATTCCGATGTGGTCGCGAGGATCCAGTCTGCTATCGAGGCGTCGAAGGCGGTTTTCAGCCGCTTCGCACCGGGTGAGATCGCGGCAGAATACAAAGCAGGACACGATCCTGTAACCGAAGCCGATCGCGAGTTGGACGAGGTACTTCGGAAAAACCTGTTGCGTGATGGTGAGGGCTGGCTCTCCGAAGAAAGCGCCGATGACCAGTCGCGTCTTTTCAAGTCTCGCGTTTGGGTGGTAGATCCACTCGACGGTACCCGCGAGTTCGTCGAGGGCATTCCGGAATTCTGCGTTTCAATAGCTATGGTGGAGCGCGGTAAACCGGTTGCCGGAGGAATCTATAACCCCGCCACCAATGAAACATTCGTCGGCTCGGTCGGTTCCGGCGTCACTTATAACGGATCGCCGGCGCACAGCAGTCAACGAAACTCGCTGGATGGAGCGCTAGTATTGGCCAGCCGAAGCGAGACCAAGCGTGGCGAATGGAAAGAGTTCGAGAATGCCCCATTCAAAATCCAACCCATGGGCTCTGTTGCCTACAAACTCGCGCGCGTCGCCGCCGGACTCGCCGATATCACGTTCACGCTTGTACCCAAGCATGAATGGGACGTGGCCGGTGGCGCTGCGCTGGTCCTCAGTGGCGGCGGGCGCGTGCGTACCAAGTGGAAACAAGATCTCGCCTGCAATCGAAAGAATCCCAAACTTGGCGGCCTGATCGCCTGCGGTCCTTTTCTTGAGAACCAATTGATGAACTTTCTGGCGCCGCACATTAAGCCCGTGGAGTAAGGCTTTGACAAGGTTTGAGAAGAACTCAACCCGTTAAGAATATGTGAGAATGCTCCAACGGGTTGACCCGGGGGAATAGTACGCGGGAATGGACCAGCCCCAACGGGGCGGGATATAAATAGCCCAGGGCGTAAGCCCTGGGTAGCCAAGAAAACGACGGAGTCCAGGAGGGACGGCACCGCTTTTTCGACTAGTGCCTAATCGCGAGCCGCTCGTTGAGCAAGTGCGTGTACAGCCCCTCAACTTCTGTGATGAGCCGCTCAAAACTAAACTTTGACTCAACACGCTCGCGACCAGCCTTCGCAATCTGCCCGGCAAATTGAGAATCGGCCACAAGCCGCGAGAGTGCCATCGCTAAAGCGTGCGGATCATTCGGCGGAACTAACAAGCCTGTGACCCCGTCTTCGACTACTTCCAGATTTCCACCCAACGCTGTGGCCACGACCGGCAATCCCGAGGCAAGGTATTCCAGCACGGCGTTCGGCAGTCCCTCAGCGAGAGAGGGCAAGACCGCCACATCACATGAAGCAAGAATTTGCGGAACATCGTTACGGCGGCCCAGAAACAGAAAGTTTTCTCTCAGCCCGCTTTTTTCAATCATTGCTTCGTAATGACGCCGTTTGGGACCGTCTCCGACTAACAGAAATTGCACCTCAGGATGCACGTTCACGATTTCCGATGCTGCAGCAATCAAGACTGTATGACCCTTCACATCGCTGTTCATGTTGCCGACGAGAACAACCAGTTTTCTTCCCGCGCTTCCGGGAAAGATCCATTCCCGATTCGGCGTGACATTCCGAAAGCCGTCAACGTCCACGCCGTTGTAAATCACGCAAATTTTCTTCGCAGGCAGCTTGTCCTTTTCTATTAGCCCATCACGAATCGCTTTGGCATTGGTTAGCACAATCGAGGAACGTCCCTGAAGGTACCGCAGTACGCGACGGCGATAAGTTCCGTACCAGGCGTCATGTGAAAGGTCACGCTGGCTGGTGATGGTCACCGGGACCCCGGCCAGCTTGGCTGCAACCATGCCAACAAGATTCGACCACAAGTCATGCGCGTGCATGATCTGTATTCGCTCGCGACGCAGGAAGTGCGCCAGCTTCAACACACCACGTATTCCGGAAGGCGAGTCGATGCCTCCACCCATGGAAAACTCCCGGACACGTACACCCGTACCCTCGAGTCGCGAGAGCAGCGGCCCTTCCTTGCGCAAGCAGCCAACCGTCACTTGATAGCGACCAGGATCGAGGCGCCGCGCGAGCTCAACCGCCTGCGCTTCCGTTCCGCCAATCATGAACGAATCTATAAGAAAGAAAACGCGGCGACTGACCCCGGATTCTCGCATCACGGCCGTAATCTTTTCGACATTTGTCTGGTAGTGTGGAATGGCTGAAGACATATTACCTTGCGCTGCGGCAACACACTTTGCGCGGAACATTTTCGATCAGGGTTGCTGAAGAACGAAGACCGTGAAAATCCTTTGGGTCAAAGCCGGTGGTCTACTGCCGCTCGATAGCGGCGGCAAGATTCGCAGCTATCACATTCTTCGCGAGCTTGCCCGCAATCACCAAGTCACTTATTTCGGCTTTCACGCTCAGCAAGAAAATGCCACACATCGCGAGCTTGAACACATTTTCCAGCAAGTGGTGTGCTGTCCGCTTTCCCTGCCCGTAGCCAAAAGTCGAGCAGAGCTCCTTCAATATGGACTCAGCATCTTCTCCCTCGATCCCTACGCCATTCGGAAATACTGTCGCCCGCATGTGATCAAGGAACTCCGGAGCTTGGCGGCGAGCGGTGGCTTTGATGTAATTGTCTGCGACTTTCTCGTCGCTGCCGGGGCCATTCCCTGGGACCTTCCAATTCCCAAAGTCTTGTTCACTCATAACGTTGAAGCCCTGATCTGGAAAAGGCACTACGAGGTCGCGAGCAATCCCTTGTGGAAACTTCTCTCCTGGCGGGAATGGCAAAGTATGTCGCGCGCCGAACGTATTTACCTACGAAAGGCGGACCACATTCTTGCCGTATCACAGACTGATCTCGACTTCTTTTCCGGCACGGTGCCCCGCAGCAAGCTCACCGTGATCCCCACCGGAGTGGACATAGACTATTTTCAGCCTCTCGATAACGAGATCGAGAACACGCTTGTCTTCACAGGTTCGATGGATTGGCTCCCCAATGAAGATGGGATTTTTTATTTTGTTCAGGAAATATTGTCAAAGATTCGCCAGCAAGTCCCAGATGTTAAGTTGCAGGTTGTCGGCCGCAAACCATCGCAACGGCTTCAGGCATTGGCGGCCGAGCATCCCAATCACGTTCATCTGACCGGGTGGGTGGAGGACATTCGCCCTCACCTCGGAGGAGGCGCGGTGTGCGTGGTCCCTCTGCGCATCGGCAGTGGGACAAGACTGAAGATATTCGAAGCCATGGCGATGGCGAAAGCGATTGTCTCGACCACGATTGGCGCCGAGGGATTGCCGGTACACCACGGCGTTGATCTCATGCTCGCCGATTCACCTAACGATTTTGCCCGAAGTGTGGTGCAACTTCTGCAAGACGCAGCTACGCGGCGCAAACTGGGCCGGGCCGCCAGAGAACTGGTCGAGAGTAAGTACAGTTGGGCCTCGGTTGCTCGTGAGTTCGCTTCAGCACTGGAAACAACATCGGCCAAGCCAATGCCATCTTCTTCATGGCGCTGATTTGACTACCGACAAGGCGCATCTACTGCACTGTCAGGATCGCTGTCCCGCTCACTCCGTTCAGGGTCGCGGAGATCGTCGAAGTTCCCCCAGCGATTCCGCTTGCCGAGCCATTTGCATTAATCGTCGCCACCGAGGGGTTGGAGGAACTCCAAGACGCTTGGTTGGTAATTGTAATAACTGAACCGTCGCTGAAAGTTCCCTTTGCTGTGAACGCTTGCGGACTGCCGACGCTGATGGCTGCGTTAGCTGGAGTCACCGCAATCGAGGTTAGCGTTGCATTGGTGACCGTAAAGGATGCGGTTCCCACTTGGCCTTTGAACACTGCTGAAATATTTGCGCTGCCAGGCTGAACGGCGGTAGCAACTCCTATGCTGCCAGCGGTATTGCTGATAGTTGCGATCGAAGACGACGAGGAGGTCCACGTCACCGCAGTAGTCAGGTCCTGCGTATCTCCGTTAGCAAAGGTGCCGGCCGCTTTGAACTGCACCTGAATTGTGTTCGGAACACTCGTCTTCTGTGGTGTCACTTGGATCGAACTTAGCGCTGCTGATTCCACAACCAGGCTGGCCGTTCCGCTGACTGAGCCGGATGTCGCGGTTATGGTGACCACTCCTGGCGACTGTCCAAAAGCAGCTCCGGCTGTGGTCACCGTCGCCATGTTCGTGTCAGATGAAGACCAGTTCACAGAGGGACCCATGGACTGCTTGGTCCCGTCGCTGAACGTTCCGGTTGCGATGAATTGCAGAGCCGAGCCGGGCGCAACCAGTCCCGAATTAGGACTCAACGAAATCGAAGTCAGGGTGGCGGTGCTGACATTGAGCTGCGCCGACCCGGCAGCCGAAGAGCCTGCGTAATTGAAAACCGCATTGATGGTCGCGCTTCCAGAACTCAATCCCGTTGCTGAACCGTACGTTCCGGATGTACTTCCAACTGTCGCTACACCAGGGTTAGTGGAGTTCCAGGCGGAACTCATGGAGATGTCTTGCGTTGACGAATCATCAAATACGCCGGTTGCGCTGAAATGTGTGTGTCCCCCGATCGGCACAATAGCAACTGAAGGTGCGAGAGAAATAGAAACGATCTTCGCTCCAGTGACGGTGAACGGGACAGAGTCGGTTGTCGATCCGAGCGTAGCCGTAATGGTCACCAGACCAGGCGCTGTTCCGAACGCGAACCCATTGGTCGCCCCAATGTTCACGACGCTTGGATCGGAGACTGACCAGTTCGCCTGGTGGGTAATGTCACGGGTGCCTCCATCGTTGAACGTTCCGATCGCGGCCAGCTGAATCTTGGTACCTTGCGCGACGCTGCCACTCGATGGCTGGATGGAAATCGAGTTAAGGTTCGCAGCGTTGACCGTGAGCGGCTTGCTATTGCTTACGCTCTCAAAACTTGCCGTAATGTTCGTGGTTCCTACATTCTTAGCTGTCGCGAAACCACTGGTAGTAATGGAAGCAATGGAACTTGAAGATGATTTCCATGTAGCGGTACCAGTCACGTCTTGGGTCGTTCCGTCGGAAAAGGTTGCGCTTGCGGTGAACTGCTGAGTCAAGCCCAATGGAAGCGTAACGTTCGTTGGCTCGACGACGATGGAAACAGCGGATGTGGACGTCATTGTTAGCGCCGCCGTTCCGGAGACCGTACCCGAAATGGCTGTGACGGTTGTATTGCCACTTGCAATTGCCTTTGCCAACCCCGCAGTTGGTGAAGTGCTGCTCACCGTCGCCACCGCAGTGTTAGAAGAAGTCCAACTCACGCCGCTCGTGAGATTCTGCATGCTGCTGTCGCTGTAAGTGCCAACCGCCGTGAATTGTTGTGTTGTGCCGGGAGCAATCGATGCTGTTGCCGGAGTCACTGCAATTGAGACAAGCCCGGGTACGACGGTAAGACCAAAAGATCCCGTGACGGAACCCATTTTCGCGTTGATGGAACAGGTGCCGCTGTTCTTGATCGTCAGCATTCCGCCGGGCGCGACGGTGGAGACGTTGGAATCCGATGAACTCCAGGTCGCTGTCGCGGTGAGGTCCTGGGTGCTGTTGCTGCTGTATGTGCCGATCGCCTTCATCTGCTGGCTCTGGCCGGGAGTGAGGCTCGCGCTTGCACCCGTCACCTGGATGGAATTCAGCACGGGCGGAAGCGGAGCGCTCTGAGATCCACCTCCGCACCCGAACAGAAATATCAGCCAACCTAGGACAGATCCCAATAGAGCCTTTCGCATGGCATTCGTCATCCCAGTCTCCATTCCCATTAGGTTGGATCGAGCACGAGCAAGTCCAAACCTGCACCTGTAAACCACGCAGTTTGAACGGGCACAATTTGATCAAAAACCGCAAACAGCCGGAAGGAAAACTTTTACCCTTCAAGAGCGAAGACGATTTCCGTGATTACTGAAGTCACGCCACGACACATGGCTGCCCTGGTTCGGTGCAGAAAGCTCGCAGGCTCGAAAACCCACGCCAGACATGGAAGTGCTAGTACCGTCAGGAATCTGCCCAAGAGGTCATGCACCAAAAGAAGCACTTCCAAGTTGACCTCCCGTGATCTCTTAATCTAGCCACACTTTGGTTACAGTGCCGATAGAGCACCTTGGGGAATGAAGTCCCCGAAATTCCACACGAGGTCACATAATGGCACTGCACCTGGCCAGCTCGGGCAACCAGAAGAACGCCAGCCGCGTTCACGTTTTTAAGCAAGCAAGGGGATGCGCAGCCTCTGTGGCACTCTTGGCTGTTATCCCCATTTTGTTCGCAGGTAGCGGCCATGCCGTCCCATCTTGGTCCTTCACGCTGACTCCTTCCCTGCCGACGGGAGTTGTAGGTGTCCCGTACTCCGGAGTAATTGTGGCCACCGGCGGGACCGCGCCATACAAATTCTCCCTTACTGATGGATCCCTTCCCACTGGCCTGACGCTCAATTCGACGACAGGCGCTATCGGAGGTACGCCCAGCGCTGTAGTCGCTAAGTATTTTTGGATCAAGGTCACCGACGTGCACGGGAAATTTGCCACTATTCACCCGGAGATCACGGTAGTAGGTAGCTCCAATTCCACGATCAGTGTCACCGTTTCACCGACGAGCACCAGCATTGCTTCGGGCAGCTCTCAACAGTTCAGCGCGGCAGTCAACGGCTCCACCAATAAAGCTGTGACTTGGAGTTCAACAGGCGGCACGGTATCGAGCAGCGGCCTCTTTACTGCTCCTACTGTCAGCAGCAGCACGAACGTGACGGTCACCGCAACCAGTACGGCCGATACCACAAAGAGAGCGAGTGCAAACGTCGCGGTAACCTCTGCAGCGTCCACCATCAGCGTCACAGTCTCGCCGACCAGCACATCTCTAACATCGGGCAACACGAAGCAATTCACTGCAAGCGTGCAAGGGACAACCAACACGGGGGTCACTTGGTCCGCATCGGCGGGTACGATTTCGAGCAGCGGTCTATTCGCAGCACCAACCGTCAGCGGCGCAACCAATGTGACGGTCACAGCCACCAGCAGTGCAAACACTTCGAAGAAAGCTATCGCGACCGTCGCTGTAAGCCCCGTGGCTTCTACAATTAGCGTGACGGTCTCGCCGACAAACACAACTCTGACATCAGGGAACACCCAGCAGTTTTCAGCCACAGTCCAGGGCACGAGTAACACCGCGGTGACGTGGTCTGCTTCGGCAGGAATAGTTTCGGCCGGCGGCATGTTCACAGCTCCGAGCGTCAGCGCCGGCACAAGCGTGACGGTGACAGCGACGAGCAGCGCCGATACGACTAAGAAATCGAGCGCTACGGTTGCGGTGAATCCGCCCACTTCAGGGTTCAGCATCACAACTTCCGCGATTCCGGGCGCACAGTCCAGTAGCGCATACTCTTATCCTCTCTCTGCAGCAGGAGGAACGACGCCGTATCAGTGGAAAATTGCTTCTGGCTCACTGCCACAGGGCTTCGTTCTGAGCAGCACCGGTCAGCTGTCAGGAACTACGACGCAGACTGGGCAATTCTCCTTCACTGCCCAGGCTACTGATGCCGGAAACAGCACCGCCAGCAAAGCTTTCTCTCTGCCTGTTTCCGCGCCACCACCGCCACCAACCAGCGGAAACTCTGACGGTCCGGCGCAGTTGCCTTTGGCTTACATGCAGACCGCGCTGGCCAACACGCCGGCGCCAGGCGGCACCACCTTGGTTAGCGCAGGCAGCAATCTGCAGACTGCATTGAACAATGCGAACTGCGGAGACACGATCGAACTCGCCGCAGGCGCAACTTTCTCCGGTACATTTATCCTGCCGGCCAAGCCCTGCGATAACCAGCACTGGATCATCATCCGCACGAGTGCCCCGAATTCGGCGTTGCCGCCCGAGGGATCGCGTATGTTGCCCTGCTATGCCGGGGTCGCGTCTCTGCCCGGTCGGCCTTCGTTCAAGTGCCCAAGCCAGCAAAATGTCCTGGCTAAGGTCATGTTTGCGCTGTATGGTTCTGGACCATTTCAGCTGGCCAACGGAGCGAACCATTACCGACTAATGGGCCTTGAAATCGCCAGGGCAGCAGGCACCGGGTTGGTGGGAAGCCTGGTTTCCGCGGCGAACAGTGCCTCTGCAGACCACATCATATTGGACCGCGTATGGCTGCACGGCGCCGCCCAGGACGAAACCATGAACGCCTTCACACTGAATAGAATGTCCTACGCGGCCCTGATCGATTCGTACACATCGGACTTTCATTGCACGTCTATTTCTGGATCGTGCACCGATGCGCACGTGGTATCGGGTGGCACTAGCACAACAGCCGATAGTGTGTACCGCATTACTGGCAATTTCTTGGAAGCTTCCACCGAAAACATCCTGTTTGGCGGAGGCAATGCTACCACCACACCGACTGATATCGAGATCCGTCAAAATCACTTCTTCAAGCCCATGACGTGGATGATCGGCCAGGCCGGTTTTGTTGGCGGCCCAACTGGCAATGCATTCATGGTGAAGAACCACCTTGAACTCAAGAATGCTTCGCGGGTCCTGGTGGAAGGCAATATTTTCGAAAACACCTGGGGCGGATTCAGTCAAGTTGGATACTCCATCCTGTTGACGCCCAAGAATCAAGGCGGGGTCAACGGTACCAATCTCTGCCCGATTTGCGCCGTCACCGACGTGACCATCCGCTACAACACGATCAGTCACGTGGGCGCGGGAATATCCTTGGCCAATGTATTGTCGTCCAATGGCGGTGCGGCCCTTTACGGCGAGCGCTACAGCATTCACGACGTCACCATAGACGACATCAGCGTTACCAAGTACAAGGGCAGCGGGAATCTATTGATGGTGCTGAGTGCATGGACTTCAAATTCAATGAATCGCGTTAGCGTGAATCATATTACTGGGTTCCCCGACCCGGCTGGCCCGATCATTTCTCTGGGAAATAACATTACAGATCCGCCCATGTATGGGTTCACCTTCACCAACAACATTGTGAGCCAGGTCCTGTATCCCGTCTGGTCAACTGGCGGCGGAACGGCGAACTGCGCTTATTACGATATCCCTCTCAACAGCCTGAATGCATGCTTTACAAGCTACAAGTTCCTTGACAATGCAATCGTCGCGCCACTTAACTTCGGGGCCGCGAAATGGCCTCTTGCCAATTACTTCCCGACTAGCATCGGTGGGGTGCAATTCGTGAACTTCAATGGCGGAAATGGCGGCGACTATCACCTGCTCTCGTCCAGCCCATACAAGAATGCGGCCAGCGACGGCAAGGACGTTGGCGCTGACATTAGTGCGATCCAATCATACATCGCGGGCGTTTACTGATTTATAGACATGCGACCCTGAGGCTCCTGAGCGCAATCCGCTCAGGAGCTTTTGTCTTGGGACTTGGAGTTAGTTTTTCGGAGTGAAAGCCGCGACGCGGACTCCCGCGAATGGACGGACAAACGAGAAGTGCTCAAGAAGCCAGCGATCCACAGTCTGCACTCGTCGCAAGTATTTCTCAGGTGTCCGCAATTTGATGGCAAGCGACACAAAAGGAAGACGGAACGCCCTCTCCTGCTGCAACGAAAAGACTTTGATGATCTCTGCATATTCTTTCCGAGTTAGAGGGTGTTCGAATTCCGAGATGTTCCCACGATCGGGGAATAGCTTTCGGGCAGTATTCAGAACTCGAAGTAGGCGAACTGGCTCGTTGATAACGAATCGTCCATCCGGTTTCAGAATTCGGCGTATCTCCTTCAACACCGATGGCAGATCCAAATGATGTAGAAGAGCGTTCGAGAGCACGACATCTACGGATGCGTCTGGAATTCCAGTTTCATATGCGCTACCCACGGCGAGCTCGGGCTTGGGAAATCCGGTACATTGCATCTGCACTCGGCGGGATGCAAGTTCTATTAGCTCGGGTGATATATCGATACCTATCACCCGTGCGCCTTTGTGCACTAGCACGACAACCGATTCTCCCGTCCCACAACCAAGGTCAAGAACAGTTTTGTTTGCAACGTCTCCAATGAGGTGGAACGTGTATTCCAAAGGAAATGCGCTTTGCGCCGGCGGAGCCAGGTAGCGATCCACCTCACACGGAGTGAGTTCGGTTTCCTGCGCCTCCTCCCGGCTGCGCAACATCTCCTCTGCATCTCTCTGTTTCAGGGTCTCAGAAATTTCAGCCAACGCGACCTCACAAAAACAAATTGGATTACTCTAAAAAGATTACACCAGAGGACAACCGTTGAACTCCGTTACCGAAGTCGTCGCCTACCCCAAAATCGACAGTCGTTCTATCCCCAAAAGACCAGCCGTGGAGCTTTCCCCCGCTCCTACGCAATTGTGCAAGGGTCAAGGTAAAACCAAAGCGCGGCTATTCTGACTCTATTGCTTTGTGTCCAACGGGTGAGTCGCTTTCTCGCTGAACTCCCGCTGCAACCTAAGGCTCTCCGCATCTGCCTTAACGGCTCGAATGGCTGTCACAAGGTCGTTGATCTCCGCTTTCGTGTCAAACTCCCCGAGTTCTTTCGTGGCGACAGACCCGTCTCCTGCGTAGTGGTTTGGAAAACGGGCATACCACCAGATACCGCTGTAAAGGCTGTCAGGTAGATGTTGCCGCGCTTGATCTTCACCGGATTCGCTCTTGGCCCGGTCCAAATGCACCAGGTCCGGACGAGAGACCATAGTTCGCGAAGTCTCGCCTTCTCCGGCGTGAAAGTCCACCGCGTATTGGGAAGACTTCATTGGCGGACGACCCGCGGCCTCATTATGAGAAGGCCGCTCGAAAACGTAAACAACATAGTCGTGGGGCGACGCCAGTTGCGACTGTGCAAAGTACGGAAGTAGGTTATTGTTACCGCCATGCCCGTTCACAATGACGATCTTCTTGCAGCCGTTCCGGGCCATTTCATCAGCGGTCTCCTGCAGCAACTCAAGCTGCATGTGTGAGCTGTAAGCAACCGTCCCCGGCTGCTGACGCGCTTCGAAAATTTGTCCGAAGTAATACGCAGGAAACACTACAGCGTACTCCTCGCTCGCAGCATGCTCGGAAACATACCGCACATTGATCAGATCGTTTCCCAAGGGCAAGTGCGCGCCATGCTTCTCAAGGATGCCAATAGGCAAAAGGCATGTCCCTTGGGCCTGCTGAATGGCTTTGACAAAATCCGGCGCGGTGAGTTCCTCCCATTTGATTGGGATTGATTGGGCGAACGAGCTGGCTGCCATGAAAACGAAGCCAAATGCAATGACGAGAGCTCCGATGGTAGATGATCCGATGTTCATGAAAGGAATTGTACTCACATGTTAACTCTACTGAACTGGCACCGGACGATCTTTAGCTTTCTTCAGGAGGAAGTTCGAAATTCACCAGGTTGCTGCGAAAACCGCGCGTTTTCCATGCGCCAAATGCGATGCCAATCGCCATCCACACAGCACCAAAAATCAGTGCTTTGGGACTGAGATTCAGCCACAGTAGTGCGCAAATCACGAACCCGAGAGCCGGCGGCAGGAAATTGCTGAGTTTTTTCTTATCTTCGTGAAGGTAATAGCGCACGAAGGATGCGGCATTGACTCCCATGAATGCGATGAGGGCGCCAAAATTCAGCAAGTTCGCGCCCAGTTCATAACCAGTGGCGGCGCCCGCAACCGCCGGAAGAAGGAAGGCGCCCGCCAGAGCCAGGACGCCAACGAAAAGCACATTGTTGCGTGGAACGTGCCGCTTAGGATCGACTGCCCCAAAAAAAGATTTTGGTAAAGCATTGCTTCGTCCCATGCCATACAGCAGGCGAGCGGCACCCAACTGCGCACCCATGCCGGAACCGAAGTTTGCAACCACAAGCGTAAATCCCACGATCACAAAAAGAGGCGCCCAGGCCCGGCCAGCCACAAAGGTGAAGGCGGTATCCACGTTCGGAAAGGGCTCAGATGCCGGCCAGATCAACTGCGCGGCATAGACCTGCAATGCCGATAGCAACCCAATTACGACGCAGGTCAGCACGGTAGCCAGCAGGATGTTGCGGCGCGGATTCTCAGCTTCTTCCGATAGCGTCGAGATGCCATCGAAGCCGATATAGGTGAGCACCGCGATGGAAGTGCCGCCCAACACGGCCTTTGTGTTCCAGCTTAGCGGGTCATAAAAGGGACGCGTGAGAAAGGCAGCGCCATCATGAGCATTGCCGAAAATGTAACGGGCTGCAGCAACAAAGAACGCGCCGATGACTATCCCCATTCCTATCGCCAGAACTGTGTTCACCCGTGCGGAAGTTTTGATTCCCTGAATGTTCAGACTGGTAAATACAAGTGCAAAGAAAATCGCCCATATCCCATAAGAAATGCCAGGAGCAAAAACGTGGGCCTGCTGGCTTATCCAAATAATGCAGATCATCGGATTAGCATGTAGTCCATCACCATGCTCCAACCGGTTATGTAGCCGAGCGCAGGGTTGATTTCCTGACCCACATAAGTGAACGCCGATCCTGCGCTAGGATAGGCGCGCGCCATTCGCCCGTAGCTGATGGCTGTGAACAACATCGCCACCAGTGCGATCAGGATGGTTGTGACCACATGGCCGTGTCCGCGGCTCGATAGCACGCCAAACACCGACATCGGCGCGACTGGCTGGATCACGATTACGCCATAGAGAATCAAGTCCCAAAGAGTGAGTGATCGCTTGAGGCGAGCGACGGGGGCCGCAGATATCGTTTCCATCACGGCGTATTGAACGTGCAAGTGGGTCTGAATGTCAAGTTATTTGGTCCATCCCGCTCGCGACAGGGATAGAAACTTGACCTGATTTCTGTTAACCCTACCCCGGTTTGGAAGCGCAGACACGCGTTTGAAGGATTGCGTATCCTACCGAACTTCGGGTAAAAGCATTAAGAGCTTACATCCATGAAACGTAAATTCAATCTCATACTCCCGGTGCTTATGGCCGCGACTGGGTTGCTATGTGCGGAGAGCGCTTCGCCACGAGAAATCGCCATCACCATAGACGATCTCCCCGCGGCCGGCGGAGGCACCTCCGGGGGCGAAATTATAGAAATGACCTCCAAGCTTTTGGGAACTCTGCGCGACCAAAAGGTCCCCGCTGTCGGATTCGTCAACGAAAAGAAACTATACAAGTTTGGCGAAGTGGATGACCGGATCAAAGCCCTCAGCATGTGGCCCGAGTACGGTTTCGAACTGGGCAATCACACGTACAGCCATGCGTCGTTGAGCCGTGTCGCTTTGAAGGATTGGGAAGAAGAAGTCGTTCGCGGGGAAACCGTGACCGCAATGCTGCTCAATCAGAACCATATGAAGCTGCGATATTTCAGGCATCCTTATCTGGACACCGGCCGTGACCTTGAAACTCGCCGCCAGGCGGAAGCGTTCCTGGTGAGCCGAGGGTATCGCATTGCGCCGGTAACCATGGACGCGTGGGACTGGATGTATGCCGGAGTTTATGAAGATGCTCGCAAGCGCGGCGACGCCGCACTCCAGCAGCAACTGGTCGGCTCGTATCTCTCCTACACGGGCCAGGTATTCGATTACTACGAAAAATTCTCGAAGGACCTTTTGGGGTATGAACCAAAGCAGATCCTGTTACTTCACGGCAATTGGCTTGAAGCCGACCACATTGGTGAACTACTGGATTTGTTGCGGAAGCGAGGCTACAGGTTCGTCTCGCTGCAGGACGCGTTGAGCGATTCCGCCTACAGCATGCCCGATGAGTTCGTCGGAGAAGAAGGAACGAACTGGATTGATCACTGGGCGATCACGCGGGGAAGGCCGCCCAGAAACACGCCGCAGTTTCCGCAGTGGGTAATAGATCGCTCTAACGCACTGCCGCGACCACCAGTGCCGTAGGTCGCAGAGAGGCCGTTGACACGTCGGCAATAAACGTCGATGATGCTATATAGCACAACGTCAAGTCGCTGCTGATGGGGCTCAGGCCCTCCCTCATCGTCGCGGTTAGCTATATAGCACGCTGAAACCAAATGCCGGACAAAAACACATTTCCCCACTACATGCTCAAAGAAATTTTTGAGCAGCCACAAGCGCTCAGGGATACGATTTCTTCACGCATTTCGCTGCAGGACGTTGAGGTGCATATAGGGAATGAGATCCGGATAAGCTCGGCCGAACTTCGCTCAATGCGCCGTATCAATATCATTGCCTCCGGGACGAGCCGTCACGCGGGGATGGCGGGGCAATACATGTTTCAGGAACTGGTGCACATATTCGCGGACGTGGATTACGCCAGCGAATTTGAATACCGCAATCCGCCGATCGGCCCCGAGGAACTCACAATCTCGATAACCCAATCCGGCGAGACCGCCGACACTATGGCGGCCCAGCGGCTGGCGAGACAAAAAGGTTCTCGCACCATTGCCATTTCAAACGTTCTCAACTCTACCGTAGCAACTGAGGCGGACGGCGTTCTCTACACGCATGCAGGACCAGAAATCAGTATCGCGTCTACGAAGGCCTTCACGGCGCAGATGGCGGTGCTGTTTCTTTTGGCCGCATATATGGCGCAAGTGAGAGAAAGCATTTCTAGAGATGCGCTTCGGATCTGGCTCGAAGAATTGTCTGCTATTCCGGAAAAAGCCGAGGCCCTTTTGCAATCGACCGATGTGTGTCGGCAGCTCGCGGATAGGTTCCATCGCTTCGAAGATTTTCTTTTTCTCGGACGCGCCATCCACTATCCGATCGCCATGGATGGCGCACTGAAACTGAAGGAAGTCTCATATGTGCACGCCGAGGGATATCCCGCCGGCGAAACCAAGCACGGGCCAAATGCGCTGATCGATGAAAATCTGCCGGTTGTGATGATTGCAACCTGCGACCGCCATGATTCCGGTTCGGTATTGCGATACGAGAAGAGTGTTGCGGACCTGCGCGGATTCAAGAAGCAGTCCGCAAGAGTGATTGCCCTGGCCTCAGAGGGAGACACTAAGGTCTCCGCACTTGCCGATCACACCATCTTCATCCCGCGCGCCCCTGAACTTCTGGCGCCTATTCTCGAAATGATCCCGTTACAGCTGTTCGCGTATCATGTCGCTGTACGGAAGGGATTGGACGTGGACCGGCCGAGAAACTTGGTCAAGTCAGTTACGCAAGAATAGCGAAGAAGTAGCGAGAGGAGGGCGCGACTCGCATCACCTCACCTGAGCAGCATACGAGGGAGCATTGGCTTCGTTGCCTGAAAGTTTTTCCCAACGTCGCCGAGATAGATCCCAAAAAATCAGGTATCCGGCCACCGCCGCAACGAGCAGCATCAGCGCGCCCGAAATCCACTGACCAAATATCAGCTTGCCGATTCCAAACAAACATCCGTACACCAGAATCGTTCCCATGACCCAGTTAAATGTATTGCTTGCCAGGTCTCGAACCTCGGGCATTTCTGGAACCAGCCTGGCAATCCTATGCCAGCCGTGCACGGTCGGATGAACTCGTCGATAGAAATTGACCAGGGTCACTTCCGACTCTGCGCGGGTCAAGAAAGTCGTAATTAACCAGGCGATAGTTGTAATGCTGCCGATCACCAAACTCTGCTTTGCATAGACAAGGGCCGCGGTCCCCGAGAACGTGATGAGCGACTTCCCAAAAAAGTGGGCATTCAGCGCGATGGTAACGGCCGCGGCAGCAATCATCGCGGAGATTTCGCTCCACGCATTGATCCGCCACCAGTACCATCGCAGGATGTAAACTGCGCCGGTGCCGAAGCCGATGCTCAGCACCACTCCCCAACCTTCGCCTATGGAATTCAATTGCGATGCGGTATATCCGCTGACGAGGACTAGCAGGACCGTGAATAGCCTGCTCACAAACACGTAATGCCGCTCCGGCGAATTGCGAACCATGAAGCGTTTATAGAGGTCGTTCACCAGATATGAGCAGCCCCAGTTCAGCTGCGTTCCCACGGTTGACATGAATGCCGCAAGAAATGCGGCGACCATCAGCCCGCGCAACGCCGGCGGCAAATAATCCCGCAGCACCATCACATAACCCTGCTCAGGATTCTGCGCAAACGCTTCACTCGGATGAATGCCTCCATTTGGCGAATAGACGACGATCGCGACAAGTGCCGTGACGATCCAGGGCCAAGGACGCAGTGCGTAATGCGCAATATTGAACCAGAGAGTTGCGGCTAAAGAATTCTTCTCGTCTTTCGCGCTGAACATGCGTTGCGCCACATATCCGCCACCGCCCGGCTCCGCTCCTGGATACCACGCCAACCACCACTGCATTCCCAGATAAACCAAGAACGTCAGCACCGGCAATGTCCACAAAGCTTCACCGGTCAATCCTTGACGAAAGTCGGGTAGAAAGGCGGTTGGGTCCGATGTAGCTCCCTGCGCATTGCTCTGAAGCGCCCGGATGTTTTCGAGATGTGCCATTAGACCGTGCATTCCCCCGACCTGTGACACAGCCACCCATGCCAACACAATAATCATCGCCATCTTGAGCGCAAACTGAAACAGGTCCGTCACCAGCACACCCCACAGCCCGCCGATGAATGTGTACAGGCCGGTGAACGGAATCAGCACAAAGACGCAAATGGCCAACGCGGTTGTCTGGGAATCTCCGAGCGTGTGGCGCCCGAGAAATCCGAAATCGAGCACACGTCCTTGCGCGATCGCTGGACCGAGCAACACCGTGATAATGCTGACCATCGCCTTTGTGACCCATCCCAGGATGAAGCAGTTCATGAACAGGCCGAGGTAGATGGCTTTGAAGCCGCGAAGAAATGCCGCGGGTTTGCCTCCATAGCGGATCTCTACGAATTGCACATCGGTGAGAATTTGGGCCCGGCGCCAGTAACGCGCAAAAAAGAACACTGTGAGCATGCCACCAACGCAGAACGCCCACCAAATCCAGTTGCCGGCAATTCCCTGCTTGGCTACGACGCCGCAAACAAACAACGGCGTGTCCGCAGCGAAGGTTGTGGCAACCATTGACGTCCCGGCCAGCCACCACGAAACGTCCCTTCCTGAGACGAAAAACTCTTCGGTATTGCCGCTGGCGCGTCGGCGATAGTAAATTCCGATCGCAAGGTTCACCAGCAGGTAGCCGATGATGACGATCCAATCCGTTAAGGTAAGAGGCATTTCTCCTCCACACTACTCTGCGGAAATGCGCGAACTGGTCCTGACTTCGTAAGCGACAGATTTGGATTGCGACTTCAGTCCAACGCTCACCGGAAGCGGCGTATGAACAACGAGTGTCGCTCCGAGCGATAGAATCCGATTACGTAAACCACCGCCTTGCCGTTCGAGGCATGGATCACCTGCCGTATTCGCAACACCGGAGACCCGCGTGGAACTTCCAGCAACTGCGCCACCCGAGTGTCAGCCGCGGTTGCGTCCACCTCTTCATCCGCATACGTGATCTCGACGCCAAAATCACGCTCGAGCGTTGCGAACAGCGAAGTCCGCGCCAAGGGAGCGCGCACCAGTCCCGGAAAATCATCTGCTGGAAGATAACAGGCTTCGAGGGCGAACGGCTCCTCTGAGGTATGCCGGATTCTTTCAATCTTCACCATGCGACTTGCGGCCGGCAGATTCAACCGCGCGGCGATCTCGTCTTCGTCGTCAATAATTTTGGAAGCGATGACCTTCGAGTTGGGGGCGAGGCCGCGGCTCGACATCTGCTCGGTATAGCTCATCAGCTTGTTGAAATGTATTCGTGGCGGCGCTACGAAGGTGCCCGCACCTCGGCGGCGTTCCACCATGCCCTCGCTCTCAAGGCCAGCGAGCGCATGACGGGCAGTCATCAAGCTCACTCCGTGGATCTTGGCAAGCTCCCTCTCGGAATTCACTGCATCGCCGGGTTTTAGCTCCCCGGCATCAATCCGCTCACGGATTGCACCCTGAATTCGCTGATAGGCGGGCATCCCGTTCTGCCCATTTCGTGCCATCGCAATCTCCATTCTCACTATAGAGAGAATTCTAAAACCAAGAATAACGGTTCTCTGCTATATAGCGAAGAAGCGTCCAAATGTAAAGGGCTGCCGAAAAAAAACCCATCGGCGGGGCCCAAGTTAGCCATATAGCAATTGGGCATGAGGTCGCAATAATGTTTCGGTGGGAGGTGAGTGCAAGAGCCACAGCGCACACATTGATGGCAATTTTCTGCGAGTGCCAGGGTGTTTTACAGGATTTTGCACAGGTACGAGTCGTTATAGAGCAGTTTGCCAAAAGCTTTTACAAATTTTCCTCGACAATTTGCATTTTTTGCTTGACGAGCGCTATTCACCTGCTATATAGCATTCGATCAACCAAAGTTTGTGCGGTTTGAACATTGTCTTCCCGGAGGTTCTGAGATGAGCACAGGCAGACTGTTTTCCTTTGCGCTGGTTGTTTCCCTTTTACTTTCCCTAGGACTAGCTCCGACCGCTTGGACGCAGGAAGTGACGGCGGCCATTGTTGGAACGGTTACTGATCCAAGTGGTGCTCCAGTTAGGGGCGCCGACGTCATTGCAACCGATACCGATCGCGGTACGGTGTGGGCGGCCAAGACCAACGATGCTGGGGCATACACACTGCCCCGCCTGCCAATTGGTTCTTACACGGTCAAGGTGTCGGCCTCTGGCTTTAGTACATCCCAGATTCCAGCATTCACGCTCGTGCTTAACCAGACGGGACGAGTGGACGTTCAGATGAAAGTGGGTCAGGTCAGTGAGACAGTTGAAGTGACGGGCGCTGCACCGGTCTTGCAGACTGAAACAACCCAGGTCAGCACCATTATTGATTCTGTAACCAACGACCTATTACCGCTGGCGACGCGAAATTATGTCGAGTTAACGTTGCTCTCGCCGGGCTCAATTTCTCCCGATCCAGCGAATTTCAACAACGGCGACAACACCGCCAGTGGAGCAAGGCCGTATATCAACGGCAATCGCGAGCAGGCCAACAACTTCATCCTGGACGGTATGGACAACAACCAAGTGTCAGACAACTTGCTGGGATATACTCCCGCTCCCGACGCCATCCAGGAATTCAACCTGATCACGAGCAATGCCTCAGCCGAATTCGGCAATTTCCAGGGAGGCATCGTAAGTACCAGCATCAAATCTGGAACAAACAGCTTCCATGGTGACCTTTGGGAATATTTCAGAAACGACAAGCTGAATTCGAACCAATGGGAAAATGGCTTTAAAGGTATTAACCAAGGAACAGGCCCATTGCCCAAACCCACACTTCGCTGGAATATGTTCGGGGGCACGGTCGGCGGTCCAGTAGTCAAGAACAAGCTATTTTTTTTCTTCGACTACCAAGGCCAACGCTTCGATCACCCGTCTACGGCCCAGACGTTTAGCGTGTTTACTGCCGGAGAGAGAACCGGAGACTTTGGTGATATCTGCACCACTGGTTTCAGTGGGGGTATCTGTACCACTGCCAGCCAGCAGCTGTACGACCCCTTAAACGGCAATGCCCCGTTCTTGAATAACGTAATCACGGAGCCGATCAATACTGTGGCTCAGGCATTGTTCAGTTCATCCCTATACCCGGCCGCTACCGGCACTGGCCTCGTGGGCAACGCCATTAATACCTACACGGAGGTTTTCAATAACAACCAGTACGACGTCAAGATAGACTACAACGCTACCGCGAGTGACCATATTTTCGGGCGTTATTCTCACGCCAAACAGCACAATCCGAAAATAAATTCCTTCGCGCTGGTCGGAACCGGCTTCTCGGACGCTCCAATCGACAACACGGTTGTGGACTGGAGTCACACTTTTAGTTCGAGGGTTCTGAATGATGTTCGGGTCGGGTTTAATCACATCAAACTGCACAACGGGACTGAGTTTGACAGTTCCGTTGGCGACCTGGGAGACCAGCTGGGGATAGGAAATGGCAACCCGGCCGGCGTTGCCGGATTGCTTGCGATTGGTTTCCCTAGCGGTTTCCCGGGCGGGATCCCGAGCGGTATCGGCAGCTCTGGAGTCCAGCAAAAGTTCCAGGATGCTGTGATACAGGCTTCCGATACAGCGATCATCAATTACGGCCACCACGTTTTCCATACGGGGTTTGAGTTCTGGCGCTATCGCGTCAACACTTTTTACACCGGTAATAACGGTGCTTTGGGGAGCATCAACTTCACGGGAATCTACACCTCCTCCGCTCCCCCAACCGGCACCGGCGGCTATGGCGGCGCCGACTTCTATCTGGGACTTCCCACGAACTATGGAAGAGGAGTCAGTGGAGGAGAATGGGGGCAGCGGTCAAGTGCTTTAGGTGCGTACATTCAGGATGACTGGCGTGCAACGAACAACCTGACCGTTAACCTCGGGCTGCGCTACGAAATCCACACGCCGTGGGTTGAGGTAAATGATCATCAAGTCAATTTCGATCTTTTCACGGGCCAAGTGCTGGCCCCGGACTGCTCGAAGGTAAACCTTGGAACGGCGCCGACGACATGCAAAGACAGCAGCCGTGGTCTCTACAACGGCACATATGGCGGGAGGGCATTCCAGCCTCGTGTCGGTCTTGCCTGGACGCCCACCGCGCTAGGTGGCAAGACCGTCATACGCAGCGCGTTCAGCATCTCGTCCTATCTGGAAGGAACGGGAACCAACCTGCGTCTTGCGCAGAACCCCCCGTTTACTGCAGCCGAGACGTTCGTAAATTACAACGGACAAGCGTTCCCAACAACCACAACCGATCAGGGGTTGGTGCCGGTGGGCGCAGCTAGCGATCCCTTCGCAGGATCGCTGGTGAGGGTATGGGATCCCAACACTCAACCCGCTCTAACGCAGATGTGGAACCTGACTATTCAGCAGCAACTTGGGAACACGGGGACGTTCCAGATTGGCTATGTTGGCCAGCATGGGACGCATTTGATGGTTCCAATGCCGTATTTACAGAAACAATTGTTACCAGTCAGTTCTTGCGGTGTTCCCCCTTGCACCGCGCCTAGCGTATTTTTCTCCGGTAATCCGACGTTCCAATCTGATATTTCGCAGATCTCTGGAACGGCATCGGTTGGAGAGATGAAGTACAACGCGCTTCAGGCAGTATTCCAGAAGCGATACTCAGCGGGCCTACAGTATCAAGTCGCTTACACTTACTCCAAATGTATGACCGACAACAGCGGTTACTACGGCACTTGGGGAAGCTCACAGGGCGTACCCGCGAATCCGTACTACCAGAACCTGTACGACCCACGGGCAGACTACGCACCGTGCTATTTCGATGCCAAGCACATTCTGAGCAGTTACGCGGTTTACGAAATACCCTTTGGCCGGGGCAAGAAGTTTGGCCATGACGTAAACGGCGTAGCCAATGCTATTGCGGGTGGCTGGTCTGTTGCTCCTATCCTCTCCATCCACACCGGCTTTCCTCTTGCTCTCTACAACTTCACCAACGACCCGTCCAATACTGGGTCTCGCGGAGCTCGGCCTGATTGCGGACCCGGAGCAGGGCGAGTTTTTGGAAGGAAGGGCGCATTTTCAGGAGGTCAGTTCATCGGCTATCAGTGGTTTGATCCGACCCCCTATACCCTACCTACCGCCGCCGAAGGTTTTGGGAGTTGCCCAGCCCAAGGCCCCGTACGCGGTCCCGGTTACGGCGATGTTGATCTGAGTCTTCAAAAGAACTTCCAGATCACCGAGAGGACGAAGTTGCAGTTCCGGACCGACTTTGTTAATGCCTTCAACCGAACGAACCTGAATACGGATTGCTGCACGACTGCGGTAGGAGCCGGAATGGGAGTTCTCTCGACCTCTCAACCGGCGCGCAATATCCAGTTTGCGCTCAAGCTCTACTATTGACCGATTTGCGACTATGATTAAAGGCAGGCATTTTCGCCTGCCTTGATTTTTTTATGCTTAAATTCCCTCGGCTGTGGTTCCTTGCCGGTCTGATTCTTGCAGCTCCGGAAGGGTTTACCCAAAACACGACACAGGCTGCCGTGTCAGGTGACCGTGCGCTTGAGCTCGCAAAATCCGGCCATTGCAACGACGCAATTCCTTTGCTCAAGAAGGCAATCGCGCAGAGTACCGATAAAAGCTTCCGCCGCAATGCAGGGCTTGCCGGCGTGCGCTGTGCCATGGTGAAGAACGGGTTTGATGCTGCAGATGAGTTCTTACGACAACTGACTCGGCAATTCCCAAACGATCCGGAAGTGCTGTACACCGCCGTTCACACGTACTCTGACCTTGCGACTCGCGCCTCCCAGCAACTCGCGACCCGTGCTCCCCAATCAACAAAGGCCCATGAACTGAACGCAGAGTCGCTCGAGATGCAAGGCAAATGGGATCAAGCCGAAAAGGAATATCACCAGATACTCCAAATGGATCCGCAACTACCGGGGATTCATTTCAAGATTGGGAGACTGCTGTTGTCCGAGGCAAATCCTCCGGCTGATGCTGCCGAGAAGGCGAAAAAAGAGTTTCAGCAGGAACTGCAGATTGACGCCAGCAACGCTGGTGCCGAGTACGTCCTCGGAGAGCTGGCTCGCCAAGCCCAACAGTGGGACGAGGCAGTGCGGCATTTCATTCGGGCCGCGAAGCTGGATTCCGGCTTTGGGGATGCGTTTCTAGGCTGGGGTTCCGCCCTGATTTCCACGAAGAAATTCTCGGAAGCCGTTGCTCCTCTTGAAGCTGCCGTGAAGCTAGAGCCGCAGAATCCAGCTGCGCATTACAACCTGGCAACTGCTTATGCCCGCACAGGACGCAAAGAAGACGGGGAACGGGAGTTTGCTGTCCACCGTCACTTGATTCAGAACAACCAGCCGGCTGAAAGTCAGCAGCCGCAGGCGCAAAGTACTCCGCAATGAGTTACTTCCGAGGTGAGAAGACATACCTTGCTTAAAAGCGGTTATCTCTCACGTAGAGAGTTCTTCCATGCTCTGGCGGGTGGGATCTCTCTTGCTGGTTTCCCGCAGTTCTCGTTCGGTTCCTCTCCCACCCCAAATCTTTTCGAATTCGTCCCTCCCGAAGTGAGCGGGATTACTTGGAAGCACACCAGCGGAAAATCCCACCAGCACTATCTCCCAGAAACCACTGGCGCGGGTTGCGCCTTTTTGGATTACGACAATGACGGCTGGATGGACATTTATCTTGTGAACAGCGGCAAATGCGATTTCTTTGATCCAAACCCGCCGTTGCAGAATGCTCTCTATCACAACAACCGGGACGGAACCTTCACTGATGTGACGCTGAAAGCCGCTGTCACCGGTGGCGGCTATGGGCAAGGTGTCGCCGTTGGCGACTATGACGGAGATGGTTTCTCCGACCTGTACATTACCCAATACGGCCGCAACATTCTTTATCACAATAATGGCGACGGCACATTTACTGATGTAACGGAAAAAGCTGGAGTCGCGGCTCCAGGCTGGTCGTCCAGCGCCGTCTGGTTCGACTACGACAATGACGGCAAGCTCGATCTTTTTGTCTGCCAGTTCGTGGAGTTTTCCAAAGAAAAAAATAAGGATTGTCGCGTCGGTGAAGACGCCAAGCGTGGCTACTGTATCCCGCACGTTTACAAGCCAGCGGCAAGCTGGCTATTTCACAATAATGGCGACGGTACCTTTACGGATGTAACTAGGTCCTGCGGAATTGGAGGTCATCTCGGCAAGGCCTGGGGAGCGGTCGCAACCGATATTAACAATGACGGACTGATGGACCTATTTGTCGCCAATGACACGGTCGCGAACTTCTTGTTCGTAAACCGGGGAAACGGGAAGTTCGACGAGATTGGAGAGGTCGCGGGCGTGGCTTACAGCGCCGAAGGCCGACCACGTTCTGGTATGGGAGTGGACTCTGCGGATTTTGACCAGGATGGGTGGATGGATCTGTTTGTCGCAAACATCGATCGCGAGATGTACTCTCTGTACCGAAACAATCGTGATGAAAGCTTCGACGATCAGGCAGGCATTACAGGAATTGGCAAGGCAACGCGCCTGATGAGCGGGTGGGGGCTGAAATTCTTTGATTTCGACAGGGATGGAGAGCTAGATCTGTTTCTGGCAAATGGCAATCCCGACGATCTGATCGAGCAACTCCAGGCGCAAGTGAAGTATGAAGAGCCACCGCTCTTGTTTCGTAATACTGGCAAAAGCTTCGAGAATATCAGCCAGCAAGCCGGACCAATATTCGCCCAGCCTCTGTCCGCCCGCGGTTTGGCCATCGGGGACATCAATAATGATGGGAACATCAACGTCCTCATCTCTGTGAACAACAGTACGCCAATTCTGTTGCGAAACAATAGCGCTCCAGAAAACCACTGGCTCGGTCTAAAGCTGGTTGGAACGAAGTCGAATCCAGACGCTGTGGGCGTCCGCATCGCGTACCAGGCGCAGGCCCTGAAGCGCAGCCGGATGAAAGTTGCCGGAGGAAGTTATCTGTCGGATCACGACCCGCGCATTGTGCTGGGTATTGGCAAACGCACAAAGATCGACTGGGTCGAGATCAAATGGCCCCAGCCGGGCGGTACAACGGAACGGCTCACAGACCTACCGTTAGACCGCTACGTCACAATCGTTGAAGGCCAAGGACGATGGAAGTAAGCGGGCGCAAGGTCGTTGTCGACTTACTGTGCGCTGGGGTTTTGCTGCTGGGTTCCGCGAAAGGTTTCCATCTCGGGGAAGTTTTCGCGCAGGCGCCGGCAGTAGCGAGTTCCGTCCGGTTTACTAACGTCACTGATGCTGCCGGAATCAAGTTCGTCCATTTCAAAGGCAACAACGGTATTTCCATAAATCGCGAGGAGTTCGGTCTCGGCGTCTGCGTCGGCGACCTCGATGGCGAC
>WNFY01001865.1_pt1 | contig 26081 bp, 22 predicted proteins | sample 5400091 | NCBI WGS metagenome assembly WNFY01 (sample SAMN13153364, study PRJNA577476) | soil metagenome | isolation source: 60 cm soil or saprolite under grassland replicate 1 | place: USA:California | collected 2016-06-15 | reverse complement strand
ATGCGTGCTCTTACGCTTGCACGAATGGGACGCCGCCTACGCCGACATGGCAAAGGCGAACACGATGGACAGCACCGACGCGCAGGTGAAGGAATGGTTGCCGCAGTTCGAGCGGCTTGAAAAGTTTCTGCCCGAAATCAAAGCGCTGGATGCGCGGATTGCGACATCTCCGAACGACGCCGCAGTGCTGCTCGATCGCGCGCGATTATTCACCCTGGCCGAGCGCCCACTGCTGGCACTGGATGATTGCGAACATGCTATGAAGCTTGAGCCGGCGTCGATGCGTGCGCGCATCCAAACTGGCGAAGCGCTTCTGGACGTTAGACGGGCCGAGGACGCAGCAAAGTTACAAGTCGGCCCGGCGCTAGCTCGCACGGCGGGGACCCGGCACGTAAGCGAAGAAGCGTTGCATGAACTTGGAGAAGAAGACGCATCGATCAGGCAGAGTCCCGGCAAATCGGAACCGCTGGCTGCGCGGGCAAAGACGTTGCGCGGGCTGCGCCAGTTCGCACTCGCCCTGGCGGATGCGCGGGCGGCGCTGGCGATCGATGACAAATCGGCGGCGGCGCATTTCGAAGTCGCCCAGGATCTCGATGTATTGGACAATTCGAAAGAAGCGCTGGTCCACACCGTCAAGGCAACGGAATTGAATCCGAACGATGGGGCGGCCTGGTACTTCCGGGGTGTGCTCGAAGCAAAGCGTGCCGATTTTCCGGCGGCGGTCGAATCGCAAACACGCTCGCTAAAGCTTGGTGAAACGCTAGACGCACTGGTCGCACGGGAGAATTGCGAACGGCGCATTGGCCAGATCGACAAGGCCGACGCGGACCTGAAACGCATCCGCGAATTGGATCCGACGAAACAATGAAACGCGCCATCGTCATTCTCTTTTCCGCATGCGTCGGCCTGACGAACCTCCATTCGGCGCCGAGCAAGGAAAGTTCGAATACCAAGTTCGCCACGGCGAATCCGTCCCGCGGCGGACCCGACGCGGGCGGCGTGGTAATCGAGCCGAGCGAAGGCCAAATCGCGCCGGGCGCAGAACTCACCATTTCATTTCCGAGCGCGATGGTGGGCGCAGACAAGATCGATCTGACCGACCAACCGTCTCCGTTCGTGAGCAAACCGAAAATCGAGGGCAATTTTTTGTGGAAGAGCCAGACCGAAGGCGTCTTTGCTGTGAAAAGCGTGGTGGCGGGAGCAAAACATCGGCTCACGCTTGCGCGCGATTTGAAAGATGTTAGCGGGAAGCCGGTTGTTGCGCCCGGCTGGAGCGCAGAGTTCACCGCGACGCCGTTTACGATTTCGAGCGATTTTTCCGAGCGCGAAAAGCTCAATGCGCTACCACAAGTCCCGCTCGAATCCAGCTACAGCGTGCGGCTGACCGAAGTCGCCGAGCACGTTTATTTTCAGGACCGCGATTCGCGCCAGCGTTTTCCGGTGGACGTGATCCTGCAGACCGAGGAGAAGCTGACGGAGCAGCCGGAAGCGGAAGATTTCCGCGTCGAACCGCGCCAACCGCTGCCGGTGGGCCACACCTACGATCTGATCGTTAATGGTTTGCTCGACGCTAAAAGCCGGCAGCCGTTGCCCTACTTAAAGGTTACTCCGGTCGGCAAGACCGAGCCGCTCAAGGTCGACTGGGTCGCCGCGTTTAATCATGCGCTCGAAGAGCCGGTCATCCGGATCAAGTTCAACGACGACATCAATCCGGCTGAAGTCACACCGGACCGAATCCGCATTGAGCCGGCAGTGAAAGAGATGCGGCTTCTCGCCAGCCGGGATGAAGTCGAAGTGCACGGACAATTCGATCTCATGCAACGCTATCGGGTGACGACCTCACCCGAATTAAAAGGTGAGCGTGGCTATGGTCTTGCCGCCGAGTCGCGTTGGGGCGCAACGTTTCATCCGAAAGAGCCATGTATTGTTTTCCCCGCTTCGCAGATTTTCCTGCGTGCGCGGCCCGAGCTTCGGTTCTCGTTTTTCCAGGTCAATACTCCTCCGGTCACGTGGAAGCTCGCGCGCATTCCGCTGGAGAAATTGCCGGCTGTGACGGCGAGAGTTCGCGACTTTGACAAAGATGCGACCGATCCGGTCACCGGAGAAGCGGTTGTCGATCCTCGGACCGGTTTCAAGAAGCAGTTCCAAACCGAATTACTCGTCGAAGCGTTCAATTTGCCGGTTATCTCCACCGGCACGGTCGAGGCGGCAACCGGCGATACGGAGACGCGCCGCGATGTGCGGTGCACCGCTTCACACGGCGAGTCGTTAGGCGGAGTTTATCTGTTCGAGGCTAGCGCGCAGCTCGGGGACGGCCGAATCGTCGGCAACCGTTCGATCATTTGCAGCGGCGATTTCATTCTCACGCAAAAGCGGACGCCGGCGACCGCAGTCATTCGCGTCACGAAAATGTCCGATGCGCAATCGGTCCCGGGAATGACCGTCCGCGCCGTGACAACCGAAAACATTGAGCTGGATCGCGCCGTGACGGACAAAAACGGAATAGCAGTTTTTCTTCGCGACAAGGTTTTCCCAGAAAAAAAGCCGGGCACCCATCTTTTTATTGCTGATGCCGCGCGCGGGCCGGCGATCCAATTTGCCGATGGCTCGACGTATTCATCATCAGGTGGCGGGGGATACGCGTCACCGCAAAAACCGCATGCCGAAATCATTACTGATCGCAATCTCTACCGGCCCGGGCAGGTAGTGAAAATGAAAGGAATCGTGCGCAATATCGCTGCCGCCGGCCTCACCATTCCGGAGCAATCCGTCGTCAATTGGCGCCTCACGCAGGGTTACGAAGATCGCGTGGTAGGAGATGGGACCGCTGAACTTTCGAGTTATGGCGGATGGGAAGCGGAATGGAACATTCCAGAAAAATCGAAGCTTGGTCATTTCGAAATTCGCTGCCAAATCGCCGGCGAGGACTATGACGGCAGAGCTTCGATCGGCGTCGAGGAATATCGTGTGCCGGTTTTTTCGGTCGTAGTGGAAGCGGAAACAGAGGTCGGCCAAACGGCGCACGCCCATGTCTCGTCCGCGTATTTTCACGGAGCGCCAAACGCGGGCGCGCGCGTCCATTGGAAAGCGACCTGGACCGCATCCGCCGACACCGGGGGTGAGGCCGACGATTACAAGCGACGGTATAACGGTTACCCGGAAGTGGGTCCAAGTCTCGATCCCTCCAGCGAACAGACCAAGACAATTGAAGGCGACACGAAACTGGATGCACACGGATTCGCAAACCTGGTGTGCGAATCTCCATTCAAAGACAATCCGGCGATCGGTCGCGCCAATGTTTCGTGGCGCGCCGAAGTCACATCCCTTGATGGTCAGACGATCATTGGCGGCGAGATGGCTGCCATTTTTTCGAATTCGACGCGCTTAGGCATTAAAGCGACCGAGCGACCGGGCAAGGACGGCGGCGTCAATGTCAGCATCGACGCCGTCGATAAGGAGGATGCAAAAATCGCGGACGTGCCGGTTCATGTCGATCTTTTCCATGTAACAACCAAGACGACGAAGGAGCAGATCGCGCCGTTCGTTTTTCGTTATCGAAACACCGATCAGTTTGCAAAGGTTGCGCCCCAAGAGACGAAAACGCCGGCTGATTTTCTTTTTCCGGCCAGCAAAACCGGGCGTTACGTCGTGGCGGCGAGCGCGACGGATCCGAAGACAGCACTCGTCAGCGACGAAACGACTTTGACGGGCGCGGAGCCCGCGGAACTTCCGGTCCAGAACGAAACGACTTTCAAGATCGAACATCGTGCCGAAGCGTTCACTCCGGGCGAAAAAGCGGTGTTATCGATTCAGGCTCCTTTCGGTGGCGTCGCGTGGGTCTCGGTCGAAACCGACGCAATTCTCGATACGCTTCTCGCTCCGGTGCCCGGCAACGCCGGCCGAATCGAGCTGCCGATCAAAAAGGAATATGCGCCGAATGCAACCGTCTCGATCTATCTTGTTAAGCCGGGTGGCGACAAGCAATTGCCGCAAGAGCGTTTTGCTGCGTCCGAAATCGAGGTCCGCCGGCCGGATCGCGAACTAAAGATCGAACCGCATCTCGCAAACACTTCGGTGAAGCCGGGCGAAACCGTCCACGGCGAAGTGCGGGTTACGTCGGAAGGCAAGCCGATTGGAGATGTCGATCTGGTCGTTTTCGCAGTTGACGATGCGGTGTTAAAACTCGGCGATTGGCAACTCCCGAATCTTCTGACCGGCTTTTATCCTCGGAATCCGTTTTCCGTCCGCAGCTATCAGTCGCTTCAGAATTACATCGAAGAGATCACGCAGAAGAGTCTCACCGAAAAAGGATTCATCATCGGTGATGGCGGCGAAGAACCTCTCTCGAACGTTACCAACCTGCGCAAGGAATTTCGGACACTCGCGTTCTGGGAAGGAAGTTTGAAGACCGGCGGCGATGGCAAAGCGACTTTCGATTTCACCGCGCCGGATAATCTCACGACGTATCGGGTTGTGGCGATCGGTCAGACGAAAGCGAATCAATTTGGCGGCGACGCCAGCGCGACGGTGCAAGTTTCAAAACCGCTTCTCATTAATCCTGCTTTGCCGCGCTTTCTTCGCGATGGCGATGAAGTCGAGTTGCGCGCAGTCGTGCAGCAAAAATTTTCCGATTCAGAAGAGGTCACTGTGCGTTGTGTAACGGATCCAAGCTGCAAACTGCTCGTGGGTGACAGCGCGGTGCAAACTGCCCAACGCGATGCGCCCAGTGTGTTCCGGTTCAAAGCGAAAGTGGTAGATGTCAATCTTACCCCGGCGAAAATCCGGTTCGAGGCGGTAGCAAAATCGGATGCGAAAATGTCGGATGCCGTTGAACTGACCTTGCCGGTGCAGCCGCCCACGATTGTGCGCAAAGAAAGCGTCGCCGGGCCTTTTAACGGGCCGCAATTTGATGCCCGAAGCGTAATGCCCGAAGCGTGGAAACACGGGCACGGAACATTCAACGCCACGATTTCGACTTCGCCGTGGCTCCCGAAGATCATGGGCGTTCCTGTCATCCTCGAATATCCGCACGGCTGCTTCGATCAAATTTCGACCAAGCTGCTCGGTTACAGTCTTCTCGCCAATTTACTGGCGTATCTGCCCGACGTGCAGGCGCGTGAGGCGGAGTACCGAAGAGTACTCGAACGCGGCATGAAACAATTTAACGACTCGCTGTTGGCTGAGGGAATGTTGCCCTATTGGCCGGGAAGTGATGCTCCAAATCTGTTCGTCACTTGCGAAGCATTCTGGGCCGTAAACGAATCGGTCAACGCCGGGTTCGAAGCGCCGGAAGGGTTGCGAGATAAACTTGCCGGCGCGCTCAAAAAAATCGTGAACGGGCAAACCGGCGCGTCGTCGTTTGAGAAATGTTTCGCGCTCTTCGTGCTGACGCAATATGAGTCAGACGAAGATTTCAGCGCGGTTTCGCAGGATTTGTATCTGCGGCGAAATGAGAGCGGCGATGAAGGTCGCGCTCTGCTGGCGATGACGCTCCAGCGGCAAAACATTATGCCGCGTGAGAAGGAGCAATTGCTCAAAGAGATTGACGCGCCGATCAAGGAGCGCGCGTTTAATCCAGCGACGCTTGGTTCAATGACGCGCGCCGAGGCAATCTGTGCGCTCGCATTCGACACGATTGCGCCAAAATTTTATACCGCGCAAAAGAAACAACGCGTCCGTGAACGAATGCTTGCGCTGATGGATTCTTCGGCCGCGCTTTCGACGCAGGAAAATCTTTGGTTGTTGCTCGCATTTAAGTCGATGATCGGCACGGACAAAGCGGAGGTGCTCAGTGTTGCCGAGCCAAAAGGCGTTGTTTCGAAAAACGGCCGCTCCGTGGCATGGCTCGATCGCAAGATCGACAGTCAACTGCTGGTGAAAGGCCTGAACAAGACGGCACTATTGTTTTTGCTGCAGGCGGAATATTCCACCGATCAAGTCGATACCGATCGCGTCGATCGCGGATTTCGCGTCGAGCGCGTCGTCCGCAATCTCACCGAATCGAAACGCACCGGCGAGATAAACGCGCCATTCAAACTCGGGGACCAAATTCTCGTGACCTACCGGATCAACACGCGAAAGAAGCAAAATTACGTGGCGCTCGAAGATTCGCTGCCAGCCGGTCTTGAGACGGTGAACCCAAATCTCGCCATGATCGGGAAGTTCTTCGAAATCCCGGCCAGCGATCAACCCGAGCGAGCGCTGACGCTTTCGTACTCGGAAATGCGCGACCGTTCCACACTCCTTTACTTCGACACATTTGACCCGGGATCGGGCACGTATTCGGTGCTGGCACGCGCGACCGCCGCGGGCACGTTCCGCTGGCCGGCCACACAAGTCGTGCCGATGTACGATAGCCGTTTCTCGGGGCTGTCCCCTTCCAGCATATGCGTTATTGCCGGCGAATAATTTTCTTCGGCGCAATCGCCGTTCTGGCGATAACGATGTCGATTTTTTGGCTGCCTTTGCCCGCGAACCTCCGACAGCCATGCATTGGAACTCTTACGCTGCTCGATTGTCGCGGCCGCGAAATCGCCGAGATCGCTTCGCCTGAAGCACGCGCACAACTGCCGCGTCGTCTCGACGAACTGGGAAAGTGGCTTCCGCGCGTGACGGTAGCGCTCGAAGATCATCGTTTCTACGAACACGGAGGCGTCGACTGGCGGGCGACGGCATCGGCTTGCACACGAAACTTGAAAGCGCATCGCATCGTTTCAGGCGCGTCAACCATTACACAACAACTGGTGAAGATGGCTTCCGGCCGACAACGGCGCAGTTGGTCTGGCAAATTTTACGAAGCAATCGTTGCCTGGAAAATCGAGCGCCGCTGGAGCAAGGATCGCATCCTCACCGAATATTTGAATCGAAGCAGCTACGGCAATCGCCGGCTCGGGCCTGAAGCGGCTGCGCATGCTTACTTTAGTAAATCCGCCCGCGACCTTACTCTGGCCGAATCGATTTTCCTTGCCGGTCTGCCGCAAGCGCCGACTCGGTTCAATCCGTGGAGACATCCCGAGCTGGCGACTCGGAAATATGAGCGCTCGCTCGTCCGTTTGGCGCAGTTGGGTGTGATCAGTGGCGAAGAGCAAGCTCTTCTGACCAAATCTGCACCCGTCGCGCGCCGGTTCGATCTACCGCGTCTGGCGCCGCATTTTGTCGATGCCGTGATTGCGCGGAATCCGTCACTGCGCGGCACGGTGAGGACGTCGCTCGATATCGACCTGCAAAATACGGCAGAACGATTTGTCCGCTCCCACCTTGCAGCACTGAATCGCTACGACATCACGCAGGCGGCGCTCGTTATTCTCGATAACGAAACCGGCGCGGTGCGAGCGATGGTCGGTTCGAACAACTATGCGGCAAATCAGGTCAACGGCGCGATGCGCCCGCGCAGTTGCGGCTCGACATTGAAACCGTTCGTCTATCTCGCGGCGATAGATCGACATCTTCTGACCGCTGCGAGCTTGTTGCCTGACACCGCTGAGGCCATTCGCGACGAATACGCAGATTACGACCCACAGAATTACAATCATCGTTATCTCGGCCCGGTTCGTTTGCGTGAGGCCCTCGGATGCTCGCTCAATGTTCCCGCAGTTTTTGCCCTGAGCCAGTTCGGCGCGCGCGGGGCTTTTTTCGAGTTGCAAAAGTGGGGCTTCCAATTTCCGCGAACATTAAGCGATTACGGCGCGGGTTTCGTCCTGGGCAATGCCGAGATTCGTCTTGTCGATCTTGCGGGCGCGTATGCGGGTTTGGCGCGGAACGGCATCTCCATGCAGGCGAAATTTCTCACCGCCGAGCATCATCCCATGGATCGAATCGCGTCGAGTGATGCGACCGCGATCATAACCGACATCTTATGCGACAACGACGCGCGGCAGAAAAGTTTTGGTGCGCATTCACCGCTCGCATTTGAAGAACGGATCGCTGCAAAAACTGGAACCAGCAGCGGATTCCGCGATGCATGGACAGTCGGCTTCGATAAAGAGCACACTGTCGCGGTTTGGGCGGGAAACTTTGATGGCCGGCCGATGCGCGATACATTTGCCATTCGTTCGGCCACGCCGCTTTGGGCGTCGATGATGCGCGAATTGCTGCGGCGCGATCGTCCGCTCGATCCACCGGCGGAAAGCGAGCGGCTTGTCCGGCGCGAAATCTGCGCGGAGACGGGGTTGCTGGCGTCGCGTCTCAGTCCGTCGAGAATAAGCGAGCTGTTTTTGAAAGGAACCGAGCCGAAAGAAGACTCCGCGAACTGGTTCGCGGCCGATGGAAAATTACTGTTGCCCGCTGAGTACGCAGGTTGGTGCGCCAGCACCAATAACACGCGTGGCGCTCACGCGCGACCGAAGGCTGGCATCACAAATCCCGTCGCAAACGCTCGCTACGAAATCGATCCTGTGCTGCCGCGTTCGCAGCAAATGATCGAGCTCACCGCCACGCTTGGCGATAGAGTCCAGTGGTTTGTCAACGGCACGCAGATAGCACCGCAATCCGATGGCCGATATTTTTGGCAAGTGGCGCCAGGTCAATGGAACATTCGCGCCGTCAGCCCGGTCGGAAGCGCTGAAGAAACGATTTTTATCGAGTGATCCGGCATGGCAGAAGATGTCGATCCACTTAAGTTCCTGCTCGAACTGAATCTTCCCTGCACCGCCAAAGAAAAAGCCGGCGAAAAAATCACGCCACCCGGGCTGCCAATTCCGCGCGAAGAGCACGCCGCTTTCATTACTGACGACTGCATTCAGGCACCACCGTTCTGATCGTTTGTTGTCTCTAACCGATAATGGCAGGCTGCTAGATGTCTACGCGATTGCCAGTGCTTTGGGACGCTGATCCGCACACGATCGCAAAGATTGCGATTCTGAAGGGCTATCTTAATGCCTGGTTCCGAGTCCTCGGTAAGAGCCGAAAAAACCAAGTGATCTTCTACATCGACGGCTTCGCTGGACCCGGCCGATATCGTAATCATCCCGAAGGTTCGCCGATTGCAGTGCTAAAGGCAGCCGAAGGAGCGATTAGGAGCCTGGGTGCCGATTTCGTCGCCAGACGCCTGCACTGCGCTTTCATTGAAAGTCATGGCGAACGCTTCAAAGTTCTGAGCGCCGCCGTCGCGCCGTATGAGGGAAATCCCCAAATCGCAATTACGAAGAAGAACTGCGAATTCAGTGACGGGATAGCTGAAATTCGCAAAGAATTTCCTGGTCCGTTTGTTGGAGAAGGCCCTCTTTTCGTGTTTGCGGATCCGTTCGGAGGTACCGGCATTCCCTTTCAAACCTTTGAGGATTGTATGCAAGGCGACACTGCGGAGTTGTTGATTAACCTGGACGCCGACGGTATCGGCCGAATTTTCTCTGCGGCGAACAACAAACGTCGCGATGCTCAATTAACCGAGCTTTTCGGAGGGGAATACTGGCGAGAGGAACTAACGACCGGTGGTGACTTGAAAAAGCTCTCCGTCCAAATCCTCGATCTTTATAAGAAGCGACTGCTGACTCTGCGCGGCGTCAGGTTCGTTTGGTCTTTTGCAATGCGTGGGAAAAAAGACGCTTTGAATTATTACCTCGTTTTTGCAACCAAGCATCCACTAGGAATGGAAAAAATGAAGGAAGCAATGAAAGCCATTGATAGGACCGGAACGTACTCCTTTTCTGATGCGCACGCAGAACAGCAGGTTCTTTTTCGCGATGATAATGCAGCGATTTACGCTGAAGCTTTGTTTACGACGTTCCAGGGTAGGACGATTTCCATGGAGGAAGCTCGTTTCTTCGCGCTCACGGAAACGCCTTTTTTGAATGCAAAGGCGATGCTCGCGATCCTCGAAAACAGCGGCCGCCTCCGGGTGGAAACGCACGGAAAAGAATTGCGGCGGAAAGGCTCTTTCCCGGAGGACAAAATCAAGGCTTTGCGGTTTGGTCGGTTTAGCGTGAACAATCCGCAAGGACAATTACCATTCTGAGATGGGTGCCAAATCACACATTGAATGGACGGAGGCGACGTGGAATCCGGTGACGGGCTGCACGAAAGTCAGCGCGGGTTGCAAGAATTGTTACGCGGAACGGCTCGCTTTGCGACTTCAAGCGATGGGAAATCGCCGGTATGCAAATGGGTTTCGCCTGACGATGCACAAGGACGTTGTTGATCTGCCGCGATCCTGGTCGGCTGGACGAATGATTTTCGTGAATTCAATGAGCGATCTTTTCCACCGCGATGTCCCGCTCGAATTTATTCAGCAGGTCTTCCAGACGATGCGGGAGTGTCCGCAGCACACGTTTCAGATCCTAACCAAACGCAGCGATCGGCTGCGGCAACTCGCAGGGCAGCTCGATTGGCCGGCAAATGTGTGGATGGGAGTGAGCGTGGAAGATGCGAAGGCGCTTTCGCGTGTTGATGATCTGCGAGTTGTCCCCGCAGCGGTGCGGTTTCTCTCCTGCGAACCCTTGATCGGCTCACTCGCTGGCATCGACCTGCGGAATATTCAGTGGGTGATTGTGGGCGGCGAGTCAGGGCCGCATTCGCGAACGATGAGCATCCAATGGGTTAGAGAAATCTTCCGCGAATGCCGAAACCAGAAAGTTCCATTTTTCTTTAAGCAGTGGGGCGGCGTCCGAAAGGATCTCACTGGTAGACTGCTCGGTGGCAGAACTTACGACGAGATGCCTGAGAGAGTTGCGGCGTAAACAACTCAAATAGCAGAGCCGGGCCTAACCTTTGCTCTTGCGGCCGATTTCTTCGAGCAGCTCGATCTGGATCTGCTGGATTTCAAACAGCCGATTGTATTGCTTTCGCAAGAGATGATCGATTTTTTCGTGGAGGTGCCGGATTTCGAGCTCGGCTTTGAGGTTGATTTTGTAATCGTTCTCGGCGCGCAACCGGTCGCGCGACTCGGCCCGGTTTTGGCTCATCATGATGATCGGCGCCTGAATCGCGGCCAGGCAGGATAAAATCAGATTCAGCAAAATGAACGGATACGGATCGAACCCGCGATTCAGCAGAAAAATGGCGTTCAGGATAATCCAGCCGAACAGCACTGCGCCGAAGAGACTGATAAATCGCCAGCTCCCACCGAATGACGCGATCCGATCGGATAGCCGTTCGCCAAAGGTCAGCGTTGTCTCAAACTGTTTGCTGATGTCGCTGGAGAGAATCTCGTGTTGCTCCAGGCTTTCGATGACTTCCTGATCGAGCGTGGAGAGTTCGCCGATTTCATCCTGCAAAACTTCCTTCACATAATCTTTCCGGAATTCACCCAGATCGTCCAAGCAGATGAAACTTTTGTCGTCCCAATCGGGCACGCTTTTCTTGATGAAGTCAGCGAGCGACGGCCGAATCAATTCCGCGATCGTGCCGTCGTGCGGTGACTTCGGTTTTTTGCAGACCTGGCAAATCATCGGTGCGGTAACAGTTTTGCTCATTGGATGTGATCTGGAAGTAGAACACTGCGGTCGATTTGTCGAATTCTGGCGCGCGTTGTTGTAGCCGCCTCGCTGTGTCGAGGCGTTAAGCGCGTTGCCACCCACACGGCGACACAGCGCCGTGGCTACAACGCCCAGCGAGCAGAATGCTCGCGCCTCATTTTTTCGGAAACTTCAGCCCGGCAATTCCCCGAAATATTTTCGCAGAAAGCGCAATTAAAAGCTTGCAATGGTCGGGGCCGATTTGGTAGACCTGCGAACCGTGAAAAAAAGCGCGGCAACGCGCGCGTTAATCGCGATATGCCGGATCGTGGCGGTCGGCGATACCATCATTAGCGAGGAGGGCTTGGTCGCAATTATTGGTCGCGACCCGCGGTACTATGTTTGCGGTGCCGCACATACTTTTGAGGAAGCGAATAAACTTGTTCGACAACATAGCCCTGATGTGCTGCTCATCGAACCGTTTCTCGAAAACCGCGATGCCATCCGCTGGATCAAGGATCTCGCGACGGAATTTCCGCGCATTCGCATCCTTGTCGTGTCACGGCAATCCGAACGGACTTATGCGGAGCGCGCCCTTTGTGCCGGAGCGTCGGGTTACTGGATGAAGAACAGTTCGGTGGCAGAGTTAATGCACGCGATTGAGACTGTGTGGGCGGGCGAGATCTACGCCAGTCGAGCAATCACTGGCCTCGCGATGCACAAGTTCGCCGGTGGTCGCAATCTTCCGTACGGGCTCGATGTTCTAAGCGATCGTGAGATGGCGGTGTTCACGCTCATTGCGGCTGGGCACGGCACCGGTCAGGTCGCGAAAGAGCTTGGTATCAGTCGCAAAACTGTGGAGAGCCATTCTGAGCACATCAAATCGAAGCTCGGCTATGCCAACGCCGAAGAACTCAAGCGCGGCGCGCGCGAGTTGATAGGTACGGCTTTGCGCTCACCGCAAAGTCCCTCATAGCTATCGGGGACTTGGGTGCGCAGAAATCTGAGCTAAAGCAGGTAGGGCGGAGCGGGTGACTTGTTAGGGACAGGTCAAGGCCAGACGCGCCGAATCCCTTATACCTCAATCGGGGATTTGCTTAGACAAAAAATCAGGGACTTTCCCCGATAGGCGGCAGGTCCGGGCACACTCACTGTTGTCTATCTGACAGTGGCTCCCCCACTGAGATTTTCCGATTTTCGGAAGATTTCCGAGAACTTCGCGCCACAGATTCCGTAGAACATCAGTGAACCCCAGAACCAGCCCCTGAAAATTATAAAAATACCATCCCTCATCCCCAAGCTTTCACTTCTCCTCGCGGTCCCGCTTCTTTTGGGATCGGCGTCCGTGTCGACACTGTCGAAGAGCGAAGCCCCGTTTACATTTAACGCTAGGGGCAACCTCAACACCGCACGCTATGACCACACGGCGACCCTGCTGCCCAACGGCACGGTACTCGTTGCGGGGGGACATGGTAACAGCAACAATCCTTTCGCGAGCGCGGAACTGTACGACCCGGCGAACGGGACTTGGACGGCCACGGGCAGCCTTAACACCGCACGCTACAATCACACGGCGACCTTGCTATCCAACGGCAAGGTGCTTGTCGCAGGAGGTTACACAGGACTGAACGGCCAGCTCGCGAGCGCGGAACTGTACGATCCGGCGAGCGGGACCTGGAGTGCGACCGGCAGCCTCAACACCGGTCGCTATTACCACACGGCGACGTTGCTGCCCAACGGCAAGGTCCTCGTTGAAAGAGGACAAGGCGCCGGCGGCTTAATGAGAAGTGCGGAACTTTACGATCCGGCGAGCGGGACCTGGACGGCGATCGGCAGCCCCAACTTCGCACCCTATCTTCACACGGCGACCTTGCTGGCCAACGGCACGGTGCTTGTTGCTGGAGGAAATGGCGCCAGCGGCGGAGCGAGCGCGGAACTGTACGATCCAGCGAGCGGGACTTGGACGGTCACGGGCAGCCTCAACACCGCACGCTGGGGGCACACGGCGACCTTCCTGGCCAACGGCGAGGTGCTTGTCGCAGGAGGTTACAATGGCAGCTATCTTGCGAGCGCGGAACTGTACGATCCGGCGAGCGGGACTTGGACGGTCGCGGGCAGCCTCAACACCGCACGCTGGGGGCACACGGCGACCTTCCTGGCCAACGGCACGGTGCTTGTTGCTGGAGGAAATGGCCCCAGCGGCACTCTCGCGAACGCGGAACTCTACGATCTAACGAGCGGGACCTGGACGGTGACCGGGAGCGTCACGAGCATTAGCGCGATGCTGACTCCGACAGCGACACCCACTCCATCGCCGGGAGTTCCAATACACGAGCAATTCGGGGTAGGAGTTAGCTCTGCGGGCAATACGCCGTTATATTGGGATGCGCTTATTCAGCCATCTGGAACACATCCATCGGTACTGGTTATTCATGGCGGAGGATGGAGGAGCGGGGCGCCACTAGGGAACCTTAATGTGGCTCAAGATATTTACCAGAGCCTTGGCTATAACGTTTTTATGATTGAATACCGCTTGGCCGATCCAGGAACCGAGATGCGCCAGGGTCACACTAAGCTAGGTGAAGTTCCACAGCCAGCGGGAGATCACGGCCCACCCTTCGAGCAGATGGACGATGTGGCCATGGCTATTAATGCGGCTCGCCTAGGAACAACTGCAGCCACAGCAGGCAAGGTGAACGGACAGGTGTTAGCCGCTGGCGGGAGCGCGGGAGGACATCTTGATGCTTGGTTTACTGCGGCTCCCTACAACGGGGAACAGCTAGATTGCGCGGTATCTCTCAGTGCCCCATACGACTTACATGACCAGGCATCATGGGATGACAGTCTGCCGGGTGGCCGTCCATGTGCTCAGTTCGCAGACCCTATAACTAACTGGACCGGGTTGAACGTTCCCGGTACGGATTTACAAATCAACAATCTAGCGTCGCCTTATCGTAGGTTTACTTCGTCGTCTCATCCGTTTATGTTCTTTGAAACAAACCAAGACTCAATGCCTTTGCAGCAGTATGACATACTTAAGACACTGCTTACGTCGCTTGGTGCTCCGTATTCTGCTACGATAATAAATCAGGTTCCGGGTGGAGACGGATGCACGCAACACTCGTTTGCATACTGGGGTCAGGCAAAAGCAGCCGCTAAGGCATTTTTATCTAGCTGCGCAGGAGGCACTCCAACCCCAACCCCCACCGCGACTGAAACCCCAACGCCGACACCGACCGAAACCCCAACACCAACGCCTACCCCAACTGAGACTCCGACGCCTACTCCGAGCCCGACCGAAACACCCACCCCAACTCCAAGCCCGACCGAAACACCAACTCCAACCGCAACGCCGACCCCGACCGCCACTGAAACCCCAACGCCGACCCCGACCGAAACCCCAACCCCAACGCCGACCCCGACCGAAACCCCAACTCCAACGCCTACCCCAACTGAGACTCCGACGCCTACTCCAAGCCCGACCGAAACGCCCACCCCAACGCCGACCCCGACCGAAACACCCACCCCAACGCCGACCCCGACCGAAACACCAACACCAACCGCAACTCCGACCCCAACCGCAACTCCGACTCCAACCGCAACTCCGAGTCCGACCGAGACTCCCACTCCGACTCCGAGCGAGACCCCAACTCCAAGTCCGAGTCCAACCGAAACACCTACCCCAACACCAACTCCAACTGAGACACCAACGCCAACCCCAACTCCGAGTCCGACCGAGACTCCCACCCCAACACCTAGCCCGACCGAAACACCTACGCCTACGCCGACCGAAACGCCCACCCCAACTCCAAGCCCGACCGAAACACCAACTCCAACCGCAACTCCGACCCCAACCGCGACTGAAACCCCAACGCCGACACCGACCGAAACCCCAACTCCAACGCCTACCCCAACTGAGACTCCGACGCCTACTCCGAGCCCGACCGAAACACCCACCCCAACGCCCACCCCGACTCCGACTCCAACTCCGACTCCGACTCCGACTCCAACTCCGACTCCGACTCCGACTCCGACTCCAACTCCAACTCCAACTCCAACTCCAACTCCTACCCCAACTCCAACTCCTACCCCGACGCCTACGCCAACGCCAACGCCTACCGCAACTCCGACTCCGACCCCAACCCCGACTCCAACCCCAACTCCAACTCCCACGCCGACTCCGACCCCAACTCCAACAGCGACACCTACGTCTACGCCGGTGCCGCCCTCGATTACAACTCAGCCTGCCAATAAGACAGTCAACCCCGGCGAAACCGCCACATTCAGTGTGACGGCTACAGGCACAGCGCCGTTAAGCTACCAGTGGCGGAAGAACGGGGTGAACATCACGGGAGCGACCAGTGCTTCCTACACCACTCCGCCGGCGACAGCGGCCGATAACGGCAGTCTCTTCTCGGTTGTAGTTAGTAACAGCGGTGGAAGTGTGACCAGCCATAACGCGACATTGACGGTGAAAACACCGCCAACGATCACGACTCAGCCTGCCAACAAGACAGTCACCGTGGGGAAGACGGCCAAATTCAGCGTGACGGCTACAGGATCGACCCCGTTGAGCTATCAGTGGCGTAAGAACGGCGTGAACATCACGGGAGCGACCAGTGCTTCCTACACCACTCCGCCGGCGACAGCGGCCGATAACGGCAGTCTCTTCTCGGTTGTAGTCAGTAATAGTGCCGGAAGCGTGACCAGTAACAACGCGATCTTGACCGTGCGGTGATGCTACGAAGTTATCCGATACAAATGCGGCGCACAGCATGACCGCCTAGCCAAACTCCTCCCGCGAGTTTGTCTTCACTGAACCGCCCGGGCGATTGAGATCAATCGCCCTACCTTTTTCGACCATCGGGATTGGTAGGGCAATCCTGGGCAGGGGAACAGCGAGCTATTTGTTGTCGCCCGGCAAGCCGCGTTCGCCGAGCCATGGAAAATGCCGTCGGATGTGCGCGACGCGTTTGAGCCCAAACGGTTCGATCGTTTTGCTTCGAATATGCGCGATCGCTTCCTCGACGGAATCGGTGGCGTAGATCAGTCTTAGATCGGAGGCGCCAATCATTCCGCGCTGCGCCATTTTGTCGATGAAACCGATCAGTTCCTTCCAGTAATCGGTCCCCATGATCACAATCGGAAAGTTTTTGATCTTCCCGGTCTGAATCAGCGTCACTGCCTCAAACAACTCGTCGAGCGTGCCTGCACCGCCGGGCATGACAACGAATGCGTAGGAATATTTAACCAGGAGCGCCTTGCGGACGAAGAAATAATGCATCCGCACGCAGCGGTCGAGATACGGGTTTGCCGCTTGTTCGAAAGGCAGTTCGATATTGCATCCGACAGAGCGGCCACCTACTTCTTTGGCGCCGCGGTTCGCCGCTTCCATGATGCCAGGCCCGCCACCGGTCATGACCGTGAACCCGAGCCGCGCGATGGCTGCGCCCATTTTTCGAGCGAGCTCGTAATGCGGATCGTCTTGATTGATTCGAGACGAGCCGAACACGGTTACACACGGGCCCACGAAGTGGAGGGTGCGAAATCCACGCAGGAAATCGCGCATCACTCGCAAGAGGGTGATGAACTCTTCGAAACGCGAACGCGGTCCTTCGAGGAAAATCTCATCCGCGCGTTCCGGCGACGCGGTCAACGCTGTATCCGCTGATTCCGGAGCTTCGTCGATCGGAAATTCGGTGGCCATGCGGATTCAGCCGCGATGATTGCTATTGGCGACTCGCCGCACAATCTCAATCTTGCTCCACGCGATGCGTTAAACCACCTTAGGCATTCTCCCCGTTGCGAACGGCAGTCCGGGTTTGGCGGCTCTGATTTGTCGCGCGGCGGCCCGAAATAACCCCGTTGGCGATTTGACGAACTTTTTTCAGCCAATGTCGCGCCCCTGCATATTCCGTGGCAAGGATCGCGAGCCCAATCGGGATAACGATGAACGCCGGCCCCGGCAAAACCAGGAGCGCAATGCCGATCAGCAACACCGTGGCTCCAACAACGGAGACGATGATTCGCCGGACAATCTTGATATTTTCGAGATTCCAAAGACTCAGCACTCGTTTGATCCAATTCATGTGGCGTGATCGGTTATTTCGATTCCGGAGCTGCGCTTCTGTTCAAAATCAAGTGATGTTAAACACGGCAACTTTCTTGGAGCGAATTGCGCAGCGCATTTTATCGCCCGTCTCAACAATCTTCGATCAGTTCGATTCAAGGCAATTCAGGCGCGAGCCAGGCTAGAACCCAGCACTGTTGAAAAGCTGAGGCGTAGGTGGGAGCACAGGTCTCCAGCCTGTGGAGCATGCGGGCATCTTGCCTGCAGTTGGCCGAAAACTCGACAGGCAAGATGCCCGTCGGCCCCACAGCCAAGATGGCTGTGCTCCAACCGCTGGGCGAGCTTTTCAAAAACGCTAGATAGGTTCTAGGCATTCAAATCATCAGGCTCGTTGAGGTTCCGGTAGAATAGTTGCTCTTCTTCAGACACCTGGATGGCGCGTAGTCTGCCCATTTCCACGAGTTGATTTGTTAACGTTTGCATTGAGAAATCGAGTCCGGAACATGCGTTAATAAAATCGATACGCGCTTCGACTGGGTAAATCGCCGCCAGCGGTTCCGCCCGGGTGCCTATCATCGGGAGAACGCCGCGACCTGGCTCAACCCTGTCGCAGAGATATCGCAGATGGACTTCCTTCATAGAAGGCATGTCGATTGCCAGAACGAGCAAGTAACTGCTTCGAATTCGAGCTAATGTCGCGGTCAATCCACTAAGAGGGCCGCGCGATGGCGGCTCGTCCGCGACAAACGTGACATCGCTCGGTCGCCAGGCCGGATCCGTTCGCGCTGAAACGAGGATCTCTTCCGGTTGCAATTTATACAGGAGATCGAGTTGAATTTCCCAAAGCGGTTTTCCGCGAAAAAGGATTGTTGCTTTATCGCGGCCCATGCGACGCGACTGGCCGCCAGTGAGCAACACCGCGCTGATATTCATTCCGCGCCGGCAGGAATCCTCGCGGAAGAATGCAATTTTCCACTCGTCAGCATCCTCGCGCGCAACCCACCGCGCCCTTTCAGGAACTCTTCTGCGCCCGGCGCGATGGCGCGGTTCATCCAGTAACATGGCGCGCATTCCTGGGTGCCATGAAAACGAACGCCTTGAACTTCAAAGTCCTGGCCGATCAATTCATTGAGATCGACATCGCGCGTCATGACATTGCGACGGAGCGACGCAGGCGAACAATCGTGCAGCTTGAGCGCGCCGCAAAGTTCGTCAAAAAATTCGAGCGAAAAAAACGTGAGCTGTCCCTTGTAATTATCTTTGAAATCGAAATAGCGGTCGCCGCGAATGCCGCGACCAGCCACGCATTCGATTATCGGCACTTCGATTGCAGGATAATCGCTTGGTTCGCGCCCGTGATGGCCGACAAAATTGTGCCCGGGCGAAATGTAAAGATGGCATATTTCCACCGCACTCATGATAACATCGAGACGTTCGTTTTCACATGAAACAAAGCGGGATCGATTCGCAAAAGATCATCCGGCGAAAGCCTGACGGCGAACTGGAGTATTTGCCTGACGATCTCACCATTGAGGATCCGCTCGAGATTCGCATTGGGCGCAGAGCGCTGGCGACAACAATGCGCACGCCGGGTCACGATGAAGAACTCGCAGCTGGCTTTCTTGTTTCCGAAGCAATTGTCCGCAAGCGTCAGGAGATCGCGAAAATTTCTGCCAGCGGCAGGAACACGGTCATTATCAATCTCGCGGCTGGCGTGAAATTGAAACTAAATTCTGCGCGACGCTTCGGAACGATTTCGAGCAGTTGCGGAATTTGTGGCAAAGAGAGCATCGACGCGATCCGCCAAAATTTGCCGGCAATTCGATCGTCAAACATCAGAATTGACATTGACACTTTGCTGTCGCTTCCTGCCGTCCTGCGAAAACAGCAGGGCGATTTTGCACGCACGGGGGGAATTCACGCAGCCGGAATTTTTGATTCTATTGGCGAATTGAAAATCGTTTGTGAAGACATTGGCCGGCATAACGCCGTGGACAAGGCGATAGGCCGCGCGTTTTTGGACGGGCTTTTGCCGTTAAATCGACATCTTCTCCTGGTTAGTGGACGCGCTTCTTTCGAGATCATGCAGAAAGCGTTGGCCGCGGGCATTCCGATCGTAGCCGCTGTCTCAGCGCCTTCGACACTGGCGGTAAGCTTCGCGCGCGAAAGTAACCAGACCTTGATAGGTTTTCTCCGCCCGCCGTCGTTCAACGTCTATTCGCACATCGAGCGCGTGATTTTGGAAGGCAAATGATCGTGCATTGCGCAGCAAGGAACGGCGGCTTTCGAGCCGCCGACTTGGAAAAACGGCGCCCTGGAGAGCGCCGCTCCTTGATGATGAGCCAACCGGAGCCCGCTTTGTGCAACGCGCGATCGGCGGCGCCGCGTTTGTTCATCTGGCGAGTCGGCACGACCAGCACCGGAGTCTTCGCACAGCGGGCGATCTTCTCGGCCACACTCCCAATAAGAACGTGCGGGAGCCCGGTGCGGCCATGAGTCGAGGTGACAATCAAATCGGCGGAAGTTTTTTCCCATTGCATATATTCTTCGTCCCTTCTGGATCGCCCGCGTTTCTTGCTTTCCAAATTAAATTTGCCGCTCGCAAAATCCGGGCATCCTGGCGAATTAACGACCGACCGCCGCGCGCAAACGGTCGAGAAAAGCAGTCTGTGCGGGATTGATTTTTCGCCGCGCAACTTCCTCTGCGAAGAATTCCGCGCGATCGATTTCTGGAAAATGTTTCAACTTTCCTGAATGTGGCGGCCATTCCATTTCGAAAGTATTCGATTTGAGTTTGAAGGAGTCGGGCAAATCGCCTTCGAACGCCCACGCGTGAACGGTCTTGCCGCCTTTCTGTTTGATCGAGCCAAGTTCTATCCAATTGCCATGCGGCTGAATGCCAAGTTCCTCTTGAAATTCGACCTGAGCGCGCGTGAGGAGATCTTCATCGGGCGAGACTTCGCCTTTTGGAATCGTCCATGCGCCTTCATCTTTTCTGGCAAAGAACGGGCCACCCGGATGCACGAGCAAGAGTTCCAAGCCGCCGGCTTTGCGGCGGAACATCAGCAACCCCGCGCTGATACGACTTCGCTGAGATTTTGAGGTAGCCACAGATGCGACACAAATTATAACAGATGATTTTTCCGGCGAAACTCAACGGGTTTAGAAGCATCATGGCTCTGAAAAAGCTGAGTGGCATGCAAGAGCGCTACGTAGCGTGTTGATGCCGCTCCTACCGGAGCTTGAGCATGCTGGCAAATAATCCAGCTATGATCATGTCGCGCCTAACGGCGCTGTCGTGCTTCTGAGCGCAGCTTTTCAACAAAGCCAAGTATCATCAGTTTCGGCGCCGTTACGCCATCGCTACGGTTCAGCGGAAAACCGCTGAAACGGTCACGCGTTCCTTGTTAAGTATCGACCGGAGCTGGTTCGATTTTCTTGTGCTTACATCGCGGAACCGGCAGATTACGCGGCTATGGGTCCGTCGCGACGACCAAACATTAAAGCTGTGATCGTTTCCGTTTACGGAACCGTTCTGGAAAAGATGCAACCGCAGCCGGATGCCGACACGCGCTGGCAGACGCTTTGGGAGGAACGGTTCGGGGAACCAGCCCGGCTCGATCTCGCAGCGCTTAATGCCGCCGTCGACGCTGAGGTCGCGCGGGAAGAGGCTGTTATGCGGGTAGCGGGAATTCCGAATCCGATTGCTTTCTGGCCGCGGGCAGTAATGGCCGCGCTGCCGGAACTGGAACGGCTTCCTCCCGATGCTCGACACGATTTTCTGTATATTTACGCACAGTTGCGTAGTCCGACACGGGCCGTGACCGGAGCGGTGCTGGCGCTGCGCCAAATGCATCGTCGTGGATTGGTGCTCGGTATCGCCTCCAATGGCTATCCACACACGGCGGTGGAACTTGCTCTGGCCCTCGAGGGCAACCGTGGTCTGGCCGCGGCGTTTCTTCCGGTCGGGCTTGAGCCGGGTCATACCGAACAGGCGGCCGTGGCGGCAGGGGCGCTCTCGATCTTCGCGCGCCCACTCTGTTTCTGGGCATTCGCGCATGGGTTTGGCAAACCGGACCCACACGTTTTCTGTCATCTCACGACGCGGCTGAGTCTGCGCGGTATCAGACCAGAGGAGACGCTGATCGTTGGGGATTCCGAAGCCGGCGATCTTGCCCCTGCGCGTGCTTTTGGCTGGCAGACATGGCGGCTGGCGCCGAGACCTGTTACGGATGTGCCGCACTCCGGCAACTGGTTCAGCGTGACAGAGTGGCTGGACTTGGGATAACGAACGAAGCCACGAATGCACGAACTCATCCGCGATATCACTTATTGCACTGTGGCTGCGTGGGTGCTCGGCCTGGGTGCGCAATTTGCGCGGCAACCGCTGCTCCTCGCTTACCTAGCCGGCGGGTTCGCACTTGGCCCGATGGGATTCGGCTTTATCCAGTCCGCGGAATCGATCTCGGCGATCTCAGAACTGGGTCTGATCTTTCTGCTATTCATGATCGGGCTGGAGATCGACCTGAAGAAAATCGCCAGTGCCGGTCGTTCCATTACTCTCACGGCACTGGTGCAGATCCTCGGTGGAATCGCGCTCGGCATCATTTTTTTCCGCCTCTGCGGATTCCCACTCGGCGCCGGGAAGTGGGACGCGCTTTATCTCGCCGTTGCCGGTGCGCTCAGCAGCACGGTCATCGTCGTCAAAATGCTCTACGACAAGGAGGAGCTCGACACTCTGACCGGACGCATCACGCTGGGTGTGCTCGTGCTCCAGGACCTAGCGGTCATTCTCTTTCTCGCAATCCAGCCGAATCTCGAAAACCTCGCTCCGGGCATTCTGCTCCTCTCGCTCATACGCGTGACCGTTCTGGTAGCGGCGACGTTTGCTGTAAGCCGTTACGTGTTGCCGGCTATCTTCCGCGGTGTCGCTCGCGTGCCGGAACTGATGCAGGTCGGTGCGATCGCATGGTGTTTTCTTATTGGCGAATTTGGCCAGAGACTGCACCTCTCGCGTGAGATGGGCGCGCTGGTGGCAGGGGTGGCGCTCTCCACCTTCCCATATGCGCTCGACGTCACCGCGAAGGTGATCAGCCTGCGCGACTTTTTCGTGACCCTCTTTTTCGTGGCGATCGGGATGCAAATTCCGCTGCCGACTGGCAGCCTCGTCGTCTGGGTATTGGCGTTCGCTGCGTTTGTGGTCGTTACCCGAATGGCCACTGTCTTCACGCCATTGTATTTTATGCGCCGGGGCCTGCGAACCAGCGTCATCCCGGGGTTTAACCTTTGTCAGGTCAGCGAATTCTCGCTCGTGGTGCTCGCTCTTGGCGCTTCTGCGGGTCACCTTGCCAGTCCCGCCACTCGCGGCATCGTTGCGCTCGCGTTCACTCTCCTTGCAGTTGTTTCGACCTTTGGCATGGCAAAATCCAACAGTTTGGCGCGGGCGCTCATTCCGTGGTTAAAAAAGTGTGGTCTCCGTGATCTCGACCAAATAGCCGAAGATGCCGACGTCCCTGGCGTAATTTCCCACGGCGGCGCCGCCCGGATTATTTTCATCGGCTTTTTCCGCACGGCCAGTTCCCTTTTGGAAGAGATCCAGCGTCATGCTCCTGAATTGGTCGCCGACATCGCGGTGGTGGACTTTAGCCCCGTTGCGAGAGATGGCCTTCTTAAACGACGCGTTCCCGTCATCTATGGTGACGTTGCGCACCGGGACACGCTTGTGCACGCTGGTGTGGATAAAGCCGAGGTGCTCATCTCCACTGTTCCAGACTCGCTGCTCAAGGGGACGACGAATGCGCGGCTCGTTCGTTTTCTGCGCGAACTCAACCCGACTGCAAAAATCATCGCCACTGCCGATATGCTTGTGCAGGCGAATGAGCTTCTCGACGCAGGCGCTGACTACGTCAACGTCCCGCGTCTGCACCAGGCTAATGATCTGCTCGAAGCCGTGCGCGCCGCCAGAGACGGGCTGCTTGATGAAAAGCGCGCCACCCTGCGCGAAATCCTGCTCGATCGCCGCGAGGTGCTCGCCTGAACGCGAGTCCGACGACAATTCCGCGACGTTTATTTTGCAGAAATCGAGCTGCCTTCTTTTTTGCCACCCCAAAGGGAAAAAGTGTACGTGAAGACCACGTAGCCGAACAAATCGTGCTGTGACCCGTTGTTAACGTACAATGCGGGATTCACCTGGAAATCGCGCGTGATGTTCCGGGTGAAGCCGATCGTAGATGAATTTTCCGAGCCGCTCTGGAAATCGACCTGCACGCGCCAGGTCTTATTGAAATCATAAGCGTAACCAAGGATGGCTTCGTTTTTGTAACCGGCGTGAATCGCGCCGGCGATGATTTTGTGATGCTCATCGTAGTAACCGGCCTCGATGAATGGCTGAGGATCAACATCGAGATGCGGCGACCAATTCACAAATCCAACCGACAGCAGATACGGCTCTTTTGTGAGCAGCCCAAACTCCGTGCCGAAAATCCAATCATCCGGCTTAAACCCGCGAAAGACTGCAAACTCAGCCCATTTCGTTACCCCCATCTCGACTTGAAGCTCGTACGGGTTTGCAATCCGCTTGCTCTGTGCCTGGAAACTGAGCGAGAGATCGCCCGGTCCTTGCAAGTCTGGCGTCACGATTTGGCTCAAGCCTTTGGTCGTAGCCAAAGAGGAAGGGGCGCTTGCAACAATCACCATCATCACGACGAGCGCCGCGAACTCGATTCGCTTGTCTCTCGCTCCGCCAATCTCTTTCTGCAAAGCCTTCGCCACGGTGCCGCGAGTAAAACCGTTGCTCTGGAATTTGTCGAACTCTGTGTTGACCCCGAACGCTTTCGGGGTTGAACACGCGACGGGCGATCCTAAGATTACAGCGATGCGTGTGCTTGCCATCGACGCTTCTTTGCGCAACACCGGTGTCGCGATTGTGGATGCAAACAACGGCAAACCGCGGTCCCTCTATTTCGGCACGATTCACAACGCGAGTTCGATGCGCTCCTCGTCCTGCCTGGTGGCGATTCGCGATCGCCTTGCCGGATTAATTCGGGAACACGATCCGGATTGTTGCGCGCTGGAATCGGTGATTTACGTGCAAAGCTACAAGACTGCCATTATCCTTGGAGCCGCGCGGGGCGCAGCCATTCTGGCTGCGGCGGAAAACGGATTACCGGTTTTCGAATATTCTCCCAGACGAATCAAACAGGCCACGGTTGGACGCGGCGCGGCCGGAAAAAATCAGGTCGCGTTTATGGTGCGCGCGCTTCTCGGCTTAACGGAAACTCCGGATGCGGACGCGGCGGACGCCCTAGCAATCGGCTTGACGCACCTCCGCTCACAAGATGTGGCAGGCCTCGGAATCCCGGGAGCGACACAAATATGAACCCTCCTTCGGTCGCCGCGGCGACGTTTGGCTTGGCAGACGAGGCGATTGCCGATCTTCGCGTGTGTTGGCTTGGGCGAATGGAATTTGCCGCCGCGCTTTTGTTGCAGGAAGAAATCTTGGCAAAGAAACGACGGGATCGTTTTTCAGCCGACGAATTGCTCTTGCTTGAGCACGAACCGGTTTACACGATTGGCCGCACCCCGGACAGATCCAGCTTGCTCGGTGCAACGCATCTACCGCATCCGCTCTTTTCGATCAGTCGCGGCGGGCAAGCGACTTATCATGGGCCTGGGCAATTGATGGGATATCCGATTATGGATCTGCGCCGGTGTGGACAGGATTTGCACAAATATTTGCGGTGGATCGAACAGTTGCTCATTGAACTCCTTGCCGGTTACGGCATCGCCGCGTCGCGTCGCGAATCGCTTACCGGCGTTTGGGTTGAGAATCGTAAGATTGCATCGATCGGCGTAGGGGTACGTCATTGGATCACGATGCACGGATTCGCGTTGAATGTGTGCGGCGATCTTTCGCCTTTTAATCATATCGTTCCCTGCGGCATTAATAAAATCGCAATGACATCGATTGAGAAAGAGACCGGGAAAGCATTTTCCGTTGCCGATGTGGCGACGGCGGTCGAGAAACTGGCGTTGGAACGAATCCTCGATTTACGCATGGCTCAAGAAGCACAATCGGTGAATGTTTAAGGAGAATGATCTCGCTCGAAGATAACGTGGGTGACATCATCGGAAAGGCGCAACGCGGCCTGCGCATTTCCGATTCCGAGCTGGCGGAAAAAGCGGGTGTCAGTTCGCAAAAAATCCATCAGCTGCGCGAGGCTGATGTTGATGAAATGGCCCTCTTGAGGATTGCGCCGGTTTTGGGCCTCGACGGGCGGGCGCTTTGCGAGTTAGCGAAAGGCGAATGGCGCCCGAAGAAAATTGACCAGAGAGATTACCTCGCGCAATTCAACACGCATTATCACGACATGGCGGTTAACGCCTATCTTGTCTGGGATCCGGTCAGCCGTGCCGCAGCGGCTTTTGATACCGGCGCGGATAGCACTGAAATGGTACGCTTTGCGAATCGCCATAAATTGGATGTGAAACTCATTCTCCTTACCCACGCGCACCCGGATCATGTCGCGGACCTGCCGCGCCTACGCGAGGAAACTGGTGGAGATGTCTTCACCTCCGCTGGCGAACCGGTTCCCGGCGCGGAGCCAATCGAAGAGGGAAAG
>WNFY01001624.1_pt1 | contig 26087 bp, 22 predicted proteins | sample 5400091 | NCBI WGS metagenome assembly WNFY01 (sample SAMN13153364, study PRJNA577476) | soil metagenome | isolation source: 60 cm soil or saprolite under grassland replicate 1 | place: USA:California | collected 2016-06-15 | reverse complement strand
CCCCTGCTGAGCAAGTCCCGCCCCCACCGATATCATGTTCTGCTCGCAGACGCCCATGTTCACGAAACGTTCCTGTAGCGCTGCCTGCACGTTCTCGAGAGCCCCAAAACCAAGATCGCCAGTAAGGAAGATGAACCGCCTCTCATTTCGGCCAAAGTTCTCGATCCAGCTTGAAAATTCTTTACGCATTGGAGGTCTTACAGCAAGGTTAATGCAGGCCGGCATCTGCAAGTTCGGATAACGCCTGCGCGTACTGCTCATCTTTCATCGGCAAATAGTGCCATTCCACACGGTTCTCCATATACGAGATTCCGTGCCCCTTAACGGTTCGAGCGATGATACATCGAGGCTCCGCCGAGTTCTTGACCGCCTCATGGGCGCGGCAAAGGCTGCCGAAATCGTTACCGTCATCGGCGACCGCAACTGCGAAGCCGAACGAGGTCCACTTATCGACGATTGGTTCCAAATTAAGAATATTCTTTGTATACCCAATCCCCTGGACACCATTTAAGTCAACGACAACAGTCAAAGCGGATAGCTTCTGCTGCCTAGCAAACAACGCCGCCTCCCAAGTGGCCCCTTCATTGCAATCGCCGTCCGACAACACGGCGAAAACCTTGAATGATTTCCCAGTAAAGCGGCACGAAAACGCAATCCCGCAGGCGAGACCCAAACCGTGCCCGAGACTGCCGGTCCCGAACGGGATGGCGCGGATCGCGCCTGAACACGGGGGGTGGGCGGACAGAACGGTGCCATCCTTGTAGAAAGTAGAAAGTTCAGTTTCAGGCAATCGGTCCGATAATGAAAGCGTGGTGTAGAGTGCAGCCGCCGCGTGACCCTTGGACAGCACAAGGACATCGTGCTTTTCCATTCGGCCAAAACAAAGATCGACCAAAATCTCAAGGCAACTCAGCGACGAACCGATATGGCCTGCGCCAGCCATTTTGTACAGCTCAAGAATTTTGGCCGCACAGCGTTGCCTCGCCTTCGCGAGCCTTTTCAGGTTGTTCCGATCCGAATCGGATGTCACAATCATAAGATGGTGAAGATTGATCTCTCCCGGGGTGTCGACAAGTGACAAGAACTTTCGGGCAAGATGCGAAAATTGCGAACTTTTTACTCGGCCGTCCGGCCTCCTCTGCCCGCGCAACACACGCGAGACGGCAATTCGTCCAAGCAGCGTGGTAGTACGATGACTGAAACCGGAAACCATACGTTTTCCATGTCACGTGGTGCTGCACTTTCAACCGCAGTTTCAGAGAATCGAAGGCACCGACGTGATGGGCACATTCCTGCCGTGATCTTGGTTTGTCATGAAAGGCGTTCCTCAATTCAAGGCGAGGACTGGCGTGTGAATACTGGTCTTGCCTCTTGAAATAGCACGGCACTCAAAACGCCCACTGTCCTCAATCAGCCGTTTCACAATGAATATAAGACATTGGCCATTCACGAAAATCGTCCTCGGATGCGTCACGGTGTTCTTGACAGTCTGTTATTGCGTGGAGTTGCATCTGGGAGCACTCGAACTGCTCCGCTTCACTAGTGGAGCACTGGCTCTCTGGATGCCGCTGGGAGGCTGGTTCTATTTGTTGCTGCGAAAGGAAGTGCCTGACCGAACCGTCCGAATCGCTTTCAGCGCCGCTGGCAGTTACGCGCTGATAACACTCTTCTACTTTACCGCAGCCACACTCCACTGTAGTTGGCTTTTCTATTCGGCGCATGCTGCCGCGATGGCAGGGCTGATCTATTACGTGACTAAGAACAGGCGCCTTTTGCTCTCGCGAGCAAAATGCTTCAGGCGTTTCGACTGGGTATTGGCCGCGCTTGTGGCCGCAAGCATGGTGGCAAATATTCCCGTGCAATCGGTTTGGAGAAAGGACGCCCGAACCGGCGGAACGATCTACGACGGCTTCCCAGATCACCTCTTTCATGTAGGGCAAGCTTACGAGCTGTCCCGGCACATTCCTCCGCGGCAGGCGACGATCCGGGGTGGCTCGCCTGAGCGAGCTTACCATAACTTTATGCATCTCACAACGATGCTAATTGATCGCTACACCGGCCAGCCGGACATGCTGCGCGCGCACCTGGTTTATCACTACGCCGTGATTCAGATGTTGATGTGTTTGTTGTTGTATGGCATCGGAAAAACACTAGCAGCTTCTCGCATGGCCGGCTATTGCGCTCTGGCTCTGATGTATATCGCCGTACCTCCCGCCCCCAACATCTGGCCGGTGGCCGGATGGGAGAGCTTCCCCGGATTCTATTTCACAGTTTTCCCACACCTGACTAGTGGTCTCGAGCCCGTTACATTGACGTCCCCACAAATGTACTCGGGCCTAGCCGTGCTTTATGCTGGCATGCTGGGCTTGCTACTATTTTTGGAACGCGATTACCGAAACCAAAAGGCCTCTATCCTGATCATTCTAACTGCTCTGATTTTCGCAACAACGCTTCGTTTTAGGATCCACATCGCTCTTGCCGTCATCCCGGCCTTCCTGTTGATAACGTTGCATCTTTGGCGAAGAAAACACCAAAGCGTGTTCTTGCTTGCTGGCTCCTGCGCTGCCATTCTGGCGGGCTTGCTCTATCTTGAAATGCGATCGCCCGTTTATCTCCAAGGATCGTCGGATGTGCATTTGGGTTTAAGCGCTTTACCGCGCTTTTTCAATTCATGGCCACTCGCTCGGCAGGTACACGATTGGCTGATGCGAGCGATCTCTCAACCGGACGTGACAAAGTGGGCTTGGGAAGCGACCTGCATCCTCATGTTCTCCCTGCTGAACGTGATTGGCATTCCTCTCTTGGCCGCAAGTTCGATCTATGTGACGAGCAAGCGCGCCCGGCGGGTCTTCAGCCCTTTCAACTTTTTGGTTTCTTTGGCCGTGGCGACTTCCATCTGTTTGGCGATCTTTCTGACAACGGACTCCGACAGATACTCAGTGGGAGGGCAATTTCCCTTCCACACGCGCTGGTATCTGTTTCCATTTGCAGGCGTAGCGCTTTGGAGGATAGGTCGATTTCTTCAGAAACGCTTTTCCTGGCCCGCTGCGGTCTGGACGTCGCTTGTTTCGATCGTCCTGGTTGCTGGACTGCTATATCGCATTGCCGGGCCGGCATCACTGCTGACACGCCTTGCCCGCGAAAGCCGTGTCGCAGTCAAAGCTGAGGAATGGCCTGCGTTTGTCTATCTCAGAGAGCACACGCCTCCGAATTCGGTTATCCTAACAAATCGATACGGGAACGATCGTAATTTTGTTGTGAGCGGCTTGGCTGGACGAGCCGCTTATCTGGAACTCCCTGGAAATCCTGTGGACAAACAAGCCCTCAAACTAAATCCTCGAGACGATCGCGTTGCAATCACAAAAGCTCTCTGGTCAGCCGCCGGCGACGCTCAATTCTGCAGCCTGCTTCGATCCACACCGATCACGCACATACTCGAATTCCAGGATCACCCATGGCCAGTCCACCCGCCCGACTGCCTGACTCGCCTCTGGGAGAACCGGGAACACACGTTGATCATTTGGCAAGTCGCACGAGACGCGCATTCGTAATCTTACCTTCTCAGACCACAGGAAGGAATGAAACCCATCGAGATGCATCACACGCGCTGCCCTATCTCGTGCGAAGAAGGCGACTGGTCGGTGAGGTATTTTAGTGTGCCCACGGTTTTTTCACTCTTTTGTACCAATCCAATGCTTCCTTGGAGTGGGGCTCCTTTTTGCCGGGTTGTTTTGTCTGAAACGTTACCTGCGGGAGCGTGGCATATCGCAGGTCAAGAAATTCACGCAGATGCGGACGCATTACCGTTTAGCGGATCCTCACTGGCCGAACGATGGTCATGGTAAAAACATTACCATCTGCTGCGCGCGAGGATGATTCCAATCACCAATAATTTCCGCGGATAAATCAGCCAGTTTTGCCATCGCTCCAATTTCATCCAGTGAATAATGGAAAGGATCGCGGTCGTATTCCGTCTTAATTCCTCCGGGCTGGTGAACGATCGATGCCAGATGCACGCTGTGCGGCGCCAAAAAAAACGTCGCAAAAAACCGACCTCCTGGCGCCAGCACTTCACGAACCTCGGCAAAGCAACGAATAATATGATTCGCGAAGAGGTGCGTAAAGACGGAGAGCGCGAGCAGGTAGTCAAACTTTTCGCGGAACAGACCCAGTTCGAAACGATCGCTTACCGCCAGATGAGGATTTTTTTGAGTCAAACCGGCGAGCCTGATCTCATGCCGGCCTGCTTTGATCAGAGAAGGATTAATGTCCAACCCGTAATAGTTTCCCGGCTCCAGATATTTGATCGCATGAATCCCGCCACGAAGAGAGCCGCACCCGATGTCAAGGAGCCGATGGCTTGGCTTCAAACCACGCGCGCGCAGGAATTCGAATTGTAGCCTTCCGATTTCTTCCCACATCCCCCCGACCATATCGCGATGTGTTCCGGCGTTGATCTGTTCTTGAGTTAATTGCTGATAATACTGATTGATTTCGCTCATACCAAGAATGGTTAGGTCTGCTGCGTACTGGTCATCCGACTTAGCCAAGCCTGAAATTCTCTTGGAATATGGCCAGCCAGAGTGAATTTAGCAGGGTCGAGGGGCGGCAGGGGGCCGCGTAGTCTGGAGGATTCCGCACCCCAGCGGACTATCGCAAGTCGCAGTTCCTCCAGGGAAAGGCTGGTCGCAGCACCTCCATGTACCTGGTGAAACGTCCCTTCTCCGAGAAGCGTCCAAACGTGATCTGCTGCGGCCACCGCACGCGCATAAAAGTCGAGGTTGACCAATCCACCGCCGGCTTCCTCATAGCGTTCGTCGAACCCGCCGAGTCGATCAAAGAGTGCGCGACTGACGAAAAGGCAATTCGATTCCGAAGCCGGTTGTGAAATTCCCAGCCTGGTTTGCGCGCTACCTGACGAAATATCGAAAAGCCGATAGCCGTTTTCCCACCAACGCACCTGATCGAGCAGGTGAGACTCAATGTCATGGTTGTACCCTTCCGCCACGCTTTCCGGTTGCCATTTGGGCCCGAGATGCCAGCCTCGCACCTCCACAATTGCGCCCGGGGCCAATTTGAGCAGCCGCATACCCCACGCCAACACTCCCGGCGTGACCAGGCGCGCGCCATCGATCATCAGGCAAAGCAACGGCGCGCGCGAGAGCGCTGCGCCGCGATTCATCGCCAGCGCGGGATTAGGGCTCGACTCATTAGGCGAGAGGTAAATGTATTGCAGATTCGGCGAAATTGTTCGCGTCTCCTCATCCAGACCTTTCGCTGAGCCATTATCGATCAGGATGATCTCGTAGTCGGTCGTCTCGACACCGCGCTGATAGGGTGGGAGAAGGGAGCGCAGGGTGTTTTTGATCTGCGCAGCCATCTCATAGCAAACGACGACGACCGAAAGCTTCGGGTACACATCAGGCGATTTCATGGCTCGTGATCCTTAGTCCGTGCTCAATCTTAGCAGTTTGAGTTTCGCACAGAAATGTGACACAATTTGGCTCGAGCTGACAGCCTAACCAGAACAATTTCTGGGGTGCGCGGACGTGTTCGCGCTTTAAAAGCGGCGACATGGTGCCGCACTCCAAACCAACTATTTGCCTTTTTTTTGAAGCGAATAAATTGAAGGGTTCATCGACCGGTAACACTGCCGTTTGCATCGCCGGAGCACATCGCTCAGGAACGTCGATGCTTACGAAGCTTTTGCATACTTGCGGCCTCTACGTGGGCCCGGAAAGCGAATTGATGCCCGCACAGGCTGATAACCCTGATGGTTTCTGGGAGCATTTGAGGTTCGTCGCGTTGAACGACGAATTGTTGAGTGAGCTTGGCGGGGCGTGGGACTTGCCACCGAGGCCTGACGAGAACTTCACGAGCGCGCGACTGGATCCGTTGCGTCTTAAAGCACAGCTGCTCATTGAACAATTTGACTCGGTAAGCGTGTGGGCTTGGAAGGATCCACGCAACAGCTTAACGCTGCCGTTCTGGCAGCAGCTGTTGCCGAATCTTAAGATCCTCATCGTGGTGCGAAATCCGCTCGAAGTCGCGCACTCGATGCGGGAACGAAATGGAACGTCGTACTCGCTCGGTTTGCGGCTGTGGGAAATCTATAACCGCCGCTTGATCGAGGCAGCAACCGGGAAGGAGCGACTTGTCACTCACTATGATTCCTTTTTCCAAGAGCCGGAATTGGAATTGCGACGGATCGCGGATTTCATCGGTTTGCCCGATGCGCAAGTAGTCAGCGCAGCCGCACTGGTAAAAAAGCGAAGACGCCACACTCATTTCACGCTTGAGCACTTGATCGATGCCCGTGTCGCTCCGGGAGTAATCGAACTTTATCGCGCTTTAATTGGCGAAGCATCGACAACGGGAAGAAACAAACAGAACTTGGCCAACAGCCGCCAAAGCGGGAGTCCGGACGAGGCCGACTTCCTCCCGGGATCAGTGAGCCGGCTCAATGCCTTTGTCCCAGAACGGATTGCGCAGATCGAGCATCTCTACCGCGAACTCCTTGCGCAAGCGGAAGCTCGCCACGACCGGGAAATGGCGAAACTCAGCGACCACCTTGAGCACGTGACTCAGCTTCTTCACGACAAGAGCATCAGCCTGGCGGAAAGCGAAGCGCGGGAAGACGAGCTGCGAAAGCGCTTGCGCCTGCAACTCAAGGCTGCCGAGAGACTTTGCCGGTTTCTAGACGAGACTGATGACGCAGCAGCCCGGCTTCGCTCTTCGGGGCGCTGGCAAATTGCAAACCCGGTTGCCGCATTAAAGGCAAAACTTTCTCCCAGGAAATCGCGAGCCTTACTGGGCTATGGGCATTTGGAAAAGATCGTCTCGGCTTATCAGCAATGGCGCGCCAGTCACCCGGAAGTCACTGCGGTTGATGACCAAATCCAGGCGCTGATTTTGGGAGAAGCTTCTGTCCCGGCGCAGAGGTTGGCGCCTGCCGAGCCTCCCCTGCCCACGCGCCCGATTGAGTTTCCAGTCCATGAGGAGGTCGAAATCTCCATTATCATACCTGTGTTCAATCAGTTTCGTTTTACCCAAGCTTGTCTGGCCTCGCTCCAGGAACATAACGGGCCGGAACGCTTTGAAGTCATTGTAGTAGATGATTGCTCAATAGATGCGACCGGAGAGACTGTCCCGAGGATGCCGGGCGTTGTTTATTTGCGCAATGAAACCAATCGCGGGTTCATTGCCTCGTGCAACCGCGGTGCTGAAAAGGCGCGCGGCAAATACCTTGTTTTCCTAAACAACGACACACTTGTCACAGATAGCTGGCTAAGCGCGCTGATGGAAACCTTTACCGAAGAACCACGGGCTGGCATCGTCGGCTCAAAACTCATCTATCCAGATGGTCGCTTGCAAGAGGCCGGCGGAATCATCTGGCGAGACGCATCAGGATGGAACTATGGCAAGTCCGATGATCCCGCGAAACCTGAATACAATTATCTTCGCGAGGTCGATTACTGCTCAGCAGCGGCATTGATGATTCCCAAGTCGCTGTTTCAAAACGTGGGCGGCTTCGATTCACGGTACGCGCCTGCGTATTACGAAGACACCGACTTGGCGTTCAAGGTTCACCAGGCTGGCTGCAAGGTATTATATCAACCACTAAGTGAGGTTATTCACTATGAAGGCGCCACTGGCGGGACCGATCTGTCCAGCGGCACAAAAAAGCATCAAGAGATCAATCGCTCGACCTTCGCCGAAACCTGGACCGCTGAACTGATGGCAAAACCGGCTACCGGTGATTTGGCGTTTTTGCATCAGCCTCCCCCCGGCCGAAAAAACATTTTGGTGATCGACCATCATGTTCCCATGTCGGACCGCGATTCAGGATCGCTCCGGATGTTTCAAATCCTCAGGCTCCTCAGCGAGCTTGGGCATCGCGTCACGTTCATTCCCGATAATCTGGCAAACATTCGTCCCTACACGGGCGACCTCCAAAAACGCGGAATCGAAGTTATTTATTATCCGCATATCAAAAAAGTGCGCGACTACCTCATTTCGCATGGCTCCGACTTCGATGCCGTGGTGCTCAGCCGGTGTGATTTTGCGCGCAAACACATCGCCGATGTTCGCATGTTCGCACCGCAGAGCCAGATTATTTTTGACACGGTTGATCTTCACTTCCTCCGTGAAGACAGCCAGGCGCGGCTAACCGGGGACTTCGAAGTGCGCCGGAAGGCGCAGGAGAAACAGCGGCTCGAGCATGAATTGATTGATCAATCTGATGAGACCTGGGTGGTGAGTCCCGTCGAGCAGCAGCTGCTCCAAGAAGAACGGCCCGACAAGCCCATACAAGTGGTTTCCAACATTGTTGAGATTCCCGGATCAAGCACACCCTTTGCGCTGCGCCGGGACTGGCTTTTTATCGGCGGGTTTGAACACACGCCAAACATTGATGCTGTTCTCTTTTTCGTGCAGAAAATTTATCCGCTACTGAGCGAGCATCTGCACGATGCCAAATTTTACATTATCGGCGATATGGCGCCGCCGGAGGTAGTTGCATTGGCGACTGAGAGGATCATTGTCGCGGGGTTACAAAGAGATGTTCGACCGTTTTTTGATAGCGTAAAATTATCTGTTGCCCCTTTGCGCTTCGGGGCTGGCGTGAAAGGCAAAATTAATCAAAGTATGGCTTTTGGCGTCCCAGTGGTGGCCACCTCATTGGCCATCGAAGGGATGGCGCTGCAAAACGGTGACGACATCCTGGTAGCAGACGAGCCGGAAGATTTCGCACGGGCAATGGTTGAGCTTTACGAATCGGAGGACCTTTGGAATCGGATCTCTGAGAACGGCATTAAGAAAACGCGCGCCCTTTATTCAACCGATACGGCGCGCAAAAAGTTAGAGTTTCTGTTCAGCGATGAGCACCTCAGAGGTTTAGCGCGATCGGCAGCGGTTGCGCAGCCGGACATGGCGGCGATAGCAGCAACCAGCTGATTTGGTTCCTACGAGTGAGTAACACGGAGCGGCCCACAGCGATTACGGGGAAAATCAGCGCGAACCCCAATCTATCTCCTTTGGGCAAGGCTGCGTCGTGATTTCATGGGAGATTAACGATCCCGCTGGAGGGAAGGTTCGTGTTTCAACGTTGCCCGGGCACGAAAAGGTGGTCAGCTGCAGCCAGGAGTAGTCCGGACAGACGAACATCCCCTGGATTGTGGATTCAACGGTGTATGACTTTCGTCTTTATGCCGCTAGCCAGCCGGATACGCCCATTGATTCGGTCAAGGTTAGGCCATGATCTCCATTCCGCGCCCCCCGCTCTGCACGAGCTTGCAGCCGAAGCAATGCGGGACACATTGACATAATGGAGCTTTCGCAATTCATCGCGACTGTCTTTGCCTGCACGGCGGAAAATTTCACAAGATTTTTCCCGTCTGGGAACAGCATGGCTTTCACGTGACGCCGGCGCATTTCTACCAACCTATTCCTGATACGCGCACCTTGCCCGAAACGCTGTGGAACCGACCGAGCGAGCTAGTGGGCATCGACATTAACGACTCCATGCAGCTCGATCTACTGCGGAATTGTTTTCCAAAATTTCGCGACGAATACGAACAGTTTCCAACCAAACCGACTCGGCAGCCGAGCCGTTTTGATTTAAACAGCGGTCTCTTTGATGGCGCGGACACCTTGGTTGCTTATTGCATGGTACGCTATTTTCAGCCACGGTTGATCATCGAAATCGGCAGTGGGTTCTCTTCGCTGATCTCAGTTGAGGCCGCGGCTAAGAACAACAGCTCCGCGTCGATCTGTCTCGAGCCGTTTCCGCAGGAGTTTCCTCGGCAGGGGTTCTCCGGATTACACTCCTCAATTGAAAAAAAGGTCGAAGATATCGACATTGAATTCTTCTCAAAACTCGACTCCGGCGATGTCCTTTCTATCGACAGCTCTCATACGGTAAAAATTGGCGGAGACGTCAACTATCTGTTCTTGGGGGCGTTGCCGCGTCTCAAGCCAGGCGTCATTGTCCACGTCCAGGATATCTTTCCGCCTTTTAATTATCCGCGGACGTGGGTGCTGGATGAGCTTCGATTTTGGAGCGAACAATATCTGCTCCAATCGTTTCTAAGCTTTAATTCCGAGCTCGAGGTGCTGATGGCCAATAACTACCTCAGTCACTACCATAAGGAAGATCTCAAAACTACGTTTCCGAATTCACCATGGTGCCGCGGGGGTAGTTTCTGGATGCGGCGAAAGCCTCCCGTAGATTGAGCCAAGAACTAGGAAAACGAGTTTTAAAATGGGTTGAAATGCAAGAAGAGCCACTAGCCGCCGGAGCGCCAGCCAGCTATGCCGGCTTTTTCACAGACGCACATTGGTGGTTGTTTTGCCTTCTAATCCTGGTGTTGAACCTTGTTCTTCTTGCATTCGATCCTTTACCAAAACTATTTATGGGAGACTCAGAAAGTTACCTGTGGACGGCATTGTCCGGATGGATTCCTCCTGATCGGTCATTTTTATACGGATACGTCGTTCGCTGGTCATCCCTTTGGACAGAAAGTCTGACTTCTCTACTAATTCTTCAGGTTTTTCTCGGCGCCGTCACGGCAATTCTAGTTACGATTATCTGCCGATCGATTTTTGGACTTGCCAATAGCCTGTCCTGTCTTTTCGGCCTTCTCTGTTCGCTGGATCCGCTGCAATTAGTGTGGCAGCGTTACGTTATGACCGAGACGATTAGCCTTTTCTTCTATGTGCTTGTGTTGCTCTTCTCTTTTTTATACCTGAAGGAGCGACGTATTTGGCAACTAGCCATTGTCCAGACACTGGCGGTACTCGTGATAAGCTTCAGGATGAGTTATCCGCTTGTCGTTCAGATGAGCACCTTTTTTCTACCACTCATAGCTTTTTTCCCAGAAATTCGAGCAATGTTCCGGAAGCGTTCCTCTATCTGGTCGAAAATGTTGTTGACGAAGTCGGCGGGATGGCACTTGGTGCTCAGCATTCTGTTTATGTTCGTGCTGCATCAGGGCTATCGACAAGTTAACGGTAGGCTCGCGGGCCGCCAACCTGCATACCTGCTTGGTAGTGGCCTTAGCCTCCTGACCACGTGGGCGCCTGCTCTTAAGCCGACTGATGCCCCCAATCCCCGCTTAGCGAAGTTGATTTCGGAAGGTGACCAGTTTCAACTGAACGACATATGGTCAAGGGACGCTCAGCTTTATTGGCCTGGACACCTCGCGGCCCGATGGAAGCAGATCGAGCCGAAGGCCGCCATCTCAAACCAATTGGCAAAGCAGACAGCATTGCATGCGTTGTGGCGCCACCCATTGAGCATCGTGATGTTGGGCGCTAAGACATTTCTAGGCTACTGGGATTTCAATCGCGTTCAGCGACGCGCGAAACTTGATTTAGGAAAGGCGGGAAATAACCGGCCTGAAACGAGAACATGGAAACTGGCTTCGCAGTTTAGTTTATCACCGCCGCAACCCGGAGACGCCGAAGCGTACACGTTATTGCAACGATACTTTTTGCGTTCCCAGCCATACTATTATCTTGCCCTGCTATCCCCCTTCGTTTGTAGCGCTCTGATATTTTTGGTGTCCGAGGAATATGTTTCTCTCCTTTTTTTCCATAGCTGGATCCTTTTTGGAACCGTCACCATTCTCGCGAAGGATGTTAGTGTGCGATATCTTCAACCAATGTCGCTCCTAACAATATTGATCTTTGCCGTATCGGTGAAAGTCGTGACTGATCGACGGTCCTCGCCGACGTCGTCAACGGCCCGATGAACATCACCATTTCAGGACGTGCTGTTCTTATCGGCAGCAATTCGATCTGTTCACTGCTCAAGGATGAAGTTCAGCCGCCTCGCCTCGGCTTTGCGCGAACGCTATACGCAGAAGCACACCTTCGACTTGTATCGACAAGTGATGGAGTGCGAGAGGGCGGAAATAAAGGGCGTTGGTGTCTACGGGAATCTCCTCGTGGACTTTCCTGCGGACTCCCTAATTGACCATCGACGTGCTATAGTGCTAGTCTGCTTGGTGATCGGGTTATCTCCTCCTTTTTCCAGATTGAGACCGGCCTTTTGGTGTTCTCTGATCGCTTCGAGAGCAGCGCGCCGAGCAATTCCATGGCAGCAACAATGGACAAAATAAATGCCGAATAATGTGGAGTCTAGGAATGCGGCTTCGGCTTGCGGTGTTGAGCATCTTCAACCGGAAGGCACGGTGCTCGGGAAGGTGGAATTAAGCATCGTCATCCCTGCCATGAATGAAGAAGTAACTGTGGGCGAATTCATCGAGTGGTGCAAGGAGGGCCTTAAGCGCGCCGGAGTGGTCGGTCAGATCCTCATCGTCGACAGTTCGACTGATAACACGCCCAGGATTGTGCTCGAACGCGGCGGCGAGGTCCTCCGCACGCCGAAGCGTGGAGTTGGTCGCGCCTATACCGACGCGATTCCTTATATCCGCGGAAAGTGGATCCTAATGGGCGACGCGGACCTAACGTACGACTTTCGCGAGATCGCTCCATTCGTGGAGGAGTTTCGGAAGGGCGCGGAGTTTGTCCTGGGCAGCCGCTTCCGAGGTAGGATTGAGAAGGGGGCCATGCCGAAGTTGCATCGTTACTTTGGCACTCCTCTTACCAATTGGATTCTCAACCGCATCTATCGCAGCAACTATTCCGACATTCACTGCGGGATACGAGGAGTGACGCGTGAGGCGCTGGACAAAATCAATATCACGTCGGACGGGTGGGAATACGCCAGCGAAATGGTGCTGAAAGCTGCGCGACTAAAGCTCGCCAGCGCCGAGGTGCCCATCAAGTTTTACAAAGATCGGGAGGGACGCCTCAGTCACCATCGCCGTGTCGGCTGGCGATCATCCTGGATTGCCGGCTGGGTGAACTTGAAGGTCATGCTGGTTTACGCAGCGGATTCATTTTTGCTCAAGCCCGGCATCGCGTTGATGGCGATTGGATTATTGCTTTCTCTTGGCCTGGCGGCCGGACCCGTGAGGATTGGAAATATTGGCTTTAGCTTGTACTGGATGCTCTTGGGGGTGACTTGCGCGACTCTCGGTTATAGTTCGCTCCAAATCGGGATCCTTGCCCGCGTGATGCATGGGCTGCGACCTCGATTTGTTAAGCGGGCGCAAAAATTCATGAACTACGATCGCGGAATGCTCCTGTCGGCTGGCTTTACGGTGGCGGGTCTGGTGCTCCTTGGGAACCTGGTCTGTCGCTATTTGAAACTTGGACTCAACCTGCAAGCTATCTCTCATCCGGCTATTCTCGGTCTTCTGCTGGTCATCCTTGGGTTTCAGACATTCTGTTTCACCTTGCTCATGGAAATGGCAAAACGCGTCAGGTCAACATCTCGGCGGTGAGTCTGCGGGCGAATGAAAGCTATGGACAGCGCGGCCTAAGCCTGGCCGACCGGGCGGGAGTGTGGCTGTCGCAGCGGGCAATTCACAGGCATCTCCGAAGCCGGAACGAGCTTGAGGTGTTGGAACTCGGCTGCGGCTATCGCGCCAGCCAGTTAATCGCCTTGGAACCGAAATTAAAACGTGGCGTTGGAGTGGATTTCCAGATCGCGCCGGAGTTGCGGACCCGGGAGAAATTCACTTTCCATCAAGGAACAATCGAAGAGACACTGCCTCAGCTGGAGAGCGCAAGCTTCGACGTAGTCATGCTTATCTCGGTCCTGGAACATCTGGCGGAACCGCAGTTTGTCATCGAATCCGCATTGCGGTTACTCAGGCCGGCAGGGCTTCTTCTGGTTAATGTCCCGACCTGGGTCGGGAAGCGATTCCTGGAGTTATCCGCATTCCGGCTTGGGCTCAGTCCGAAGGTCGAGATAGACGATCACAAAATGTATTACGGCAAACGCGATCTCTGGCCAATGCTCGTCCGGTCCGGCTTCAAACCGAGTCAGATTCAACTGACGTATCACAAGTTCGGTCTGAATTTGTTTGCCGCAGCCGAAAAGGCCGACTTAGCCTAACAGGACCAATGGACGGTAGTCACCTCAGTTCTCTAGACTTCAAAACGACCAAAGCAAACCGCGGGCCGAAAATTCTGCCGGTCATTCTTGTGCTGGGCGTACTCTTTTGGATCGTCGCCACGACAGGAGGACGCCAGGTCTTTGTTAAGGAGGTGTTGGGTGAAGCGTATGATTCCCAAGCGGAGCATTTTCTTCGCGGTGATGTGGGAGTAGACATCGACGCTATCCGTCATGAGGCCCTGATCGTGAACGGCAAAGTGCGCATGTACTTCGGCCCGTTCCCCGCGTTTGTGCGGATGCCGCTAAATTATATCTATCCGAACGGGCGAGGATACTGGTCGCGGATCTGTGGTTTTTGCGCAGGAATGATCGCGTTGAGCGCATTCGCAGGACTCGTCCGGATGTGCTTGCGGTCATCTCAGCTCTTGCCTCGCTGGCAAAATTGGCTCGGAAATGTCTGTCTAATTGGATTCGCGTTTGCCTCTCCTCTGCTGTTCTTCCTCGGAAGCCCTACGATTTACAACGAAACAATCATCTGGGGACTGGCTTGGTCTCTTGCCGCCCTTTACTTCGCTTGCCGGTCTCGAACAGCCGAGGGAATGGTATTGACTTTTTCGCTGATTGCCTTCTCTTTTTGCGCGGGCGCAGCCTTGCTTTCTCGAGCGACCTTTGGCGCGCCCTTCCTTTTAATTGCGCCCCTCCTTGCGCTTCGCTTGTTCCGCAGAAACCCAATCCGTAACCTCGCAGCGCTTTTTCTTCCGGTCGGGGCGGCTTTCCTTTTTTATCTGTTTCTGACCTACGCGAAATTTGGCGATTTTAGTGGGATGCCCCTCCGTTACTCTGTCAATAGTGACCAACGGCAGTTCGCGCTAAAGCATGGGCTTTTTCGTCTTGAGCGGGTGCCTTACAGCTTCGCGGACTACTTCATCTTGCGCCATCCAAACCTCCAGCATGACCCTCCCTTTCTCAGGGCCGAACGTTTTAATCCTTCCAGCTACCCGACTCTTTATGTCATGCCTTTCACCGAAACATACTCCTCGCTGGTATGGTATTCATCCTGGATCGTGCTAGGCGCCGTTATCGGAGTGGCAATGTTGCTTCGATCCGGAGCCTCCGACGCAGTGGACCGCGGAATCGCGGTCGCCCTTTTCGCTCAAGTTATTGTCATCTTATCGTTCATGGGTCTTGCGCAGCGTTATACCGCGGAGATTTATCCATTCCTTGTTTTCTGCTTGGTAATCTTCCTGCGAAGCGGTGGAACTACTCTGTACCGCATGCGATATGCAATTATCGGTTTGGTTGCGCTCTCGGTCGTCATCAACTCACTCGCGACCGCCTCCGTGCTGGGAAGGGATGGGAACTTGCCCGTAGAAACGCGCACCTTCTGGACAATGGATCACCCGAGGAAGTGATCTTTATGGTTCAATCACGTTCTCGTCTGGCGGGTTTGGGTGTCCTATCGCCAATCCGGATTCTCTGGAGCATCGCTCTTACTGCTTCGTTTCTTCTGTCAGTCTTTGCCGCATTTCGAGGCGCCTACATCGGGCCGGATTACTATACTCACTTCGCGCGGCTCACTGAATGGCCCAAAATCTTTGATTTCTCCGCAACCAGCCCACCCATCTACTATTTGTTTGGACACGCACTCTTTCTACTCATCGGTAGCAGCAATGCTTTTCCGATCACGCTCTCGATAGTCCAGGCAGCAGCCAATACGCTAGCAATGTGGTGTTTTTTTCTGTACACAGAGCGTCGCTTCAATTCGGCGCTGATTCATTTGGGTCTTGTTTTCTTTCTGGCATTCCTGCCGGTCCGAATTATCCACGAAACTACAATTGGGACAGACTCGACGACGATTGTACTGTTTGTGCTCCTGCTTTTCCTTTTCGACAGATTTCTGTCTGAGGAAGGTTGCACGCTCAAGAACGCAGGCCTTCTCGGCTTAGGATTAGCTCTGGCGGTTTGGACGAAGTACAGCTTTATGGCGCTTATTCCCGCCATTTTCCTCCTCCTTGTTGGCATCTGGACGCAGCGCCGGTGGAAGCTAGAACGCTTTGTAGTAATTTGCGCTCTCAGTTTAATTCTCCCTGCGGGGCTAGCGCTCCACAGCTTTTTGGCAAGCAGCCGTGTACATGGCTACAATACGGAAAAGCATTGGCTGGCTAAAGGGCAGTCGCCTGACATGGATTACCACGACCTTTTCTCCGTCAAAACCAATGATGTCCGGCTTTTCCGCGCTCCCGAATACTTCAAGCGCGATATCTTGGCAGCGCACCGATACAGCTATCTGGCATTGGTGCATCTCGGCATCTTTACCGACACAATGAATCTTTTCCAAATCTTGAGCGTTCCTCAACGCTTCGGAAGCATTATGATCCCAGATCAAAAGATGCGGCGTCCTTGGAAAACGCCAGTGATGGTGGTGTCGATGTATCTGGGCGTTGTTTGGACGCTATGCGCGCTAATTGCTACGCCTTGGGCTTTGCTTCGGGCCACGCGAAATCTCTGGAGAGGTAAGCTGGAACGTGAAGACTCCTCGATCTTTTTGGGAACTTCTTTCTTTTTACTAATCTTCCTATCGATTCCGTTCGTGCGTGGCGGCATGCTTTTTGGCTATTGGACACCACGGCTGATTCTGCCGTCCCTTGTTTCGTTCTCACTAGCCGCATTTCTTTTCATCGACAGGAAAGTTGAAAGACGATCCAGCTGCGTTGTGCTCGCCCTTATGGCTCTCGTGGCGATCCAATGTGCAATCGAAATCGTAATGCTGGCGTGACATCAGCCGCTGGCGGGATCGAAACTCCCTTGTCCACAGAAAAGAATCGCTTTTGCTGGAAGGCTTCGGCAGCATTCCAGGAATCGCTGGCGGTTGACCTGATCAACGGGCCGAAGGGCCTTCTTCAGCTAATCTCCGCGAATGCATCTCACGGGCAGAACTCGATATCCGCTGGACAAGCTCGTCTAACTTTTCCACGCTTGGAGTTCCGAATGATCATCACGCGTTCTCCATTGCGAATCTCGCTCGGCGGCGGCGGGACTGATCTGCCTTCCTATTATCGCAAGCACGGCGGCTTTCTCATCGCCGCCGCAATCGACAAATACGTCTATATCACCGTTCATCGCCGGTTTGTGGATGGTTTTCTCCTAAAGTATTCCCATCTGGAGGAAGTAGGCACGATCGAGGAGATCAAGCACCCGATCTTCAGGGAAGCTCTCAAGCTGGCGGGCGTGCAGGAACGCAATTTGGAGATCGCGAGCATGGCCGATATTCCAGCCGGGACCGGGCTCGGATCATCGGGCAGCTTTACAACGGCGCTGCTCAAAGCCCTGCACGGGTTGCGCAAAAATCTTGTTCATCCCTCTGAGCTTGCCGAGCAGGCCTGTCATATTGAATTAGAAAAATTGAGCGAGCCGGTTGGGAAACAAGATCAATACATTGCCGCTTACGGCGGCATCACTTGTTTTCAATTTCTGCCGGATGACCGGGTCCAGGCGTCACCCCTCAAGATCTCCGAAGAAACATTGCTTGAGCTGGAGGACAACCTGTTGCTGTTTTTTACAGGTTACTCGCGTTCAGCCTCAAAGATTTTGCAGGAACAGGATGACAAGAGCAAGCACTCTGACAAAGCGATGGTGGAGAACCTGCACTTCGTGAAAGAACTGGGGCAACAAAGTCAGCGCGCATTGGAAGGCGATGATCTTCACGAGTTCGCCCGGCTGATGGATCTTCACTGGCAAAGAAAAAAGGAACGCTCGGCCGCGATGAGCAATGGGCAGATCAACGATTGGTATGATGTTGCGATGGCGAATGGCGCGCTCGGGGGGAAAATAATCGGAGCCGGCGGCGGCGGCTTTCTTATGTTCTACGCCCAGGATAAAGCTCGCCTGCGCCATGCAATGCGTGAGAGAGGATTAATGGAAGTCCGTTTCCGGTTCGAACCGGAAGGCACAAAATTTCTGATTCAATGAGGGCGCAGGGAAAAGAGATTGACCTGGCCGATTGGCACGTAGCCATTTTGGCGGGCGGGTTTTCAACGCGACTTCGGTCCGCGACCGACAAAATCCCCAAGGCGCTGTTGAGGGTCGGGGGCGAACCGTTTCTAATGCATCAGTTGCGGCTTCTGCATTCTCAAGGGCTTCGCAGAATAGTGCTCTGTGTCGGCTACCTCGGCGACATGATCGAAGCAGAACTGGGCGACGGAAGCAGTCTTGGTATGCAAATTGCCTATTCATTTGATGGCCCAACTCTTCTGGGGACCGGCGGCGCATTGAAGCGCGCGCTTCCGAAGCTCGGCGAAAAATTTCTGGTAATTTACGGAGACTCATACATGCCGGTTAATTACTCCCCGATCGTGGAAGCTTTTGTCCTGAGCAGGAAACCGGCTCTGATGACAGTTTTCGAAAACCAGGGTCGCTGGGATGCGAGTAACGTCTGGTTTGAAGAAGGGCAAATTCGTCGTTATGACAAAAAACTGCGTACAACAGAAATGCGCTATATTGATTACGGGATCGCTGTTCTGAGCACGAAAGTCTTCGCGTCATTTCCCGATGACCGAGCCTTTGACTTGGCGGACGTTTATTCCGGTCTGGTGTCCGAGAAACAAATGGCCGCGTATGAAGTGAAACAACGCTTCTATGAAATCGGCTCGCGCGAAGGCCTTGCGGAGCTTGATTCCCTGCTCCGCGACAAACCAGCTGCCATCTCTCCATGAGTTATTCGGAAGAACACCTGCGGGAAGCGGCCGAAATAGTCTCCAAACTCGACGCGGCACTTTGCGAAAAAGCTGTGGAGTTACTGGCGACTGTGCGTGCGCGTCGTGGGCGGCTTTTTATCCTTGGGGTTGGAGGTAGCGCGGCAAACGCTTCTCATGCCGTCAACGATTTCCGGAAGATCGCGGGCATTGAATGCTACGCACCCACGGATAATGTCTCGGAGCTAACCGCTCGCACCAACGATGAGGGATGGACTTCCGTTTTCAGCGAATGGCTCAAGGGAAGCCACCTCAGTGAAAAAGACGCGCTTCTTATTCTGTCGGTGGGTGGGGGGAGTGTGGAAAAAAATGTAAGTCCGAATTTGGTGGCGGCTGTGCAACTGGCGAAAGAACGCGGCACCGCGCTTCTGGGCATCCTGGGTCGCGATGGAGGTTACACCGCGCGGGTCGCAGACGTCGCGATTGTGATTCCGACCGTCAATCCCATAAATGTCACCCCGCACTCCGAAGCGTTTCAAGCTGTCGTATGGCATTTGTGGGTCTCTCATCCCGCTCTAAAGATGGCAGAGACAAAATGGGAAAGCACGAAGTAGCGCGACGCGCCGTCTTCCTGGATCGCGATGGGGTGCTCAATCGACCTGTCGTCCGCAACGGTCAGCCACACCCTCCGTCCCGCGTCGAGGATTTCGAACTCTACGACGACGTTGCGGACGGCTGCGCGCGACTTAAGGCAGCGGAATTTCTCCTGGTCGTAATCACGAACCAGCCCGACGTAGGCCGGGGAATGCAGAGTCGTGAAGCGGTCGAGGCGATGCATGCAAAAATGCAATCCGCGCTTCCGTCGCTTGATCGGATCGAGATTTGTTATCACGCGGGCGAGCGTTACGGCGAGTCGTGCGACTGCCGGAAGCCACGACCGGGCATGATCCGGCGAGCCGCAGCCGAGCTGAAAATTGACCTTGGCTCGAGTTATGTCATCGGCGATCGCTGGCGCGATATCGATTGTGCGCGTGGCGCAGGTTGTCGAGCGATCTTTATTGAACGCGGCTGCGAGGAGAGCTTGCGCGAGGCGCCCGATTTCACCGTTGCGAACTTCGGTGACGCCGTGAACGCTCTCCTCCGCGACGCGCGTGTCTGATAGCATTTGCTTATGGCCCTGAGCCTCGGTTACGTTCCAAGGAATGAGCCAACGAGTCTTGGATTTGCCTGTGAAAATTTTCGCAGACGGCGCAGATCTCCAGGGCATCGCGGACCTTTATCGCAAGCCCTATATTCAGGGACTGACCACTAATCCGACTTTGATGCGAAAAGTCGGCCTGACCGATTACGAAACCTTCGCCCGAGCGGTCCTGAAAGAGGTCAAATCGAAACCGATCTCGTTTGAGGTTTTCTCTGATGATTTTTCCGAGATGCGCCGGCAAGCGCTCAAGATGCACGATTGGCAGGAGAATGTTTATGTTAAAATCCCGATCACAAACACGAGCGGTGAATCGTCTATTCCGTTAATCGAGCAGCTAGCTGATGAGGGCGTAAAGTTAAATATTACCGCGCTGTTAACCCCGCGCCAGGTAAAGGCGGTTGCTGCTGCATTAAACCCGAGCGTCCCAGCCGTCGTTTCGGTTTTCGCCGGGCGCGTCGCCGATACCGGGGTCGATCCATTGCCGATTATGCGGGAGTCGCTCGAGATACTGGGGCGTTTGCCCAAGGCCGAACTTCTCTGGGCGAGCGTCCGTGAGGTGCTTAACGTCTTTCAAGCCGCCGCCTGCCGGTGCCACGTCGTCACTGTTCCCCACGACATCCTCAAAAAGCTCGTCGAACTCGGAGGCAAGGACCTCGACGAATTATCGCTCGATACGGTCCGCATGTTTCACCAGGACGCGGTAGCGGCCGGTTTCAAGCTGTAAGAGATGCACGTTTGATCCCAGCCCACAGAGAATTGAAGACTCAACCGTTCACGACCGTCCCCTATTCGGATAGAGAACCCCGCCCGTCACATGGGACGAGTCCTCCGGCAAAGAAAGATCCAAGCTTTTTGGCGATTCGGCGCACAGATACCCGGAAGACCTCAGAGCTGCCCTTCCGAATTCAGTTAGGTGGGGCGGGGCAGTTTCTGAATGCGCCGTCTGCGAGCGGATTGAATGGTTGTACGTCGTGGATCAAGTCCTTTCCCGAGCAGATTCTCTGCACGCTTCCTGGTTGTCTGTTTTTACGGAGGCGGGGCGTTTCCTTTCTTTCGATCTGGCGTTATCACCGTCTCACGGCGGAAGCGTCGCTGAGTTGGACTCACGCAAACAAATGGAGGGGTATTTTGGTCGCGACTTTCAGGGGCAACAAAAAGTTGCAAGAGGAGGAAATCGACATCCCAGCTATGAATCCCGCATGTCGCCCATGTGAGGAGGATATTGCCCGCGCAGGAAACACAACAACTCGCGATGTTTTCGCATTTGGTTCTCCGCACAACGACCATGCGGTGTCTGGGTCAGCATCCGAATATTTTCCCAGTTCCGGAATCGAACTGGATGGGAGAATTCGGTTTAAATGTGGCTGCCAGTTATCAGATTGGCATCGCGCGCGGTGACCGAACAATCTTGAGCGCCATGGATATATCACGCGACGAATTTTTTGCCAATTTTGGCCAGAGCATCAACGATCTAATTCTCAGCCACCGGCTAGATCTGGAAAGAAAGCGCGAAATGACGCGTCCATCCACTGAACCCAAGATGCGCTGGGCGGATGGCACGCCGGAATACTCGCTGCATATTTATGCGCTGCGTAAGCTCTTCCCGGGGGCAGTATTTATTCACGTTCTCCGCGATGTACGCGATGTTGTCCGTTCCATGCTGAACTTCCATCGTGTTGCGGGGATGCACCTTGTCCAGAACGAAGAACAGGCCTACAAGTATTGGCTTCGCATGGTCAAGGCGTGCGTGCAGGCAGAACGCGCTTACGGTTCACAGGTCGTCCGTCGTCTGTCTTACACTGCTTTGATAGACGACCCAGAAGGGGCGATCCGCTCGTTGCTAGACTTTGTCGGCGAGCCGTATTGCGCCAGGTGTCTTGATCCGCTCGGCCGACGCATCAATAGTTCTAACGTACCGCCTGGTTTTGTCGCTGAAGACCCCGCTACTAATCCTGGTGTCGTCCAGGAGGCCACGAGTCTCTGCGCCAAATTGCAGGAAATGGCCCAGCCAGCCGAAACGTCCTTAGCGGCGGCTGATGAAATCGAGACTATGTTTACCGAGCGAGTGCAACATATGGCGACTGTGGACAAACAGCTAAAAAAAGCGATGCAGATGATTCAGACTTTGGAAAAAGCGGGATCGTGAAAAGCTTCTTGATATTATTTGGTAAATGACTCCGACGTTTTTTGAAACTACCTAGCCCACCATTTCACTCAAGTTACGATGGCCGTCCATTGGCAGTTAGTCCCCGGCATGCCCGAGAGTGCTCGCTCCGCAGGAATGTTAGAAAGACCTTGAAACAGTCTGAAGTCGAGAGATGCAATTTGTGGACTTCTTTGCACAACACCCCAGGTTCTCGACCTCCTACGAGGAGATGGTTGCCAGTGACCCCGAGAAGATTCGAGCTCTGCAAGATTTGATGGGAGTGTCTCCACGGGAGCTGACGACCACGACGCGAAGACTTGGCTACGATAATTTGCGCCAGGCGATCGCTAACCGGTCGCAATGTTCACATGAGATAGCCGGAAGCCGTGGAGCAGCTGAACACTTTGCTCATCGATTTGAATTACTTAAACCAACGACGGTTTACGGAGTTATGACGCGCCGCAAGGGAGTACGGACCTGCGCCGCGATGTTACCGCATTGTGCACCGAGTTTTATGTTTGTGCAGCCGACCGGCAGCTCTCTCTGATGAAGTCGCCGTGAGGCGATAAAGAGCGATGACTGTGCAATTCGCAATCGATTTTGCCGCTGGTCTGACCGCACAATCCGTAGAATTAAAAGTTATTCTGGAGGTTGTTCGGATCATAATTGTTGGCGGTCCATCGTGCGTTGCGTTCGGAAAAGAGCGTGGCAAACTTTCTCGATCATGTCACTGGATGTTTTCACAGGTCTACCAGGGTCGGGCAAATCCAGCCAATTAATCGGACTGGTTAGTTCCGCAATTGCGCGCTCCAGACCGGTTGCGACCTTTCTGTGTAGCGACTCTCCCGTGCTGGCGGACCGTAAAGGACTGCGAGTTCATCGCGCCTTCGGTTGTCGCGTTCCGGGTTTGAAGTGCCCTCTCAGCCATTTCGTTTCCACTGATGAGGCTATCGCTATTCTTTCGCGAATTTCTTCGGGAACGCTCGCCGCTTTCGACGAAGCCCACATCTTTGACGCAAAAATCGTCAAGCACTGGATCGAGGCATCAAGTCGCGGCGTAGAGGTTCTCGTTTCGGCTCCTTCAGATCCCCAGCTGGTGCTCCTCCGACAGCAGCGTTTCGCCGAAACTGTTTTCAAGTTGCAATGTCAAAAATGTGGCGAGAAAGAGGCGACGACCTTTATTGCCGCCCCTGATACTGGTCCCACCATGCCCCTATGCTCCCAGTGTTGCGATGAAATGACGGAGGCCGCCCGACGCGAAGTGCTCACGCTTCTGGAACAGCAGCCACCACATCCCGGTGAGAAAGCCATTTACCAACCGGTCGATGAACTGGCCGAATGCGCACAGTGGACGATTGTCCGTTCTGACTCAAAGGCGAGAGCCGATGTAATGTCCCGAGTAATCCGCGAAGCCGGTCTTCCGGAAGCGGTGGCCCCGAACCTCGCCACTTACCTCGATATCGGTTGTAACACGGGTTACTTCTGTGATCGCATTCGGCGACTCGGCTTTTATGCGGAAGGGGTGGATGTGGTGAAGGGGGACATCAAGGTCGCTCGGATTCTGGACTCCTTTTTCCGAAAGGGCAACAATCGAAACCGCTATGTGCCACAAGATGCCTATACCTACTTTGAGAGCACCCAGGAGCGCCTTTTTGACGTAACTTCTGCGTTCGCGGTCTTTCAGTGGCTGATGATTCAGACTACGGTGGAACGGGGAATTACTTGCTTGGAATGGCTATTCGCCAAAACGAAACGACTTTGCTTTCTGGAAATGGGTTACTCAGCTGAGCCGCAATACCGAGAAAGGCTTAAGACAAACATCGATCGTGAATGGGTCCGGCGAATCATGCAGGAAAAGGGCGGGTTTGCAGAAATTCGAATCTTCGATGCCAAAGAACAGGGGCTAATGTTCGGCCGAGATCTTTTCGTTGGGATCAAAGATCAACTCCCAGCGGCTGGTTCGCTGCACGCACAAACCGAGTCCCGCGCGAACCAGCAGACAATTTCCAGAGACCAAATGAGAACAGGAGCGATAACGTCGTCTACTTCAGCGCTCGTTTAGAACCAGAACCGCCAGCCCGCTGGAATTACCCATTTCTTTCCGTCTGCTTACCGGCGCGATTGGGTGTTGAACGTCCGTCCTTCGAATTTTTTAAGCGAAGGACGAAATGGATCGCGACAAACGCGACGATAGGGCATCGGCCAAATGACAACCTTCCGTGGCGCGGACAAAACAGGGCCTCTTTACGCAAGCGCAGATTGATCAGGCTAACATCCTCACCGGTGCCGTACCCTGGGCCGAACATCGTCTCACAAGGGCTTTAGATTGGCTGGCATTTTCGCGCCACGCTGGGACCCGATGGAATTGCAATTCAACTTGATCATGGGCGATTTTGACGATTTGGAGCAAAATACAGTCACCCCAGCAATAGATTGCGGAAACTTCTAAACGCTCCAGCGCCTCACGGCCTGGCTCCAGCCAGTCACAACCCGCAGCGATTGGGATGCAAGAATTGACGTCGACTCATGTAGGATGAATCGTGCTGCCGAGGAGCCAGAGGACATCGCAAGTAATCCGGCGACTACAACGCTGAAATGGAAGATAAGATAAACAGGCCAATTTTTGTGGTGGGATCCCCCCGATCTGGAACGAGTATTCTCACATGGTGCCTGGGTCAGCATCCAAACATTTTCCCAGTGCCAGAATCCAACTGGATGGGCCAGTTCGCGATAAATGTCGGCGTCAGTTACGAGGTCGGCGCCGCGCGCGACACTCATTCCATCTTGAGCGCCATGGATATATCGCACGAGGAGTTCTTTGCCAATTTTGGTCGGAGCATCAACGATTTAATTCTCAGCCACCGGCCACAGCTGGAAAGAAAGCGCAAAATGACGCGTCTACCAACTGAACCCAAAATGCGCTGGGTAGATGGGACGCCGTTTTACTCGCTGCATATTTATGCGCTGCGCAAGCTCTTCCCAAAGGCGGTATTTATCCACGTACTACGCGACGTACGCAACGTTGTCCGTTCAATGCTGAACTTTCATCGCGTTGCAGGGACCCACCTTGTCGAGGATGAACAGCAGGCCTACAAATATTGGCTGCGAATGGTCAAGGCGTGTGTGCAGGCAGAACAGGCTTACGGTTCAGAGGTCGTCCATCGTCTCTCCTACACTGCTTTGACAGATGATCCGGAGTGGGCGATCCGCTCGTTGCTGGAATTTGTCGGTGAGCCATACAGCGCCAAGTGTCTTGATCCGCTCAGCCGACGCATCAACAGTTCCAACGTACCGTCTGATTTTGTTGCTGAAGATCCTGCTACTGATCCGAAGGTCGTCCGACGTGCCACAGACCTTTATGCCAGGTTGCAAGAAATGCCACATTCAGCCGAAGCATCGTCGGCCGTCGGTGAAGAAATTGAGGCGGCGTTTACCGAGCGAGTGCAACATATGGCGACTGTAGAAAAACAGCTCAAGACAGCCATGCGGATGATTCAGACTTTGGAAAAAGCGCGATCGTGAACGAATTTCGTGCCTGGTGCTGGAACAATTCTGTGACGTAAATACCTTTGTTCCATGGAGATGCGAAAGATAAAAAAGTTATCAAAATTTGCCTAGACAGAGTTGACGATCATTTTCGTCTGCGCTACTTTACTGGTCCCGCTGAAAGCGGGACTCCTCTACTTAGAGGGTTCGTTCTATGTACATTTGGGACTGCAAATTGGAACTCAATTTTGTCCCGGCATGATTTCGGATAGGAAATTATCGTCGGCGCAAGATTGAGTTTTTTTGTGTGCGTGAATGGCTGGTTCTTTGACATCTACATACAGGGTAGTAAGAAAGTACAACTTTAAGAGCTGAGTCTGAAATCAAGACGCCGCCGCAAGGTGGCGAGAGAGTTTCAGTTATCAAAGAATCTCTGGTGCCGCGTGGGCGGTGCCGGAACAGATTGATCAAGCTACAAAGAGCGCATCATGGATGCCTTGGTGCCAATAGGCGATGAAGGACGTGGCAAGCTGCGATAAGTCACGGAGAGCGGCAAACACGCTTTGACCCGTGAATTTCCGAATGGGATAACCT
>WNFY01009314.1_pt1 | contig 26090 bp, 22 predicted proteins | sample 5400091 | NCBI WGS metagenome assembly WNFY01 (sample SAMN13153364, study PRJNA577476) | soil metagenome | isolation source: 60 cm soil or saprolite under grassland replicate 1 | place: USA:California | collected 2016-06-15 | reverse complement strand
GCGATCTTGAGGGAATTAAGAAAAGGTAATCTTTCTTCGAAGAGCAACGGGAGAAGAAGGAAAAACCGCAGACCGTTCCATTTCAAAGAGGACAGGCGCAGAACAAGCACCGATCAGAAATCGAGGCAGGCGATTTGAGATCACGCATCATGCACGTTGACCTGCACGTTGAGCTACACGTTATCAAAATAGCCGACCTGCTGATTCTGCGCCCTGTTTCACGAGACTCGCCCGGTTCAGTTTCAACTGGCGAGACCCCTCGCCGAAAAATCTCAAAAGTAGTTGCTCCCCGCGACACAAAAGTGCTCTTTCGGAAAGGTAACCCATGGGAAGCATTAGGCATTCCTTTAGATACCATGAACAAACCGTCACCCCGCAGGCTTGAGCAGACCCCAAGCACGTCTAGCAGACGACCTATTCGCCCTAGACCCAAGAATCAGATACGTAGCACTACTAGACAGAAACCACAAACTCGTAGAGTCAAGAATGAGGACCAGCGTAGCAAGCTTCACACCAGAAAGCTACGACCGGAAATTCATGGGAAGCGTCCCCCCACTAATACTCGACACGCTATCACAGCTAGAAGCCCAGTGCGGACCACTAAGCCACATATCAGTACAGTACGAGAAGATAGACCTCATACTCATACCCCACAACAACCAGATAATCGCCATAAGCCTAGAAACAGGACCCCTAGAACCCATACTCAGAAAACTCAGAGACAACCTAGGTGTACCCATACACCTCTAAAACAACCATAAACAGAATAACACTGCAGAGAAACGAAAAGCGTAACAGAGGAATGACAAAAGCCCCGCCCGGCAAAAGCCAGCTAGCCAAACTCGCACACGCCCACAGACCCACACCACGCGCCCAGACACCGCGGAAAGAAGACTACATCGAAGTCATCAACGAACTAATCCGCGAAAAAGGATACGCGAAACCAGTCGACATTGCAAAAAACCTCCACGTCACACCCCCCACAGTCACAGGAATGCTCAACAAGCTCCGAGAAGAACAATTCATCGTCCACGAGAAATACGGAGGAATAGTCCTAACCGAGAAGGGCCGCAGCATGGCAGACGAGATGAGACAGCGCCATGGCCTCCTAGTCAGCTTTCTAAGACTACTCGGAGCCGATGAGACAAGAGCCCAGAAAGACACCGAGGGACTAGAACACTACATCGACACACGAACCCTCGGACTCCTCGCAAAGCTCGTCGAGTACGCGAGGAGGAACCCTCAATGGTGGAACCAGTTCCAGAAACATTCAGAGAGCATCTGACCACCAAACGTTAAACAAGGCTCGACAGTTACAAACCAAACAGTCATGGAGCCTAGACAATCCTACAACAGAGTCTTCGAATTATTAGAAACACATCAGAAATGGTTCGTGAACTCCCTCCCTCTAATCGCCAGCGAGAACATCCCCAGCCCAGCAGTCCGAGAAGCACTCCTCTCCGACTTTGGCAACAGATACGCTGAAGGATGGCCCGGAGAACGAGTCTACGCCGGCTGCAAGTACATCGACCAGGTCGAACAGATCTGCATCGACCTCGCAAAACAGCTCTTCAACGTAGACTTCGCCGACGTCAGACCCATCTCAGGAGTCTGCGCCAACCTAGTAGCCTACACCACATTCACAACCCCCGGAGACACAATCCTCGCACTCGCAATTCCCGCCGGAGGCCACATCAGCATGGGAAAGAAAGAATTCGGGGGAACAGCAGGCGCGGTAAGAGGGCTCAATGTCGAATACTTACCGTTCGACACAGAAGAAATGAACATAGACATCGACGCGACAGAAAAGAAGATCCAGAAACTATCCGAGGAGGATAAGAAACCGACCCTCGCCATGCTCGGAGGCTCAGTCCTCCCCTTCCCGCACCCCGTCAAACAACTCGCCGACGCGTTCCAAGAATCCGACACCAGAATCTGTTTTGATGCCGCCCACGTCGCTGGGCTCATAGCGGGCGCCGAATTCCAGGATCCCTTGCACGAAGGCGCGGACGCAATGACGGCAAGCACCCACAAGACCCTCCCGGGACCACAAGGCGGCCTAATCCTATCAAAACCTGAACACGGAGAGAAGATCAAAAAATCAACCTTCCCCGGCAACGTGAGCAACCACCACCTCCATCACCTAGCAGGAAAAGCTGTGATGTTCGCCGAGATGCTCGCGTTCGGAAAAGAATACGCCTCTCAGATCGTCAAGAACAGCCGAGCCCTAGCAGCAGCCCTCCACGAGAAAGGATTCCAAGTCCTAGGCGAAAAGAAAGGCTTCACACGATCACACCTTCTAGTCGCGGACATTACAAAGTTTGGAGACGGCAAGACCATCGAGAAGAAGCTTGAAGATGCAAACATCATACTGAACCGCAACCTACTACCCTACGACATCAAGGCTGGACGACACTTCGAAGCGCCGGGAGGAATAAGGTGCGGAGTCTCAGAAGTAACAAGGCTAGGAATGAAGGAATCGGAAATGGAGGAGATCGCCGACCTCATGACAAGAATAGTCATCAAGCGAGAAGACACCCATAAAGTCGCGAGCGACGTTTCGGAATTTCGAAGAGGCTACCAAAAAGTCCACTACGCCTTCGAGACCAGCAAAGACGCCTACACCTACATTCACATCCGATAAGTCTAGAATTCAATCAAACCGTCCAATAGAACCGTCAAAGCCAGCTCGCACCAGCCTTATTACCCGCCACATTGAAAGAGTCGAAGAGAAGGATCCGGGTTGAGCACCAAACGGGAAAAGAGAAGACGCGACGAGGCACCCATGCCAGCCGCCAGCGCCGGACTCCTACGGTTCTTCGAGGAAGACACGCCAGGGGTAAAGCTCAGCCCTCAGCTGGTCGTAGTCTCAGGAGTCGGACTGGTCGCCTTCGCACTACTATTCTACTTCCTGCTTCCCGTCAGAGGATAAGTCAGTAATCTTCAGCAAGCATCCTCTGCAAGTACGAAGGAACAGCTCTAGCGTCAAGCCCAAGCCTCGACCCTAGCGCCCGCCGCAGATCCTCGGCAAACCCAGTGAAGATGTAGACCTTGTCCGGGTCGCAAGCCTTCACAAACGAGATCAACTGGTCAAAATCCGCATGACTACTCAACGGGAAAGCCGTCACCCTACCACCCAGCGAGAGCGCCCACCCGGTAGCGTAAGCCCTCGAGAACCTACGGCCAATATGAGTCCGATCACTTGGTGTAGTAAGATAGACGCAGGGATCCTTATCGAGAATCATCTTCCCATCCCTAGAATCAGACGAGAACCACTCTAGATGCACACCGCTCTTGTGATAGGTCTCGTTGACACCGTCAAGCCTCGGATTCACAATTACTGGGAGATGAGTGTAGACGTTGAATAGCCGGACGACCTCCTGAGCCTTCCCAGCTGCGTAGACGTGCAAGCAGGGTATTCGTGCCTGTTTTATCGTGTCTACGGCCCATTCTACAATTTCTGCGTAGACGGTTTCTCTCGTCGGGAAACGGTAGTGTGGCGATCCGTAAGTGGCTTCAATGACTAGGATATCGCAATGCTCTGGTTCCGCCGCCTTTGTCGTTAGAGTGTCGATGCAGTTGATGTCGCCGGTGTACAATATCGACTTGTTTGGAGTCTCTATGAGGAACTGGGCTGAGCCGAGCATATGTCCCGCGTCAAGCGCCTTGACCCGGATATCGTCGACCACGAAGTGATCATTGATGTCGAGTCCGCGAAAGTTCGCGATTCGATGATTGTGCAGACTGTGATGAATGTCTCGGGTCTGCGGAGTGGACTGTTTGAGTCCCTTGTATCTGAACCCGCCAGTGTGGTCACCGTGTGCGTGGGAGACGAGTACGCGGGCTGTCTTCGGAATTCTCCGAGTTGTAGACGGATCAATTACTAGGGTGGCGTTTGATGCTCCGATGAAGAGCCCGTCAAGCCAGCCCAATCTATCTTCTCGCGTTCGTCTTCGCCTCCGGAACAGTTTCTAGCCTCTGAACAGAGTCGAGATGAAGGAACGTTTCTCCCTTTGACTCTCTACTTACCACCTGTGGAATCGGACTGACAACAGTCGAACGCAAGATGACGGCCTCCGCCTCGGTGAGCCAGATCCCTGGCGGCTCATGAGAGACGACGGCTAGTCGTCCTTCGTAGCCGAAGTCGCGGTTTATCACCGCGAGGACCCGCTTGCCGACGAGCCGTTCGAGCATGTGAAATACTGTTGGGGATACCGAGGCCACGTTTTCTCGACCAGGCTCGTAGGATTCAGGGTTGCGACCGTTTTCCCTTAAAAGACCGGCATTGAATTCGGAGAGAGTGCTGGAAATATGACGTACGGATTATGTGGGATGAATCGTGAGGGATTGAGAGAGTCCTGCTACCTTTCTAGTCATGGTCTGGCAAGCTTAATCTTGTAGGCCCAAACAGGAGGTTATTACAGACATCATGTTGGACATTGCAGCATCAGCAGACATCGAAGAGGGCTTCAAGGACGGGGAGGAGGAACCTAACATGGTACGAATAGGGAAGAAGCCCATCATGAACTATGTTGTAGCATGCATGACTCTACTCAATACCGGAGTGGCTGATGTCATGGTGAGAGGACGGGGTCAGTCGATAACAAAGGCAGTAGAGGTTGTGGACATGCTGAGACGGGCGTTCATGAAGAATATCAGAATCCATTCAGTAGATATTGGGACAGAGGAAGTTAAGCGGGAAGATGGCTCGACCGCGAGCCTCTCGATGATCGAGATAATCGTCGGACACTAACCTACGACGTCTGATTTGTCAGAGCAATATTATTAGTAGTAGACCGTCCGAGTCCAGTCGACGATCTCATTGCCCGCTGACAAGTATCCTAAGATAGTAGTAACTCCACCGGGTCCCAAAGCGAGAGCGCTCGTCAAGGAGGACGAGTCTGTAATCTCCCAATCCCTAGTCCGATTCTATCCACTCGCCGCTGAGAGCGGCCATGGGAGCATAGTAAAGGATGTTGATGGTAACGAGTTTATCGACTTCAACTCCGGACTTGTTTGTCTGGCGGTCGGTCATTCTCATCCGCGGGTTGTCTCAGCGATCAAGGAACAGGCTGAGAAGCTTATCCATTATTCATGGACGGATTTCTATTACGAGAAGGTTGTGAAGATTTCTGAGGAGCTTGTGAAGATTACTCCGGGGAATTTTGGGAAGAAAGTGTTTCTGAGCAATAGCGGGACGGAGGCGATTGAGGCTGCGATGAAGCTTGCAAAGTGGCATACGCGGAAGCATGCGTTTCTCTCTTTCATCGGCGGTTTCCACGGACGGACTCTAGGTGCGCTTAGCCTGACGGCTAGTAAACCGTACCAGCGTAGACACTTCTTCCCCATGGTTCCGGGTGACACGCATGTTCCGTTTGCAGACTGTTACCGGTGCCCATTCAAATTGTCTTATCCGGAGTGTGGGATGTACTGTGTCGATTTCATCCAGGAACAAGTCCTGGACAAGTATTTACCGCCTGAGGATGTTGCTGCAATGTTTGTCGAACCCATTCAGGGTGAGGGAGGGTATGTTGTTCCGCCGGACGATTATTTCCAGAGGCTGAAGAAGATGCTTGACAAGAACGGGATCATGATGATTGATGATGAGGTCCAGTCCGGGATGGGACGGACTGGTCGATGGTTTGGGATTGAGCACTGGGGTGTTGAGCCGGATGTTGTCTGTACTTCAAAGGCTCTCGCGTCTGGTATGCCGATTGGGGCGACTGTTTCGAAGGCGGAATTGATGGACTGGGACGGAGGCTCGCATGCGAATACGTTTGGGGGCAATCCGGTGTCGTGTGCGGCGGCTCTGCAAGTGATCGGGATTATTCGAGATGAGCATTTGTTGGAGAATGCGACGAAGCAGGGGAACTATATGATGAAGCGGTTGCGGGAGATGCAGGAGAAATATCCGATTATCGGGGATGTGCGTGGGAAAGGTCTGATGATCGGGGCGGAAATTGTTAAGGATCCGAAGACAAAGGAGTACGCTGACAAGGAGGCGCACGAGATCATGATGAAATCGTTCCGGCGTGGGCTAGCGATTATTACTGCGGGTCACTCCACGCTGCGTATTGCCCCGCCGTTGATCATTACCCGGGATCTCGTTGATTCTGGCCTCGATATTCTCGAGGGTGCGATCAAGGAAGTCAACCAGACAGCAAAGTAGCTCTGGGACAAGAACCACTCTCGCGTCGCGAGATTAGAATTCCTACCCCCCCTTTTTCTAGAGGGCTCCTGCCAGTTGAAACTGATCCGGGCGAGTCTTCCAGTTCAGGGCTTAGAACAGGCCAGTCGAGCGTTTTCCCATGAGGGATTTCTCCCGGTCATCAAGCGTGAAGATCCTCGAGATCATAATCGCCCGCCCCGATTTGTAGATTCGGGCGCGTTCTGGGCGATTTTCACAGAGAGAATTCGATAGATTGTGAAGGACTTCCAGAGAGCTGCCTCCAACAAGCTGTTTTGCGTCGTGGGAATTTTTTATTTTCAAAATTTTGGAAGGAAGTGATTTCCGGTCCGGAACACTTTCCGGGCGAGATTCCTGGTTTGTCACGCAGAACAGGCTAATCAGACGTTTCTCAATCAGCGTTCATCTGTATCAATGCAAGCGTGAACTAGGCGCCGTATGGAACCGCCCTCCCAAAACCCGGATCAGGGTTCATTCTGCCCCCAGTCTCCCCAACAGGACGGCGATGATCTCGCGCCAGCGAGAAGAATATAATCCGGATTCAAGTTTGGCTAGATGACCTCTTCGGAGTCCCCGACCAATGACCACCTCGCCGGGAGCCACATCTGGTCTACGATGGAAGGAGGGGACAGAAGGCCTGCAGTTTGGAGAATTGTTTCTCGGGGGTATGGCAAGCACCTACCTGGGGCGCGGCAGATCTATCGGCTACGGTCTTTACTTCACGGACCAGCGAGTCTTCGGTGTCAGGATGCGACTTCTCGCGCAAGCTCTTCTGGCTCCCTACCTAATAGTGATCAGCTTACTCTATCTGCTGGTGTTCTTTGAGCTCGGATCCAGAGAGATACTGTTCCTATTCCTCCCATTGGTCATCATTTTGGCCGACCAGGCTCTTAGGGTTCTATCGAGAAGATTCTCGGAGAGAATTATCTCAAGAAAGAGCGTCGATGTCGCTTGGCTGACAAAGCGCAAGAAAGACTTTGAGCTTTCGAAGAAAGAGATAGAGGAATTGCTGATGAAAAGTCCTCTGAGAGGACTGAACCTGGGAGGCAGCCGCGGATATCTCAGAATCACACCAAAAGACCATCACGTGCAGCCGATAGATATCAAGGTCCACGGCTGGAATCAGCACTTGAAGCTCCGGGACCTAGTCATCAACTTCTCTAGTAGAGAACCGAGGGTCAAAGCGGTAGAATACCCATACGGCCAATGAACGCCCGCAACGATGACTCTAGTCGACAATCATAATCACATACTCCTCGCAGAAATAACGGAGATGCTCGTTGCGGCTAAGGCGAACAATGTTAGTGAGTTCTCGATCACGGAGCATGTATCCCAGTTCAGAGAACCTAGAGAATCCATCAGGTTCGGCTCAATACACCCCAGCGGCAGGATTTTCAAGAGCCTGAAGGATTACAACGATGAATTCAGGAATGCCGACCGACTAGCATATTCGGGGATGAAGATCAATCGAGGTCTTGAGGTCGATTTTTCGCCGCGCTTCGAGACGAGGCTGGGAGATTTTGTCAATCAGGAAGCGTGGGATATCCTTCTCTGTTCTGTTCACGAATTCGAGGATGGAAAGGATATCGAAAAAAGCGTTAGAGGAATGGTTGACCCGGCCTCGGCTCATGAATACTGGCGCGAATATCTGAGGCTTGAACAGATGGCTCTAGAGAGCGATTTTGTTCCCTTCAAAGTGCTGTCTCATCCAGTCAGAATCTCGAGAGCCTCAAAGGCCGCTCCCCCCGAACTCGACGACCTCTTGTTAGACCTTGCGAGAATAGCCAGGAGAAGGAACAAAGCTCTTGAACTGAACGGGAGAGATATCGACTACGCCCCGGATCTTGTACGCAGACTCGCGACAGCCTGCTCAAAAGCCGACTGCAGAGTGAGCCTTGGCTCTGACGCTCATCATCCGAGCGAAGTGTTCAGAAACATGGGAGTTGCCATGGCTCTAGTCAAGGAATTCGATCTAGAGTTAACTCAACAACTTCGTCAACCTCCTCGAGCACCAGAATCATGTTACAGTCCCTCAGAGTACTTGGACGGTGAGCGATCATCATGGTCGTCCTGCCCTTCATCAGCTCTTGAATCGTGTCGAGGATCGCCGATTCCGTGTGAACATCCAATGAGCTGGTAGGCTCGTCCAGTATGAGGATGGGTGCGTCCTTGAGAAATGCGCGAGCGAGAGATATGCGCTGACGCTCTCCGCCTGACAACTTCATGCCGCGCTCACCTACCAAGGTGTCATATCCGTTTGGTAGATTTGTTATGAAGTCTTGAGCTTTTGCGGCTGTTGCGGCTGCAATAACTTCGTCCATGGTTGCATTGGGTTTGGCGAACCGAATGTTCTCAGCTACACTCGTAGAAAAGAGGACGGTTTCTTGATGGACCACTGCAAACTGGTTTCGAAGATCCGCCAATTTGTAATCCTTCAGATCGAGATCATCAAGAGTGATCACGCCTTCGGTCGGGTCGAAGAGACGTAGAAGAAGCGTGGAGAGCGTGGTCTTGCCTGAGCCGGTGGGACCGACTACGCCGAGACGGTTGCCTGATGGCAATTCGAATGTTATGTCGTGGAGAACTGGATGATCTTTCGTGTAGACGAATGATACATTACGGAATGCAATATTGCCTCTTGCCCTCGCAAGTGGAATCGCGTTTGGTAATTCGGGCACGTCAGGTTTCTCGTCGAGTACAGCACGATACCTCTCTACTCCGGTCAGCGACATCTGAATATCGAGTATCGACTGGCCGACGTTCCGCAGGGGACCGTAGAGCTGAGTCACGTAGTAGTTCACAACTAGAAGGCTACCGAGGGTGAGTATGCCAGGGACATGGCCGATGCCGATATAGAGCACGGCCGCTAGACCGGCAGCTGTCAGAACGCCCACGAGTAAACTGTAGACTGCGCTGTCCACCTGGACCTTTAGCGACGCAGACAGACTTGCATCGTAGTGTGAGACTAGCTCCTTGTTCTTCCGCTCCTCTTGACCATACGATTTTACGAGTCTGGAGGCACCGAGGCTCTCCTGAGCCACGGCCATAGCGGCGCTCTCTGAAGCTCTGAACTTCCGCCATCCCGCGCGAATACGTGGCCTGAATACGAATGTCAGAAGGAACATTAGGGGGGATACGAGTAGGGCGATTAGGGCAAGCTCCCAGTCGAGGAAGACCATGACAAGAATCATGGCGCCAAGAGTCAGGATGGAAGTGGTCAGAGGAATCAGGCTGTCGATTCCGAACGAACGCAGCATAGGTGCATCATTGAGAGTTCGATACGCTGAGTCCGCGGCTCCCATAGTATCATGATAGGCGACTGAGAGACGCTGCATCTGACGAAAGAGTCGGGCTCGCACGTCGAGCGTCATTCGATTTCCGACTTTGTTGCTGTACCAGACATTCACTAGGTTCTGGAGATAGGTCAGGACTGCGGCTGCCATGAGTATACTGATCGCCAGCCATAGCGCAAGGGTCTTGGAGACTTGTGATCCCACAAAAATTGTGAGATACCCCGGCAAGGGCTGAGAACCGAGGACGCTATCAACTAAGAGCTTGATGGGCAGGGGAAAAATCAGGGTCATCGGCACTGCTAACAGAGATACTATCAGGAGAACAACGAGTGGCCAGAGATACGGTCGAAGGTCTTCAAAGGCTCGTCGAGCATGATTGAGTCTCAACATACCATTAATTTGGAGGATCTGTGGAATAAACCCTCGTGGCCACCAAGTGATTAGCCAGAATGGAGATTCGTTGGTGAGTCTGGATTCGGAACCTTCATGACATTCTTTGGGTTAGAGCTTCATTCCAAATGGGTGTTTTCAATGTGAAGTCCTATTGAACGCTTAGTACTGTTGGTGGTGTTTGAGACGTGTCGACGAGAACTTTGATCTTAGCTCCCATTGGGATTGTGGCTATTGTGACCTGGTCTGCTGCGGTCAATGTTTCAGCCTTGGCAAGTACTTGGATGGGGGTTGTTGTGCTGTTCGTCCTTATTCCGAGTACCCATCTTGTGTTTCCGTTTACAACATAGGAGCTGATCGAAGTCACATTGCCGCTAATGGTCTGCTGAGTTCCTGTTGAAACGCCTAGGTTGCTGACCGCGCGACTCGTTGCACTCTGCACTTCGGTGGAATCGTTGGGGTTTGTAATAGCATAGGAACCAACTTGTTTTGTGTACCCATTCACTACCGCAACCATTACGGGTACTGTGAGACTTGATGATGTCCCATAGTATGGGATCACGTAGATCAATCCGCCATTGATCGCGTATAGCAACATGTTCCCGCTGGTCCAGTCAGGGTGGAGCGTTAATCGTGACTTGACAGTCGGGTCGGTGGTTACTGCTGACGCGGCCGAGTTGGGGCCGATGACGGTTGTTCCTTCGGGAAACCTGATCAGGTATACCGTTCCCGTCTGGTTTCCTGCTGGAGCGATGTAGAGACCGGCCAAGTTCTGGGACGGGCTCTGGTAGATTTCCACCAGCCTTACAGCGGCCCAAGTTAGGTTTCCATTGATCGGTGTGATGATGAACCGGGTGTCCTCAGTTGACTGGAGGAACACGTTCCTCTGCCACTGTAATGGGTCTGTCTGGAAATAGAAGTTGTAAACGTCTTGTTGAGTGTTGAAGTATGATTCGGGATATCTCAGCTGAGGAATGAGCCAGGACGGCATCGGCTGATTCCATTGAGGGTACATTGAGCGGTAGAAGGATGTAACATAGTCTGTCTTGCCGTTATTGTACATGTATCCGGTTACTGCTCCTGTTTTCACATCGGTCAGGACTGCGCCGAAAAGTCTCAGAATAGAGGTTTGAGTGTGTTCGGGGTAGTCGGCGAAGTCGCTCGGGCTCTTCCAGTCGACCCAGATCCAATGTAGGAGGAAGATGTTTCCCTGCGTGTCCACCACGGGATACGGGTCTGGGTCCATTTGCATGTTGGGCAGGAGAATGTTGGAGAGTCGGTCGTTCACATCTCTGTATTCTAGGGCTTTGATGTTGCCGTAGTTTCCGTTTGCAAAGTCGAATCTTCCTTGCCAGAAGAACTTCCAGTACAACCAGAAGCCCTCGTAGGTGTAATCGGGCGCGCCGTTGTAGCTAGGTGGACCCTTGTAACTAGTCAGGTGGGTCTCGTTGAAACCTGGAATATTGAGGTAGACCTCATCGACGGATGACCATAATCCTCCTTCTCCGTAGTAGACTTGGGGTGTCTGGGTCAGCTTCCATATCGTGCTCATGTCGACGGTCTCGGTAGTCGCCGCGTTCACCGCTAGGATTTTTTCCGAGTGAGTTAGAAGTAGATGTTGAGTTCGCCAGACATCAACATCGTTGGCATAGTTGGCCTGTACTAGTTGGAGTATGGAGACCCAGTATTCTGTGCCGTTGATGTAGATGATATCTACTGGGGCGTTGTCGATCGACATCCAGTTCACCCCGACTAGGGGTCTCATGTTGAGGCGGGCTGATGAGTTCGTGAATATTCGAATATGATTCAATACATTCGTCTGGTTAGTGTAACTCGTGATCGTCGACAGGCCGGCGCTCGTGACAGAGTCGACTCCGTAGGCCCATCGGGTGTACTGTATTGTCGGGACGTAGGCTGGGTTCCACTGGTAGTTGATGTACTGTCCCGATTGTGCGCGTAGGAATGTTGCGAATGAGGGAGGAGCGATCGCTGCGGCCAGTACAATCATGAGAATGATTATTCCCTTGATCCATGTCATCTTGAAGTGGAGTATTCTCTGTCTTCTAGTTATTCCGGCGAGAAAGGCGAAGCCTACTATGAAGATCAGTAGGTTCCAGAGGATGAATGATGTTCCTACGTCGTAGACCCAGGTGCCGCTGGTCAGGAGTGCGTAGGCGAGTGGCATGAGTATGATTGTGAAGAGGCTGCTGAGCGCCTTGCGGGACATTCCTAGGGCCTTCTTTGTAATGCCGACTAGGAAGTTGGGGATGATCGAGATGCCGAGCCTGATTCCAAGAACGATGAAGGCTAGACCTAGCAGTGAGAGAATGAGTCTGAAGACTTCGAAGGTGAAGACGTTGTCTATTCCGAAGGTCGGGGAGACTTGGTAGGTTCCTGCAAGTCTCATGCCAAGGATTCCAAAATAGTTTCCTATCTGTGCTGCCCAGGAGCTATTCGTCTGGGTCATGTAATTCTGGATAGTTAGGAATCTGAGGGCAATGTCATTGGCTATGACAGCAGCGATGCCGAGAGCCAGAAGGAATTTGATGGCTGTCCAAGCTAGGAAGGAGGGGGACCTGACTGGCAATCGGTCGTTCCATTCTAGCTTGCCATTCTTTGAGAGCACCGCATGATCGAGATTTTCTCCAATGTCCCACTGTACTGGCTCTCTAGGCTTCGAATAGTCACAGTATCTCCTGCGTGGAAAGACATCTCCGAGATCGGCCATCCGAAATAATCGCAAGAGACCCAAGAGTTTGCTGTGCATGTAGAGGCGCTTCTTGCCATCTTCCCCCGCTCCGTAGGAGATGCGTGGGTCGCTGAGCATGAAGAGAGCTGTAAGGCCGAGAGCTGTCCAGATGACTGCACCACCGAGGTATTGGAGGTTGAGATAGTCGATTCCGGCCTTCCCGAGATAAGTCGAATATTTCACGTCAAGACTGAGGCCATTGTTCAAGCCGCTGGTGAAGGCTCCGAATATAGCCAGTCCCAGTAGGATGTAGTAGACAATCCAGGGCTTTCTCGTCCCGCTTGACCGGTGAACGGTCATGCAGGCGAAGGATCCTACGACAACGAGGATCAGCAGGAGTGCGGCAGCAATCAGGAACTGTGATATGAACACCCAGAGTCCGAGTCCAGTGTTGAAAACCGACAACTGTCTTAGAAGTGCTAGTTCGAGGAGGAAGTCGGCGAGTATTGCGAGAACACCTACGATGAGCCCGATTCTGAAGTAGCGGTTAGCCCCGCCTACAACAACAGTCAACCGGTCTTCCTCTTCTGCTATCGCAAGAAGATTGTGAGATAAACCTAGGGTAGGAGCAAAGACATCTGGATTTGGGACCATGATTATTACTGGCGCTGATTATTGGTGTAATCTTTCACGGGATCAATCTCCTCTTATTCTTCAGAATCTCAAAGAGGAACGCGTCGAATCCCCAAACGGATACGCAGGTCTAGCGCTGTTAGGATCGGCAACAATCGCACTCGTCGGATCGTTTGACATGTGAACTGAGCAAAGTCTGGCTCTATGTTGCACGAGCGATAGTATCACTCTGTAAATATCGTCGCACAACCTCTGGCTGCCAGTAATCGTTGAACGTGTTCTAGCGGAACAAGGCAGAGTGAATGCCACTAATGTCTCTGACAGCGGACCTTGGGCTTGGAGTATTGTTCGTTCTAGCCTTTGGCAATGGAGCGAACGATGTTGGAAAAAGCATTGTGGCCCTCATGACAGATCCCGAGACGTCAACATTTCGGCCGCGATACTCGCCTCTCATCTGGGGAGGCCTATTCAGCGGTCTGGGCAGCGTCGCAGCCATCCTGATCTCGGTTAGATTGTTCTCCGCGTTCGCGCCCCAGAGTTTTCTCCAGACAGCTCCTGGGTCTTCTTTCATTCTAGCAGCAATTGTAGGTGCTGCCACTTGGATCTTGCTCGCGACTCTACTCAGAATTCAAGTCTCGACAACCCACGCAATAGTCGGCGCCATAATTGTGCAGGCTCTCTTTTTGTTCGGGAGCTCTGGTTTAGAATGGTCCTTCCTCATCTGGAGGATCCTCCTTCCTCTAGCGGCGGGTCCGTTTGCCGCCCTCCTAGGAGTCTACATCCTTAGTCGATTGTCTCGCAAGCGAGGGGCTGAGGCGGATGATGCCTCGTCAAGACGCGTTGGGATAGCTGATTGGGGCTCCTCCGCGGGCGTCGCCTTCGCGAGGGGGGTCAACGACGCGCCGAAAATGGCTGCGTTGGGAACATTCCTCCTGCTAGGCACACCACAGGACACTGTCTGGTTGCCTTATGTGGTCGTCGGCGTTGCTGTTGTCGCTGGTTCCTTAGTTTGGGGAGACCGAGTCGCCAAGACTCTGATTGGACATACCCCGCAGCAACGCGGGCACAGGCTGAAGGCTCATGCTGCGACCGCATTCCTAGTCTCAGCGGGAGCATACTTCGGCGACGCCTTCTCAACAACTCACGTGTCCGACGGCGCAGCAGCGGGTCATCATGGGAAGAAGGGTAGGCAGTTCCTAGGATCCGCTCTACGAGGCATGGCGACCGCCTGGGTCGTGACTCTCCCCATGGCAGGACTGTTCGCCATTGCTGCGTCTATTCTCGGGGCAGGAATCTGGGGCTAGCGATAGCCGTCCGCGTCGAACCTGCTAATGAGAGCTGCGCACAAAAGCTACAGACGATACGGCAAAACCGTCGTTGCGGAACCCCCTGACTCTTTTCTTCGTAGAACCCAAGAGTGTCTCATACACGTCGCGGACTTCTAATAGCCCCCGGGGGTGTTTTTGGAGAGGCTCTCGCTAGTTGGAACCATTCTGGGCGAGGATTCCGGCTTAGAACCTGGAGGTGTGTTCTGTCAATGATTTCCAAAGTCGGACTACTCCCCAACGAATACGCGCGAAAACCCATAGATCAAAAATCGAAGGCTTAGATTCGTGAATGAGGCTGATTCTGGGTGATTTTCCGAGCTGTGTTATTCGTACTCGCGGCTCCTGTGTGCGATGGACCTCTGTATTGATCAATAGTACTTCTTGAGGTTGCGCCAAGTCACGAAGAAAATAATGATCCCAACTCCTGCTGCACCTGTTTTCGCTTTAATATTCGGTCGGTGGAAGTAACGTGGAGTTTGGGAGGTGTTGGTCTGACAGTGGAGGAAAATCTTCGGTTGATGAAGACGCTGGACGATGCTTGGAACAAACAGGACTGGGAGACTTTCATGAAACGGCACGCTGAGAATGTGGCGGTTTACTGGCCGGGTCAGCCGGAGCCGACTATGGGACGGCACGCGCACCATTTGGAGTCGGTTGAGTTCTTCAAGGCTGTTGAGAACCATATTGAGAATGATCCGTACATGATACTCTTCGGTCAGGGCGACTATACTTGTTCGGTGGCGAGATGGACAGGAACTCATACAGGTCCATTGAAGGGTCTTGACGGGCAGATCCATCCCGCGACTCACAGGAAGTTCAGCCTAGAGTTCTGTACTGTGGCGCACTGGAAGAATGGAGAGATTGTCGAGGAGAAGCTCTTCTACGACCTAGTCGGATTCATGACCCAGCTCAACCTACTACCCAAAACCACAGTAAAAGCCACAGCCTAGAACTCGAACCTCAGAAAGGTCTCTCTTTTTTCAAGACCCTCGCTTTTGGACAATGTAGGCGATGGGTCTGTTGTCACTTATTTTGCGCTTTAGTACAAACTCGACTACGAAGGGACGACTTCCACTTGGGTCTGAAAGATTGTTCGAAGATGCTCAAGGGCTAGTGTGAGGTCTCTGATCGCGTTCATATTATGCAACGACCCATGACCCTCATCACGAGTTATCGCCAGCTGTACTGGCAGTCCAAGCTTCTCAGCTTCTGCGGAGAATTTCTTAACGGGCTCCAGAGAGGTTATCATATCGTTCTCACCGTGGAGTATCAACAGTGGCCTGGTCAGTCTCTTGAGGTGCGTTATCGGTGACATATCACTGTACAAATCTGATTTCTCAGCCGGTGTCCCTCCAAAGAAGTGGCTGCAGAACTTTCGATAGTGAGAGTCTGAGAGACTGTAGTCCTCCTTCCAGTCAGTCGTAGGCGCGATCGCAACACCACCTGCCCATTCGTCGGGTTGTGTCACGAGTCCCTGGAGCGTCAGATAACCGCCGTAGGACCCGCCAAACAGGGCGGGTCTATGATCAGTCTTGATAACCTGCATCGCGTATCGAGCGCTATAACGAACATCCTGGAGATCGCCGCCGCCCAAGTCCCCAATGTTCAGGTCTCTGAAATCCTTCCCGAATCCGTCGCTACCGCGGAAGTTGGGAGCGAAGACGTGAAATCCTGCAATAGCCACGGCCGGAATCTCTGGGTACCACCAATCTCCTTGAGTTGCTGTCGGACCCCGTGAAGATACATGACCAAAGGAGCTTCAGGATTCGGATTCCTCAACAACCAACCCTGAACTCTCCGTCCATCAAAGCTCTGAAAGTGGTGATTCTCAACCCGAATGTCTTGGGCAACAGAACGCCGAGGGGTCAGATTTACAACAGCACCGTTTCTGAGAGCTTGCAAGAACGGAGGTTGGAAGAAGCTGTTCGCCACCCAGACCGGGCCATCCTTAGTCACGGTCGAGAATAGGGCAGATACGTCAGCCAGCGGAGCGGACCATTCTCCATTGCGAAGGTTGACAATTCGCGGCGACAACCGGCCATCGTCCAAGATTACCCCGAACAGATGACTCTCGTCAACCCATTCCATGGATCCGAAACCTGGAATCCTCATCCGATTCAGCTCTTCCAAGGTTTCTATGGATCTGACCACGAGTTCTTGGTGAGTTTGCTTGTCAATGGAGTATGCGAGGAGTCCTCTTTCCGTGTAGACTGATGGGGGATAAAATGGGGGAATCCCGGCCTCCGGAACCCATTGCCAATGATTAGGATGGGCGATGTCGATGATTACGAGTTTAGCCGCCTCTCTTCCGACGGAGAATGTGAGAAGGTTCCTTTGGCCGTCGTATGCAGCGCCGAGAATTTGTTCATTTGTCGTATAGAGATCCTTCATTGTTCCGTCTCGAAGGAGAGATTTGGCGTACACAGTCTCCTTGTCGTGCCCTACTACGAGCCACTCGTCGTCATTGACCCAGAAGGTGTATAAGATTCGGCCAATCGGTCCGGTTATTTTTTCTAAGACGTTTTTCGAATAATCCAATGTGTACAGTTCATAGTTTACGTTGCCTCCCTTATCTTTGGGAAAAATTACGAGAGGCTTCGACGGATGAATTGCTGCGGCGCCGGCATACGGGAAAATAGGATCGTCGCCAGGAGTTAGCGGCTGGCTTTCATCTAGATTGTTGTCCCAAAGATACAGGAGCGGGAGACCTGTTCTTGTGGAAACATAGAGGAAGTCTGACCGCTGCCTATTGCCTCCCAGGAAGTAGAAGAGCGGGTGGGAATGGAGAGAGCTAACCATCTCGTAGAACTGGCTCTCTCTGAAGGACGCTGGGTCTATCGTAGGACGTTACTCGTTAATGCTAATGGCTTATGCGAATATAGCACTTGCTCTGAGTCAACTTCTCTGAAGATACTTCTCTAACGTCTTCCGCGTGAACGAGTCGAGCTCCAGCCTAAACGCTGCACCAGGATACTCCCAAACGTACTCCTGTAGTTCGCGACCATCAAGCTTGACCTGTTGGTCTCTGCTCTTGCAGAGAAAATCGAAGAAGATGAAATGCTTCCTCTTCCAGAATTCCTCCGCGAATATAGCCTCCTGCATAAGCAGCATCTCCGCAACTTCCACATCCAATCCAACCTCCTCCTTGACCTCTCGGATAACAGCTTCCTTCATCGTCTCGCCAACCTCGATGTGCCCGCCGGGCAGGGTGTACTTGTCAAACCATTTGTGAGATTTCGTTAGGAGAATCCTCCCTTCCTTGTTGACTATCAACGCGCCCACGGTGGGTTCAGGATACACCTGGCTGTGAGTAGCCTTGTGATCAGTCAATGTCGACATAGCTCCTATCTCAGCTGTGTCTATGGTTAGAACTTTCTAGGAATAGCTGTCAAAGGTTACGACTGATTGTTGGCTATGGAGACTGGCATGAAAGAGGGGCCTATTCGCGCCCTCTTCACAAAGCGGAGTTCGCACCCCGCTACCCTAGAGCTGGGCGATGAGGAACACCACAATTTAGATTGACCTTAGCGGGACTGACGTAGAATACGACATGTCAAAAGTCCAAGGAAAGGATTCGGATCTCTCAAGCGAGCTCCCATTCAGTAACTTGAAAGACAGGTGTGAAGCGTGCAGGAATATTTCTGCCTGCAACGTGTGTGGCAGTTCGATCTCCGGGTTCGAACACAACGGCGTAAGAGCGACGGCGGGTCAAGAATCTGGAATCTGGCACTACGCCAGCCCCTGTCGTCATCGGAACCAGCTCCGTGCGACGTCAGCCAATGTGAAATATGGTGGCGGCCCACTCTGGAAGAACGGCTACACCTGGCAGAGCATCTACTGGGGCCCATACTTCACAAGCTCTTCTGCGTTGGCCTGGGTGGCGAGTGTAGAGAAGGCTGTCGCAAATATTGAGTCGGACAAGACATACTCTGGAGGATTATCCCAATACAATGTTGGAATCGGGAAGGTTAGCCCTCTCATCAACATGAAGACGGCTCCCGCAGCGAAAATATCTGACGGGCAAATCAAACAGACCCTTGCCGGCTGGATAGCTCAAGGTACGGTCCCCAACCTAGGCGGCCGGGGCGCGTACAACATATTCCTGCCACCTGGAGTTACTGTGTCTCTCTCGCCCCTTGAAGCATCATGCGCATTCTTCTGTGATTATCACAACACCGTCAACGGGTCCAAGGGTCCCTTCTACACGGTTGAACCCTATCCATGTGCCAACGGTTGCAACCAATGCACAAAAAATCCTCTGGACACATTGACCCAAGGGCTATCGGAGGAGATGGTGGAACTGAAGACAGACATGAACCCTGGAACAGGATGGGTAATAGGAAACCTTGAGCTCTGCGACTACTGCGATGCGAAATTCGTCTGCAACAGGATAAGCGGCGGCGAGTACGTCAACTCTTGGTATGACAAAAGCAAGAAGGCTTGCTGGAAAGGAATCTAACTCACAAATTCGCTCCTTCTAGAGCTCTGGGCCCTCACAGACCCTTTAGAGTGAGAGTTTTCAGTGATGATGATCAGATAGCGGCCGGACCCCTTAGGAAAGGGTCTCTGGACAGAATTTCGTAAGCAATAACTAAGCCGCTTTTCTGCGGCTATCACTGCGAAATACAACCCTCCTCAACTGTGTGTCGGGCCTGGACGACCTCTCGAAGGGCAGAGTGTCGGTCGAAGGAACTGACCTTGCTAAGATGTCTGATGATCAAAAGTCCGAGTTCCGAGCCAAACGAATGGGCTTCATCTTTCAAGCCTACAACCTCCTCCCCGTTCTCACCGCTCAGGAGAACGTCGAACTCCCACTACTGCTCGCGGGGGTCTCCGAGTCAGAGGCGCATCCTGCAGCTCTCGACGCGCTGAAGATGGTCGGCTTGACAGAGTGGAAGTCTCACAAGCCCATGGAGTTGAGCGGAGGACAGCAACAGCGAGTCACCATAGCTAGGGCCTTGGTCAACAAGCCTGCGATTGTCTGGGCTGATGAGCCAACCGGGAATCTGGACTCTGAGAATTCTCAGGAAATAATCAAGCTTCTACGGAGCTTGAACAAACAATATGGCTTGACTCTAGTCTTAGTCAGTCATGATCAACAGATTGCTCAGCAGACCGACCGGATCGTTCACATGCGGAACGGCGTGATCGAGAGAGAAGTCATCCCCACAGCCCTCGCAGCGGCGTAGGCAGAAGAAGGTCGGACACTTGAGTGCGACTCGTTCGAGATCTCTCCTGATCAGTCTAACAGTCCTAGTCGCAATCATCGCTCTCGGCGAACTGTTCGCGCTTCTCATGGATTACCAGAACAACTCCTACCTTCAACAGTACGTCTCAATCAACATGTCCCTGATCTTCGAACAGATCATCGGACTAGCTTTGTTGAGCTCTGGAAGCGCATTCCTGGCCTACAAGCTCTCTACAGCGAGGCCAACAGGGAGACTGGGACGAGCGTCCCGTCGAATCCGCGGTCTCTCTCCGATAATCGCAGTTATCATTGCACTGGTCCTCTGGTTCGCCGTCTTCAGTTCGATCTTCGGAGGCTCCCTGACAAGCCTAGAAGTCTACAGCGTGATAGTTCTCTTCCTAGTCTCTCTCGGCATGATGACTAGGGATAGAATCACCGTCCGCATGAGCATCCGAAACTTCACCCGCAGAAAGACCAACATGGCGATCGTCATCGCAGGACTCATGATCGGCACCGCCATGATATCCGGATCACTAGTCACCGGAGACACGCTCACCAATCTCTTCACGCGAGGCGCCTACAATGGCTACGGTTACGCCGACGAAGTAGTGTACACGCTGAGTGGGCCCGGAGGATACCAATTCTTCGACATCAACATAGCGCACCGTCTCTACCAAGACCTCTCAAGCAGCTCAGTTGCAGGGCCAGTCCTTCGGGGTGTAACACCTGAAGTACTCATCGCGGTCCCCTTGGTGAATGATACCACTAAGGGCGTCGGTCAAGCTGGCGCGACATTGATAGGGACGTATAACAACGCGTCGCAGATTCTGGGAGACTTTCACGCAAGTGATGGTTCTGTAATCCAGCCGAGCCTGACTGACAGCCAAGCAATCGTAAACGATAGGGCAGCACGAGACCTCAACGCCACTGTAGGAGACCAACTTTCGATATTCTCGCCTTTCAATCAGACGTTCTTCGTGTCAGTGAAACTTGCTGGAATCGCGGTGTCAGACGCTAGAGGGTCATTTTCGGGTAGCGACAACGTTTTCGTCACCATGAACACGGCTCAGGCCCTGACATTCCATCCTGGTTCTGCAAACTACATCGCCATAACAAATATCGGCGGGCTACGAAATTCCATTCAGTACACTTCGACCGTCGGTTTAGTAGCAAACCAGACACTCAACAGTCTCCAACCGCATACGCCAAACTTTGCCTGCAAGACTAACCCAAATGTTCAGGGAAACTCAACAACAATCCTCTGCGCTTATGGGTCAAAGATGGTCGCAGTCAACGACGCCACAACGGGGGCTCAAAGCCTCTCCAATCTATTCTCCGTACTTAGCACAATCACGATCCTCGCAGGCGTGGTGCTCATCATCAACATGTTCATCATGCTAGCGGAAGAACGAAAGTCAGAGATGGGCATGGCTCGCGCAGTAGGCATGAAGAGAAGCCAACTAACGAAACTCTTCCTATTCGAAGGGACCCTTTACGCGGCAGGAGCATCCCTTGTCGGAGTCTTTGTTGGAATCGGGATAGCCTACGGGATACTCTACGCCTTCGGAAAGATAATCAGCGGTTTCTTTCCAGTAAGCCTCGCCCAAGTACTTGACAGCTTCACCTTTACACCAACCAGCCTGTTCACAGCGTTCGCAGAAGGCCTCTTCTTCACATATCTCACGATCCTTCTGACCTCCTGGCGCGTCAGCAAGCTCAACATCATCCGGGCAGTCAGGGACATCCCAGAACCTCCGAGAGGAGTCAGAACCTACACAGTCCTGTCAGTACTTGGAGTGGTTCTCGCAATATTGGGAGTCTTCCTGTTCGAAGCCTCCTTCGCAGCTAAGTCGGCACTAGAAGCGCTGGTCGGTCCCAGCCTAGTAATCATCGGTGCGGGCCTAGTCCTCTCGAGGGTTCTCAAGAACCGCTACGCCTTCACCTTAACGGGCCTCGCCCTGCTAGTTCAGTGGGGCGTACCGAGCTTTTCCTTCAACAATAGTATCATCCAGAACTACACGTTTGGCCCTGAAATTCTCATCGTCGGCGGAATGATCATGGTCATGGGCGCCATCCTCGTCGCATTATACAACACAGATGTGATTCTTAGGATCCTGCACCTCTTCTATCGGGGGAGAAAACGTCTAACCGTCATTTTCAAGACCGCCCTGTCCTATCCAGCTAGTAAGAGATTCAGAACCGGCGCCACAGTCGCCATGTTCGCCCTAGTATTACTCTCCGTCACCGTGATCGCCTTCCTCACAGCCGAACAGAATGCGGCACTAGATACAGTGGTTAGACAAGACTCTGGCGGCTACGATATATTAACCCAGACAACATTGGCGATTCCCGACCTTGCGGCCCGAATCGGCGCAGACCCCAACCTCAATGGCAAGGTAGCCGCTGTGATCGCGTTCAATAACACCGGCGTAGTCGTCAGGGATCTAACTTCAGGAGTAGACTTTGGACCCCAGCTCGCAGTTGGGGGTGACGCAAATGCGCAGCTGCAGAGCAATTTCTACAAAGGTAATACGTTCAGCATGCCTGTCCTTGCAAACGGCTACAAGTCCCCGTCAGATGTTTGGCAGGCGGTCATAAGTAACTCTTCCAATGTGGTCTGGTCTTTTGGATCAGTAAATTTCAACGGACCGCCGACAGGTTCCAGAGCGCCGGCAGCCGGCGACCTGCTACAGCTTTTCTACATACCAAGCGCCGGGCCAACAGTTTCCAAGAATGTTACGGTAGTCGGTGTAATGAACGGTGTCTTTTTCAGCGGAATAGTAGGCACAAGTGGGCTTCTGACGAGTTCGTTCGGAACTGGAACGGGCCAGCTTGGATTTGTGAAGGTTTCTAACGGAATCGACCCGACATCAGTTTCAATTATCCTGAAGAAGGATTTCGCCCGTTTAGGCATGCAACCGCTCGCCATAGCCGTCGTCATCGGTACCTTCGTCCAAATCGGCCAATCGTTTCTCGGAATCTTCGAAGCATTCCTAGCACTTGGATTGGTCGTAGGAATTGCGGGACTTGGAATAATCTCGATAAGATCCGTGGTGGAGAGGAGGAAGGAGATCGGAGTACTCCGCGCTATCGGCTACAGGAAGAACATGATACTATGGGCGTTCCTGCTCGAGAACAGTTACGTCGCGCTTCTCGGAATACTAATCGGAATAGTATTGGGAATAGACCTAGGCTACGCCATAGCCACAAGCCCCGGTTCTGGACTAACCTTCGTGATCCCATGGGTATCACTTCTCGAGATCATCGCTTTCAGTTACGGCCTTGCTGTCCTCACAACCGTGGGCTCCAGCCGGCGGGCAGCTCGCATTCCGCCCGCTGAGGCCCTGAGATACACCGAATAGCATGAACCTTAAGTCAACAAGCCGACATCTCGGAAAGAAGTTCCCTTGTCCAGCGAGCTTGAGCTCATTCATTCCGAAGTCTTAGAGTGCACGAAATGTGAGCTTCACAAGAGCCGTACAAAGGCCGTTCCCGGCGAAGGTTCCCATGATGCAAGAATCATCTTTGTAGGAGAAGGCCCGGGCCAGAACGAGGATGAGCAGGGCAGACCCTTCGTTGGTGCAGCAGGCAAGTTTCTTACGGAACTCATAGAGTCCATTGGGCTGAAAAGATCGAACGTATTCATCACGAACATCGTCAAGTGTAGGCCACCAAACAACAGAGCACCGAGAAAATCTGAGGTAGAAGCGTGCAACCCGTACTTGCGGTCTCAGATCAGACTGATCAACCCTCGAATCGTCTGCGCGTTGGGAACCCCGGCCATCACCACGCTGATGGGAGACGAATATTCAGCAAGCAGGCACCACGGAAAACCCTTGACAAAGGGAGAAGTTACAATCCTACCCATGTACCATCCGGCAGCAGCCCTCTACGACGCCAGCCTCAAGGAAACAATCTTCCACGACTTTCAGCTTCTCAAGCAAATGTTGGAGAACACGGAGACCCTCTACCCTAGCACTCCAAAGAGTTCAGAGCCAAGCGGGAGTAAGCAGACTCTGGAAAAATGGGCGTAAGAACAACCAGCGAGTCATCAATTTCCTAGCAGATTAAATTCATATCAACGTGAAATTGATTTACCGTCCTATGCCAGAAGTTCTATTCCGTTCCACGGAAAACGGGCCTAACCTAGTGATCGTCGACAGAAAGGTAGTGAAGGCGTACTGTCGGTGCGGAGGCTCCAGCAACAAGCCCTTCTGGGACGGCACACGCGCGAAGAACAGCTTCAGAGCAAGTCCGCACGAAGTCAAGGTTCTCTGACGGGATCACCTCCAGACGACGTCACACGACTGTAGAATTATCGATCCACCTACCTCGATGGGAAGCGAAATGTACCCGCTGTTCGAACGAACCCTTCATGGACGACCAGACCACGATGATGGCTCTCAAGAAACAGGTCTCCCGTTTCAGGGACGAACGAAACTGGTTGAAGGATGATACTCCCAAGAATCTAGCAATTTCGATTAGCGTCGAAGCGGCGGAATTGTTGGAGCATTTTCAGTGGAAGACTGATCAGCAGATACGGGAACTGGTCAAGGATAGTGTGAAGAAGAACCAAGTTTCTGACGAGCTTGCCGACGTCTTGATCTACTGCCTAGGTTTCTCGGATGTTTTGGACATTGACATTTCTGAGGCGATCGAAAGGAAATTGAGAAAGAACGCTGAGAAATATCCAGTGATGAAGATCCCGCTAACGGCTGGACTCTGAAAGCAGCGCGAATTGGGCGTTCTCTTGATAACTAGACTAGACTTTTGCACTTTCTGACCCAGAGTCAAGAATTGCACATAGCTCTTCTTCGACTGTCCCGTATTTCTTGGGGGTCTCTATGAATCTGCCGATTTCTTTCCAGTTCTTGTCGAAGACGATGATTGTTGGGAGTTTTCCGACGCCCATCTCGTCTCCCATGTCACGGTAGTTATCATGGTCTACGACTCTGGCTTGAATCATGGTGTTCTTTGCGATCGCGAGGGATTTTGCGAGTGCCGGAACGTAGGCTACGCAGTCGCCGCACCATTCGGCTGAGAAGACAATGAGATGATACTTCTGATCGATATTCTCCATCTTATCGATAGAGCTAGGATTCGGCGTATACTCCTGTAACCGACGCTTCATTGCGTGCTTGGACCGTTCGATCTTTACTTCGTTGATGTAGTCGAAGGGGTCTTTCCCGACTCTGAGCGCCATCATAACTTGCTCACACGATGGTCTAAGATTTCTCGATCTGGGTTAGAAATACGGTGGAGGCTTCTTTCTCCCCGTTCATGTTCTCTCGGACCTTGACGCCTACCAATCTTACAGTGTCTCCGGTTCTTAGGCTTTCAGTCTTCTGCGCGTGGGTATCCCAGAGGCTGACCCGTACCCTACCCGTACTATCCTCCAGTTCAATATTTGAGACTCTTGTTCTCCGACCCTCCTTGGTCTCTATCTCTCGCACATCACCTCTCTCGCCGATTTTGCCCTTGATAGTCCACAGCGAGGGTCCCGGTCGCAGAGACTCAATAGTTGTAATGGGGATGTCAGAAACGAAGTCTGTACTCTCCTTCTTGACAGAGGCCTTTGAGCCGACGTTGACGTAGACTAGACCATTCCTCTCAGTAACCCAGTGATTCTCTATCGCCACAAGCGACCCTTCACCGAGTTCGAGAATATTTTGAGCCTGGTTGTCCCAGAATTTCGCTATCATCAATCCCGCCTCATTGGAGCAGAGTGCCCATGTGGGACCCTGCTCTGACTGGCTCTTCTGAAGCTTGAGGAGACGTACGCGGAGCAGATCTGACGCTCCAATCTTAACCGCGGCAGTCGACACGTCATTTACACCGAATCCTTGCGACCGAGCTCTCCGTAGGATCTGAATGTTCGCCCGAGACCCAAGATGAAACTCTACCTCTCCAGCCCTCCCGAACTTGGTGTACCCGTGCAGAAGTCTAACTTGCGATCCGGGAGTCAACGATTCCCTTGCTACCGTGTCCGCTAAAGAATCCCAGAAAACACCTGTAATTTGTCCGGACGGGTCCCCGACCCTCATTCTCAAGACCTTCCCCGCCGTCCCATCGGATCGTTGAAACTCGTGCACATCACTGACCGAAACCACCTCACCAGTAATCGTAGAATCATTCAACCCCGCATGAACACTGGATATCCGCTGGTCCTTCAGATCAGAACTGGTAGACGGAGAAACCGCGAGTTGCTGAGCCAAAAGCCTTATCGCGCCCTCGTCTGACAACAGACCATGAGATTCTTCCTTTTTCCGCTGGACCATTGTCAGAAGCTCGTCTCGGCCGATCTTCGGGTTGCCAGATAGAATCTGGTTCAGAAGATCATCAAAAGCTGGCATAGCGGCTAGTCCCAGAACATGCGCGTGCG
>WNFY01001025.1_pt1 | contig 26099 bp, 25 predicted proteins | sample 5400091 | NCBI WGS metagenome assembly WNFY01 (sample SAMN13153364, study PRJNA577476) | soil metagenome | isolation source: 60 cm soil or saprolite under grassland replicate 1 | place: USA:California | collected 2016-06-15 | reverse complement strand
CAGCTGACCGGTGGGGCCTGTTCGTTTCCAATCCCGCGCGTTCCGCATTTGCCCGGCCGCGTTTATCGGCATATTCTTTGCCGTCGATCGGCCCGACATGCGGCGGATCTTTATCGAGATACGGTCGCCCGATCCCAAACTCTTTGCCGTGCGCATCGATCCACTTCCACAAGTCTTCGCTTGAACTCCATCGCTGCGCACGTGTCTCGCCCTTTACGCTCACGAGATCGGCCGCAAGCCCGTGGCCATAGCCGCCGCGGCGACTCCCGCCATGGTATGAACTGTCAGTCGCAGCCTTGAGGCCGCTTGCGAGCGATTGCCGGTAATCATCGCGGAATCCGCTCGTTATGCCCGGCGAAAGCCCGGCGTCGTCAAGGGCGCGCAGAGCATGGTACAGCTTCAGTTTGAAGCTGCGATCCATGCCTCCGATCACGTAATCCATAAGCGGCATGCCGGCTTTTTGTGCCGCCTTCGGATCCTTCCACGTGAAGTCCTCGTCGACGAGCTTTGTGATGGTTTTGACGACAGTCTGCGTTTTGCCCTTCTTCTTGACTGTCACCTTTATCCGCTCCGGCACCTTGATGGTATCGACTTTCGGGGCCCGTTGGTACGCCGACCAGAGGTATCGGTCGATGCAGAATTCTGCCACAAGGCACTCGTCGGGAGTTTCGATGGAGCTCAATGCCTCCTTCGCGGAGCCTTGCACCGGATCAGGCGTGCTCGCGTGCGCGACCTGCACGGACGGTGTTTCGGGCCGCGGCGTCGGACGAGGTTCGGGCAAGGCGGCATCGAGGATCGCCACATTGGTGACGGCAACACCGTGCTCGCCCGTTGCGGTTGCTTGCGGAGCGTCGATGGGCTCGGCGCTGGCGGTCGCAGATGTTGCCCAGCTGCCCTCGGTCGGGGCTGCGGTATTCTCGATGCCGGAGGAACCGAAGCGGGCGGGCCCGCCAGCAACCCAGCCGGCGAGAACGACCGTTCCGCAAACCGCCGCCAATCGCCGCGGGCTCAACACCCCCTCGCCTCCTGTCTCGTCCAAGGCTCCACCTGAGCCGATGGATCATGCAAGGAAGAAAACTGCAGGCTATCATTTTTTCCGAAATGTGTTGCCCGAATACAACCCGGGCCGGGATCAGGGTTAACTGCTGGCCCAGCCTGCCAGCGATTGGGGGAGGTGGCTGGAGACGTTGAGAGAGTGCCCCGAGCGTTTATCGCCAAGGTTCTTAAGGGGGCCAAGCCCGCCGACCTGCCGATCGAGCAGCCGACGAAATTCGAATTGGCCATCATTCTCAAAGCGGCGAAGGGGCTCGGCTTGACCATCCCGCCCGCGCTGCCCGCCCGCGCCGACGAAGTAATTGAATGAGTAGCTGGCACCTAGCGGTCCAGCCTCAGCAGACTCTGAATGTCAGCTTCGAGGGCCAGCCGAATGACGGCTGATCACCCCAAGCCCACATGGGGACCCCGCCGCTTCATTCTATCACCTCATCAGCGCGGGCGAGGAGCGAGGGCGGCACGGTGAGGCCGAGGGCCTTGGCGGTCTTGAGATTGATGAGCAGCTCGACCTTCGTCGTCTGCTGGACCGGCAGCTCGGCCGGCTTATCGCCGTTGAGGACTTTCCCCGCGTAGATGCCGATCAGACGGTAATATTCTCTTTCGCTGCCTCCATAACCGATCAGGCCACCGGCCCTGGCGAAGAAGCGATTTTGGGAGATCATGGGCACCGCGTGACGGAGCGCCAGTGCGCCGATCTGTTTGCTTCGCGAATAGAAGAAATTATCGGGGCTAATGACGAGCGCGTCGGCTCGCGGTTGCCCCCAGGCTGCAAAGACCGTATCCAAGTCGCGATCGGTGCTCGCGTGCAGGACATCGAGCTGCATTCCGAGGACCGGAGCCGCCGCCTCCAGGCCGCGCGAAAATTGCTCGGTAAGAACCGCGCTGGTTGGATTGACGAGTACGGCAACCCTGGTCGCCGTAGGTATCAATTCGCGCACCAGCTCCAGCCGCTTCGGCCCCACCTCGACGTTCAAATTCGTGACGCCCGTCAGGTTGCCGCCCGGTCGGTTCAAGCTGGCGACAAGTCCAACCTCGACCGGGTCGACCGCTACCGCGAATACGATCGGAATTGCCGCAGTCGCCGCCTGTGCCGCCAGCGCCGAAGCGGTACCGCCGCCCGCTACGATCACAGTCACCTGACGCTGAACCAATTCGGCCGCGAGCACCGGCAGTCGATCGTTACGGCCTTCTGCCCAACGATATTCGATTGCGACGTTCTGACCCTCGATATAGCCTGCCTCTTTCAGCCCCAGGTGGAACCCGCTCAGACGGTCCACGTACAGGTCAGGCTCTGCGCTGCCGAGGAAACCAATCACCGGCATCGCCGGCTGCTGCGCGCGCGCGGCGAGCGGCCATGCCACCGCGCCCGCTACGACCCCGATGAATTCCCGGCGCCTCATCTGCCTACCCCATTGGTGGGACCCGCGATCCTACACTGATTTCATCGAGCACAGGAGCCCGATCCGCCGCGGGCGCATCAAAGCGCTGACGTCGCCTTTCGGCACATCTCGGAAGAACCGATTGGGCCGGGAAGGTCCCCTAGTTTGGGGCAAGCGGACGTGCTCGGGAATTACGACGGAACAGGACTAATTATCGCCAGAAAATACCGTACGGGCGGTAATAGCGGTACAGAAAACCCGGATTGCGGCGCCGCATTTTAATGCCTCCCTGCGGCTCGCCGCTCATGAGAACCACGAAGTCGGTATGATTTCCGGTCTCGGAGCTAATCCCTTCATCCGAAATGATCAGCGATGATCCGGGCGATACGAGTTCCGAAATCCGATCAAGGGTCTCGCGGGGAATAACGAGACGCGCGAGGGCTGATCCCGCGGTACCTGCGGGTTGCGGTGTCGGCTCGGTACTTCGATAAATGCGACGGCCCGACTCGCTGGTTGACGAGGACCGATCTTCCTCGCTCTTCGGATCCATGGAAGCGGAACTCCACCGTATATCAGTACCCTCATGGATGTAATCCAGCGCGGTAAAGATATGCGTGCCGATGGGCTGATCGGGATCACGGATCGTCACGGCGATGTCGAAGATCGGCTGAAAGGATTGGCGCGCATAGAGCCGCTGTGTCTTTCGGCTAATGAAGACCGACACCGGTGCCGCCTTGCGCGCTGCCTCTGCGGCTGCTTCTACTGCAGCTTTCTTCTCAGCCTCTGCGGCCTCCGCCTCCTGGCGAGCACGCATGACATCCGGTTTGCCTTGTGCTGCGAGGCTGGCGGCGGTCAAATGCACCTCCGCGTCGGCAAGCCTGGCAAGCGCGTCAGCCTTGGCTTTCTCGGCAAGCTCGATCGCAGCAGGCGAATCAGCGGACTCCAGCGTACTTTGGGCGGCACGAACCCGAAGTTCTATCCTTGACTTCGTGGACTGTGCCAAGTGCAATGCCGCTGCGATCCGCGAGGCTTCCCCGGTCTTCTGGATGGCATTGAGCCTGGCGGCATCCGCCTTCTTTTTTGCCGCTTCCGCCTCCGCGGCCTTGGCGGCAGCCATCGACCGTAAAGTCTGCACCGGCTTTGCCGACGCGAGCACGCCCAAATCGGACGGAGCCGATCCCTCCGTGTCCGGCTCGCCGCTACCGACCCGAGCCGGATTGAGTCTGAGCAGAACCGGGTGACTAAACTCGACCGGAACGGGATCGTTTCGAGCCACGATCACCCGCATCCCGATCCTCGTCAGGTCGAAGAGACGCTCGGCGAACTCAACCGGCATTCGGATGCAGCCATGAGACGCGGCATGTCCGGGCAACGGTCCGCCATGGAGTGCAATCCCAGACCAGGTAATTCGCTGCATGAATGGCATGTAGCCATCATCGTAGAGATTGGAGTAATGCTCGATCTCTTTCTGAATCACGCTGTAAATCCCCGCTGGGGTCTCGTATCCTTTTCGACCGCTGGAAACCGGCGCCCGCATGATCCATCCAATGGCATCGTAGATCGTAACGCGCTGGTTGCTGAGCGAAACAACAGCCATGATAGGATGGCCTGCAGGGCGAGATTGAACGATCTCAATCCGCTTCGCGTCGGAACTTTTGCCGGCCCTTGCGGGCTCGACGATGCCGCCGGCGAGCAGCGCTGTCACAACGGCAACGGTGAGGCTGGCGCGCCGCATTGACGTGTCCTGGGTGCAAAAGCCACGGGAGATCATAACGAGGGCCTCATCGGGACATGTTGGTCCGATGCGGTCAGGGTCGAGGTCGGAAGGATACGCGAAAACTGGATAACTCTCCACAGGTGAATAAGGCTCGAGACCGGGCAACGCCAGTATCGTCGCCGCCGAGGAGGTCGAAGTCTATTCATCCTGTGCTATGCTGCAACCAACAGCCGAACCAGCAACGAGCGGGAAGGAAATCATGGATTACAAGCGACGCGCCATTTTGACCGCCGCAGGGGCTGCAACCGCAATGGTCGCAACGTCACGCCAATTGTTTGCCGGGTGGGAGCCGAGCGAGCGCTATCCGGATCCGGCCGTGCAGGCTCTCGATCCGAGCTTCGCCAAGTACCGCCTTCTGCTGGCGGGCGTCGAACGGCTCGCGGTAGGCATGCGCTGGTCCGAGGGGCCGGTGTGGTTCGGCGACGGCCGCTACCTGCTGTGGAGCGACATCCCCAACAACCGCATCATGAAATGGGAGGAGGAGACCGGCGCTGTCAGCGTTTTTCGCAAGCCGTCCAATCATGCGAACGGGAATACCCGCGACCGCCAGGGCCGGCTCGTCACCTGCGAGCACCTCACCCGGCGCATCACCCGGACCGAATATGACGGCACCGTCACGGTGCTGCTGGACAAGTTCGACGGCAAGCCGCTCAATTCGCCGAACGACATCGTGGTGAAGTCCGACGATACGATCTGGTTCACCGATCCGCCGTTCGGAATTTTGGGCAACTACGAAGGCCGGGTGTCGACGCCCGAATTGCCTACCAACGTCTACCGGCTCGATCCAAAAACCGGCCGCGCCACGGTCGCGAGCGGCGATATCAATCGACCGAACGGGCTCGCGTTTTCGCCCGACGAGTCGAAGCTCTACGTAGTCGAGTCGAACCTGCCACGCAAAATCCATGTCTTCGACGTCGCCGACAATGGCACCAGGCTCGCCAACAAGCGCCTCTTCATTGATCCCGACCAGGGCACGCCCGACGGCTTCCGCGTCGATGTCGACGGCAACCTGTGGTGCGGCTGGGGCATGGGGGAGGGGATGGACGGCGTGATGGTCTTCTCGCCGGAGGGGAAGCCGATCGGCAAGATCTCGCTGCCCGAGCGCGCCGCCAACCTGTGCTTCGGCGGCGTGCGCTGCAACCGCCTGTTCATAGCGGCGAGCCATTCGGTCTACGCGCTCTATGTGAACGCGCAGGGCGTGGCGGGCGGATAAAGAGGACGTATCCTAGTTAATGGTCGGCGCAAGACCTCGGCCGACCCAATCCGATGCTTTCCGGCGTGACGCTCGCTTGCCGGATTGCCGACCGCGTGCTTGCGACCGCGCAGCCGATCGCGCTCGAAACCGGCTTTGTCGCGCTGTTCGATGGTACGGAAAAGACTTTTCAGCGCTGGAAGCTCGCCGGGCCCGAGCGTTCGCCCTGCGTGACGGGCTGTTGGTGGCGCAGTCCTTCGCCGATCATTCGGTCTTCTTCTATGCGGCAGAGACTTTCGCGAACTATGTCCTGCGCCTGCAGTTCCGGCTTCCCGGTCCCACGGATTCGTTCGGCAAAGATTGCGGATCGCCGGCGGCGCCTCCATTACCCGGCAAATCCCCGGCGCCCCACGGGATGAAGAAAGGACGCCAATGGACATCAGGTTCGTGCGCAGGACGTTGCTGGAAGTCGCAGGCGACGAGTCGCCCGACAAGCCGCATGAAGCGATTCAGGCGTTGGCCATGGCGCTCCTCCATGTCGCCGAAGGGATCGAGGAGGTGCGGGCTACCCTGGCCGGTCTCGTAGTCCCGGCCGGGTCGGAAAAGCCGCCGAAACCGGCTGCGCACAGACAAAATCGGCGCGTGAAGCGGAAAAAACGCTAGCCGGCCCGGTGCGCTCTCGACCCGTTCGCCCGGTTCGGTAGCGGTTCGCCCTCATCGTCCGCCCGCGCCAATCCGAAGACGCTGCGGCCGCCATAGGCATGCGAGCGCCTGCGCTCCTCCGCGATCAGCGCCTCGACCGAAGGGCCGCAGGCGTGGCGTTCAAGCCGGCGGGCCTGGAGATCGAGGCGCTTCAACGCGCTCAGCTCCTCGTCGCTTCCGAGCTTGGCGTTGCGGACCGCCGATTTCAGCACGCGAATGGTCTCGTCATAGACCCGCAGCGGCACCGGGAAGGGTTGTCGGTCCTTGCCACCATGCGCGAACGAGAATCGCGCGGGATCGCTGAAGCGGTACGGAGTTCCATGCAGGACCTCGGCGACCAAAGCCAAGGCGAGCACGGTCCGTGCTCCCACTCCAGGAACGAGCAGCAGCTCGGCAAAGTCCGACGGGCCGCGATTGGCCGCCGCAACCAGATTCCCGTGGAGCCTCCCGAGCACGACGTCGCTCGAGCGGACCTCGTGGTGGGCCGGAAGCTCCAGATGTGGGAGCAGGGGCTGCGATTCCTGCGCCGCTGGATCGGCCTGCTGGATGCGAGACGTGAGCGCTGACAGCTCGCGCGCGATCCCGTCCGGGCCCAGCGAGGAAAGCAGCTCGAGCTGGGTGTGCCGAGAGGCCGCCGCCCGGCGGTCGGTGAGATTGACGATCTCGCCTTGGTTCGAGCCGTCGATCGCGGCGTGCGGCTCCTCGACGAAACTCTGCAGCCCTTCGGAGAGCCAATGATAGCGGCGCGCCTGTTTGCGATCGCCGTTCATTCCCTGCTGCACGACGACCCACTTGCCCTCGTCGGTGACGATGAAGCCGTGAAGATAGAGTTGAAACCCGTCCTGCACCGCGGCGCTGTCGACCTTGGCGACCAGGCGGCTGGCGTTTGCGAGCGCGGATCCGTCGAACCCGACGCGCTCCCCGATGGAGGTCAGCTCGTGCGGGGTTTGTCGCGAATATTTGCCGCGCCCGCCGCAGACGTGAATCCCGAGCTCGTTCTCCAGCGGAGCGAGCCCGCGTTTGAGCGCGCCGATCACACTGGTTGTGATGCCCGAAGAATGCCAATCCATGCCCATTACGGTCCCGAACGCCTGGAACCAAAACGGGTGGGCGAGCCGGCGCAGGAACTCGTCCCGGCCGTAATGATGGACGATCGCCTCGGTCATGACCGCGCCGAGACGGGTCATTCGATCCGCCAGCCATTTGGGCACTTGCCCGCCATGGAGCGGCAGGTCGGCGCTTCCGCTTTTTCGAGCCATCCGTTGCGTATCGCTTGCAGAATAGTCGCCCGGTTGCGGCGACGAATCCGAGCGTCTGGCTAACATGCCGAGTGGAGAAAAGGAACGAGCGGCCGACAAGGACGGCTCACGCTTGCGGCAAAGGCGGCGCCCACCCGGAAAGTCAAGCCTGACATCGTGCGCAGGGGTGTGCTAGGGAGCCCGCGCTTCCACATTCTTGCGTTCGGAGGGGACATGTTGCGGAACGGATCTCGCCTTGGCTTTGCGCTTGCGGCGCTGGCGCTGGCGGCGATGGCTTCTTCTGCCGGCGCGGCCGACAAGAAGATGATCGAGCGCGGCAAATATCTCGTAACCTTTGGCGGTTGTTTCGACTGCCACACGGCGGGATATTTCTTCGGCAAGCCGGATATGGCGCGCTACCTCGGCGGCTCCGACGTCGGCTTCGAGATGCCGGGCCTCGGCGTGTTCGTCGGGCCGAATTTGACGCCGGATCCGGAGACCGGGCTCGGCAAATGGACCGAGGCGCAGATCGTGACCGCGCTCCAGACCGGCAAGCGCCCCGACGGCCGCGAGCTCGCACCGATCATGCCGTGGCGCTCGTTCGCCAATCTCACCAAGTCCGACGCCCAGGCGATCGCCGCCTACCTCAAGAGCCTCAAGCCCGTCGCGCACCAAGTCCCCGGCCCATTCGGCCCCGACGAAAAGGCGCCGGTGTTCCGCATGAGGGTCGTGCCCCCGGAAGCTGCCGCGGCGAAATAGCGGACGCAATGCGGCGCGGGCGATGAAACCGGACGATACAGCGGGCGGCTGGCGGCCGAGCGAGCGCTATCCCGACCCGGCCGTCGAGGTGCTCGATCCGAGCTTTGCCAAATATCGCATCTTCAGCGCGTCGGTCGAACGTCTCGCCACCGGGATGCGCTGGGGCGAAGGGCCGGTCTGGTTCGGCGACGGCCGGTATCTGTTGTGGAGCGATATTCCCAATGACCGCATCCTGAAATGGGAGGAGGAAACCGAGTGCGTGAGCGTGTTCCGCAAGCCCTCGAACTATGCCAACGGCAACACCCGCGATCGGCACGGCCGGCTCGTCACCTGCGAGCACGGCGGCCGGCGGGTCACGCGCACCGAATACGAAGGCAGCATCACCGTCATCCTCGACCGCTACGACGGCAAGCGGCTCAATTCGCCGAACGACGTCGTGGTGAAATCCGACGGCTCGGTCTGGTTCACCGATCCGCCGTTCGGGATCCTGGGCAATTACGAGGGAAGCCAAGCGACGCCGGAATTGCCGCAGAACGTCTACCGCGTCGATGCCCGCGGACGCGCCAGCGTCGTCGCCGGGGATCTGCGCGGCCCCAACGGGCTTGCATTCTCGCCCGACGAGAACAGGCTCTACATCGTCGAATCGCGCGCCACGCCGAACCGCCTGATCCGCGTTTACGACGTGGTCGACGGCAAGACGCTCGCCAACGACCGGGTGTTCGTCGACGCCGGACCGGGGACGCCGGACGGCTTTCGTTGCGACGTCGACGGCAATCTGTGGTGCGGCTGGGGCATGGGCACGCCTGAGCTCGACGGTGTCGTGGTGTTCTCCCCCGAGGGCCGATTGATCGGCCGCATCCGCCTGCCGGAACGCTGCGCCAACCTCTGCTTCGGCGGGGCCAAGCGCAACCGGCTGTTCATGGCGGCGAGCCGGTCGCTCTATTCGCTCTACGTCAACACCCAGGACGCGCCGGGCGGCTGATCCGATTGCGCGCTTGGTGCGAAGCCGAGCACGGGGATCCTGGCTTCGCCGCGCTCCGTCCGGACGAGGGCCGTGTCCATCATCGGGCTACCGGCGGTGCGGCAAACAGAACACTCTCGCAGATAATTCGGGGGGAAGGTCGTCCGGCGCCCCCGGGCCGGCGACGAATCTGTGATATGAAGGGACATCGGCCTAACAAGGGGCGCGGAAGGGGGACGTCATGGGTACATCCGAACATCTGGTGGGCGGCATCGTCGGGCTGCCGAAGCTTCGCGGTGCGATCGTGTTGCTCGCCGTTTCGCTTCTCGGCGCAAGCAGCGCATTCGCGCAGGATTACCGGGGAAGTTCCGACCAGCAATCGGCATGCATGTCCGACGTTTTCCGGCTGTGCTCCGGTGACATTCCGGACGTCGGCCGCATCGTGGCGTGCTTGAAGCGCGAGCGGCCGCGGCTGAGCGACGGCTGCCGTGCGGTGTTCGGGGGCGCCTCCACACGGGTGGCGTCGAACCACCGGGTCAGGCGCCATCACCAGTCCGGCTCGGAGCAGCAATATCAAGCGGGCCAGTACCCGCGGTACGGTTACCAGGGCTATTATCAGAACTGGTAGCGGGCCGCCGCAAGCCGGTCGACCCATTCGCTTTGAGCATTCTCCCGTCTTCCCGTCGAGGGGGAGGCGGGCTTGGGCGCGACCGACCGGCCTGCGTAATCACGGCTGCACCCTTTGCAGCCGGGGGCCGGCTTTCTTCTTCACGGCGGCCCGGACCGATTCTCGCTCGTTTGCCTCGTCACCGCAGGAATTTGGCAGAAGCCCTGGGCCGGAACGCCGAGCGCACTGTTGAATTTGGACGAGAGATTCTGAAACGCGATCAGCGCCGTCAGCTCGATGATCGCCTCCTCATCGAAATGAGTGCGTAGCGGCGCGAATTGCGCGTCGGTGATGGCCTGGGGCGCCAGCGTGACCTGCTCGGCGTAGTCCAGGGCGGCGCGCTCTTTCTCGGTGAACGAGCGGCTGTCGCGCCAGCGGTCGAGCTCGCCGATTTTTTCGTCGGGAACGCCGCGCCTCGACAACGTCGCCGAATTGAGATCGACGCAGAAGCGGCAGCCGTTGAGCTGCGAGACCCGCACGGTGACCAGCGACCGCAGCACCGGAGAGATCGGCGATTTGCGCCGGTCGATCATTGCGTAAAGCAATGCCACGGCGAGGAACAGTTTCGGGACGCGTGCCCACACCAGCGCCGAATCCAGGACCGCGCCGTATTTGCGCTGCTGATTCCAGAAGAACGGCCGCAGGAAAAACGGATAGCGGGATCCGGGTTCGATGCGCATGGAGATCTCCCCGACGAGCTTGCTCAATCGCCTACAGCCTCACGTGCCTGAGCCGAAGCGCGTTGCCCACCACGCTCACCGAGGACAGCGCCATGGCGGCTGCGGCAATGACCGGCGAGAGCAGAATGCCGAACACGGGATAGAGCGCCCCGGCCGCGATTGGCACGCCCGCGGCATTGTAGACGAACGCCAGAAACAGATTCTGCCGAATGTTGCGCATCGTCGCTGCGGAGAGCCGGCGCGCGCGCACGATGCCGGTGAGGTCGCCCCGGAGCAGGGTCACGCCCGCGCTTTCGATCGCGACGTCAGTGCCGGTCCCCATCGCGATCCCGACCTCGGCAGCCGCGAGCGCCGGCGCGTCGTTGACGCCGTCCCCCGCCATGGCCACGACACGGCCCTCGCGGCGGAGCTTTTCTACGACGGCGCTCTTTTGATCGGGCAACACTTCGGCCTCAACGTCCGTAATGCCGAGCCGGCGCGCAACCGCCTGCGCGGTGGTCTTATTATCCCCGGTCAGCATGACGACGCGCACGCCCGTCTCGCTGAGCGCGCGAAGCGCCGTCGGCGTGGTCGATTTCACCGGATCGGCAATGGCGAGGATGCCGCAAGCTCTGCCTTCCGCCGCCAGATAGACGGCGGTCGCGCCGTCCTGGCGCAGGCGCTCGGTTTCGCGCTCGAGCGCAGCCGTGGAAATCTTCAGCTCGGTCAAAAATCTCGCATTGCCGAGCGCAAGTCGCCGGCCCTCGACCGTGCCAACGACGCCCTTGCCGGTCGGCGCGTCGAACTCGGCGACTTCCGCCAGCGCGACGTTGCGTGCGGCGGCGGCGTCGACGATCGCCCGCGCCAGCGGATGCTCGCTCGCGCGCTCGAGGCTCGCGGCAAGCCGCAGCACCTCGTTCTCGTCGAGACCTTCGGCGGGGACCACCGCGACGAGTTTCGGCTTGCCCTCGGTCAGCGTGCCGGTCTTGTCGACCACGAGCGTGTCGACTTTTTCCATGCGTTCCAGCGCTTCGGCATTCTTGATCAGCACGCCGGCCTGGGCGCCGCGGCCGACCCCGACCATGATCGACATCGGGGTGGCGAGCCCGAGCGCGCACGGGCAGGCGATGATCAGCACGGTTACGGCGGCGACCAGCCCGTACGCGAACCGCGGCTCGGGACCGAACGTGGCCCAGGACGCGAACGCGATCAGGGCGACGAGAATGACGGCGGGCACGAACCAGCCGGAGACCTGGTCGGCGAGCCGCTGGATCGGAGCGCGCGAACGCTGCGCCGCCGCCACCATCTGCACGATCTGCGCCAGCACGGTGTCGCGGCCGACTTTTTCGGCGCGCATGATGAAGGTGCCGGTCTGGTTGAGGGTGCCGCCGATCAGCCTGGCTCCGGGTTCTTTGGTCACCGGCATCGATTCGCCCGTGACCAGAGATTCGTCGACCGCGGAGCGCCCCTCGATCAGCTCGCCGTCGACCGGAACTTTCTCGCCCGGCCGCACCCGCAGCTTGTCGCCGGCGGCGACCTCGTCGAGCGGAATTTCCTCGTCGTCGCCATTCTTGACGCGGCGCGCGGTCTTCGGTGCGAGGTCGAGCAATGCGCGGATCGCGCCCGAGGTCTGCTCGCGGGCGTGCAGCTCCAGCACCTGTCCGAGCAAAACCAGGACGGTGATGACGGCCGCGGCCTCGAAATAGACCGCGACGGTGCCTTCGGGGCCGCGGAATGCGGCCGGAAATATGTTCGGAGCGAGCGTTGCGATCACGCTGTAGACCCACGCAACCCCGGTTCCCATCGCGATCAACGTGAACATGTTGAGGTTGCGCGTGACCACCGAGCGCCAGCCGCGCACGAAGAACGGCCAGCCGGCCCACAGCACGACCGGAGTAGCGATGACGAATTGCAGCCAATTCGAAATATTCCCGCCGAGCAGCATGTGCAAATTGGTCAGATGCCCACCCATCTCCAACGCGACCACCGGGACTGACAAGACAAGGCCGATCCAGAATCGCCGGGTCATGTCGACGAGCTCGGGATTGGGACCGGTTTCTCCGGCAAGCTCGGGCTCGAGCGCCATGCCGCAGATCGGACAAGTGCCGGGACCGGTCTGGCGGATCTCCGGGTGCATCGGGCAGGTGTAGATCGTGCCCGCGGGGACGGGCGCCCGTGATGGCGCGACGGACCTCCCCTCGCGTCGATGCGCATGAGCAGTGTGATGATGCTTCCCGACCGGGACGGGATTGGCCATGGCGCGCAGCCTTCCTTGGTCCGTAGTCTTGAACTACATACCCTTGGGGGGTATATATCGACCATGCGCAGCGAGATCAAGGCGCCGTGCCTCAAGCGGCTCAAGCGAATCGAAGGCCAGGTCCGCGGGCTCGCCCGCATGGTCGAAGCGGATCGCTACTGCATCGATATCGTCACGCAGATCGCCGCGGTCCGCGCCGCGCTGCGCCGGGTCGAGGAGGAGGTGCTGCGCGATCACGTCGCCCATTGCGTCGAGCACGCGGTCGCGTCGGGAAACAAGGCCGAGCAGCGGCGCAAGATCGCCGAACTGATGGACGTCCTCGCCCGCGCCGAGCGCTGAAGGTGCGGAGCAGGCAGACGCGCTTCCTCTCCCGTTGAGAACGGGAAATCGACCGCGGCCAAGTCGGTTCGCCGGCAATCCGGCGCCGCCTATGGCCGCAACCGAACGAACAGACCAAACCAGATCGACCAGGCGCCGAGTGCGGCCAGCAATAGCCCGGTCCAGAACGGCAGCCGCCCGGATAATCCCGCCAGCCAGTCGAGTACGCGGCGCGCCGGCGCGAACAGCACAGCCACGATCAGCGGCAGGGAAAGCGCGAGACCGAACAGAGCGAGCTCGAGAAAGCCGCTCACCAGCGTCGCGCCGGCGGTGCCCCCGGCCGCCGCCCCGGCGAGCAGGACAAACAACGGCGGTCCCGCACAGGCCGGAATGTTGAGACCGAACACAATCCCGAGGGCGACCGAGCCCTGCAGATCGGCCAAGCGCGCAAGGCCCGGGCCCAGAGACACCATGAGCGCGCCGATCCTGCCGGTCAGATACAAGGCGTCAAGTCCGAGATAGAGAGCGCCTAGGGCGATCCAGGCGGCTCGTTGAAAGCCCAGAAAGGCCGCTCCAACGACGACCGCGGCCATGCCCAACAGGCCGAGGACGAGCGCACGCGTGCCGGCGAAAACGCCGATTTGCGCGAGTTTGCCCGCCGCGCTCTTCCCCTCCAGCTGCTTCACCAGGATCAAGGTCGATCCGATCGAGCACGGCTCGACAAATCCCACCAGCCCGAGGCCGATCGGAAGCAAGATCGCGCTGGTCAGAGCGGATGCCGTCATCGGTGGCGCACGATGCCCGACCCGGATCTCTGCGTCGCCGCCGCAGCGTACGCACGGCGCTCGGCGCCGCATCTCATCGGAAGAAGAGATACTTGATCAGCGCCGCCGCCAGAAGAATGAGAACTATCAGGACGAGCAACCCGATTGCGCCCATTCCCCACATCATGCCGCCGCCGCTCATCATGTCGTACATGGCTATTTCCTCGTTCGAGCCGAGCGGATTCGATCAGCATTGGTTCGATACGAAATGGTTGATCTCCTCGGGACCGGAGAAGATCACGTCGGCACGGTCGCCCATCATGCCGGCATCCACCAGCGCGGGCGCACCCTTCGCGGGACCCTCCTCGCCGGAATCGGTCTTGAACCGGAGGTTCCGTTCCCAGAAATCGCGCGTCTTTCCGTCAGTCGTCGTCACCCGATACGTATCGCCACAATAGCTGACAGCCTGCACGCGATCCTCGGGATCGAGCTTCTTGAGATTCGGAACGGCTGCGCCGCCCATCATGCCGCCCATGCCGCCCATTCCGGGCATTCCCCCCATTTGTCCTCCTTGGGGGGCGGAGCGCCCGGGCTGCGTCGCCTCCTTCAGGAACGCCAACAGGTCGGCGCGCGCCTGCGAATCCTTGATCCCCGCAAACGTCATGGTGTTCCCGGGGATGAGCTGCTGCGGGTCCTTTAGCCACGCGTCGAGAGTGCTGTCGTCCCAGACGATTCCCGAGGACTTCAGCGCCGGCGAGTACCGCGGAAAGCTCGGCACGCTCCCGGCCTTGCGGTTCCATACTTCCGCGAGGCTCGGGCCCGTCATGTTGCGGTTGGGCTCGAGCGCGTGGCAGGCCACACAGGCGCCGAACGCGCGCTGGCCGCGCCCGGCGTCGCCGTTCACGGCCCAAGCCGGCAACGCAAAGATCATCATGCAGAACATGGCTAGTGCGGTCGTCTGCAACCGGCTCATTCTCGACCTCCGTCGTCATCGGTGATGGTAACAATTGCGCCCGCCCCGCGAGATTTCGCGCGTGCGCAAACCTCTGATCACACGGCAGTCAGTTCGGAGGAGGACGGAATGGAGGGCTGCTTGCGTGCGAGCGAAGCGCCTTGGGGACGAATGAAGGCTCCGGATCGGATCGGGGCGGCAACAGCTCTGGAACGATAGCATCGGAAAAATTGAAGCATTTGAGGGCGCAGCCGGCCGAGCTCTTGCAATCGTCCATCGATTGATTGCAGGGCATGCCGTCCTGGCCGTTCGAAACGGACGTCGACGAGACCGAAGATTGCGACGCAACGGCCGCTCCGCCGATCGCCGGAAGCATGGCGATCGAGAAGGCGAGCACAACGGCGAGAATGGCGCGAATGATCACGGGCAGCCGCAGCGGTTGAAACTACGCCTGAGCGTACACGGTTCTGGCATCCGAAACCAGCAACGTGAGGCTTTCACGAGCAATGCATCCGTAGCACGCCATTCATTCCGCGCTACCGACCTCGGGTCGCTATGGCGGACCACACGCGATTTCGGTATCATGCTTCCATGCGTCACCTCGCCCGCCGGTTCTTCGTGACTCTCCTCGCGCTCGCATTTTTCGGTGCGGTGCTGGAGCGCTCCGCGCTCGGCAATCCGGACGAGCCATGCCCGTTCAGCTCCCAGGCCGAGCAGGTTGTCCACGGCTCGCATGCTGGCCATCGTCACCATCATACCGGGAAGCAAGATACGTCGTCGGCGCAGATTTGCCTGAAATGCTGCGGCCTCTGTATGGCCGATGCGTACCTTGCCGCCGCACCCGTCACGGAAGTCGTCTTGCTCGCCGCTCCGATCCTTTTCTCAGGTGGGTTTGAAGCTTACAGCGGCCGTCCGGTCGTCCTCGACCCCGGAATACCCAAACGCAGCGCCTGATCTTCACCCCTCGTCACGAGGGGTGGTCGCGCTCGTTCCGGTCCCGAGGACTGGAATGAGTTTGGGGCATTCGCATTCAGCTTGCAGAGGACGGCCGATGTTCCCGTTACGCCTGATCGCTTGTGGCGTCCTCGCCATGCCCCTGTTGCTTTCTCCTGTCCGGACACTGGCCGAAGAGTCCGTGCCGACGCAGACGGATCACGAGCACCATGACCATCACGAGCACGCGGCGCCTGCGCCCGCGCAGATCGACCATGAACACCATGGGCAGCATGAGCATCCCGCGCCAGGATCATCCAAGCCCGAAACACCGGCGGAAAAGCCCAGGAAACCGTCCGCTACGCCCCATGCCGGCCGCAAGAAGCCGGCCGCCACGACCCACGCGCATCACAACAAGCCGACCGACATGGAGCACGGCGGCACGCATGATGTCCACCAAGGTCATCAGACAATGGAAATGCAGGGTTTCCTCGGCCCGTACCCGATGAGCCGCGAGGGATCGGGAACGAGCTGGCTGCCGGACAGCACGCCGCACGAGGGCGTGCACCAGACCTACGGCGACTGGATGCTGATGGAGCACGCGCTCGTCAATGCGGTCTACGACCATCAGGGCGGCCCGCGCGGCGGCGACAAGGCTTTTGTCGGCGGCATGATCATGGGGATGGCGCAGCGAACGCTGGGCGACGACACGCTCGGACTCAAGGTGATGCTATCTCCCGACCCATTCATGGGACCGAGCGGCTATCCGCTGTTGCTGGCGACCGGCGAGACCGCCGACGGCAGAACGCCGCTGATCGATCGCCAGCACCCGCACGATCTGTTCATGGAGCTTTCCGGCTCCTACAGCCATAAGCTTTCGCCGAATTCGAGCGTGTTCGTCTATGCCGGTTTGCCCGGCGACCCGGCGCTGGGCCCGACCGCGTTCATGCACCGCACCAGCGGCATGGACATTCCGGAAGCGCCGATCACCCACCATTGGCTCGACAGCACGCACATCACCTTCGGCGTGGTGACCGTGGGAGCCGTATGGGACACCTGGAAAATCGAAGCATCCGCGTTCCGCGGCCGCGAGCCGGATCAGCATCGCTTCGACATCGAGGAGCCGCGGCTCGACAGCGTCTCGGCGCGCCTCTCCTGGAATCCTTTTCGCGAGCTCTCGCTGCAGGTGTCCGGGGGACGCCTGCATTCCCCGGAGCAGCTGTCGCCCGAGGTCGACGAGGATCGCGTGACCGCGTCCGCAACCTACACCCGGATGCTCGGCGACGACACGTTGTGGAGCAGCACCTTCGCCTGGGGTCGCAAAATGAACCGCCCCGGCAACACGCTCGACGGATTTCTCCTCGAAAGCGAGCTGATCTTCAAGCAAACCTACACCCTGTTCATGCGGGTCGAGCGCGTTGCCGAAGACGAATTGCTGGAGAGGGCATCGGGACCGGTCGAAATCGGTCCGCTTGCGCCGATGCCGATCTTCACCGTGAACAAAATATCGCTTGGCGGGATCTACGACTTTCCGGTCGCCGAACATCTCAAGTTCGGCATCGGCGCTTTAGTCAGCAAGTACGGGCTTCCGGGCGCGCTCAAACCCCTCTACGGCGGCGAACCGACCAGCTTCATGGTGTTCTTTCGCTTGAAGCTCTCGTGAGCGACGCACAGCTCACCGCTTGCTTGCCCGCCACAGGAGCTTTCAAAATGAAATTCGTGTCAGGTTTCCTTGCTGCCTACCTATTGGCCATCGTCGGGGGTGCCGCGCTGATCTACAGCGGCGCGTACAACGTCGCCGCGGATAAGGATCACACCGGGATGGTAAAATGGATTCTCGGCACCGCCATGTCGAATTCCGTGAAAGCCCATGCCGGTGGGACGATGCCGCCGGCGGGCTTCGACGCGGAGGATCATGTGCGAGAGGGATTTCGCCTGTTCGATGAAATGTGCGTGCAATGTCACGGCGCTCCGGGAAAGCAGCCCGGCGAAGTGGGGCAGGGGCTTCGACCGCAGTCGCCCGAACTTTCCGAAGTGGCTCACCGGTGGACACCGCCACAGCTCTTTTGGATCCTGAAGCACGGCATCATCGCCACCGGGATGTCCGCATTCGGGAGCACCCACACCGAGGGCCAGCTTTGGGATCTGGTGGCTTTTGTGCAGAGATTGCCCAGCCTCAGTCCCGAACAGTACAGAGCCTTCGCGCAAGACACCGGTGCACCGCATGAGCATGGCCCACATGAGCGTCAGCACCGGCATTGAGGATCGCAATCCTTGAATGGAACGTGTGCTGGCCGCCCGAAGCCGACCAGCGTTAACCGTACGATCGTTGCCCGGCGGGCGGAGTGGTGAGGCTCACGGCTTCCGTTGGATTGACTTCGCGTTTATGAATCCTCGGAAACCCGCAGGGAGGACGCGCCAATGCCGGAGATCAAGACCGAGTTTCTGTTCAAGGTCACGCTCGAAGTGCCGCCGCTGCTCGATCTCGGCGAGACCTGTTACGGCCGGCGGCGGATCGCGCGCATCGCCGGCGGCAGTTTCGAGGGGCCGAAGCTCAAGGGTGAGGTGCTGCCGGGTGGCGGCGATTGGCTCCTGCTGCGCCGCGACGGCGTGCTGCAGCTCGATGTCAGGCTGACCATGCAAACGCACGACCAGCAGCTCATCTACATGACCTACCGGGGTTACCGGCATGGCCCGCAGGAAGTGATCGACCGGCTCAATCGCGGCGAGGCCGTCGATCCGAGCCTGTATTATTTCCGCGTCACGCCGTATTTCGAGACGGGCGCCAAGAGCTACGAGTGGATGAACAAGATCTGCTCGGTCGCGACCGGCTCCCGCACGGCAAGCGGACCGACCTACCACGTGTTCCAGGTGCTGTGATGCTCACGCGGTGAGTTGTCATGGCCCGCGCAGGCGGGCCACCCGGTATTCCGCGGCGGACGAATCCACCGGCGCACCAATTCTTCCGAGACCACTGGGTCGCCCGGACAAGCCGGGCGATGACAGCGTCCTGAATACCGCAAGCAGCAGCCTCAGCCCTGCCGGCCGCAGTGGCGCGACAGGCGGACCGCGAGATCGAGCAAGATTTCGTCTCCGCCGGCCCAACCGATGAATGAAAGTCCGACCGGACAGCCGGAGACGGCGCCGATCGGGATCGTCACCTGCGGCAGCCCGCTCAGTCCCGCGATGCAGGTCAGCCGCATGACGTTGGCGCGGAAGGGTTCGAGCGCGTCCACCGGCACATCGGTGCGCGGCGCAATGCCCGGCGTGGTCGGAAGCGCCAGAACGGTGCCGGGCTTCGCCAATCTGCGGATTTGATCCCGCGCCCGCGCCCTGAGCTTGCGCGCCTCCTCGGCATCGCGTTGCGACACTTTGGCGGCGAAGGCGAGGCGCTCGCGAACGCCCGGGCCGAGCCGCGGCCGCCGCCGCTCGATGAATTCGCCGTAAATGCCCCAGATCTCGAAACCCTGGATCACACGGAAGCACTCGCGCCAGGGATCGAGCCCCTCGGGCGCCACGCGAGCCTGCTTGGGCGCCGGCAAATCGCTGGCGACGGCGGCGAGCGCCGAGCGCAGCAGGGCCCCGGCCGGCGCATCGACCTGCTCGAACGCATCCTCGAGCACGATCAGCGCTTCGATCTTGGCCGGATGCGACGTGCCCTCGAGCAGCGCCTGGCCGACCCGGCGAAACACCCCCGGTGCGTTGGCGAGCCAGCCGGCGACGTCGAAGGAGGGCGCCATCGCCATGGCGCCCGATAGATGCACGCGCCCATGGGTCGGACGAATACCGTAGACGCCGCAAAAGCTCGCCGGCACGCGCACGGAGCCGCCGGTGTCGCTGCCGAGCGCGAAATCGCAGGCGCCGGCCGCGGTTGCGGCGGCCGATCCGCTCGATGAGCCGCCCGGCAGGCGACCCGGCGCGCGCGGGTTCACCGGGGTGCCGTAATGCGCATTGGCGCCGGTCACGCTGAAGAAGAACTCGTCGCAGATGGTCTTGCCGATGAGGGTTGCGCCGGCGTCGAGAACCCGGCGCACCGCGGCGGCCGACGAGTTGGCCTCGCTCGCGGCCGCGAGCCAGTCCGGGCTGCCGCCGCCGGTGCGATAGCCCGCGATGTCGTACATGTCCTTGACCGCGCAGGTGAGCCCGGCGAGCGGCCCGGTTGCGGCGCCCGCGATGGGGGCCTGAAGATCATGCGGCACGAAGGCCGAGAGGGAGTGCGAGGAAAGCGGCATGATCGCGCTCAAGCTCGCTGTTGCTGCTGGGCCAAATACCAGTCGAGAATTTTCGCGCCGTTCCAGGCGACCACGGCGTCATGCTCGAGAATGGCTTCGAGCGTGCGCTCGACGTGCGCGATCCGGTGCGGCACGCCGGAGAGATACGGATGCATGGCGATCGCCATGATTTTCGCGCGCTCGGCGGATTCTCCGTAGAGGACCCGGAACTGATCGAGCGCGCGGGCATATACCATGTCGGAAGGATGATGCTGCAGGGCCATCAGCACGATATCGTGGATCTCGAAATTGTAGGGAAGCGCGACGACCGGCCCGTGCGCGGTCTTGAGCGTCACGGGTTCGTCGTCGAGCACCCAATCGCCGATATATTCGATTCCGGCTTCGGCCAAATGATCGAGCGTATCGAAGGTCTGGGTGAGCCCCGGGCCGAACCAGCCGCGCGGGCGCTTGCCCGAAAACTTCTCGATCAGGTCCACCGATTTGCGGATCACCGCGCGCTGGTCGTCGAGCTTGTGCATTGGCACCTGGTCATAGCTGTGGGCATTGAGCTCCCAGCCGGCCTCGATGCAGGCCTTCACGACTTGCGGATAGGTTTCGCAGACCTTGGCGTTGAGCGTCACGGTCGGCGTTGCTCCGAGCCGCTGCAGCAGTTTTTTGAGCCGCCAAAATCCGACCCGCATGCCGTATTCGTGCCAGCTCCAGTTGGGAAGATCGGGCAGCAGCGGCTGACCTTGCGGCGGCGAGATCACCATGCGGGCCATCGGCCGCGCGAGATCCCATTCCTCGAGCGCCAGCACCGGCCACAGCACCAGTCGCACGCCGTCCGGTAATCGCAGCGGCGGCCTCGCTTCGATCGGCGAATACTCGAGACGTTCGCGCGGATGCATGGCGAGCTCTCCTGTTGCGACTCGTCAGTGCACCTGGCGGTCCTGATCGCCCCAATAGGGCTTGCGCAGCTCGCGCTTGAGAATTTTCCCGGATGGATTGCGGGGCAGCGCGTCGACGAAATCGATCGAGCTCGGCAGCTTGAAGCCCGCAATGCGCGCCCGCGCGAACTCGATCAATTCCTGTACGGACACTGCGGCGCCCGGCTTCCTCACGACCACCGCCTTGACCGCTTCGCCCCATTTCGCGTCGGGCACGCCGATCACCGCCACGTCGGCAATCGCCGGATGTCCGAACAGCGCGTTCTCGACCTCGGCCGGATAGATATTCTCACCGCCGGAAATGATCATGTCTTTGACGCGGTCGTAAATGTAGAGATAGCCGTCGCGGTCCATATAGCCGGCGTCCCCGGTGTGGAACCAGCCGTCGCGGATCGCGGCTTGCGTCGCTTCCGGCAGGTTCCAGTAGCCCAGCATGATCTGTGGGGTGCGGCAGACCACTTCGCCGACCTCACCCGGCGCAAGCTCGCGCCCCATGGCATCGAAAATCCTGATCTCCACGCTGGCCATCGGCTTGCCGCAGGATTTGAGCCGCTCGGTCGCATCTTCGCTGTGGTCCTCGGGCGGCAGGTAGGTGATGGCGCCGGTGGTCTCGGTCAGTCCATAGACTTGCGCGAATTCGCAGCCGAACGTTTTCAGCGCATTGCGCAGCAGCTCGATCGGCGCCGGCGAAGCCCCATAGGCGATCAGCTCGAGCGAGGAAAAATCCGTGTTCGCGCATTGCGGCGCCTGGAGCAGGAACAGGATCATGGCGGGCACGAAGAACGCCTTGGTGACGCCGAACTCGGCGATCAGCTGCAGGATCGCGGGCGGGTCGAACTCGCGCGCCAGGACGTTCTGCGCGCCGGCATAGAGGCCGACCAGCGCCCAGCCGCTGCCGCCGATATGAAACAGCGGCATGCAGACGAGACTGACGTCGCCCTCGTGCCAGCGGCCGAACTGCCGCAGCGCGCCGGGCAACAGCGTGAGCAGGTTGGCGTGGCTGAGCTGCGCGCCCTTGGGATGACCGGTGGTCCCGCTGGTGTACATCTGAACCGCGCAGTCGCTCGCGAGGATCGGCAAGCCCGGATCCGCCGCGGACGCACGCGCCGACCAGGCCGTATAATCGGCCCATTGGGGATGCTTGCCGTCGAGCGCGATGATCGCCCGCGCATGCTTCAGGTCGTGCGCGATCTTTTCGACCGCGCCGTAGAAATCGACGTCGACGAACAGCAGCTCGGCCTGCGCGTCGTTCGCCACGAAGGCGATCTCCGGCGGGGCGAGCCGAAAGTTGATCGGCACCAGCACCGCATTGGCCTTGGCGGCCCCGAACCAAAGCTCGAAGAACGCCGGGCCGTTCTTGGCCAGGACCGCGATGCGCGCTTGCGGTCGGATGCCGGCGGCGATCAGCGCGTTGGCAACCTGGTTGGCGCGCCGATTGAGATCCCTGTAGGTAATCTTTCGCCCCTCGAAATGGATGGCGATGGCCTCGGGGCGCGCCATGGCATGGCGACGGACGATGTCGGCGACCGTCGGCACGCCGGCAATTTCCAGCACGATCGTTCCTCCCAAATTTTGCGGCAGTCTAGGTCGGCAGTCGGCAAATGGAAACGCTCGCTTTTCCCTCCCCGGAGGGGAGGGTCGCGCGCGAAGCGCGGGTGTGATGTTATGGGACCCCACCCGGCTCGCGTCGACGACGCGAGCCGACCTCCCCTAAAGGGAGGTAAAGCGCGCGCGCATCACCTGCCCGAAAACACCGGCTTGCGCTTGTCGCGGAAGGCGGCGACGGCTTCCTGGTGGTCGGCCGTCGCGTTCGACATCATCTCGTAGGCGACGCCGGCATCGAAATGCGCCTGGAACAGCGCTTTCAGCGGCAAGTTCGTCACCACCTTGGTCCATTGCAGCGCCTTGCGGGGGAGCGCCGCGAGCCGCTCCGCGAGGCCGTACACGGCCACGTCAAGCTCGGCCTCCGGTACCACGCGCGTGATCAGGCCGAGGCGCTCGGCCTCGGCGGCGGTCATCATCTCTCCGGTGAAGAGGTAATGCCGCGCCTTGGCGTAGCCGACGAGCTGCGGCCAGATCAGCGCGCCGCCGTCTCCGGCCACGAGCCCCACCGGCACATGCGGATCGCCGATCTTGGCGTTTTCCTGCGCGATGACGATGTCGCACAGCAACGCGAGCGAAGCGCCGAGCCCGGTGGCGTGGCCGTTGAGCCGGCAGAGGAGCGGCTTGTCGAGATCGAGCTGGCCGAACACGATCTCCTTCGCCTGGCGCGCGGTCTCCTCGAACAAGGCCGGATCGTCGATCGCCGCCTGCATCCAGCCGATGTCGCCGCCGGCGCAGAACGCGCGGCCGCGGCCGGTCAGGACCACGACATCCGCCTCCGCATCGTGCCGGACATCGGTGAAGATGCGGGCGAGCTCGGCGTGCAACTCGGCATTCACCGCATTGAGCGCGTCCGGCCGGTCGAGCGTGAGCATGAGGATGCGCCCGCGGCGCTCGATGGAAATGGTCCGATACGTCTCATAGCCGGTCATGGCGCGCTCCCGCGATGATTCGACAGCCGTTATGGTTGATATCCGGCCTTCGGCGACCGCAGTTGCAGCTTGCGCCCGCGCGGTTCATGTTGAGACTACGTAAAAGCGAGCATTCTGCCCATCTGCAACGGGCCGCGACAAGGAACAGCTTGCGTGGGGAGGATCGAGTGGCCGAGCCGTTGGCCTATCATTCCGTATTCCGCCCGGGCCTGTTCGCCGAGAAGGTTGCGGTCGTGACCGGCGGCGGCAGCGGGATCGGCCGCTGCACCGCGCACGAGCTGGCGTTTCTCGGCGCCCGCGTGGCGCTGCTCGGCCGCGCCGTCGAAAAGCTCGAGACGGTGACGGCCGAGATCGCCGCAGCCGGCGGCGAGGCCGCAGCGTTCGGCTGCGATATCCGCGAGGAAGAGAAGGTCCGGCAGACGATCGCGGCGATTCTCGCGCGATTTTCCCGGATCGATCACCTCGTCAACAACGCCGGCGGGCAATTCTCGGCGCCGCTCGCCGAAATCAGCCAGAAGGGGTTCGACGCCGTTGTGCGAAACAATCTGACCGGCGGATTTCTGATGGCGCGCGGGTGTTACAACCAATGGATGGCCGAGCACGGCGGCTCGATCGTCAACATCGTCGCCGACATGTGGAACGGCATGCCCGGAATGGGTCATTCCGGCGCGGCGCGGGCCGGCATGGTGAATTTCACCGAGACGGCGGCGCTCGAATGGTCCGGCGCGAACGTGCGGGTCAACGCCGTGGCGCCGGGCTGGATCGCGTCCTCCGGCATGGACAAATATCCGGCCGCGATGCGCGACCACATCCGCAACTTGAAGGACTTGAGCCCGATGGCGCGCATCGGCACCGAGAGCGAGGTCTCGGCCGCAATCGTGTTCCTGCTCTCGGAAGCCGCCGCCTTCATCAGCGGCGCGACGCTGCGCGTCGACGGCGCCGTGCCGATGACGCGGCCGAGCCGGCCGCTGCCCAAGCACAAGCAACCCGCGCCTGCCTTCAACGGCTTTCCGCTCGCGGAGACGCCGAAAGTTTTGCGCGACTGATTTCCCGCAATCCACATGCCCATGCTGCAAACCCGCATCGACCGCAACTCCGAGGGCTTCCGCACCAACCGGGAGCAGATGCTGGCGCTCATCGCCGAGTTCCGCGAACTCGAGCAGAAGGTGCGCGATGCCTCCAACTCCAAGCGCGATTTGTTTCGCACGCGCGGCCAGCTGTTGCCGCGCGAGCGCGTCGCGCTGCTGCTCGATCGCGGCGCGCCCTGGCTCGAGCTCTCGACGCTCGCGGGCTACCGCATGCACGACGACGACGGCCGCGGCGGCATTCAGGCCGGCGGCGGCATCGCCGGCATCGGCTATGTCTCAGGCGTCCGCTGCATCGTCGCCGCCTCCGACAGCGCCATTAAGGGCGGCACGTCGACCCCGATGGGAGTGAAGAAGAATCTCCGCGTCCAGCAGATCGCGCTCGAGAACAAGCTGCCGATGCTGCGGCTCGTCGAATCCGGCGGCGCCAACCTGCTCTATCAGGGCGAGATGTTCGTCGAGGGCGGACGCGGCTTCGCCAATCAGGCACGCATGTCGGCTGCGGGCATTCCCCAGGTCACGGTCGTGCATGGCTCCTCCACGGCGGGCGGGGCGTATCTGCCTGGCCTCTCCGATTACGTGATCCTCGTGCGCAACAAGGCCAAGGTGTTCCTCGCCGGCCCGCCGCTGCTGCGCGCCGCAACCGGCGAGATCGCCGGCGACGAGGAGCTCGGCGGCGCGGAAATGCACGCGACCATATCCGGCCTCGGCGAATATCTGGCCGAGGACGATGGCGACGGTATCCGCATCGCCCGCGACATCATGGCGAAGCTGCCCTGGAATCAGCAGCTGCCGGTCCGAGCGGAGAAAGCGTTCCAGCAGCCGCGCTACGAGGCCGACGAGCTCGCGGGCGTGGTGCCGGTCGACTACCGCAAGCCCTACGACGTGCGCGAGGTGATCGCGCGCGTGGTCGACGATTCGGATCTTCTCGACTTCAAGGCGCTCTACGGCGTGCACACGGTATGCGGCCATGCCGAGATCGAAGGCCACGCGGTCGGACTGATCGGCAACAACGGTCCGATCGATGCCGACGGCTCGGCCAAGGCCGCGCAGTTCATCCAGATCTGCTGCCAGGCCAATATCCCGATCGTCTATCTGCAGAACACCACGGGCTATATGGTCGGACGCGAGGCCGAGCAGGACGGCATCATCAAGCACGGCTCGAAAATGATCCAGGCGGTCGCCAATGCCAACGTGCCGCAGATCACCCTGCACATCGGCGCTTCGTTCGGCGCCGGAAATTACGGCATGTGTGGGCGCGCCTACGATCCGCGCTTCATCTTCGCCTGGCCCAACAATCGCATCGCGGTCATGGGCGGCGAGCAGGCTGCGAAAGTCATGGCGATCGTCACCGAAGAGAAGCTCAGGCGCGAGGGCAAGCCCGTCGACCGGGAAAAACTCGAGGCGATGGAGCAGGAGATCATCCGGCGGATCGACGGCGAGTCGCTGGCGCTGTACGCGACCGCGCGGCTGTGGGACGACGGGCTGATCGATCCGCGCGATAGCCGCAAGGTGCTCGCGCTCTGTCTCTCGATCTGCCGCGAGGCCGGGATCCGCCCGCTCAAATCGACCACGTTCGGGGTGGGAAGGATGTGAGGTCAGGATGAGAGATTTCAGCCGCATGTCGGATCCGTCAGCCCAGGCCGCCGACGCGCTTCACTTCCCCCTTTCAGAGGGAGGAAAAGCGCGTCTGCCTCACGTTCAACGAGAA
>WNFY01001022.1_pt1 | contig 26116 bp, 20 predicted proteins | sample 5400091 | NCBI WGS metagenome assembly WNFY01 (sample SAMN13153364, study PRJNA577476) | soil metagenome | isolation source: 60 cm soil or saprolite under grassland replicate 1 | place: USA:California | collected 2016-06-15 | reverse complement strand
CATGCCTCGGGCGGGCGGGCGGATGGCCACGGTGTCCGCGGCGGCGCGGGGCCTACGCCGTCGTCGACCCGATGGCCAGCAGAAGCGGCCCGGGTGACACTCGGAGCTACCAGCTGCTCCGGCCCGTAGCACCCTGAAAAGCGGAAGGTCGGCGGTTCGACCCCGCCCCTGCCCACTTACCTTTCGAGTCGCTGACCACGGGCTTCACGTCGAGCACCCCTCTGGCAAGGGCTTCCGATGCGATCGACCGCTCACGGATTGCTCACGACGGTCTCTGATCATGGGAGTCCGAGTCCCGCTCCACGTCGATGATCGTCCAGCCTGTGCCGCACCTTCAGTGGAGTCCATCCGACGTGCTCAGCATCGGCGTGAGCCAGGCGTGGGTCAGCGGCTCCGGTGGTACGAGGGAGGGAATGCCGCAGTGGGCGGCACCGCGCTCGTCGCGCGTAGTCAGGGCCAACGGAATGCCGACCGAGCGTGCTGCCGCCGTCCCTGGCCGGCGGCTGCGACCCCGCCGTTCGACGGTGGGGTGGTCGCCAGCGGCCAGCTGGTCAAGTCGGGTGGTACGGCCCGTCGCTGCGGGGGCTTTCAGCGCCTCGGTACCCTCGTCCGACGACTCAGCGCAGAGGGGGATCGGCGGTGCGAGTCTCATCTCGTGGAGCAAGGAGCCAAGCCGGGCGATTGCTGCTGAGCTGGCGAGCTGGCTCGGGGGGCTGGTCCAGGCCGTCGAGCCGTGGGTGTCGGACGAGGAGATCGCCAGTGGCAAGAGATGGCGGGACGAGATCGGGACCGCCCTCAACGACACGGATTTCGGGATCATCTGCCTGACTCGTGCTAACCAGCACAACCCGTGGCTGATGTTTGAGTCAGGAGCGCTCGCGAAGCACTTAACATCTGCCCGGGTTATCCCGCTGTATATCGACCTTGACGCCGCCGAGGTGACCGGGCCGCTGGCAGACTGGCAGGGACGTCGGCTCGATCACGACGGCATGTGGAAAGTCGTGCACGACATCAACGCAGCGACGCCAAAGCCGGTGTCGAAAGAGGCTCTGCTACGGCTGTTTGACCGCATGTGGCCGGACCTCGAAGGTGGGGTGGCTAAGGCCAAGGAGAAGGCGCCTGAGCCCGAGCAGCCACGGCGCTCCGCCGACGATATGCTTGAGGAACTGGTTGACCGGGTGCGTCGCTTGGAACGTCAGCAGCGGCGACCGGGGATACGTGTCAATCCAGGAGACTTGGTCACGCTGGCCGACGGCACCTCGTACCGGGTGCCTGAAGATCCAGGGGACCTGCAGAAGCTCGAGGAACTTCGCGATCTCGTGGCCATGCGTCTTTACGCGGCATCCAGGCCCTCACCCGACGCCGTCCACGCGCGTGGCGATATCCCGACGCCTCGTGTTAGCAACTGGAAGGCAACGAAGCTCATGGACTTCGAGAACGAGAATCCCGACGCGACGTCGCAGTCCTAGCGCATGCCGGCTTCCCTCGCCTGACCGGACCCGAACCGGCGCCACCGCTTTGAGAGGCCGGTATCGCCGTAGATCAGCGCCGTCCTGAGTGTGCCCTGGGTGCGTTCGTCCGATCAGCGCCGTCGCACGTGGCCTCAGGCGTCCCTGGTTCGTCCCACGAACCGTTCCACGGCGCCGGTCCGAGGGCGACCGGAGCTGGCACGCGATGAGGCTTGAGCTTGACGACTCCCCCCGGCTGCGGCCACCGGGGCTGTCGTGCAGGCCTGTTACGTGAGCTGGCGAGAGGTCGGCGTTCGACCACCCCTGCCCTCCGATCCGGGGTCCTACGCCGCCGCATCAGCGTTGCTCGCCGGTGTCGTGGAGGTCGTTGGCCGACTCCTCACCTAGGGCGTGCCATAGCTCGAAGCCAGCCGATCTCGACCATCAGCTGCTGCTCGGGGGTGAGGTTGGGGTCGGGCGGCAACGGCAGGTCCACATTCATGAGATCCAGGCTCTGCCGACGCGCCGATGTCGTCACCCGGGTCGGCCCGGATCTGTGGATAACTGGGCTGGCGCCGGGGATGAGTCCGGCGCCAGCCGTCCTGCTAGCCGCGTCGGCGTGGCGCCGGCCTGTACTGCGCCCGGGCCGAAGGCGCGGTCGGCGTTCAGGTTCGCCTCGCGCACCACGTATTCCACGGGATCCTGTCGCGTCTCGAGACTCGGCACTACCGTGCTACGCATACAGCGGGGCAGCCGCACGAGTGATGCGCTTGAGCGTCGCCCGGATGTCATACAGGACGTCGTCGGCTGGCATTGCCGGGTCGCGGTTGACCATTTCGTAGGAGAGCGCTATCGCGTACTCCGAGAAGGCGATCTCGTAGGAGAGGCGGCGGAAAGAGATGTTCTCGATGCCCTCGCGCGAGAGCGCCGCCGCCACGACAGGGTGATCGAGGTTGATGATGATGGTCATGCTGGTCGGGTCGTAGTGCGAGCGGTCCTCGTCCGGTCCGTTGTTGCGGAAGTCGACGCTGAAGCCTCCGCGAGGTCGGGGACGCTTTCCAGTGCCGCCGGCAGGCGACAGAACGGACTGGCCGTCCGGCGACGGTGTGCCGACCTTGGGCACGTTGGGAGCGGGACGATGCTCGCTGTGGCCGTGTTCGGGGTGCTCCTGGGGCTCGGTGTCGATGTCACCCGGTTCGTCGAGGCCACCGATCCAGAAGTCGGCCTCGTTGTCGCCTTGGGCGGCGGCGCCGTGTGTAGCCGCGGCGGAGCCGGGCCGGCTCGTCGCGGCGCGGATGTCCCGCAGGCGGTTGATCTGCGAACGGAAGTCGTCGTTCAGGATGTCGGCTAGTGCATCGGCCTGCTTTGCGAGGCGCCGCGCCTCCTCCTCCTCACGGGCGGCCTTGTGCTCTGCGACCAGTTCCTGGCGGACCTGCTCCATCTTCGAGCCGATGAAGCCCACGAGGACAGCAACGACCGGGTGCTTTGGGTTGAGCGTCATACTCCGCGAACCGTCGAATGGCTCGAGGGGCGTCGGGTGTGTCTCGAGGGCGGGAACGTCGATCTCTCCGAAGAGGTAGTTGCCAAACTCCTTGTGCTCGAGGCCGGCACGCTCGATGGCCACAAGGTTTCCCGAACTGGCGAGGACGGTGATGCCCTGCTCCCATTCGCGCAGCGGCGTCTTGGACGCGTTGATCGTCAGCTCCACGTTTCCGAGCGTCTCAGCCTGTCTTTCGGACGGAATGAATTCGTACGTCTTTTGGATCGGGGGCTCGTGATACTCGCACACGTGGGTGTTGACGGCGACGGTGGGTGAGGTTCCACGGAATGCCGACAGATTGCGCTCGATGTACTCGATGATTGTGGCCTTGTCGATGCGCGGTAGCAGCACACCACTGATGTTCACGACCGTGCCGTTTGGGGGGTCGACCTTCTCGTTGCGGATCTTCCAGTCGAGCGGAATCGAGTCGCCGGTGGAAGCCTCGATGGCGTGGCGGTGCAGCTCGACGACGTTGCGGACGCCATTGCGCACGGTGTCGACGGACAGCGCGTTGGCGATGCCGAAGGCGGCGCTCTTGCCCGTGCCCCACTTACCGCGCCCAATGCGGCCGGCACGACGCTCGAGGTTCTCGCCGTGCATCGTGAAGAAATGGCGCAGACGGTTCTCGTCCATGCCGGCACCATTGTCGGAGATGACGACGCTGTCGCGCTTTACGGTCACCTCGACCTTCGGCTGTACGCCGGGGTCGACATACTGAAGCGAGTTGACGACATACTCCCACACTGCCGCCGCTTCGGTCTTGAACTGCGCCGCCTGGGCGAGAACGTCACGGCCAACGTGCGTCGTGACGTGAAGGTCAGTCCGTGTGGTTACCACTGCCATCTCCTTTGCTCAGCAGAACCGTCGCAGCAGCGTCGAGGAAGGGCGCCAGCTCAGGGTCATCCGCGAACATCTCTCGCAGCCGGTTGATCTTCATCTCGCGGGCGCGGCCGACGACGTAGCGGTCGACTCGGTAGACGTCGGCCGCGGCGTCGGCGGTCACCGCTGCGGCATCATGGTCATCCGTCCACCGCCGCCAGGCGACGGTCGTGATGAGGCGGAGCCGCTCGCGCTGCCAGCGGCGCTCGTCGATAGAACCAGCCTTCCGGTCTTGGCGCCGTCGGCTGAGGTCGGCGCCCTGGACGCGGTGGAGGTTCTCCTCGGCCCAGCGCCGTCCTGCGACTGTGAGCGACCAGCCTCCACGGCCCGTGCCGCTGACAAGTGCGCCGGCCTCCGGCTTGCGGGCGTCGTTGAGGGCGACGCGGACCAGCTCGAGGTTGATCTGCTCGGGGTACTTGCGCCATGAGAAGCGTCCCGGGGCCAGCTCCTGCGCCCGGACGGCGATGTCCTCCGTGTCGACGGCGGTGCCGGAGCCGCCGAGCACGTAAAGCGCGAGGGCGACCAGCTGGGTCTGAGTGATGTCTGTCAAGGCCTTTTCTCGACTTTCGGAGCGCCGGTGGCTATGCTAGGGGCCGAGACGATGAAGGGCAAGGGGCAATCTTCCCAATTGGACTTGACGCTTGGCGGTGAGCTGGAGTGCGCCAGCCTGCCCGTGGCCTTGTGGACGACATCGTGGAGCCGTCGAGCCAGGCTCTTCTGCCAGAGCAGCTGGTCAGCGTGCCGACGGTGCCCGCTCCGACGATCCGAGACCTGACCGGACCCGGCCTGGACCGGCTTCCTCAGCGCGAGAAGGCGGTCGATCGGATCGGCGGCCAGCTGGTCGCATTCGTCCAGGAGCGCACCATGGCACTGCTGGACGTCCTGCTCGCAGGCAGCCGGCAGGACGCGCGGCTGGAGTTGGCGCTGCGGCGTTCGCCCGGGCGCATGACGAAAGTGTTGTTGAGGTCGGGCTTGCCATCCGGCGAGCACTTGAGCACCACGACCGTCGGCGAGGTTCTCGACCCGCATGGTGAGCGTCCGGACCGCGCCGGGTGACGGCGCTGCTGGGAAGCCTCTGCATCGCTCGATCCCGAGGACGGGAGACAAGTGGTGGCACGCGAACGTCAATCGGCCGTCATCGGGGAAGTCAAGCTGCGATGGGGCCAACCGCCGGCGCCCCTTTTGCCGGAGACGTTGCGACGTGCGTTCGGCGGCGAGACGTTGCCAGAGTGGCTGACAAAGGATCTCGGATTGCCACTCGGCGCGACCACGATCGCGCTCGACGAGTCTATCTGGAAGCGCGTGGACGATGTACCGCCGAGGGTCACGCAGTACCTCATCGGGCTCATGAACTACCGGGGGACGGAGATCGCCGACGTCACCGTGCTGAGGGGGGAATGGCATGGTAGCGACCCGCATCAGATCGAATGGCCGACGCGTGTGCGCAACGCGCTGGAACGGGCAGGTCTACTCGACGAGGGGCGGCTGGCGCGGCTTACGTTCGGAGACCTGTTGGCGGTGCCGTCGGTCGGCGCGAAGAGCGTGCTGGAGTTCGCGGTGATCGCCGAGCACGCGTCGTCGCCGGTCGCAGCCGCGCTCACGGAGGAGCAGCAAGAGATGCTGTTGGCCGCCTGCGACGAGCCTTGGGCCGAGCGCGTCCGCGCCGACGACCCGAGATTCCGCGACACTGCCCCACCGTACGAGGGCACGCTCGCCGAGCTCTTTGAAGATGCGCTCGGCAACCCGCAGGGCGAGCGGTCTGTGAGGGTCGCCGAGGCGTTACCCGCGGTGCGCGCGAGGGTGGCGGAGATCGACGGCCAGCCGCTGGACGTGGCGTTGCGAGGCTTACTCGGTGCCGCCGGCGTGCCGGAGCGGTCGATCGAGATCACAGCTCGGCGACTGGGATGGAACGGTGCCGCACCGGCGTTGCTCCAAAAAGTCGGTGACGTGTTCGGCATCACGAGGGAGCGCGTGCGACAGATCGTTGAAAAGTGTCTGGGCCGGATGGGGCCTTTCTACATGCCGGCCCTCGAGCGAGCGATCCAAGCCCTCAACGCCGACGCTCCGTTGCCGGCGGAGACCGCCGCCGCGCTCCTCGCCGAACGCGACATCACGACGGTACCGTTCCATCCGGTGGGTATCGAGCGTGCCGCGGAAGTCTTCGGATACGAGATCGGCTTTCAGGTCGTGAGCCACGGCGGCGCCGCATATGTGTATGGCCTAGCCGAACCCGGCGTCGCGTCTATCCTGAGGGCGGCCCGACGCGAGGCTGGGAAGGTGGGCGTGTCCAACGTCGAGGAGGTTCGCGCCACGCTCGAGGCCGACGGTGAGGTGTTCGCCGACGAGATCGTCCGTCGGCTGTTGAGGACATGGCCGCAGGTCGAGTTTCTGATCGGTGACTGGTTCTGGATGTCCGATATCCCACCTGACCGTAATCGACTGCGGAACACGACACGCAAGATGCTGTCCGTCATGCCCCGGCTTTCCATTGCGACCATCCGCCACGGGCTGCGCCGCCGGTATCGGTTCTTCAAGATAGACGTCGTTCCGCCGGTGGACGTGTTGCGGGCGTTCTTCACTGCCTACCCGGAGTTCATTGTCGGCGAGGATGACGCTGTCAGCTGCGTCGAGGCGCTCGACTACAGGAAGGAACTTGGCGACACAGAGCGCATCTTCGTAGATGTCCTGCGTAAGATTCCGAGTGGGCTTCTCGACAGAGCGGAACTGGAAGCGGCCGTCACGGGCCGAGGGGTGAACCCGAGCACGTTCTCGGTCTTCACAACCTTCAGCCCCATCCTCGACCACCCGGCGATAAACGTGTGGTGCCTCCGTGGCCACGATGTGGACCCGGCGGCCGTCGAGGCGCTTCGCGAAATCGTGGCGACGCGGAAGCGGCCGCGCCGTATAACCGGGTACGACTGGGAGGAGGACGGAACGCTGTCCGTGACGGCTGTGGTGAGGAACATCAGTTCGCCCGTCATCGGCATCCCAGGCGCCGTCAGCCGGTACGTCGCGGGCCGCAGGTTCCTGGCCGTCACGCAAGACGGCAGCCGCGTCGGAACGGTCGTGGTGGACGGCGGAGGAACCTCATGGGGGTATGGACCGTTCCTGAGGCGTCGCGGCGCCGAGTCGGGCGACGTGCTGACGATCCGCTTCGACCTCGCGGCGGAGCGGGTGGCACTGGTCCTGGCGGACGCGATCGACTTGGAGGAATAGCGCTAGCGTCCTGGATCGCTAGTTCGCCCGCAAGTAGGCACTGACGACTCCGCCTCTCGGATTGGGAGGCATCGTTCCGGCTCGCCTCGGAGAGAAAGCTGCTCCGGCAGCACCAGGATCGGAGGGCTGACGAACCGCTACCGATGGATCCCTGTAACCGTGAGATACAGACGTCGACTTGCTTGTCATAGGCGCGGCCCAGGACCTTGGCGTCGGTTGGCGTTACTGCCGCGGTTTCTGTGACACGGCGACGAATTTCTTCTCGCAAATTGAAGTCCTTCACGCCACGGAGGGTGACCGGGAGGGCCTTGAGGAGAAGCGCGACGTCCTGCGGCAGCACCCGCGGGCGGGTCAGCCGCGGCCAGGTCTCCTCGTCAGAAAGCCAGCGCGCCGGAGTTCCGACGACAGCCAGAGGTCTACACCCTTGGGGAACACCCCGGTCTCGCTCACAAGCCCGCCGCGAACTGCAACGGTCAGGGGCGCGACGAGCAGTTCGTAGTCCGGGGAGTAGCAGGGGGTTGCGCCAGCCACGTGGGTCCAGGGGTCGGCGGCCTTCCAGCCGAGGAAAACCGGATCGTAGACAACCATTGCGTCGGGTTCTCGAGGCATACTCTCAGGCTTCCGGCTTCGACGCGCCACGGGAGATGCGCCTCGTCATCAGCTCGGCATGGCCATCGCGGAGTGGTTGAATGTCACCTCGGGGAATCCCGAGTTCCCCGACGAGCAGCAGAGAGTCAACGAGGTCGACTGCTTCCAAGAGCCCTCGGGCGCGAAGCGCTCTCGCGACCTGCTGCCGGAGCGCCAACAGCGACTTGCGGGCAGCGGCGACAAGCGCCGGGGCGGGCAGCGGGAGTCGATCCGCCTCCCTGGGCTCCAGCTTAAGCATCCCTCCCCCGTAGGCTCGACCTACGACCTCAGCGCCGAGAAGGGTCATCGAGTTGAGCGAAGCGAGCGGAAGAAGATCGGTGCCGAGGCGGCGGAGGCCCCGCTTCAGGTAGACTCCGTGGACGGAGTTCAGGTGACGCACCCGGGCACGGTTCGCACATAGGCGCGGAGTGTCGGCGTTCATGTAGGTCAGCAGCAGATCAGCGGGGCGAACGAGCGGCACCAGCCACCAGGGGGTGCGAGTACGGCACTTGTATGCGCGTTCGACCCCCAACGCTTCGCCTGCTGCGATATACGCGCGGGCGGCCCCCGAAGGCTCCCCAGTTGGTCGGAACAGCCACGTCGCAGCGCCTCGCCTGCCCATCTCTCCCAATGCTGCCGTGGTAAACGAGAGGCTTCGTAGGTGGCGTGAGCCGGGCGGAGATAGTGGGATGACATCGGAGGTCGTAAGGCCAAGCTGTCTAACTCGGTCCGGCGAAAGCGCAAAATAGCGATTGTTCCCTGTGACCATGCCCAACGTTGTGTCTCCCCAGGCTTCGAGTAGGGCGAAGCCCGGGCCGCTCGAGAGATCTGAATAGGGCCTGGCGATGTCGACAGAAAGGAGCGACGTCGTCCATTTTGCATCCGGCCGGTCGGGTCGCCACAACCTCACCAAGCCGGCGGTCGGAAGCTCGTCCCCATTGCGGGCCCGGTATATCCGGCAGTGATCGGTCGGGCCTTCGTCGCATCCCGCCGCGAGCAGCAGGACAACTTCCTCCAAGACACCAGGGAAGACGCGCTCCTCGAAGAGAACGAGGTCGACCCGTGCAAAACGCTCCATAAGGAAGCGGCGGACCTCGGCCGCGTAGTTGACCGTGAGGAGCTCCGCGGGCAATACCAGGCCCAGCCGGCCGCCACGCCGAAGGAACAGGGCGGCGTGAACCGTGAAAGCGGCCCAAGAGGACGCCAATCCATTGAGCGGAACGCCAGCCCGCAGTGCTGCCGCCCGCGACCGCACACGGGAATCGCCGGAGAAGTTCTGATAACGAACATATGGTGGGTTGCCGATAACGGCGTCGTACGAGCCGGTCGGCTCGAAAGTAAAGAAGTCCCCGACCCGAATTCGTGCGTCGACCGCGGCTGCGCCCAGCAGGTCCCGGGCTGCCTGGGCAGACGTCGCGTGCAACTCGATCCCATCGAGCTGTGGGACAGGGTGGGCTGGGGCGAACTCGCGGAGCACAGCTAGGCGGTCGACCGCAGCCAGTAGGAAGGCCGCCTCCCCACAGGACGGCTCCAATACCTTGTCATGCACCGTTCGCATGGCCCAGTCGGTGATGTAGCGGGCCAGCGGGTCAGGGGTGAAGAAGGCGCCGCGTGCCTTCCGGAGGGACGCGGTGTCCATGGTCGCGGAGAGCGCCGTCACGTTGGGCAGTCTGCCGTACGCTGCCCCCGGTCTCGGCACGACGTGGCCGCAAGCGGCTGGAGATCACCAAGATTTTGTCTTGACCCCACCCGGGTGGACAGGGTGACCCTCTGCTCGAGAGCGAGTCGGATGGCCGGCACCGGTGCGCCTACGCAGCAGAACGACCGCCCCGGCCTGCCGGGGTCCCCGACCCGGTCCGGTGCGAAGACCCCGCAGGACGATTCACCGGACCACCGGGGCGAAGCCGGCGGCGGAGAGGCCACCGTCGGCCAGCTGACCACTGGCGCTCAGCTCCCTACTTCCCGCCACTGCGGCGGTCTTCGTCTCGAACGCGCTCAACGCGCAGGGCGCCGCTCGTCTGGTGGCGGCTGTCCTTTTCACCGGGTTCGGAGTCTTCGGCCTCCTCTTCCTCTTTGTGGCGGTCTCTCCATAAATGATGAGTGGACGCGGCGTGTCGTTAATGGGCTGAACAGAGTCCGACCGCGCGCATGGGACAGCTACGGGCCAGATGCCGCTCCTCGACGAGCAGCGCCAGGTCGACGTGCTCAACCGTCGCGGAACAGCGGGCAAGCGATAAGCCGAGTGAGACTCAGGCACGACGTAGCCACTTTGGCATCGGCTGGTGGTAAACATCGGGCATGCATTCAAGCCTCCCGCGCGGATCCACCCACCGACGGTCACCCTGTAGTCGGATAGGCTCCCCGCAGTGGCGGCACTTGGAGAAATCCCAGCGATAGATGGGCCATTCCTCGCGGCGTTGCCACCATGCGGCGATTGCGCTCAGCCACTTGACCGCTTGGTCCTTCCCACTCCAATCCGTCGGCGGTGCCACTCGTGGGCGACGGCAGCAGCCCGAGCGCGCGGCCAGCGAGCTGCTGGATGTTGTCAGCGTGCGTGAGGACCTCCGCAACGCTGATGTGGACCCAGGGCTCCGGCAAAGTCGTTCAGCTGGCCAGGAGCAGTTTGACGGGTTTGAGCGGGTCCCAGGCGTGGTGTCGGGTGGCGTGGGCGATGTTGGCGGCGCCGTCTATCCGTAGGACGCTGACGGCGAGGTTTCGGAGCGAGGCCATGGCGCGGGGGCCGGTGCCGGTGCGGACCTGGGAGCGGTCTTCGTCGTAGGTGACGTCCCGGACCCTTCTCTGCACTAGAGATGGTCATGTGTTCAGGTGGATCGGCTGATCATCCGAGCGTGTAGTCGTTGGCTTCCGCGCTGTTCTGGTGTTGTCGGATCTGCTCGGCTTGCTGCTTCTTCTGGGCGATGTGGCGCAGGCTGTCCTGCAGGCCGGAGACCTCGCCGAGCCATTGCATTCGGTGGGCTTCCTGGAGTCGTTCACGGGTGTTGATCTCGATCTGGACGAGTCGTGGCAGCTGCTTGGGGTCGAGGCGAAGCATGGGGCAGCGGATGCAGGCGTGCTCGTGGTGGCAGGGCGTTCCGTAGGGACGGTCGCAGGTGCCCAGGGCCACCTTGCGGAGGCTGAAATGATCGCGGAACTCCTCCCATTCGACATTTGTTGGTTCGCGATATTCCTCGCTCGGGCGGCGGGCCCGGCGCTGGTCCACAAAATTCCGGTAGTGGCGGATGACCTCTTGGGGATAGACCGCGACATATCCCTGAGTGGTATTGAGGTCGAGGTGTCCAAGGAGCTTGGCGGCGATGTGGATCGGGATGCCGCTGTTGACGGTCTCCGTGGCGAAGATTCTACGGAAGTCGTGTGGAGTGAACCTCAGTGGGGTGCCGTCGACGTCGATGATGGCTGCTCGGAAGGCCAGGTCGGTCAGTAGCTGCCGGACTCGCGAGCGGGAGATGACGTCGAGCCGGTGCTGGTAGGGGCGCTGGAACAGGTGCGGCAGGGGCGGGCCGAAGGTCCGCTCATAACCGTCGTAGCGCGACAGCAGCGGCACGTGACCGTCGGGGGTCTTGATCCGGCGCAGGATTCGGGCCAGCACTGCGACGAGTTCGGGGTCGGCGGGGACGACGCGTTCACGGTCGGTCTTCGATGGGCTGAACTGCAGCAGCGGCACCATCTCCCCCGTGGGGGCCTGGTATTGGCGCAGGCTGAGGTGGGTGAGTTCGAGGAGTTCCTCGATCCGGGCGCCGGTGCGTCGCAGGACCTCGATCACCGCGGCGCACCAGAAGGCGTTGTCCTCCTCGCGTTCGGCGTCGAAGCGGGGTCCGGGGTTGTCCTGTTCGTCGCCGAGGACGGCGACGAACACCGCGGCGGGCCGCCAGTGGCTGTGTTCTCGGCCGGTTCGGCGATACCGGATTTCCTCCACAGTGAACTGTTCGCCGGGTGAGGCGAGTCGGGCGGCTTGCAGGACGAGGCTGGATCGTCGCGCTCGTTCCTCGGCTGCGGCGACGAGTCGTGGAAGCACGGGAGCCAGGGTGCGGGTGCGTTGCTGCATACGGGCCTGACGCTGCCGGGTTTCCTTGATGTAGCTACGGACGTCGCTCTCGCGGATTGGACACGGGGCGGCCCAGGGCGCCCACCGGGCCGGGTCCTCCAGCGACCACTGCCGCAGGTCGAGGTAGAAGCAGCGCACGGCCAGCAGTACGGCGTGGCAGTTGAGGCGGGGCCGGCCGCTGGGAAGCACACGGATCCGCTGCTTCCATGCCTGCGCGACCGGGTCGGGCAGGTTCAGGGAGCCGATTCCGGGGTGGTGGCGCTCCAAGTCGGTCCAGAACAGGTCGACCAGCATTTGGGACTGGTTGACCAGCGAGCCGTAGTCCAGCACCGCGGCTCGCTCGGCCAGGTAATGGACCAGGACGTCGCGGACGTCGCGGTCGGCGACCGGGTAGCGGTCGACCAGTTCGGCTGGAGTCAGCTTCCCCGGTGAGCGACTTTGCGCCAACGTCGGCGGCGCCCCCCTCAAACCGCCGATCGCGTGCAGGGCTTGGTAGGCCAGCGGTAACGACGCCACCGGCCGTCCGGTTGCCCGGCGGGCCCGGGCGTAGTCGGCGAGGTCGTCGATGTCGAGGTCAGCCAGATCCTTGCCGGTCACGATGACGATCCGGGTCAGCAGGTTCAACGCCTCACCGGCGTACTCGCCGCTGCCGCCACGCCCGCTCAGGTGTCGTTGCAGCTCGTCGAAGACGTCTGTCTGGTTGTGCCGCCGGTAGCTGTCGTAGGCGCCCAGCAGCCGGCTGGCGAACAACCATCGGTAGGCCGGGCGGACGGCACGCAACGTCAACAGCGCGCACAGCCCGGCGGTGAACCGGGAGCGTCGGACCGGCGAAAGGCCCGACGGCCCCCACCCGGATCCTTGCTCGTCCGAGCCGGACAGGATCCAGCGGTCCTGCCAGTTCTCCCCGGGGGACTCCTGCAGCCAGTCCAGCACCTGAACGACCGCTGACTGCTGCCGGGCGCGCTGCGCCGGTGCGGGCGCCACCAGCAGGCCGACGGCCAGCCGAACCAACTCCGCCTGCGACGTCTCGGCCCGCGACGCATCTGCCCGCCCCTGGACCGGGACTGGCGGCATCTGCGGCAGTGGTTGCGAACCGGTCAACAGGCCGGGATCGCGGACACTGGGCGGGGTGCGTGCGGTGCGTCCGTGCCGGGTCACCGTTCGGTCCCGAACACGTCGACCAGATCGTCGGGGTCGTAGGTCCACCCGGTCGACGGGCGCGGCTGCGGCTTGGGCCGGGTGTAGTGCTCATGCACCTTGGCGATCACATCGTCGATCCGGGGACGCAGGTAGCCGCCCGTGGTGGTGATCCACCGGTGTCGCATCACCTGCTGCACGTCGACCAGGCTGACGCCCGGATCCTCGATCAGCCGCAGACACAGCGTGTGCCGCAAGTCATGCAGCGTGACGTTCGCCCCGATGCGTGCGTTGATCCGGTTCAGCACCGCCCGCAGCGCGGTGTAGCTCAGCGGGCGGAACGGACGACGCCTCGTCCACCACAACGGCTCACCCGGGCCGGGACGGTGCCCGTCCTGGGCCAGCTCACCGAGATACAACGCCAGCCACCCGAACGCCTCCGGTGAGGCCGGGCAGGCCTGCTTGGCCCCGCCCAGCCCCTTGGACCGCACGTAGACACAGCCGTCACCTGGGCGGACGTCGGCCACCGCCATCCCCAGCATCTCCCCGGCTCGGGCGCCGCTGGACAAGAACATCGCAAACAGCGCCCGATCCCGGTTGCAGTCCAACGCCCCGAACAGATCGCCTAGGACTTCATCGGGCACCGCCCGCGGTTCTCGGTCAGGCTGCTTCTGCCGGTAGCCGCCGCGTCCGTGCAACCAGAACGGTTCGAGCGGGTTGTGATGCGCGTCCAGCCTTCGCCCGTCGCGGGACTGCGACGGCACCGGCGAGACCACCGGCCCCTGCCCGCTCATCAGATGGAAGTCGTAGAACGCCGACAGCACCGAGACCGCATGATTGATCGTCGCCGGCGCATAGCCGGCCTGCAGAGACGCCTTTCCAGTCCGGGCGTTCACCGCGCCCGCCGCCGGCGCGTCCTTCCGGCGGCGATCTCGGGCAGGGTTGTGACACACCCTCAACCACAGCACGAAGTCGCGCACCTCGCCTCGCTGCGCACGCGACCACACCACATCCACCGCAGCCAGGAACCGGAACCAGCGAAGCAGGTCGAAGCCGTAGGAACGACACGACGCCGGGCTGTTCCCGCAAGCCAGCAGATCGCGCAAGAACTCCACCACCGGCTCGACCGGCGAGCCTGCACCGTCCAGCACCACCCACGGCATCACCGGGTCGCCCGTCGCTGCCACCCGCCCGACCCGCGGCACCGCCAGCCCCGACAACTCCCGCCGGTCCGACACCGAGCCGCGCTCCACCGAATCTCCATCCCGGGGTGATCCTGCCCCGGACCGCACCCTCAACCCGCCACTCGACCCAGCGCCGCAAGACACGCCGGTAGTGCGGTCAACAGATCAGTGCAGCCGGTTCTCAATCGCCCAGTGGCCGCGGACCCAGTCGGCGAGTTCGGCTGCGGTGGCCTGCTCGGCGGTCAGGCTGGTGACCGCGTAGGCCACCTCGATCGTCCACTTCATACTCTTCGGTCTGCGGGTCTTGCGGGTGATTTGGATGGCCTGGCGGGCGTGCGGGAACAGGATCCCGGCCGCGACGGTGACGACTTTGACGGTGCGCTGCTCGATTCGGCCGTGCGCGCGGCCGTGGCAGGTGTGCGCGGCCGGGACCTGCTTCCACGGCAGGGACTTGAGCTGGTGGTGCAGGCCCGGCTGGTTGCCCTTGACGGTCAGCAGGTAGTGGGCGCCGCGTTCGAGGACGAGGTAGTCGGCGTGGCCGCGTTGGGCATGCAGCGCATCGGCGGTCAGAACCGCGCCGGTGAGGCCCTCGATCCGGTCGCACAGGGATCTGAACATCGGTATCTCGTTGGTCTTGCCAGCCACGTCGACCTGGCCGAGTACGACCCCGCTGCGGTGGTCGATGGCGGCCAGCAGGTGCCGCGCGTCCTGCCCGGGGCCGGCCGAGCCGCGTACGGTCTTGCCGTCGATGGCCACCACCCGCCGGCGTCCAGTCGGCGGTTCGGTGCGCGCTGCGGCCCATCGGCCGACCGCGGCGTCCAGCGCATCACCGTCCAGCCGCTGCAGCGCACGGCGGATGGTCGACTCGCACGGCGGGCAGGCACCGACGCCCAGCGCGGACAGCACGTGCTCGGAGGCGTTGGCTGCCCACTCGCCGATCGCGGTGAACGACCGGCAACCGGCCAGCACCCCGCAGACCGCCAGCGCGAGGACCGCGCTGATCTGGTGCCGCACACCCCGGCGAGCCCGCGGGTCGGGCACTTCGGCCAGCGTGGCCAGCAGGCCGGCGCCGGGCAGCCTGTTGGCGTCCGCGGTGGCGGCCAGGTGCGCCAGCACCGGGTGGATCGGCGATGATGACGAGGCGGGCATGGTTCCTTCTGTGTTGATCAGATGGCGTAGGAACCTTCATGATCAACACTTGGGCCATGCCCGCCCTGTACCTATCCCGGCGTGTCGCGTCGCAGGTCAAACCCTCCCGCCGCGACTTTGCCGGGGCCCTGCTTGTAACGTGACCGCGCTCCGTTGACTGCGGCCCCTACCAGCGGCCCTGCTTGCGTCGTCGCCAACAGCCACTTCCCATCGCGCCACAGACGACAGCGTTTCGCGTCACGGTTGGTGTCATGGTCAAGTGACCGAACCGGAGTAGTGGCCGGAGGATCAGCGCTGTCTTGAGTGCTATGGGCGGTATTCGCTTGACGTGCTGCCCTCTTACGCACCTACGACCTTCGGGGTGCCGCGGGCGGCGACTCTGTGCCTGAGCGGGGTTTCATGCAGGCAGGCGACGAGTACCGAGGCGCCAGCGATCCACACCCGCTCGCGCGGGGTGCTCGGCCGCTGCTGCGCTTCCGCGTCTCCCCGAGACCGCCGCGTGGCGTCGCGGCGCCGACCCACCCACTTGACGAGGAGCGGCTCAGCGCCGCAAGATGCGGACCACCTCGCCGGAGCCGGGGAACTGGCCGTTGTTGCTGGCCGGGAAGATCCCGAAGTTCGACAGGTAGAACGAGCCGTCCGCCCCGATGGCGAGCCCGGTCGGGGCGACCAGGCCGCTCGAAGCGAGCAGGGTGCGGTCGCCGTTGCGCTCGATGCGCAGCAGCGCGCCGGTGAGGTCACCCGACAGCAGCCCGTTGTGAGCGATCTCCAGCACGTTCAGGCGGCCACGGGCGTCGAATGCGAGGTCGATGATGTTGGTGAAGCCGCTAGCGAAGACCGTCGGTTCGTGGCCTGGGATCACCCGCCAGATCCTTGCCGCCCCCTGGGGGAACGGGAAACCCGTCAGCTCGCCCACGTACCAGGCGCCATCGGGCCCCCTCGCGACCGAGTCCGGCACCGCCTGCATAGGGATCTCGGTTCCCGGCGGCAGGCCGAGGAACGGTGGCGCCTCGACCATGCGGACCGGGAACACGGCCAGCACGCTGATCTCGCCGTTGGGCCTGACCAGGAGCAGGTCGTTGCCGCCGGCGTCGGCGACCACCTCAGAGCCGTGCCTGGCCACGAGCGCGTAGGGGTCGCTGTCGATCTCCAGGCCCGGCTGGGCGCCGGCGCCACCGTCGGGGTTGTTCGCGGCCTCGAACACCGGGAAGTCGGCGATCTCCTCGCGCTGGTGCGGCAGGATCCGCAGCAGGTGCCCGAAGTCGGCGCCGGCCGGACCGAACTGCTCGCGAGTCTCTGGCCCCCCGAAGGGGCCCTGGACCAGGACGTAGAAGTGGCCCGGGGTGAACGCGACGTCGGACGGCCCCAACGCCTCGGTGCCTTCATGCGTGGCCAGGGAGGGAAGGTCGCGCACGACCCGGATCTGGCTGTGGTGCGAGATCCTGGTCACCGCGCCGCTCAGGCCGAAGCACACGTCCTCTCCCTCTGGACCCGGGATGCACTTGCCGCCGCCGCCCGCGCCGGCCTCCGCGACGTACAGCGCGCCGTCCGGACCGAAGGCCAGCCCCCGCGGGTTGTTCAGCCCCGTCGCAATGATCTGGAACGAGCTCTGCGATGCGCCTGCCGAGACGGTGGCGCCACCAACGGCCAGCGTCAGCAGCGCCGCGACAGCGACCGCAGCGGTGAGAATCCGCTTTAGCCGGGATGCTCTCCTCATTCGCCACCCCCCAATCGATTCCGGCCGACGCCAGCGCCCGGTCGGAAACCTCGACCCGCCGTTCCTCCCGACGCCCCACCCGCGTCGTACTGCATCGACGCCAAGCCAGTCCTGCTGAGGCCCGTCCGCCGCACCTCGGCAGATGCACGCATGCCCGAAGCCCGCCCCCCGCGCCCGTGGATACTCCCGCTCCGAAGGCCGCGTGACAAGGCCCAGCCTCGGCCCGCCGGTGCGCTACCTGCGGCTCGGCACCACGGCCACCGGGTCGGGCGACCACCCCACGGTCGAGGAACTGGCCCGACACGTCGACCTGGCGACATTGGTCGAGGAGTTGCCGCCGTCGGAGAGTCGCCGCCAGCAACCACCTGGGCTCGCCCTCCATCTTCGGGGTGTCGGGGGCGGCCACCCTGTGCTTAAGCGGGTACGCGCAGGTCGGCGACGAGCGTCATGCCGCAGGTTGTCTGGCGAGTCCTGCCGCCTCAAACCCGCGCAGCGCCGCCGGGGATCTCCATTAGTCGCACGGACGGGTGCGCGTCGGCCGACGGCCTCGGCGATCGGGGGCCGGACCGCCAAACACTCGACCAGCTCTTCGCTGGACTCCCGCACCGATCTTCATCCCGCGCGAGGACTTCGCGCCAGGTGTACACCGCTCGACATGATCCGCCTGTCGAAGACCAGCGACACCGATCGGCGCACGTCGAGATGGTCGCGGATGAGCTGCTCGACGAACCCGCAGGCCGGGCTGCCGACCGGTCGAACACCCGCGTAGACGTACCCGGCACGCAGGTCCTGACAAGTCAACGGGGAGGACAGGCAGCCGCCGCTGCGCACGCCAGAAGTAAGCCGTTCGCCGCGCCCGGGCCGAGTCGGTCGCGGCCCCGTTGCAGCCGGATCGGGGCCCTCATAGAAGCGGTAGGCGTTGTCCAGCGCGGTGTGCCGATCCCGGCCCGCTGGCGTCCCCCGAATCTGCGGCCTACGCGAGCGGACGGCGACCGGTGGGCAGCGCCGTGGTGCGTGGGTAGCCGGCCCGTATCAGCATCTGCGGCAGACCGGGGGTGCCCAGCACGGCGGCGAGCCTGCCGCGCAGCTGCGCCACCTCGATGGGCTGGTTGAGGAAGGACACCGCGACCCCGGCCGCCGTCGCGGTCAGCAGCACCCGCTGCAGCGCCTGACCGGCGCGCAGCCGGTGCACCGCGTCGTCCCGGTCGGTGCAAAGCACGAACAGCGTGCTGCCGGCGAGCAGCTGGTGGATCATCTCCGGCTCGCCGGGAGCCAGCCGGTCCCGGCCGGTGAGCGCCGGCAGCGGGTACGGCGCCTGCAGCCAGGACTCGAACCGGGTGCCGGCCACCGGCTCGAACTCGTGGCTCAGCCAGTGCCCGAACTCCGCACGAATCGCCGGCGAGGCGGCATGCTGCTCGATGCCGCGCACCACCAGGGAGGCGACGGCGGCCCGCTGCACCGCCGGACGCACCGGGCAGAGCGTCGCCGACTCCCGCTCGGCCGCCAGCATCAACCGGTGCTGGACCGGGTCCGGCACCGGCTGCGGTCGGTAGGCATCCCGGTTGGTGCGGCGCTGCCGGATCACCGTGTAGAGCGTGCGCTCCTCCCCGCTGGCCGCCCGCCGCGCACCCCGCGCCACGGTCGCGACGTGGTCCGGGTCGGCCGGGTCCGGGCACAGCGTCGTGTCCGGCTCCCAGCCCAGGTGCGCGATCGTCAGCCGCAGGTTGAAGACCGCCGCGCCGCACGAGATCAGCCGCTGCCGGCCGTCCGGGTCGACCGCCGGCAGCGCCCGGCCTGGGTCGGCCCGCACCTCGACCCGGTCGGCCCGCACGGCGAACCGCCACGGCTGGGTGTTGTGGATCGACGGCGCCGCCCGCGCCCGCTCCAACAGCAGCGCGGCCTGCTCCGGCGCGAACGGCTCCGCCTCCGGCAGGAGCTCGGGCATACCGCCTCCTACGTAGCGCCCCGGCTGGACGACACTCCAGCGTCGTCGCCGACCGCGGCTCGCTCCAGAGCCAAACGTCCCGTCCCACCCGACCGCGCCCGGGGAAGCCGGCGGCAAGCCGTTGACAAGGACTCCCGGCGAGGGTCCCGCCGACCGTGCAGGCCGAGAACGGTGACGGCACCCACGGCCAGCGGATCAGGCGACCAGTAACTCCGGGTGCATGCCGTCGGCATAGCGCCGGCCCGCCGCAGCTCAAGCGGCGGCTTGCGCCGCCGGCGCCACGGCCCTGGTCAAGGGCGGACAACTCACCGACCTTCACTGAGCGCTCACGGCCGCACCCGACCCATAACCGTCGCGCTGACCGTCGCCCCACCCGGTCCGCCCCGGGCGGATTCGAACCCGCGCTACCGCCTTGAGAGTCCGGGCGCCTGTACGGTCTGTACCTTCCCCGATGTCCTTGACCGCCTCGGCGGCGATCTGCAGCGGCATGGCCTGCCCGGCAGCACCGCAGTTGATCCCACGTGACATTCCACGACGGCCGGATATCCGGGAGGCGCTCGCCGCGTGGCCGGTGCGGAGCGCGGGTGCGCGGCACCCGGCCCCCGGCCTCACCGAATGACGATGACCCAGAGCACGCGACGACTGCGGCGAGGACCATCAGACCGATAGCCAGCGCCGGGGTGGAACGCCGCGGGGGCGGCGGCTCCGACGGCCAAGGCGATGACGAACGCAGCCTAGACCGGGACGTGATCATCTGAGTCGTTGGGACCTTGCAGGGTGGCCACGTGAAGTGCAGCAGGGGCGGCACTTGCAAGAGCAGGTGTTGGTGGGGGAGACGTACCAGTGGTTTCGGAGTGGGACCGGTCCCTGAGTTGGATCTCGAGAGAAGTTCGATGAGGACTCTTGACGACGGGCTTCACGGCGGGAGATCTGGACACGCTCTGCGTGGCTTCCACTGGTAGCCCACCCGTCAGGGACAGGCTCGCGCGCCCGGAACCAGGCGCCCGGCGGTGATCGTGCCGAGCGCCGTGAGGCGGTACAAGGCGGGCGCCCGGTAGCAGGAGCGCCCGCCTTGCGGCGGCGCATCACCGCCTCCTGAAGATGCCATGGAACGCCCGAATCGCCACGGCGACGTCCCGCAGGCCCTCGGTACCGCTGCGCACGACAACGAACGCGAGGAACAGGAGGTACGAGACGAAGCAGACGACGACCGCCGCCGCCGGAACGAGCGCCAAAACCAGCATCCGAGCCCCTCCCTCTGGACACACCTCACCTGCCGTATCCGGTGTGGTGCTGAGAGAGACTGCTGCTGGCTTCTACATGGGCTCCTGTCCTCCGGGGTCTCGGTCGCGGTCTTGGCCGGAAGCAGAACTATCCCGGTCGGTCGCGGGATCGTCAAGCGGTTCGGTGGATTGGCGCTCGAGGGCGCCCTCGGGACACCGGAAGCCAGGTCGTGCATGTGCCGGTCGCAAGCGAGGACGAAGTAGGCCCCGGCCGTCGCCGGCCCGGAACCGCCCTCGCCAGCGGAGAGGCTCCGTACATGCGATCAGCCGCCCGCCGGCGGCACTCCGAGACGACCGGTTCGGCAGTCCGGCGGCCAGCCACGATGTCCGCCGGCCCGCCGTGGCCCTGATCCGTAGTGCGAGCGCTCGCTTGGTTAGCGGTGGTTTGTCGACCAGAGGTTGGTTTGAGTGGCACCCGCGTGCGCAGGGGCTGGTACGGGTGGGCATCAGTTGGTGGCCGAAGTGGTGGCCGAAGATCATCGAACTGAGCTGTAAGGCACCCGGGCTCAGTCATGGCCGGCGTTGCCGACGTGCCGCGGCGCCGCCGGATGCACCAGGTGGCGGGCGCCTGGTCGGCGGGTCGCCGCCGACTCGCTGGAGACAGTCTCGTACTACGTACGCGCCACCCAGCTCGACGAGGCCCGGGTACCTGCTGTCCGCGCAGGCTCCGGTGCTCGTCGAATGCGGGAGGGATGTACTCCTGGAGAGCGGCAGCGTGGCCGACGCGGTGCGCTGTGCCGGTCGGCGGCCGCCGCGCTGACGAGGTGGACACTGGCGTTGCTCGGCCAGCTGTCGGCCCGCCCCGCATCTGGTTATTGACCCCCGGAACGACCTCGACCAGCCCCCTGTCGCCACTCCTCCTCCGCGCGCCGCCGCCAGTACTCACGCTCACGCCAGCTTGCGATGTCCTTCTCCTGCTCCTCTCGTTCGCGCTGGCGCGCCCAGCGGTCGTGCAGGCGCCTCTGGTGCTCAGTCGACCACGCGGTAGGGTCCGGCGCCCGGCGTAAGGCCTCGCTAACGCAGGCCGGACAGGCGTCGGGGTCCTCGTCGTCGAAGGGCAGCGACAGCACGACCTTGACCCGCTTCATGCACGCTGCGTGCTCGTCGCTGTACCTATCCAGGAAGACCGGAGCGCGTGACCGGTACTCCATCCATCGACGTTCGTCCAGCCCAAGCCGGCTCACCGGCTTGAACAAGGCGTGGACCGGAGCCGGGTGTTCCGGCAGGGCACAAAGCTCGCCACGGTCGTTCGGCTCGGAACTGTAGTCGTAGTGATCTAGGGCGGCGCAGGCGTCGGCGTACTTCACACTCTCGATCCTGCACGCGGCGCCCCCCCGGTTCCGGCTGCGACGCGCGGAGGTCGCGCCGGGCGACTTTGAGCCGCGGCGCGCTGGATAACAGATCGAGCTGCGCCGCCCGCCGAGAAGGTGCGATGGGCCGACGACCACTCACCCCCACCCCAGACCAGCGCGCGGATATCGCCGTTCGCACCATGGATGATCCTATGCCGGCTGATCTTGAGCGAGAGCGATCTGCCAAGGTAGAGCGGGCCGCAGCGCAGCGAGGACGACGCTCAACCGGACGACCGCGGCGAAGCCGGCGGCGGTGCGAGGCTCGCCCCGGTCGCGCGGCCGCAACACGTGCTCCCTCGGGTCGGGCCACGCCGGACGTGCATGCTGGACGGCAGCCGACGGGTACCCCTGCCGTTCGCGACCAGTCGCTTACCAATCGCGCCAAGCACTACGGTTCCCCGTCGGTGACTACTTTCCGTACGCATCTCGAAGAACGATGGCCCTTCTAGCGTCACGTTGCGTACCGCCACTCGGACGTACCGTATGTCCTACTTTCTGTGCACTCCCAGTAGTGGGGAAGCAACACAAAGTCGCAGTTGCTTTCGTGTGCAGTTCGGTGCCTGAATAGTTGGGACGGACGACGGCTACACAGTGTGTAGGCGCCCGAGGTCGCACAGGTATTTGACTCCACCGCACCTAACTTGACTTCGGAGTAGCCCTTGTTAGAGTTCGGACATGGCTCCGAAGATGACCTTGCAGACACAGATGGTTCTGCGTCTGCTCCTCGATGACCCATCGAAGGAGTGGTACGGCTTGGAACTCGGACAGCGCTCCGGCCTTCCGAGCGGCACCATCCACCCGATCACGGTCCGGCTGGAGAACCTCGGCTGGCTCGAAAGCCGATGGGAAGACGTGGACCCGCGCGCTGAGAAGCGGCCACGGCGGCGGTACTACCGGCTGACCCGGGACGGCGCCCTGCAGGCTCGACAGGCGCTCGCCCGGGCGCACCAGTCCAAGAGTTCGCCGACCCTCGTTGGCCAGTGGAAGCTCGGACTCGCGGACGGTGCCCAGTGACCGTGACGTCCGCTCTCGCCGGTCTCGGCACCATTCTGACGGGAACAGTCTCGATTCTGGCGACCTATACCGCCGCCGCTACGGCGCCCATCCGGGCCGCAGCCGTCGGCGGCGAGGGCACCGCCGGCATCCTGACTCGCCTGGCAGAACGGTTGCTCCCGAGGCGACATCGGACCAGGTACCGGGAGGAGTGGCGGGCGGAACTCGCCGAACTCGCCGGCTGGGCACGGGTCAAGCATGCATGGGGGCTACTGACTCGGGCGCCGCTCGTGGCGTGGGGTTTGCGGTACCGAGGTGCCCCCCGCCGCAGCCGTCTCCAGTTCGTCGTCTCGGTCAACGAGATCGCCCAGATCAACGGGTGGGTGGCCGGCGCGTTCCTGATGGAGCAGGCGGCGGATGGCGTCCGCTACCGACTGGAGTACGCGCGTCGGCAGGAGAACGACCTGCGGATTGTCGTGCTCACCCGGTTCTGCCGCCGGGACTCGCCTGACGAGATCCGGGCGCTGCTGCGCGAGGCCGTCGCCCTCGGCAGGAAGACGCGGACGCGGGTCTGCCGGAAGGCGCGCAGGGCTGGGGGCTTCGGTGAGGTCTAGGAGAGTGCCCGAGCCCATCCGAGCGAACCCTCCCGCATGCGTGCTCTCTGTGATACCGGGGACGTCCATCGAGCGACGCACTGTTATGAGTTGCTACGACCCGGTCGAACACGCCCTGCGGACTGTAGGCCATTCGAGTGGTGCTCGCGGTGGACAGCCGCAGCAGATTTGCTACTCGCTGCCACGTCGGTCACCATGCTCAGTCACTTCCCCGCAGATGTGATGACGCCGGCCCTGCGTCAACAGGGCCGGCGCCGAGATGCCCTTGCCCCACTGGCCTCCAGACCTGCAAGGAAGGACGCCGCATGTTACGTCCGGTGAGAAGACGCGTCCAGCGGAAGCACCTGATCGTGGCGGCTGTGGTTGCCGCTGTTGCCGCCGGTATAGCCGCCGCCTACTCCTCGGCGGCAGCCGCCGGCATCGGCGCCGCACTCACCGTGCTGGCGTTGGCCGCAGGGCTGCTCGGCCACTGAGCCGGGGCAGCGGGTGCGCGGAACGGCGTGGTGCTGTCGGGTGTCCTCGACGACGGCGGCCTCAAGCGGCCACGAACACCGGGGGCTGCTGCAACACCGGGGGGCAGCCCCCGGGGTACCTGGCGTGCCGCGCGATGCTGCTCTCGCCCTGCGATGGGGCGGCACCGGATCCCGACCGCAGGGAGGGCGCTTATCCGTTCTCTGCTCATCGCCGCGCAGTGGTTCGGCTACTGCGCACCGGGCAGTCCGTGTCACTCTGGGCCGATGGAGGTCAGCGCCGCGGATGTCGCCCGGATGCCGGCGGGGAACCTGCGGGTCCCGCGCGCCGAGTTTGCGGCCGTGTGGGCCGCGGCCGAGGCCCATCAGGAGGAGCAGGCCCGGCGGCAGGTCGCGGACTGGTACGGCGCTGGTGTCGTGATGACCTGCCGGTGGGTCGCTGGGGCAACTGTCCGACCGGCGAATGGTCCGTGGCGGCCGGCGCGGTCGCCGGTGACCGAGCGGCTGAACCAGGCGTACGAGGAGCTGATCGAGGCGGAGTACTTCGCGGCGGAGCGGCTGGCGATGCGTCGACCGGTGCCGGACTGGCTGGCGGCGCGGCCGGGCTGGATCGAGGCGGTGCTGGCGACGCTGGACTGGTCCTGGCGCGGGTCGCGCCGCTCCCCGCTTGAGCACCGGAGCGACATCGCGGGCTGAGCGGTGGTGCTCAGTCCAAGGACGCGGCCAGATCGACTGTCGGCACCCGAGGCTCATGCGCGGCCGCCTGTTCGACGGCTTGCTGGTCGGCACTGCGGTCGTCGTCGTGCCAGCGGGCAAGCTGGTCAGCTCGGGCCTGCTCGGCGGCGTGACGTTCCTCGGCGGCGCGCCGCTGCTGGATCTCGTTCAGCGCACGCTGTGCACGTCGGATGGTGCCGGCTGTCTCGTCGGATGACGGGACCCGGACGGTGTCTTCTGCGGCGGCGGGGGGCTCGTCGGCCGCCAGGTCGCGGATGTCGGCGAGGGCGGTCTCGCCCACTCGGGGGTCCGGCTCGGCGGCTACCGCGCGGCTGTCCGCGTCGCGGCGGGAGACGACGTCGGCCAGGTCGGCGTCGTCCCTGACGGGACGGTGTGCGTCTTCGGCTTGCTGCTCCGCGGCGTGCTCGGCGAGCCACTCGTCGGCCGTGATCAGCTCGTCCTGCCGGCCGTCGCCGGCGCGGCGGGCGGCAAGCTCCATGCTGGCGCGGTCGGCCGCCGCGCGGGTCTCGGCGGTGTGCAGCAGCCATTCGTCGCGGGCGGCGTCGGCGGCCTCCAGCTGGGCAGCGCGGACGTCGAGGACGCCTGCGAGCGCCTCGGCTTCGCCAGCCTCCTGCTCCAGCCGAGCGCGGACGCCGGCGTCCGGCGTTGCGGCGGCCTCGGCCGTCCGCAGCGCCGCGGTAGCACGCCGCTGGGCCGCCGCCTGGCTGGTGCCGGCGAGCTCGTTGGCGACGTAGCGCGGCGCCCACGCCTGCTCACGCTGGTGTGCCCGGACCCGGACGCGCAGCTGGCCGTCGCTCATCTCCAGCTCGTTCCGGTCGGCCTCCGGCCGGCCGAGAGCCCGCCACGCGGCCCGCCAGGACGCGTACACCTCGACCTGACCGGGCTTGGGCGGGACGCCGAGCGCGGTGGCCGGGTCGTCATGGCCGGTGAGCTCGCGGTGCGCCGCGACTTTGCTGGCTCTGTTCTCCCACTCGGCTCGTTCCTCCAGTTCCTGCGGCACTGGGCCGAGCGCCTCGACGGCCCACTGCGGGCGCAGGTCGGCGGTCTGGCGGCCAAGCTCCCGCCGGCGCCTGTCGGCCTCGTCTGCGAGGACGGCGAGGTATTGGCGCCAGTGCGGGTCGTCGACCTTGGGGATCCAGTCGGCGTAGGTAGCGGCGACGGGATCCAGGGACACTGCGCCGGCGACCCGGTGGTGTAGCACGTTCGTAAGCTGCCGGGCGTCGTCGAGTGGCCGGCTAGCGACGGCGCGCGCGAGGACCTGCTGCGGGTCGTGGCCGGCCAGTTCGGCGCGCCGCAGCACTCGGGTGAGGGTGGCGCCGCCGTCCTCGGCGGCCAGCGCGACCCGCTGGTCGACGCTGAGGTGGCCGGCGGCGACCAACTGGTCCAGCCACCGCGCGGCTCTACCTGCGGTGGCCAGTTCGGCGGCGTCGGCGAGCAGCTCGGCCGCGGTCCGCACCGATTCGGTGTCGCGGGTGCTGTCGACCGCTGCGGCGAGCGCGGACGGCTGCGGATGGGCCGTCTCGAGCACGCCGGCGAGGACGGCGGCTGGTGAGCGGTGGACGGCTTTCCTGGTGGCTCCGGCCGGGGCGTCGGGAGGGACGGCGCGGGTGGTGACGTGCGCGGCGTTGGTCTGCCGGCCGCGGCTCATCCCGACGTAGAGGGCCTGCGGGCCGGTGGTCGGCGTGACCACGGTGTGGCTGGTGTCGACCGTCATGCCTTGGGCGGCGTGCGCGGTGGACGCGTAGCCGAGCGCGACGTGCTCGG
>WNFY01007874.1_pt1 | contig 26124 bp, 25 predicted proteins | sample 5400091 | NCBI WGS metagenome assembly WNFY01 (sample SAMN13153364, study PRJNA577476) | soil metagenome | isolation source: 60 cm soil or saprolite under grassland replicate 1 | place: USA:California | collected 2016-06-15 | reverse complement strand
AAACGGCGTTTCGCAGCCGCGATATACATCGCCATGATGATCGGCGCCGGCCCGCTGATGGTCATCGACGCGGAAAAATCGGGCGAGCCAAGATCAAATCCATCATAAAGCCGCACCATGTCTTCGACCGTATCGATCGCCACGCCGCCCTCGCCGATTTTTCCGAAGATACCATCGGCATCGCTGTCGATGCCATAAAGAGTTGGCCCATCGAATGCGGTGCTAAGCCGATGCGTGCGCTGGTGCTGGGTCAGGTAATGAAAACGTTCGTTGGTGTCCTCGGCCAGCATTAAACCAGAGAACAAACGCGTCGGTTCCTCAGCTTGAAGGAGTTTCTTGTCCGGCGCGCCTGATGCCAGCCCGGCTCGGGCCGGTCGCGCCCTACCACCATTCTTTTCGAAGCTTTCGACCTCGCGCACCGGCTCCAGATACATCTCGCGGTAGGCGCCGTTGAGAAATGGAAACTCACCCGGTAATCCTTCGCCGAAGAGATAACGGGCAATTTCTCCGGGTTCATCGATCTCCGGCAGCGCCAGGCGCGGCAAGGGTAATCCCGTTGGTGTACGGGTTATCGGCGTTTTCGCTTTGATATCGTTCCAGCGACCGAGCAGATCGCGCCCGAAGTGTTCGTCGGTGCGCGCACGCCTCACCTGATCGAGAACAAACTTGTTGTACTTCTCAATTGACTCAATGACTTGTCCAAGTTTGCTCATGATTTTTCGCGTCCTCTCGTTTGGCGCGCCTGATGCCAGTCCGGCTCAGACCGGTCGCGGCCTACCATTGAAATTAGATCGAACAATTGACCCACGCCAGGGTCACGATGCCGTTTTGCGACCGTGTCGATCAATCGCTGGCCACGCCGGTTTTGCTGCAGACGTTGTTCGATCTCGCTGTGGGCAGTGCGAGCGCGCTGGAGATCGCTCTTGTTCACGACCACGATATCGGCGAGATCGAGCATGACGATCTTTTGCAGTTGTAACCGGCTGCCGTAATCAGGATTCATCACCAGCACGGTAAGATCGACAATGCCATTCTTTCGAAATGGCATGGCTTCCTGGCCGGTTCCAACCGTTTCAATGATCACGCAATCGAACCCAGAGCGTGCGAGTAACGCCAGACAATCGTGTGTCGCAGGCGAAAGCCCGCCGGCTTGCCCACGGGTAGCCATGCTGCGCATGAACACACGATCGTCCTGCGAGTTGATCATGGTGGCGCGATCGCCCAGCAATGCGCCTTCGCCAATCACGCTCGGATCGTGCGACAAAATCGCGATCCGTCCTTTTTGATTTTGATGGAGGAAACGCAGTACCAACTCATCGATCAACGTCGTTTTTCCCGCGCCGCCTGGTCCTGTGAATCCGATGACCTTTGATGTTTGATGTTTGATGTTTGATGTTTGATTTTGCTTCGCCTCTGCCTTCGACATTCGGCGCCTAGCGTTGAGCGTCGGCGGTTTCTTCCCGCTTGCGTAGGCGTCTTCGATTTCACTCAGCTTGTGTGCCAGCTCCATGTCGGACCTTTTGGCGCGCGTTCTCTTCCCGCGCGGTTTACCGTAACGCTGATGAACAAACTTCACCATGTCGTCGAGGGACGTTCCCGCGAAGAAAATTTCGTCCACGCCTTTGCGTCTCATGATTGCAGCATCCTCATGCGTGATGGTACCGCCACCACCGCCAAAGACCCTGATGTCGCTTCCGCGTTTGCGCAAAAGAGCGACCACTTCCGCGAAGAACTCGACGTGGCCGCCGTTATAACTGGAAATGCCAATGGCGCGCACGTCTTCCTGGATCGCGGCGCGGACAATATCGCCGACCGAGCGATGATAACCAAGATAGATGACCTCAATACCGTGCCGGATGAACTCGAGATTGATTGTATTGATCGCGCTGTCGTGGCCGTCACAAATTGGAACAGCGGTGAGGATGCGAATCGGTGAAGCCATTTGAAGAGATTTAACGATTTACTGATTCAGTGATTTAACGATTGCAATCGCTAAATCACTAACTCATTAAATCACTAAATGCCTGATCCACTGGATTTCACTGGAAAAGTTGTCCTCGTTACGGGCAGCTCGCGGGGAATCGGCGCGGAAATGATTAAAGCGTTTGGCAAGCGCGGTGCGCAATGTGTGGTGAATTATGTGGCTGATGCGCAGAGGCAAAATAAGACTGATGCGGCAAATGTGGCGAAGGAATTAGAGGCGCCGCTTGTGATCGAGTGCGACGTGACGCAGCCGGGCCAGGTCGAATCGATGATGACCGAGATCGGCGACAAGCGGGGCGGCCTCGATATTCTCGTGAACAACTCTGGGATTATCCACGATCGCACGATCAAAAAAATGTCGCCGGAAGAATTCGAGGGCGTGGTGCGCGTGAATCTCATCGGCACATTCACAGTCACGCAAAAGGCCGCCGCGATTTTGCACAGGGGCGGACGAATCGTGAACTTCTCTTCGGTCAGTGGCCAGATGGGGCTTTTTGGCCAGGCAAATTATTCGTCGAGCAAAGCCGCGATCATCGCGCTCACTAAAGTTTCCGCGCGCGAGTTTGCGCGTCAGAACATTACCGTTAATGCCATTGCGCCCGGCTTCATCGATGTCGGGATGAGCAAAGGCATGTCCGAAGAAGTCACCGCGAATTTTATCAAACAAATCCCGCTCGGCCGTCTTGGCGACGTCAACGAGATTGTCGATGCAGCGCTCTTTCTTGCATCGCCGATGGCGTCATACATCACCGGCCACGTTTTGAACGTCAACGGCGGATTTTACATGGGATAACGCTAGTCCCATTTCTGCACCAACAGCCACACCAGCGCGGATAACATTGCCGCGAACGTCGATAGGACGAGTGCTGCGCGTTTCGACTGGCGTTTTTTGAACTCAGGTCTGGGAATATCGTCATGAATATGACTGGCTTCGTACATCCTCATCAGAAAAAACGCTACGATGAAGCCGACAGCGGCCCACTTGAGACACCCGATGGTCAGTTCAAACATTTCGGGTTAAACTCTACTGCGAGAACTGCTGCGCTCAACAACCGGATGCCACGCTTTCCGCGCGGCTCTTGCGGAATGGATGTCGGCCAACTTGGCTGACTCGGCCGGCAGGCTGCCAGTCCGCCACCGGACGGACTCGCTGCGGCGAGCCTGGCGAATGGGCGTGGGGAGCAGGCTGGTAGCCTGCTCGCCAAGTCAGGCTGGTAGCCTGACATCCGATTCGCCCAGCATTCCCGACTGACAATTGACCAACACTGCCGAGCCGCTTTTTGTCGGGCAATTTTGAACTTCCACTCCTTTTCGGCGACAGCTAAGCGATGGAGAAATCGTGGCGGAAAGAGCTTCTAGAGATCGTTGCGGCGAGCGAGCCGATCGCGCGCAAGCTTCGCGCAATCGATAGAGCGCAATGGCCGGTGCGGTTCTCACATGTTACTCAGCCGGCACAGGCGTTTCTCGTCGCTACGATCGCTCATCGAATCGACAGGACAATCTGGATCCTCTGTCCCAATGTTCATTCTCAAGAACTGATTTTCGAGAGTTTGCTAAACTGGCATCCCACTGCGCTTTTTCTGCCCGAAGCCGAGTTTACCGCGGTCGAAAATGTTTTGCCCGATCCAGAAATCGCAGCGGAACGGCTCGCGCTGCTTACCCAGGTCGAGCGCGAGGCCGGCCCGCATCTGATCGTCGCAACGCGTGCAAGTCTCGATCAAGCCGCCCCTGGGCGCGATGTGCTCCAATCCGGAGTCGTCCAACTTCGGCGCGGGGCAAACGTGAACCTTGAAGACCTTGTCGAACAACTGGCAGGCGCTGGTTACGAGCGCGTCGCGCAAGTCGCCACACGCGGGCAATTCGCCGTCCGTGGAGGCATTGTCGATCTCTATTCCTGGCAGGCACCATTACCGGTGCGTCTGGAATTTTTTGGCGACGAAATCGATTCTTTGCGCGAATTCGACATCGATACTCAAACGTCGCTGCGCGAGTTGACCTCGGTCGATATTTTGCTGGGAGCGACTCAAGATCAAAGCGGAGTCGTCCGCGATTATATCTCGCGCGATTATCTTGCGATCGAAATTGTACCCGAAAAAACTTCCGACGCGCACATACAAATCAGCGAAGGCTGGATAGAGATCGGTCCGGAAGATTTCAGCGGCGCGTTCGTCGCCGCGGCGACCGAAGTCGGTGAGTTCGCGATCGGCGATCTCATGCTCATCGAAGCGAAACGCGCGCAGTTTTGCGCGCGCCTGGAGCAGTGGCGCGCGAACAAGGCAAAGATCGTCATCTACTTTCAGACTGAAGGGGAAATCGAGCGCTTCCGCGAGGTGATGGGCGAGAAGGAGGCGCTGGATGATGTCGATCTTCTCGAAGGAACGCTCGCGCATGGATTTTGTTTTCCGGGGGCCGATCTCGTCGTCCTCTCGGCCGCTGAATTATTTGGACGATTGGCCGCCCATCCACGCCGACGCCTGCATCGTGCGGAACGGCGTCGCGCACAGATCGATTTCAACGAGCTTACCGAAGGCGACTTCGTCGCGCATCTCGAACACGGAGTGGGCCGATTTCTGGGGCTAATCCGTCTTGCAAAGTCTCCGTACGCTGTAGAAGCAGGCGTGTCGCCTGATTCATCAACAAGCGCAGCCGACACGGCTGCCGCTACAGAAGATCGAGCTCAAGAAGTCCTCGCACTTGAGTTTGCCGACGAAGCAAAGCTCTACGTCCCGCTCGAACAAGCCTATTTGGTTTCGCGTTACGTCGGCGTCGGTAAAAGGTCGCCGGCTCTCAGTTCGCTCGGCGATGCGAGATGGACGCGCGCGAAGAAGAACGCCGCAGCTTCGATCTTCGACTACGCCGGCAAAATGCTCGCGGTCCAGGCGGAGCGGCAGATGCATCCCGGCCACGCATACACGAAAATCGACATGGAGCGTCCGCAGCCGATGGATCGTTTGATCTGCGGTGATGTCGGCTTTGGCAAGACCGAAGTCGCCATTCGCGCCGCATTTAAAGGCGTCATGGACGGCAAACAAGTTGCAGTCCTCGCGCCCACAACTGTTCTGGCTCAGCAGCATTTCGAAGTGTTTCGGCAGCGCATGCTCGATTACCCCGTGCGAATCGAAATGCTCAGCCGCTTCCGTTCGCAGGGCGAACAGAAAAAGATCCTCCAACTTTTGCGCGAAGGCGGCGTCGATATTGTCATTGGCACCCATCGGCTCATCTCGGGCGATATCGTGTTTAAAGATCTGGGGCTGGTGGTGATTGATGAAGAACAGCGGTTTGGAGTTCTGCACAAAGAAAAATTCAAAGAGCTCTTTAAGCTCGTCGATGTCCTGACGCTCTCCGCCACGCCCATCCCGCGCACCCTTTACCTGTCGCTGGTGGGTGTAAAAGACATGTCCACGATCGAAACGCCGCCGCTCAACCGGCTGCCCGTCGAGACGATGGTCTCCGCCTATGATGAGCGAATTATTCGCGATGCAATCAATCGTGAGCTGGAGCGCCAGGGTCAGGTTTTCTTTTTGCACAATCGTGTGCAAACCATCGAGCGCGCGCGTGACCGCATTATCCATCTGTGTCCGCAAGCGCGGGTTGAAATCGGGCATGGCCAGATGGGGTCCGATGAACTCGAAGCCGTCATGGCGCGATTCGTTGCCGGGAAAGTTGACGTGCTTGTTTGCACCACAATCATCGAAAGCGGTCTCGACATCCCAAACGCCAACACGATCATCATCGATCGCGCGGACAGATTTGGTCTCGCCGATCTCTATCAACTGCGCGGACGCGTCGGCCGAGCCGAGCACAAAGCGTATGCCTATCTGCTTCTCCCGCGCGAAATGATGGCAATCGGCGCTGCGCGCAAGCGGATCAATGCCATCAAACAGTACAGCTCGCTTGGCGCGGGTTTTCGCATTGCCATGCGCGACCTGGAGATTCGGGGCGCCGGCAGCATTCTTGGCACCGCGCAAAGCGGCCACATCATGACGGTGGGCTTCGATTTGTACTGTCAGTTGCTCAAGCAGGCGGTCGCGCAACTTAAAGGCGAAAAAGTGCAGCGTCGGCTGGATGTCGATCTGCGGCTCGATTTTGTCGCCACAAACGAAGCGGAATTCGTTCAGCAGCCAAAGCCCACTCCAAGGGAAGCTGACAGCTTCCTCTCTAAAGTCCCCGCGTTCATTCCAACCACTTTTATCAGCGACGGCACCTTGCGCATCAAAGCTTATCGCGAGATTGCCGAAATCACCGCGCCCGATCAATTAGATCGTTTGCGCCGCGATTGGCGTGACCGGTTTGGGCCATTCCCGGTCGCGGTGGACAATTTATCTCTTCTCACCGAAATTAAGGTCGCGGCTGCAAAATTCGGCGTGAGCCGGGTCGAGGTGCGCGACCGCAAATTAATGCTGACCCGGCACGAGGATTTTATACTTGTCGCGGGCAAATTCCCCCGTTTAGTTGCGGCCGGAATCGAGCAGTATCTCGGTGAAATTCTGGAGTTGATTAAAAAACTATGAGACACATCCTGCGTTGGTTTGCCATCGCGTTACTGGCGGCTTCCGGGGCGGCTCTATTGCCACTTTGCTGTGCTGCATTCGCCGCTGAGCCCGACGTGATCAATGGGATCGCCGCGATCGTGAACGGAGACGTGATCACATACTCGCAAGTGCGTGACTTGTCCGCGCCCCGGGAAAAATTGCTGCGTTCGCAATATAGCGGCGCGGAATTGGAAAAGGGGTTGAAAGAGGCGCGGGAAGCGGCGCTGAAGGATCTGATCGACCGGCGCCTCATCATTCAGGCGTTTCAGAAGGAGAAATTTGAAATTCCGAATCATTTTGTAGAAGAACAAGTGCGCGGAATTATCAAGGAGTCATTCGGTGGCGACCGAAATACGTTTATCAAGACGCTGGAGGCGCAGAGCTATTCGCTGGGCGAGTTCAAACAAAGGGAGACCGAAAGGATGATCGTGCAGGCGATGCGCGCCAAGAACGTCAAGCGGAATCCAATTTCTTCACCGACGAAAGTAGAAGAGTATTACAAAAAACACCGCGCGGAATTCACCGCCAAGGAACGGGTCAAGCTGCGCATGATCATGATCCCCGGCCACGCGGATACGGGGCAGTCTGCCACGCAGAAAGCGCTGGCCGAAGAGGTTCTGGGCCAACTGGCCGGCGGCGCCGAGTTCGAGCGCATGGCGCAGAGTTATTCTGAAGACGGGACGCGCGATGTCGGTGGGGACTGGGGCTGGATAGAACGCAAAACGATCGCCGCGCCACTTGAAAAGGTCGCCTTCAACATGCCGGTTGGCAGGATCAGCAACATCATCGAGTACGGCGGTAATTATTACATCCTCAAGGTGGAGGAGAGGGAGGGCGGCACAACCCGTTCGCTTGCTGAAGCGCGGCCAGAAATCGAGAAGAAACTACTCCAGGAGGAAGCACAAGATCTCCAGGAGCGCTGGATCGCCGGTCTGCGCGCCAAAGCTTATATCCGGACTTTCTGAAGTTTAATGTTCGATTTTCGCGGGCCGGGCCGGGGGGCACTCGCGAAGGCTCGAGGTTTGATGTCGATTTTCGGCCGCCGATTCGATCGTCCTCGCCGCTCGAAATTGTAATCAAGTTTGAATATTGGTTACACGAAAAAATTTCGTATAATTCTCGTTAGGCACAAGGGATCTATGAACCGATTAATTGTACTCGTTGCAATTTTGGCGCTGGTCGCGGGGTTCGCTTCAGCGCAACCGGAGTCATCAAACCTCGACACAGGAAAGGAACTGGTTGCCCAGCTGTATAAGGAACACTCTGGAAGGTCAGACCCGTTGCAGTACCCAGCCAGCAAGAAACTACTTCCAAACTATTTTCACAAACCGCTCCTTGACCTCTATCTTAAGGACCAAGCGGACTCAAAGGGCGAAGTGGGTAAGATCGACTTCGATCCCCTCTACGATGCTCAGGATTTTGAAATCTCAGATTTCAACCTGGGCGTGCTCCCTAATAAGAAAGGGTCACGCTATGTGGCGGCCCGATTTAAGAATATGGGGGTCGACCAAGAGATCATCTTCGCACTTCAGCGAACGAAAATGGGATGGCGCATCGCTAATATTCAATACAAGGACGGGCGTTCGCTTTGGAAAATATTGAAGGGATAGGGCTTCTGCCTAACAACGCGCTGCAGCCGACGCCACCCCGCCGCTGCGCGTCGGTGTGGCGCGGCTGAGCTTCGTCCATTAAATTAAATCCCGCGCTGCGCCGCTTGCTACACAGCGCAGCGTTGATGAAGGTGTCTGATGCCTGTCCGCATTGGCATCACGCTCGGAGATCGCGCCGGCATCGGGCCGGAGATTGTTCGAGCGGCGCTCAGCTCAAAATCGCTGCCGGCAGCTGCCGAATATGGGGTCGTCGGGAAATATCCCGATTGTTCATTGGGTGTGCCGAGCCTTGAAACAGGGCGTGCTGCCGCGGTCGCGCTGGAAGAAGCGGTCACGTTAGCGCGACGCGGTGAGCTCGACGCGGTTGTGACGGGGCCGGTCCACAAGGCGCGGATGTATGAAGCTGGCTTTAAGTTTCCGGGGCAAACCGAATTTTTTGCCGAGCGCTGCTGCGTGAGAAATTTCGCGATGTGTTTGACCGGCGGAAAAATCACCGTCGCACTCGTTACTACTCATATTCCTTTGCACGAGGTTCCGAGCGCTCTCAAACAATCGGAGATTGTCCGCGTTGGTTTGTTGCTCGCCGGTTTTCTTTGCTGTCGATCCAAAAGCAGCCCGCGAATTGCCGTCGCGGGTCTGAACCCGCATGCCGGCGAATCCGGCAGAATCGGGCGCGAAGAGATCGAAATCATTGCGCCTGCGGTTGCCGAGTTGAACCGATCACCGATCACCGATCACCGATCACAGCCCACCTTCACTGGTCCCATTTCTCCCGACACAGTTTTTCATCGAGCGGTCGAAAATGAATTCGATGCGGTTCTCTGCATGTATCACGATCAAGGATTGATCCCGTTGAAACTGCATGCATTTCACAATGGTGTGAACGTGACCCTAGGCCTTCCATTTCCGCGCACGAGTCCAGATCACGGCACCGCGTTTGAAATTGCCGGCAAAGGAATCGCCCGACCCGACAGTATGATCGCCGCGATCAATCTCGCAGTGGAACTGGCGCAAGTCGCCAAAGACAAATGAAGAACTTTTCCTGCATTCCCGCTTTCCTTAGCGATCCGATTTCATTGCATGACAATCGATAAATACCTTTCGGTCTTCAACATCGGGCTGCAGAACACATTCGTGTATCGCTGGAATTACTTTCTGCGCGCCCTCTTCGGGCTGATTCCTCTGGCAGGCACGGTATTTCTCTGGCGGGCTATCTTCAAAGAACGCGGCGGCGGGCTGCACGGGTACGATTACAGCTCGATGATTTATTATTATTTGCTCACGATCCTGGTGAGCAATCTGGTCACGCCAACGGAAGACGAGTGGCAAATTGCCGCTGACATTCGCGAAGGCCAGATCAATGCGTTGCTGACCAAGCCGATGAGTTATCTCGGCTATCGGTTCAGCATTTTTTTGAGCGGCCGTCTCGTTTACACATTCGTTACGCTGCCGCCGATCGCGTTGATCTTCTTTTATTTTCGCGATTACATCGTGCTGCCACAGGATTCGCTGACTTATCTCTTCGCGACGATATCGATCTTAATGGCGGCGTTCATTCAATTCTTCATCACTTACAGCCTGGCGATGATGGCGTTCTGGGTCCTGGAAATCTCGACCATCGTTTTCATCGTCTATTCGTTCGAATATTTCCTCGGCGGCCAAATGTTTCCCATCGACATCATGCCCGCGGGAATTCAGGCAGTGATGAAATGGCTGCCGTTTTACTACGAGCTGTTTTGTCCGGTAGCCATCTTTCTTGGCCGTTTGCAAGGCGCGGCACTAGTAGAAGCGCTGGCAATTCAAAGCGGCTGGCTCTTGCTCGCGTGGGCATGGGCAAACGCGATGTGGAAACGCGGCCTCGGCCATTACCAGGCCGTGGGTGGATAAAATTCGACGGTTCCCCGCAATGGGCGTGTTTCGGTTCTGAAGAGGAAAACTCCTCGATGACGAGCGGGTGCGAACGATTTACCTTTGCCGTCATGGACCGAATCGATGGAAGAGGCGACGATGAATTGCGTCCGGTTACGTTCGATTTGGGCATCGCGCCTTATGCTGGCGGCTCAGTGCTTGTTACGATGGGTAACACGCGTGTGATTTGCGGGGTGACCATCGAGGAAAACGTGCCCCGATGGATGAAAGAGCAACGCGTAACGGGCGGCTGGCTTACGGCCGAATACTCGATGCTCCCATACTCGACGCAGACGCGAAAACCCCGCGACATCACAAAAGGTCGACTCGATGGGCGCAGCACCGAGATCCAACGTTTGATTGGGCGATCGCTGAGAGCGGTTGTCGATCTTGAAAAGCTAGGGCCACGGACGATCTGGGTGGATTGCGACGTCTTGCAAGCGGACGGCGGGACGCGCACCGCAGCCATAACCGGGGCGAGTCTAGCCGTTGCGATGGCCTGCCGGAAACTTGCGAAGGAAAAAAAGATCGACGTGCCGCCGGTGCGAAAATTGGTGGCCGCGGTGAGCGCCGGCGTTCTCGACGGGCGCGCCATCGTCGATCTCAACTATGAAGAGGACAAGCTTGTCACCGTCGATTTCAGCCTCGTGGCTACCGAGGATGGCGAATTCGTGGAGGTACAAGGCTCCGGCGAGGAAGCGACCTTTGCGCAGTCACAGCTGGATGAAATGCTCGGGCTCGCCCGTAAGGGCATCGCGGAGCTGATCACCGCGCAGCGCGCTGTTCTGGCGCGAATCATGATCTCACCGACGGGGTAGGGGAGTGATGGACGGTTGTAATTCGTTTGCTTGACCTGCGCATTCGCGCTAGAGCGGAACCTTGCGCATGAAAAAAGCCCTCATCACCGGCATTACCGGACAGGACGGGAGCTATCTGGCCGATTTCCTTCTGGAGAAAGGCTATGAGGTGCATGGGATCATTCGCCGCGCCAGCACATTTAACACCTCACGCATCGATCATCTTTACGCCGATCCCCACATCAACGGAGTCCGAATGTTTCTGCATTACGGCGACCTGAGCGACTCGGTGAATCTGGTGAAACTTCTTTATGAATTGAAGCCGGATGAGATTTATCATCTCGGCGCGCAAAGCCATGTGCGCGTGAGCTTCGACATTCCGGAATACACCTCGGATGTGACCGGCGTCGGCACGATCAGAATTCTTGAAGCGATCCGGGAGGCCGGAGTGCGTTCGCGTTTTTTTCAAGCATCGAGCAGCGAAATGTTCGGCAAGGCGCAAGAAGTGCCCCAAACGGAGAAAACGCCATTCTGGCCGCGCAGTCCCTATGGGGTCGCAAAAGTTTTTGCGTATTGGGCGACGGTCAACTACCGCGAAAGTTACGACCTTTTCGCGACCAACGGCATCATGTTCAACCACGAAAGCCCGCGGCGCGGCGAAACGTTCGTCACGCGCAAAATCTCCCGTGCCGTCGCCGCGATTAAACATGGACTGCAAACGGAATTGTTCCTGGGCAACCTGGACCCAAAACGGGATTGGGGATATGCGCCTGAGTACGTCGAAGGCATGTGGCAAACTCTTCAGCATGGCGAAGGGGACGATTTCGTGTTTGCCAGTGGCGAAACTCACAGCGTGCGTGAGTTTGTCGAGGCGGCCTTTTCACACGTCGATCTGGATTGGAAAGAATTCGTCAGACACGACCCGCGTTATGAGCGCCCGGCGGAAGTGGATCTCCTGATGGGGGACGCTTCCAAAGCCAGAAAGACTCTCAATTGGGAACCAAAAGTGCGCTTTCACGAGCTCGTCCGCATCATGGTCGACGCGGACATGGAATTGCTCTCGCATGAAACGCCCAGAAGACATCTCGGCAAATTGCCGTAATGTAGCCTAACGGATCGTACTTGTCGCGGACTGGTTCGTTACCGCTAGTTGCGTGGGGAGAGCCAGTGTTGGGATAGCTGACGCGAGCGGCGCGTCGACGATTATTACTTTCGCGCCCCAGCCGACGATTTCGTATAAATTAATGATGTCGCTGGAGCGCATCCGGATGCATCCGTAACTTGCCGGCAAACCAATGTTCCGTTCCTCCGGCGTGCCATGAATGTAAATCGTTCGCGCATATGCGTTAGCATTATGAGACTCGCGGCCACGCAGCCAAAGGATTCGTGTCACAATTGGATCCCGGCCTGGCGAGTCGATTGCAACGACCTCGCCTGTGCGGCGTCGATCTTTGAAGACAGCGCCAACTGGAGCATGGTCGCCAATTTTCTGCGCGACCTCCAGCTCGCCCAGTGGAGTAAAAGAGCTGCCAGGCCGGTCACCAAGGCCGAACTTCGATGTGGAGACGGGATAGATGGCCATCAGGTTACCGCGATCGAGAAGAGCTAATTTTTGCTCGCGCGCGCTAATAACGATTTGATGCCGCGTGTCAGGCGCGGCGCACGATGCGAGAAAGAATGTGACAAATAAACACGCAAGGTGGATCGAGCAGTCCCTTGCTCGATGCCAAAAATAATGCGCCTTCGGCGCCAGAATTAAGATCGCCCGCGGAGCGGTCGATCCACCTTTTTGTTTCATCAGCGGTTGAATCTAAAAAACTTTTCCGCCGTTTCCGTGGTGGCCTCGGCGATTTCTTGAAATGGCACGCCACGCGCGGCCGCGATCGTCTCTGTCACAATGCGTGTGTGCGCCGGCTCGCATCGTTTCCCGCGAAACGGAACCGGCGCGAGATATGGACAATCCGTTTCGACCATGAATTTCCAAAGCGGTACCTTGGCGGCAACCTCGCGGACGCTGGCCCCGTTCTTAAACGTGACGATGCCGGTAAAGGAAACCAGATGATCCAGGTCGAGCACTTCATTCGCCTGTTCGAGCGTGCCACCGAAGCAATGGAACACGCCACGTAACTTTCCTGTATACGGCCTCATGATTTCGAGCGTGTCATCCCACGCATCGCGCTGGTGGATGACCACATTGAGCCCAAGCTCGACCGCCAAATCGAGCTGTTCCTCAAAGAGATCGGCCTGTTTCGATTTGCAGGCGCCGTCTTCAATGCTGGCTTCCAGTTGTTCTTCAGTTCCGCTTTGCAGCGCACTGAACACCTGCACATTTTTCTGTTTCGCTGCTTCGACACTCGGCAAATGATGATAATCAAGGCCGGTCTCGCCGATTCCGGCTTGTTCGGCATTGGTCGGATGAACGCCGATTGCCGCGTAGACGCTCGGGTATTTCTCGGCGAGCTCCACCGCGCGCCGGCTGCTTTCGATTGAGGTGCCGATTGTGATGATGCGCGTCACACCAGCTTCGGTTGCGCGCCGAATGACATCGTCCAGATCGTTGGCGAAATCCGGGTAATCGAGATGAGCGTGGGTTTCGATTAACATGAAATTGTTAAAAGAGTTACAAATGTTACATCGTTCAACACGGCTTTTGTAACCCATGTAACCTTTTTAACGTTTGTAACTCGCCGAAGATTACCATTCCAGTATTGTGCTTGCCCACGTAAGCCCTCCGCCGAACACGACCATCAGAACGTAATCGCCCGGCTTAATTCGCCCGGTACGGTTGGCTTCATCCAGTGCGATCGCCACCGCTGCTGCGGACGTGTTGCCGTAACGATCTAGGTTCACAAACATCTTGTCGCGGGAGACGCCAAGCCGCTCGGCAATCGCATGGATAATTCGGAGGTTTGCCTGATGCGGAATAACACACGCAATGTCTTCGATAGAGAGCCCAGCTTGTTCGAGAACTTTCTCGGCGGCTTTCAGCATCGCGGTCACCGCCTGCTTGTAAACCTCCTTGCCGGTCATGTGAATTGTTTGCAAATGTAGATCGGCGTTTTCTCGCGTGATGGGGCAATGCGTCCCTCCGCCCGGCATAAACAAGATATCGGTGTAGCGGCCATCGCTACCGATGTGGGTGGTGATCACTCCGTGGGCACTGCCGCGATGCCGCAAAACAGCGGCGCCAGCGCCATCGCCGAAAAGCACGCAAGTATTGCGATCGGTCCAATTGGTGATCGAGGTTAGTTTGTCCGCCCCGATCACCAGCACCGTATCGTAAGTGTGTGAGGTGATAAATTGCTGGGCGATCTCCAGGCCAAAGAGAAATCCGGCACAGGCTGCGGAAATATCCAGGCAGGCGGCATTAGTTGCGCCGATCTTCTTCTGAACGAAACAGGCCGTCGCGGGAAAGAGCATATCGGGCGTGGCCGTTGCGACGAGAATAAGATTGATCTCTTTTGGCGAAATCTTTGCCTGTTCGATTGCCTTCATCGCCGCTTTGGTGGCCATGTCGCTCGTGTTTTCGTTTTTAGCGGCGATACGGCGTTCCTTGATGCCTGTGCGAGTGGTGATCCAATCGTCGCTCGTATTCACCATGCGCGAAAGATCTGCGTTGGTCAGAATCTTTTCCGGCACGTAGCTACCTGTGCCGATGATTGAGACGGTGCGCAGCGCTTTAGTGGAGCGCGGGCTCGAGCGAGGCTGTGGTTTCATAGTAACGGCGAATCTCCTCGACGATATGCGGGTTCACCTGCTGTTCAATTGACTCTGCGGCCACTCGCAGCGCATTCTTGATCGCCAGCGGGCTGCTCGCGCCATGCGCAATAATGCAGATGCCGTTGACGCCGAGAAGCGGACTGCCGCCGTACTCTTCGTAATTCGTCTTGTTCTTGATGTCCTTAAATGCGTGCCGCGCGAGATAGGCGCCGGCCATTCGCCATTTGGAGCGCTCGAATTCGTGCCGGAGCCACTTAAAAATCGCCACCGCAATCGATTCGCACGTTTTCAGAATCACGTTGCCGACGAATCCGTCGCATACGACCACTTCGACGGGGTCCTCGAACAGATGACGGCCCTCGATGTTGCCGATGAAGTTGAGCGAACTCTTCTTCAGCATCTTGAAGACTTCCTTGGTCTTCTCGGTGCCTTTCACGTCCTCTTCGCCGAGCGATACCAAGCCTACCGTCGGATTCTTGTAGCCGAGAACGTGGCGCGAATAAACCGAGCCCATGAACGCGTATTGAAGGAGATGTTCCGGCCGCGCGTCGATGTTTGCGCCTGCGTCGATCAAAACAAAAACATTGGTTTCCGTTGGAAGCACCGCCGCGATGCCGGGGCGGTCGATGCCCGGTAATGTGCGAAGCTTGACCATGCTTGCAGCAACGGCTGCACCAGTGTGGCCCGCGGTCACGATTGCGTCTGCCTGGCCCCGTTTCACCAGATCGACGGCGCGACTTACAGAGGAATCTTTCTTGTGGCGAACGGCAGTCCAGGCGCGATCGCTCATCTCTACGACTTGGGTGGAATGCACGATGTCGATTCGTGAATCGTTGCACTGGTGTTTGTGCAACTCGCTTTCAATTTTGGCGGGATCGCCGACCAGATAGAGTTTGCCAATCTGCTGGTAGTCACGCAGCGCCATGACGGCGCCAGCTACGAGGCTGGGCGGGCCAAAGTCACCGCCCATGGCATCCAGGGCGATCTTCATCAGTGGAAAATTTTGCGAATTTTAGCAGCTATTTGCAAAACCAAAATGAGGGGACAACGTAAATAGAGATTCGTAAATGGTGAATCGAAACCGGTGTAACGATGTAACGAATCACGATGCAACCTTTAACGGTTCAACGCTTTAACGCGAATTTACTTTCCTTCCATGGTCAGCACTTGTCGGCCTTTGTAATAGCCGCACGACGGGCACGCAGTGTGCGACGCAACCGCGCTGCCGCATTGCGGGCATTTATTCAGGTGCGGCGCATGCCAGCGGTTCGCCGCTCTGCGCGTGCGCAGACGCATCTTCGACGTTTTTCGTTTTGGAACTCCCATGGCAGGCGGCTATCAAAGCATGGTTTGAAGAGGAAAACAACGTTGAAGCGTTGAAGCGGAAACTGAAACGCTTCAACCCTTCAACGCTTCAACTTTAGTTTATCCAGCGCGCTCCAATCCGATTTGCGCTTTGTATCCTGCTCGGAAGTTTCGATTTGTTTCGGCGTGCAAACCCGGCCGGCATCCCGGTCACAACGCGGGTGGGCCGGCAGATTCAGCAAAAGGTCCTCGCGCATGAATGGCGTAAGATCGACCGCCTCCGGCCCGCCCAACTCGGTGTGGATTGCAAATGCCGGCACCTGAATCTCGTGCACAAATTTCTCAAGACACGCTACGCACCGCAGCTCCACCGGCTGCGACAGCGATCCACTCGCCCACAGCGCCCCGCCTGTAACACCCAGGTCGATACTGTAATGGAGCGGACCAGTACAACGAATTTCCTCCGTCTCCAGTTCCCGAATCGGACAGTCCTCATCTCCCTCGAGATGCAGACCTTCAGGTGGAATTTGTTTCAGATGAATCTTCATCGCGAGAGCTTTCGGAGTTCATCGATTAAATTTTCTGTTCAGCGCCTTCATCACACAGGCTGGAACGAAACTGGAAACATCGCCGCCGAGGCGCGCGATCTCTTTTACAATGCGAGAGCTAAGATAAGTGTACTCCTCCTTCGGCATGAGGAAAATTGTCTCCACCACCGCATCTAGTTTCCGGTTCATTAACGCCATTTGAAATTCGAACTCAAAATCGGAAACCGCCCGCAAACCGCGGATGACCGCCCCGGCTATTTCCGCTTTGGCGAACTCGACCAGCAATCCCTTGAACTGCGCAATCCGCACATTGTCGATCCTCCCAACTGTTTTTCGGAGCAAATCGAGACGTTCCCTTAGCGAGAAAAGCGGTTGTTTCTCGTCATCGACGACATCGAGGTGGCCATTCGTCACCGGATCAAAACTGCCCGGATAAATTGCCCGTCTCATAAGCGAAATTCGCAGAGGAATTCGAAATGAAAAGCGGATTGGTAGGGCGCGCTCGCCGAGCGCGCCGCGGACGGTCCGGTGGTCCGTCCCTACCATCCGGTTGCCGAAATCCGCAGAAAGTCGAGATTGATATCGCTGCATGACCGTCCCATCGCCGTATCGCACAATTGCCGTCGCGAGCACTTTTTCTCCGCGATTCAAGCATGTGCTGGCTGAAGCGAAGCGGATCCGGGACAGATTTTCCGCCGACCTCCATTTAATTTATGTGGGCGATCGTAATGAGGAGACATCGAAGAAGTTTAACGATGTGCTCGCGCAACTGCAGCTTCCGGCCGATTCCCCGATTCATTATGAAAACGGCGATCCAGCCCAGGCCATTCTCCACGTGCTCGACCGCCACAAGATCGACGTCGTCGTTGCCGGCGCGCTCGAAAAGGAAGTCGTGTTACACCCCTTTCTTGGCAATGTCGCGCGTCGCCTTGTGCGAGAAGCCGCCTGCGCGGTCATGCTTTTCACTCACCCGGATGTGAAACCCAAGCCCCTGCGGCGGATCGTCTTCGTTGCCGATCATTCCGAGCACGCATTGCACGCGTTAAAAAAGACGCTGGGGTTCGCCACGGCAGAATCGTGCGAGCGGCTTTATGTGATTCGCATTATCACTGCGTTTGATAAGGCGCGCGCATCGATCCGCGCGGACGCCGGCGAAGGCGAAAAATCCAGAACAAAAGATGAGGATGAAGACGCACTGGAAAGATTCGTTTTGTCAGCTGGCGCCACCGAGGTTCCGATTGAGGCGCGCTGCATTCGCGGCAACACCGGGCTGGCTGCTTCGGACTTTGTTCAATCCGTGAAAGCAGACTTACTCGTAGTGCCGATGCAGAAAAATGATGGTGCGATCCAGCCACTGCCGAGCAATATCGCCTGGATCACCGATGTGATTCCCTGTAATCTCTGGGTAATTCGCTAATTGTGGAGCAAGTTTGGAACTTGCTGCTACACAAAATCGCTCGCCGCGGCGGGCGCGACGAATTGTCGATTTTGCGATGAACGCCGAACATCCGTTTCAACCGTATGGCCTGCCGCACCTCGCGGTCATTTTTCTGACAATCACCATGCCCTTTGCGCTGGCCGTGATTGTGCGTCGCACAAAATCCCCGCGCGTTGAACGGGCGATTATTGCCTTCATCTCGGCAGTCCTCGTCCTTAACTATGTCGCCTACATAATTTTTGTCCGCAGCCGCGGCATTGTGGACTGGCGGCAAATGTTGCCGATGCAAATGTGCGACTGGGGCATGGTGGTTGTAATCGTGGCGATGTGGACCGGGAGTCAGCGTTGGTTCGAGGTTGCGTACTTCTGGGGGATTGGCGGCACACTTCAAGCCGTACTCACGCCAAACTTGCGCTTTGGTTTTCCGGATTGGCGGTTCATCAGTTTTTTCACCTCGCATTGCGGTATCATCGTCGGCGTAGTCTTCCTGATGTTGACTCGGCAATACCGCCCATACCCAATGTCAATCGTGCGCGTGTGGCTGTGGTCGGAGTTTTATTTTGTGGTCACCCTTATTGCCGACGAGCTGACCGGCTTTAATTACGGATTTCTGCTGCACAAACCGGAAGCGTTTTCCGTTTTGAATTTTCTCTCCGATTCACGCCCCCTTTACCTAGTGGAAATGCATTGGGTGGCGTTGCTTTTCTTTCTCGGATTGTATGCACCTTTTGCGATTGTCGATCTTGTGCGAAAGAAGACGCTCCCGCAAAAATAGTGCGACGGTCATAGACCGCCGCTACAATCAATAAGTGTGAAAACAAAGCCATTGCGCGTCGGCAAAGTCACCATTGGTGGGGCGCGTCCGGCGTTCATTCTCGGTCCATGCGTGATCGAATCGGAGAAGTTCGTCTGGCGGATGGCAAAAAGGATCGCGGAAATCTGCGCGGCGGAAGATGTCGATTTTATTTTTAAAGCTTCCTACAATAAAGCCAACCGGACTTCGGTACGCTCGTTTCGCGGAATTGGCGTGCGCGAGGGCTGCGAAATTCTTTCGGCCATCGGCCGCGACTTGAAAATGCCGGTCACAACGGATGTTCATTCGCCGGCTGAAGCCGGGATCGCTGGGAAAAAAATCGACATGTTACAAATCCCGGCATTCCTCTGCCGGCAAACCGATCTGCTGCGCGCCGCAGCGGAAACGGGTCGCGTGGTCAATGTGAAAAAAGGTCAGTTCCTCGCGCCGTGGGACGTGCGAAACATTGCCGACAAGCTGATCGCGTTCGGGAACTCAAAATTTTGTTTCACAGAGCGCGGGACAACGTTTGGCTACAACAATCTCGTGACCGACCTGCGATCGCTTTATTGGATTCGCGAGGCCGGATATCGCGTCATCTTTGATGCGACCCATTCAGTTCAACGGCCGGGCGGGGCGGGGGACTTCACTTCGGGTGATGGTGTTCTTGCGCCGGCGCTTGCCCGGGCCGCGATGGCCATGGGATGTGACGGTATCTTTATGGAGGTGCACGAAAACCCGGCGCGTGCGTTGTCGGATGGCCCGAATCAAATTCCGCTAAAGGATTTGCCGAAGCATTTGCGCATGTTAATGGCTATTCATGCTGCTGTTTCGTAGCGGCCGCTCCGCACACTCGCCGCAGCGAGTCCATCCGATGGCGGACTGGAGCTGGTTCGTTTGGCTGGTGCCGTTTCTGTTGTCGATTGCGATGCCGGCAAGTGATTTGTTAGCCGGATCCAAAGGCGACAAGAAGAAATCAGCTCGCGCCAGAGTGAGCCCGAATGGGTCTCCGGTCGAGCAAAGTCTGACCAATATTCCGTTGCCCATCGGCCATGAAGCTAAAGGTCTTGTCCTGCCCGATTTCGATGGCGAAGGTCATCTGCGAGCAAAATTTGAAGCGGGGACGGCGCAACGGATTGACCAGCAGCACATCGGCTTCCAGCATCTTAAAATTACGACTTACACCCCGGATAGTCAGCCCGACCTAAAAATCGACATGCAGACGTCCGTGCTTGACTTGAACACCCGGGTCTTGAGCTCGCAGGAGCGGACAACGATCCAGCGCGCAGACTTCAACATCGCCGGTGATTCAGTGCAGTTCGACACCAATACGAGGACTGGACGATTGATCGGAAATGTTAAAATGGTGATCACCGACCGGTCGCATTTGAGAGGGAAAACAAACGAATGAAAAGAGTGGCGATGTCGCTCGTTTTGCTGGCCAGCCTGATGACGGCGCACTTACATGGGCAGGTTGCCGCTGTGCCGGCGAACTCCAGCGAGCCGCCGAAGAAACCAGAGAAAGCCGCCGCGGGAAAAGAGGACAAGTCATCTACCAACAGTTTATCCGCTCCTGCGGCCACGGGGCTGCAGTCCAATGAACCGACCACAACGGAAATCTATGCGGATGAGGTGTTTTTTGATTCAGCGAAGAATATGGGCATCTTTAGCGGTCGCGTGAAGGTAACCGACCCGCGCTTCAGTCTTCAATCTAACAAACTGACAGTGTTTATTACGAAGGGGCAAAATCAGGGCCTGGAGAAGGCCATCGCAGAAGGAGACGTTGGGCTGGTGCGCGACCGTTCCGATCCGAATGGCGGACCACCGACGCGCGCTGTTGGCCGAGCAGATAAAGCCGTTTATACCGCTGCCACTGGAGATGTTGAGTTGACGGGAACACCGCGCGTGCAGCAAGGAATGAACATGCACGTGGCGACCAGCCCTGACACGGTCATGATCATTAACCAGAACAATCAACTGACCACGCATGGACCGAGCCGCACCGAGATTCGCCAGCAGCCGAAGGAAGAGACAAAGGGTGAAACGAAGACCGAAACGCCGCCTGCCCAGGTCTCGCCCGCTCCGACTTTGCCGAAACCATGATTAGCCAGACTGCGCCTGTCTCCGTCCCGAAAGTTGGGGTGCATCCCGCGGCAAAGAAAGAAACTGTCCTCACCACCGAACAACTGGTGAAGATTTACGGCGGTCGGGCAGTGGTGGATGGGGTCAATATGAATGTCAGGGCGAGCGAGATCGTCGGACTGCTCGGCCCAAACGGCGCAGGTAAAACGACCAGCTTTTACATGATCGTCGGCCTCGTCAGACCCAATAGCGGGCGCGTCATTTTTTCCGATACCGACGTTACCGACTATCCGATGTACAAACGCGCGCGGCTCGGCATGGGATATTTGCCGCAGGAAGAATCGATCTTTCGGAGGATGACGGTGGAGCAAAATATCATGGCGATTTTGGAAACGCTCCCTTTGAGCAAAACGGAGCGCCGGAATCGGTGCGATCAACTGCTGCACCAGTTCGGGATCGAGCGAATCGCGAAAAATGTCGCGCTTACTCTGAGCGGTGGTGAAAAACGGCGCCTCACCATTGCGCGTTCCCTGGTGACACAACCGAAATTATTGATGCTGGATGAACCATTCAGCGGCGTCGATCCCATTGCCGTCTATGATGTGCAGCAAATCATCGTGAACCTGCGCAAATTGGGGCTCGCCATCATGATCACCGACCATAATGTCCGGGAGACGTTGTCCATTGTGGATCGCGCATATTTGATCTACGAAGGCCGCGTCGAAAGCGAAGGCACAAAGGATTTTCTGATCAACGATCCCATTAGCCGGCAGCTTTATCTTGGCGAGCGCTTTAAGATGTAACTAATTGTCGTTCCGGGCCGGGTGTTAAGCGTGGAGGATGTGGGCGACAATGGGAGTTGCGAAAAATGAGTGACAAGACGAAAGCACACGGTTTTAGCGAACATCATCAGCGGCATGTGCGCACGACCCTTCAATCAAAACTGCGACTGGTTCTCCTTTTGCTGACGTTAATTTTCGGTTGCTTTTTTCACGCATCTCTCGCCGGTGCTCCACCCGTCTTGGGCGAGCAGCCGGATGGTAGCTTCCTCGTTCCCACCAACCAGAGTGTCACGCCCGTGGGCAAGCTCCACCAAATGCCGCATGAATGGCCAAAGGATCTCGCGCTCTCGCCGGACGGCAAGCTGCTTGCGGTGTTGGCGCAGAATTATGTCGCTTTGTTTTCGCGCGACGGGACGGAAGTAGCGCGGGTGTCGCTCACGGCTGGGCCGCTCGGTCTCGCCTGGATGCCGGACAGCTCTACACTGTTCGCCTCTGGGGACAATGGCGAGGTCTATCGCATAGCCGCTAAGGACAAGACCTGGGAAATCGTCAGTCCTTTCTTTATTACAGCCAGGCGCGAGAAGCGACCGGCGCCGCAGCGCGCGACCAGACGGCAACCTAAGCTGACAAAGCCCACACTCCCGTCCGAAGGACCACACGTTGATAGCACCGACGAGCACTCGAAACATGAAGGCAACCCGCAGGTGACCGGCCTCGCAATTTCACCGGACGGCAGACGTCTTTATGCAGCTCTTGGGATGGCAAACGCGGTTACGATTGTCGATGCGGCGACAGAGAAACTGATCGCGACGGTACCTGTTGGGATCGCACCTTACCGTATTGCAGTGAGTCCGGATGGGAAAATGCTCTTCGTCGCCAATCGTGGCGGTCGCATGCCTCAGGAAAAAGAGGCCAGCGCTCGTTCGGCGGGCTCTGCCGTGCGGATCGATCGGATGACTGGCGCGGCGTTGCGTGGCAGCATTTCTTTCATTGACACAGAAACTTTTACCGAAAAGGAGATGGAGGCCGGACGACAGCCCTCGGGCCTGGCGCTGTCGCGAGATGGTGCAAGCCTATACGTCGCCAACTCGGATGAGGATACGGTCTCCTTGGTGGACATAAAGACCCGTCAAGTGCGGCGAACCCTGTCTCTGGCGCCTCCGCGCGATCCGGGCTTCGGCCAGATGCCGACCGATCTCGCGCTATCGGAAGATGGAAAATTTCTCCACGTAGCGTGCGGCGGCGGGAATTCGGTTGCGGTCGTCGCTTTGCCGAGTTTCTCGCTGAATGGTTACATTCCCAGTGGCTGGTTCCCCATAGCACTCGCCGAGCGGGGCGGTGATTTGTTCGTTGCCAGCAGCAAAGGCGTTGGCGCGCGAGCACCGGCGCACAGGGGAGCATTTAGTGCAGGAGGCGGTGTCGGGACAGTTCAGTTCATCGCGGAGTCAGATCGGCGCGATTTATCGGCGTTAACGACCCAGATGGCTCTGAACAATCACTGGGACATGGAGGAATTGCCGGCCCGTGATGGAATCAAACCGGTGCCTGTTCCGCAACGCGTCGGTGAACCGTCGGTATTCAAGCACGTCGTTTACATCATCAAGGAGAACCATACCTACGACCTCGATCTGGGCGACATACCAGAAGGTAACGGGGACAAATCACTCTGCCTCTTCGGCGACAATGTCACTCCTAACGAACATGCGCTGGCGCAGCAGTTCGTGCTACTGGACAACACCTATGCAAGCGGCACGACTTCAGCTGACGGCCATCAGTGGACGGACTCCGCTATCTCCAATGCCTACCTTGAGCAAAATTTTCATGCCTATGCGCGAAGTTATCCTTACAGGGGCAACGATCCGCTGGCGCGCTCGCCCGCAGGCTTCATCTGGAACGCCGCGCTGCGGGCCGGGCAAAGCGTCCGCGTTTACGGCGAATTTGCGAACCGACCGCGTATTATTGATCCCGTCACAGGCCAGACTCCCAACTGGCTCCAGCTTTGGAAGGATTACCAGACAGGCGGACACAAATATCATATTACAGCGGATACCGACGATGCAGTGCTCAACGCCCATTTACACCCGAACTACATCGGTTTTCCGCTTCTCGTTTCGGATCAATGGCGTGCCGATCAATTCCTCGCAGAGCTCAAAACCTTCGAGCAATTCAACGCTCTTCCAGCCCTCTCGATTCTGCTTCTGCCTTGCGACCACACCGCTGCCGCCAAGTCTGGAATGCCGACTCCGCGAGCGATGGTCGCCGATAACGATCTGGCTTTAGGGCGCATTGTCGAAGGCATCTCTCATTCGCGTTTTTGGAAAGAGACATTGATCCTGGTGATCGAGGACGATGCGGAGTTCGGTCTCGACCATGTCGACGGGCACCGGACGGTTGCATTCTGCATTTCTCCATTCACCCGCCTGGGCGCAGTAGTAAGCGAGCCTTACAACCACACATCCGTGCTTCGCACGATTGGCCTTGTCCTGGGCCTGCCGGCAATGAATCGCTTTGATCGCACTGCGACGCCGATGGATGCTTGTTTTACCGATCAGCCCGATTTGCGTCCGTATGTCCATCTCCCCAAACGAACGCCGCTGGATGAAATGAATCCGCCACAATACGCGTTGCATGGCCAGCGCCTGAATTTGGGCAGAGCCTCGAGCCATCTCGATTTATCACAGCCCGATCGCGCCAATGTGGAAACTGTCGCGCGCGCGGCTTGGAGCGAGCAGCGGCCGCACGAGTCGTTCCCGTGGCGGCGCTTCAGGCCAGATCGCGACACCGGCGAGACGTCTGCCAACTAGGACTAGCCGGCGAGCGCGTAACCGATCCGTAGCGGACCGCGATAAAGTAACGTACGATGCAGATTGGAAATTGCGAGCTATTGACGTTAGAAGTTAATCCTGATGCCGGAACAACGCGGGACCCAAACGATCACATCGACCAGCGATCAGCAGAAGAGCGTCCCGGTTGTCACGGTCGAGAGCTTTTACAATTGTCACGCTGAAAAGCTGCTAATGAAGCTGGAGGGGCCGCGCGTGGGATTCCATCGAAAAATTCGCGAGCCCACCATCAACCGTCCGGGTCTGGCGCTTTCGGGCTTCTACACCTATTTCGCCGAAAAACGGGTGCAGGTGCTGGGTGCGGCCGAACATTCCTATTTAAAGAGTTTGACTCCAAGAGCGCGGGTAAAACGATTTCGGAGCTTATGTGAGCGCAAGATCCCGTGCCTGGTGATGTCGCGCGGGTTTCATCTCGCGCCGGAGTTGCTGGCTGTGACTGCCGAGGCAGAGATCGCAGTGTTTCGCACGCCAATGATCACGATGAAGTTCATTAATGCGGCCACTATCGCGCTGGAAGTCGATTTTTCACCGACTGTGACCGAGTTCGGCAGCATGGTAGATATCCTAGGCATCGGCGTTTTGATTCGCGGCGCGAGCGGCATTGGCAAAAGCGAATGCGTGCTTGGGTTAATTGAGCGCGGCTACAGTCTCGTGGCCGATGACGTGACGCGGATCACCAAACTCGAAGGACGCGAGCTCATGGCGACGGCGCCGGAACTGACCCGCAATCACATGGAAGTTCGCGGGATTGGCATCATTAACGTGGCGTCCGTTTTCGGTATTGGCAGTATTCGAATCGAGAAGCGCCTCGATCTGGTGGTCACCCTAAAGGATTGGCAGGAGATGGAGACGGTCGATCGAATCGGGCTTGATCGGGAATTTTACGAAATTCTCGGGCTTCAGGTGCCGCACGTGACTATTCCCGTGAGACCCGGTCGCGACATGGCGCGCCTGATCGAAGTTGCGGCAATGGATCAAAAATTGAAGGGCCTAGGCGAAAACAGCGCCGTCCGGTTCAACACGAAGCTGCTCAATTTGATGGAACAGAAGGGGACGTAATGGGCTTGTTGTATCGAAGAGCGAATCGTGCGGCGTCCGTCAAGAAGGTCGAAAAGGAGATTACAATCGTGAATCGGCTTGGTCTCCACGCGCGGCCGGCGGCGATGTTTGTGCGCATCGCGAGCCGTTATCGCTCGGAAATTTGGGTGTCGAAAGAAGGCGAGGAGGTCAATGGCAAAAGCATCATGGGCTTAATGATGCTGGCCGCTGGACAGGGGTCGAAACTGCGGATTCGCTGCGAAGGCCCGGATGCTGACAAGGCGATAGAGGAGCTTGAGGAGCTGATCAACGCGCGCTTCAACGAAGATTGAGCCGGCCCATGGGGCTCGTAAGACCTGTAGGGACTCATATGACTCATACGCCCGCTCCATGCGCGCCCGCGCCGACGCGGGCTTCGCAGCGTTTGACATCTGCTTTACTCTGGCAGTCGAATGAGCGACAAGGCGCGGCAGAAAATCCAATTTCAAGGAGCAGGTGTTTCACCGGGAACTGCGCACGGCAAGATCCATGTCGTTCGAGACGACTTGGATGACGTGCCGCGTTATCGCATCTCGCCTTCGCAGATCGCGGACGAAATTGGTCGCTTCGAGGCCGCCCTCATCCAAACGCGGATGCAGATTCTGGAGATGCAGCAACGCATCGCAGAATCGATCGGAGCAAAGGACGCCGCCATTTTCGACGCCCATCTGCTCGTAGTGGAGGATCGCACTCTCATCGATGAAGT